>Ga0210387_10000902_pt1 | contig 21796 bp, 18 predicted proteins | sample IncBWC7OmetaG_FD_160108 | JGI IMG/M metagenome (GOLD analysis project Ga0210387, IMG submission 160108) | Forest soil microbial communities from Barre Woods Harvard Forest LTER site, Petersham, Massachusetts, United States - Inc-BW-C-7-O ...
GAACGGCTATGATTAAAACGTCGGCAGCGATCCCGCCTGGAACGCCGCCCTCCTGGCGGTCTCCTGCCGCAGCGACGTGGACAACGGCGGCGTCACGCTGCGGGCACCGATGCCCGATTGGCTGGTCACACCGAATCCGGCGACGGGCCAGCCGCTCACCACGCAAGACTTCGCCGACATCTACGCCTTCCTGCAGACACAGACCCAATAGCGGCGGTGATAGGCACGCTCAGGCCGGTGGTGATGACTTCGGCGGGTCAGGAGAGAACGCCGGACAGCTCACCACCGGCTGACGGGGGTACTTCGCCGGCAACGCCTGGCACATCAGGAACGAGGAGCGCGCCGCCTTGACCGTCCGATGATGAGCGCAGCGCCAGCAAAGACTCTCCCCGTACGGCCGCTGACCGGACTCATCGAAGGACTTCGGCGCATCCGCGTTGGGCATCGGCGTGCGTTCACATCCGCTGATTGAGAACGGCGATCCCGTCGAGATCGAAGCCGGCGGTCGGCCCGCTGGAGATTGGATCGACGATCCCGCGGCCGAACGAATCGAGCGTCGTCCCGTCGCCGACGATGTCGACGACGCGGACATACTTGATCGCCGTCAGATCGACGGCGCCGGCGCGCACCAGGGGAGAGTTTCGAAGTGCCGCGAGATCGAACGGCGTTCCGTAGCCGACCATGTAAGAGCCGGCGAGACCGCCGATCTCTGCGGCGGTGCCCGAACAAGATCCGCAAGGGGTCACCGAGCTTTGAAACGCCGAATCGAAACGGGCGAAGTGACTCCCGTCGCTGGAGACCTCGACGAAGCCCAGCTCGAGGTAGACATCGCTCGCGAAGCTGTTCTCGTAGACCGCGAAGTCCCAGCTGTCCCCGTCGGTGATCGGCGAATCGAAGGTCAGGGTGATCGTTCCCCCGTTGCCGAGCACCACCACGGCGGTGGTATCGGTCCCGGCCGGCCCGAAGGCCTGGCTCGGCATCATCCACTTGGGATCGCTCACGCCGGTGCCAGGAAGGTAGCTCGCGACCCCCGTCGCCCAGTTGACGATCCGGGCATCGTCGTACGCGACCGCGGTCGTGGTCGGGTCCGGCGGGGCGGGCGCGTAGGTGGCGCGAACATCGTAGACCGCGTTGAACGGCGTCGGGACGCATCCCGTCGCCCTGCTCTGGGCCAGCACCCGCGTAAGGCCCGAGAGCGCCGCCAGGCTCAGCGAGCTCGCAGGTTGAAACACCGCCGTGGAGATCGACGCGTCCGCGGGCAACACCGCGATCCCGATGGGGAGGCCGTCCGGCGCGACGAACTTCAACACCTCGTCGCTGGCGATGATCGAAAGGTCGGGCGCGAGCGGGACGGCACATGCGGCAACGCAGGCCCCGTCCGCTCCGGCCGTGCACAAGGGGCCGGCGTCCGATATCGCGCCGGCGTCGAGCGATCCAGCGTCGGGAACCAGTGCTGCCGCGTCGCCCTCTTTCGTCGCATCGCTTCCTGTCACGGCGTCGCGGCTCCCCGCGGCGTCACTCTTGGTCGTTGCATCGCTTCCGAGGGAGGCGTCCGCGCTCGACGGAAGGGATGAGCTGCTTCCACAGGCGATGGCGGCGAGGCTGAGACTCGCGAGCGCCACCGCCGCTGTCCGGCCGATTCGACTTTCCCCTCTGTCGGCCATGGAAGACCTCCGCCTTCAACCTGCTACTGGCGGGCCAGCACGACGTAGGTGGTGCTCGTCGTCCCGGGCACCGCGATCCAAGGTGCTGCGAGCCGTCGACGAGGAACGAGAACCCCTGCGTCTGCCCCGAAGCGACCGTCAACAGTTTCGTCGGCGTGCCCATCGCCGCCAGACCGCTGCTGATCGTGAACTTCTGCTCGATGACGTCGACCGGGTCGTTGGTCGTCGAATCGATCTGCTGGAAGACGACCAGGCCGGGAACGGTCGCGGTCGGCGTCAGCGCGGCCAAAGAGCCGGAGTAGCCCGCCACGGTGAACAGTGAGACCCCGGGCGTTGCGGCGGCGCCGCGGGCGACCGAGCTGGCCAGGAACCCCCGCGCCTCTTGGGTGCTGGTCGTGAACGAGCTCAGCACGGCAAACACGTCGCCGTTCGAATCGGTCGTGACTGGTCCGCTGCTCTCGCCCCAAGCGGCGACCAGGGAGGACGCCGTACAGCCGTCCCCCGTGCCGAGCGCCTCTGCCGGCGACGAGCAGGCGTCAGCGGCGTAGAGGCCGTTCACATTGGCCGTGGGCATGCCCAACGGCGAAAGGGCCGCGAACAAGAAACGTCCCAGTGACGACGGGGCGGAAACGCCAGCCGCGCTGTATGGCCCATCGGCGGTGTAGCTCGTCGCGACGGCACCGTTCGCGATCATCTCGAATTGACCGGTGATGAGCGGCGAGGGCCCCGACCAGGCGATCGCAGTCCATCCAAAGAATGGAAGGTCGATTGCTTGCGAACCGAGGTAAGTATCGGCGGGCAGCGCCGACGCGACTTCCGTCGTCTGAACGGTCATCGTGCCCGTGGCTCCCGTGGGCGCCGACCAGCGCTCCAAGGTCACGCTGGTGCCGGTGCCCTGCTGAACAACCAAGGGTCCGCCATGCGATCCCCAGGTCGGGGCCTGGTAGCCGATCGACTCAGGCGCGCTGTAGAGCGCGACCGCGCAGAACGTCGAGTCGGCAATGGCGAACAGCGAAGAAAACCCCGACGGGTCGAGGCAAGTCTGTCCGCCTGCGCCGGCCGAAGCGTGGCCACCGGCTCCGCCCGCCGACTGCCCACCGGCTCCGCCCGCTGGCTGGCCGCCCGCGCCGCCCAACGACTGGCCGCCTGCGCCGCCCAAAGATTGACCGCCAGCGCCACCCAACGACTGTCCACCGACGCCACCCGACGGTTGCCCGCCGGCGCCGCCGCCGGCCTGCCCGGTCGTGCCCGCGGCCGCGCCCGCTTTGCCGCCTCCGCCCGCGGCACCGCCATTGCCGCCGGTGCCACTCGGTGGCGAAGAGCTGCTGCCGCAAGCGGCAATCAGGCCGCTCGAGAGGATCACACCGAGACCAAATAGACGACGCATCGAATTGCTCCTTTGGGATATTGGACTTGGACAGCGGGCTCGGCCCGGACCTCGGGCCTCGCCGTCTGCGCGGCACGCAAAAAACCCCTCGCTCGGGCACGAACGAGGGGACGGTTGCCGACCTCTGGGGAGCAAAGGACCGACGGCCGCTCTCCGTCCGCGCGGAGAAAAAAGCTTCAGCCTTCGGTAGGTCTCCTGGCTCGTGGATCGCAAACCGCAGACTTCGCGATTTGCAGCCACCCTCCCCTTCCCCGACCGGCGGTCGAGTGGGTTCATGAGGGCGGCCTCCACTTACAGTGGCGGGACCGCGCCGGCTTCGACCGGCTTCCCTGTTATGCCCGACTGGGCACCGAAGGCACCTATTCAGTTTTCAAACTACGGTTGCTTCAACCACCGCGCGCCGAACCTGTCAAGCGACCGTCCGAATCGATGCCTGGAATTGACCGAGGCTTGACAGGAAGCGCGCGCCCGCACAATTCTTGGCGCGTGCTGGTGCTCTGAGCTTCGGTTCAGTGCTTAAAAGGGAACCCGGTGGAAACTCCGGGGCTGCCCCGCAGCGGTAGGCGAGAACGACGTCCACGACAAGCACTGGCTCTTTGGGGCTGGGAAGCGGTGGGCGAAGGAAAATCGGCGAAAGCCGACCTGCTCGCGAGCCCGAAGACCTGCCCGCATCCGACGCCGGAGAGAAAACCGGCGGCGGTTCGACCTGGAGCCTCGCGGGAGGCGGGGAGGTCCGAGCTGACGTCGCCAAGCGTCCGTCCCGGTTCCGATCCGCCGCCCGTGTCGCGCTCCAGTAGCCCGCGGGGGCGAGAGGTCGGTCCGAAGAGTCCCAGTGACCTGGATTGCCGGGGCTCGCGCGCACGTGCACGCATCGGCAGGCAGCTCTCCTCGCGGTCCAGGCGGCTCCGTCCGCTAACCACGACCCAAAGAGGAGAGAAACCGATGCTCAACCGTATCGAAGCTGGACTCATCACGGAAACGCGGCTCATGGAGATGGTCTTCCCGGAACAGACCAACCACTACGGCACGCTGTTCGGCGGCCAGGCACTGGCATTGATGGACAAAGCCGCCTTCATGGTCGCCTCACGATACGCGCGCCTCCCGGTCGTCACCCGAAGCACCGAGAAGATCGACTTCCACGTGCCGGTGCGCCAAGGCCAGCTGGTCGAGCTCGTCTCCCGGGTCGCCAGCACCGGCCGAACGTCGATCACCGTCGACGTCGATCTCTACGCAGAAGACCTTCTGACGGGCGACCGCCAGCTCGGGACACACGGACGGTTCGTCCTGGTGGCCCTCGATGCCCACGGCAAACCGACCGGGGTCCCCCCCTTTCCAGGACCTTCGACGGCATCTCCCGCCTTGGCACCGGAGCAGGTGTAGCCGTGGCTCTCCTGGCAACGTGTCTCGGTTATCCGCGCATCGGCGCAGCTCGAGAGTTGAAGAAGGTGCTCGAAGCCTTCTGGGCCGGAAAGATCTCGGCTGATGCGCTGGAGGCGGCGGCGAAGGAGCTCCGCAACCGCAACTGGTCTTCGATGAAAGAGGCTGGGATCGACCAGATCCCCAGCAACGACTTCTCCCTGTACGATCACATGCTCGACACGACCGTCCTGGTCGGCGCCGTGCCTGGGCGCTACGCAGAGATCGGAGAGCCGCTGACGCGTTACTTTGCAATGGCGCGCGGGCTCCAGAGCGCGCCAGAGAGGTTGGACCTTGCGGCGCTGGAGATGACGAAGTGGTTCGACACCAACTACCACTTCATCGTTCCGGAGATCGAGCTCGGACAGACCTTCCGCCTCGACGCGACGAAGATCCTCGCGGAGCTCGAGGAGGCGCGCGCCCTGGGAATTGCGCCCCGTCCCGTGCTGGTCGGACCGGTCACCTTCCTTCGGTTGTCGAAGCTCGCGCCGGGGGCACCCGTTCATGCGACCACACTCAACGCGCTCGATCGTCTGCTGCCCGTCTACGAAGAGCTGCTCGCCGTGCTCGCAGCAAAGGGGGTCGCCTGGGTTCAGCTCGACGAGCCTTGCCTGGTGCTGGATCTCGATCGCCATACCCGCGAGGCGTGCCGGCGCAGCTTCCAGCGTCTCTCTTTCTCCACCAAGCGGCCCCAGCTCCTGCTGACCACCTATTTTGGCGCGCTGGATGAGAACCTCGATCTCGCGTTGCGCTCTGGGTTCGAGGCGCTCCACGTCGATCTCGTTCGCGCGCCCGAGCAACTGGAGGCGATCCTGACCGGGCTCGAGCCGAACATGCAGCTCTCGCTCGGCCTGGTCGACGGCAGAAACATCTGGCGGACCGATCTCGACCGGGCGCAATTCCTGGCGAGACGCGCCGTCCAAGCGCTGGGCGCCGAGCGGGTCATGGTGGCTCCCTCCTGCTCGCTGCTGCATGTCCCGGTGGATCTCGATGGCGAACAGAAGCTCGATCGTGAGCTCAAGACCTGGCTGGCCTTTGCCAAGCAGAAGCTTTGCGAGCTGCGGGCGATCGCCGACGAGGCCACCCGCGCGGAGCCGACCGAGCCTCTCTTCACAGAAACCCGGGCCGCGCTGGCCGCGCGCCGGGCGTCGCCGAAGACGCGGAACCCCACGGTCCGCGCCCGCGCGCAGGCCGTGACTGCGTCGCTGTTGAGGCGCGGGACGCTCTCTGGTGAGCGGGCGCGGAAGCAGCACGCGCGCTTCGGGCTCCCCGCCTTGCCGACCACCACGATCGGATCGTTCCCACAGACCGGGGACGTCCGCGGTGCGCGTGCCGCCTGGCGCGCGGGAACGCTCAGCACCTCCGACTACGAGGTGTTCCTCAAGGCGGAGACGCGCAAGTGCGTCGAGCGGCAGGAGGCGCTGGGGCTGGACGTCCTCGTCCACGGGGAATTCGAGCGCAACGACATGGTCGAATACTTCGGTGAACAGCTGGAAGGCTTCGCCTTCACCGACAACGGCTGGGTGCAGAGCTACGGCTCGCGCTGCGTGAAGCCGCCCGTGCTGTTCGGCGATGTCTCGCGCCCACATCCGATCACCGTCGAGTGGTCCCGCTACGCCGCTTCACTGACCAAGAAGCCGATGAAAGGGATGCTCACCGGCCCGGTCACCATCCTGCAGTGGTCATTCGTGCGCGACGACCAGCCGCGCGCAGAGACCTGCATGCAGATCGCGCTCGCGCTGCGCGGGGAGGTGAGCGATCTGGAGGCCGCCGGCATCGGAATGATTCAGGTCGACGAAGCGGCCATTCGCGAAGGGCTTCCGCTCCGCCATCGCGACTATGACGCCTACCTGCGCTGGGCGGTGGATGCGTTCCGCCTGGCGACCGCCGGCGTCGTCGACGAGACCCAGATTCACACGCACATGTGCTACTCGGAGTTCGGCGACATCCTCGGCGCCATCGCCGAGATGGACGCCGACGTCCTGTCCATCGAGACTTCCCGGTCCAAGATGGAGCTGCTCTCCGATTTTGGACGATTCCGATATCCCAACGAAGTGGGGCCAGGCGTCTACGACATTCATTCGCCGCGCGTGCCGACCGTCGAGGAGATGTTGGACCTTCTGCGTCGGGCGGCGACGGTCCTCCCTGCGAAGCAGCTCTGGGTGAATCCCGACTGCGGCCTCAAGACCCGAGGCTGGGCGGAGGTCGAAGCCGCCCTGCGCAACATGGTGGACGCCGCGCGTATTTTCCGCGAGCGTCTGGCCAGCAGCGGCTCATGACGGAACCCCTCAGAACCCTGGAAGCGATCGGCTTCGACGCGCACTTTCGAAGCCAACTGGCCGCGCTGGGCGGCGACCTGGTCCCGGCGCGGATCGCGATCGCCCACGGGGAGAGCTACATCGCCTGGACGGACCGAGGCGCCTGCAAGGCCATCCTGGCCGGGAACCGCGCGACCGATTGGAAGGAGGCGATCGATCGCCCCCAGGTGGGAGACTGGGTGGCCGGGAGGCGTTCGGAGTCGCTCGACGCCCTCCTGGTCGCGCACCTCCTGGAACGCCGGACCTCGTTGATCCGGCAGGCCTCCGGAAAGCGGCCCGAGCCCCAGGTCATCGCCGCGAATGTCGACGTGGTGGGGATCGTCAGCGCCTTTGGCGAAGGCAAGAGCGCGCGCGATCGGCGCCTCATCAACGAGCCGCGCGTTCGGCGCTTCCTGGCGGTTGCCGAACAGAGTCGCGCCCAGCCGATCCTGATCATCAACAAGATCGATCTGAGCGCCGATCCCAGGGGGGTGACCGATCCGTTCGCACAGACCTTTCCGGGCGTGCCGGTGGTCCTCACCAGCGCGATTGCCGGGCTGGGGCTCGACGCGCTCGGGCCCTGGCTCCCACCCGGCAAGACGCTGGCCCTGATCGGGATGTCGGGCGTCGGCAAATCGACGCTGGTCAACGCGCTGGTGGGCCGCGCGACCCAGCGCACGGGTGAGGTGCGCGAAAGCGACGCCCGAGGCCGCCACACGACCACCCACCGCGAGCTGATCGTGCTCGCCGGCGGAGCGCTCTTGATCGACACGCCGGGCATGCGCGAGCTCGGGCTCTGGGAGACGGAGACCGAGATCGACAAAGGGTTCGAGGACGTCGTCGCCATCGCGGCGTCCTGTCGCTTCGGCGACTGTCGGCATCTGACGGAGCCGGGCTGCGCGGTCCGCCACGCGCTCGCAACCGGCAGCTTGTCGCAAGAGCGTTGGACCAGGTACCAAAAGCAGGGTCAGAAGGCCGACGGTTCACAGAGCCGTCCGCCACGCCGCGGGAGGGGCGGTGGGCGCGACTCCTCCGGCCCTCACAAACGCTGAGAAAGCACCGTCTCGCGGTACGACAGGCGTCGTACGACGACGGTCGTGCTACGACCTGCGTCGTATCGTGTCGTTTGCGCCCTTATTGCTTGACGGAGAACCTCCATTGCGATGATTTGAGCGCGTGCCTCAGCCATTGACGTATTTGTGCCCAGGGCTCGCGGCTCTCTTGATTGCAACGATGGCTCGGGCCGCCGATCCACAGGCGCCCGCACCCGCGGACGCGGAGCCGATCGTCGATCCGAAGTACGAGACGACCGTCGTGGCGACGACGCCGCTGCATGGTTCGTTGTTGCCGAGCGATCGCGTCGCGGCAAACGTCCAGACGGCGACCGGAAAGGCGATCGACGGCAGCCACGATCTCGACATCACCCAGTTCATGAACGAGGCGCTGGGGAGCGTCACCATCAACCAGGTTCAGGAGAACCCGCTTCAACCTGATTTTCAATATCGGGGCTTCGTTGCCTCGCCCGTGTTGGGCGCTTCCGAAGGGGTCTCGGTCTTTCTGAACGGCGTCCGTCTGAACGAGCCGTTCGGCGACATCGTGAACTGGGATCTCGTTCCGCCGGGCGCGATCCGCTCGCTCAACCTGATGCCCGGCTCGAACCCTCTGTTCGGCCTCAACACCTTGGGCGGCGCGCTCTCGATGGAGACCAAGACCGGCTTTTCCGATCCGGGCGCGGAGGCCGAGGTCTGGGGTGGCTCTTTCGGCCGCGCCGTCGTGGAGGTCGAGGCGGGCGGGCACGGCGAGCACTGGGCCTATTTCGGCGCCGGGCGCTTCTTCACCGAAGACGGTTGGCGGGAGCACTCGCCTTCGCAGGCCTTGAACGGATTCGTCTCCGCGACGTATCAGAACGGCGGGTCGTCCCTCGACCTCTCGCTCATGGGCGCCAGCACCGCGATGGCCGGGATTGGCGCCACCCCGGTCCAGCTGCTGGCGGTGGATCGCGACGCGGTCTTCACCTACCCCGATGAGACGCACAACCGCATGTTGATGGCGATCCTCCGGGGAGACCAGGCGCTGTCGCTGACCAGCCGCCTCTCGGCGACCGCCTACTTCCGGCTCAGTCGCACGCTGACCGCCAACGGCGATCAGGGCGAGTGGGGGCAGTGCACGACGCCTGGCTACATGGCGAGCGTCTGCGCGGACGATGGCACGACCGTCATCACCGATCCGAGCGGGAACCCCGTTCCTTACGACCCCAACAATCTCTACGACGGATCGGACAACACCACCTACACGCGCCAGATCGGCTTCGGCGGGAGCGTCCAGGGGAGCCTCGAGGCGCCCCTCGCCCACCACGAGAACCATCTCTTCGTCGGAGGCAGCGTCGACGAAGGACAGATCCGATTCAGGTCGCAGACCGTCTTGGCGCAGTTGAATGACACCCGGGGCACGGTCGACACCGACTTCGTCGATCCGACCTCCCTGGTGGCGGTCGACGGAACGGTCACCACCCTCGGGATCTTCGCCACCGACACCTTCGCCCTCTTGAAGGACCTGTTTCTGACGGTGTCGGGCCGGTTCAACTATTCGGCCCAGTCGCTTCAAGATCAGCTGGGCGGCGACCTCAGCGGCGACAATCATTACCACCGGCTCAACCCGGCCGTCGGGCTCTCCTACCAGCCGCGCCCGGAGTTCGGCGTCTACGGCAGCTACAGCGAATCGGCGCGCGCGCCGACGCCGATGGAGCTGACCTGCGCCAGCCCCACCGATCCCTGCCGCCTGCCGAATGAGTTCGTGGCGGACCCGCCGCTGGCCCAGGTGGTGGCCCGCACCTTCGAAGCCGGCGTGCGCGGTCGCCTCGGACGGGGGCGGGCAGTGGTCGACTACGCCATCTCGGCGTTCCGGACCGCCAACAGCAACGACATCCTGTTCGTCGCCTCGGGCCCCCTCACCAACGAGGGCTATTTTGCCAACGTGGGCGACACCCTTCGTCAGGGGATCGAGGCCCGGCTCCACGGCCGCGTGCGCCTGAGCCCACGCGGCGGGCGCCTGGAATGGTCGGCCAACTACACGTACCTCGACGCCACCTTTCAGACGCCGTTCACCGCGCCCAGCGCCGACAACCCGCTGGCCAACAGCTACGGCCAGATTCCTGTCGTCGCCGGCGACCACCTCCCCTCGATCCCGGCCCAGGTCGGAAAGGCCTCGGTCAGCTGGATCGCCCCCTTCGGCCTGGCGCTCGGCGCCACCGTCATTGGAAACAGCGGGCAATACTATCGCGGTGACGAGGCGAACCTCCTGCCCCAGATCCCGGGCTACCTGCTGCTGAACCTCCGCGCCGACTACATCTTCGCCCGCTGGATCTCCGGCTTCGTCAAGGTCGACAACGTCTTCAACGCCGACTACGCCAGCTTCGGCGTCCTCGGCGACGCGACCTCGGTTTTCCCCGCTTACGGAGATCCCCGCTTTCAGGGCCCCGGTGAGCCCCGCGCCTTCTGGGCGGGCATCAACGTTCACGACTAGGCGGGGCGCACGACCCTAGCTTGGGCCCGGCGCGATCCGGACCGCCAGGTCGAGCAGCTTGCTGGAGTAACCCCACTCGTTGTCGTACCAGGCGATCAGCTTCACGAAGGTCGGGTCGAGCTGCAGGCCCGCCTTGGCGTCGAAGACGGACGTGCACGACTCACCGCGCATGTCCGTCGACACGACCTCCTCGTCGGTGTACCCGAGGACGCCCTTCAGCGCTCCTTCCGAGGCCCGCTTCATCGCCGCGCAGATGTCGCGGTAGCTCGCCTCGCGAACCAGCTCGCAGGTCAGATCGACGACCGACACGTCGGAGGTGGGGACGCGAAACGCCATTCCGGTCAGCTTCCCCTTCAGCGCCGGCAGCACCCGCGTGACGGCCTCGGCGGCGCCTGTCGAGGCCGGAATGATGTTCTCCAGGATTCCACGTCCGAAGCGCCAGTCCTTGCCAGAGACCCCATCGACGACCTTTTGTGTCGCGGTGGTGGCGTGGACGGTCGTCATGAGGCCGCGCTTGATACCGAAGGCGTCGTCGAGCACCTTGGCGACCGGCGCCAGGCAGTTGGTGGTGCACGACGCCGCCGAGACGATCGGCTCGCCCGCGTACGCGTCGCTGTTGACGCCGTAAACGAAGATGGGCGTGTCGTCCTTGGAGGGGGCGGACATGATGACCCGCTTGGCGCCGGCCCGCAGGTGAGCTTCCGTCTTCTCCTTGGTCAGGAAGATTCCGGTCGACTCGATCACCACGTCGACGCCCAGATCGCCCCAGGCCGACGCCGCCGGATCCTTGACCGCCGTCGCACGGATGGGCCGCCCATCCACCACCAGGAAGCGATCCTTGACGGCCAGCTCGTGCCGGAACCGGCCGTGAACCGAGTCGTGCTTGAGGAGATAGGCCAGGTGGGGAAGCTCGAGGAGATCGTTGACCGCCACGATCTCCACGTCGTCGCGCCCCATCGCAGCGCGGAACGCCACCCGGCCGATGCGCCCAAATCCGTTGATGCCGATCTTGATCATGCCTATCGATAGCGCGCAGGCCCGCTGGCCCAAAGGACAATGATGTTGCGTTTTAAGCCATCCCCGCCCACCCTCGGATCGTGCGCCGAAAAGCACAGCGCGTCTGGTTTCTGGTCGCCCCCGGCACCGGCGTTCTGGACATCGCCGGTCCCTGGGAGGTGCTGGGACACGCGAACGACGTGCTGGGGCGGGCGGCGTACGAACTGGAGCTGGTCGGGCCGCGCGCCCCCTCCGTGCGGACGCGGTACGGGCTGGTGGTCGGCGGCGTTCGCCCCCTCCCCGGCACCAGCGGCCGCCTCCCGGACATTGCCATCGTGGCGGGCGGCTCGCCGCGCACGCCACTGCCCGACGGGGAAGCGCGGCTCGTCGCCTGGCTGCGCCGGAATCACCGGCGGATCCCCTCGGTCATTTCGATCTGCACCGGGGCCTTCGTCCTGGGGGAAGCGGGCCTCCTGGCCGGACGCCGCGCCACCACACACTGGCTCCATCTCGCCGACCTGCGGGATCGCTTTCCTGCAGCCCACGTCGTCGACGAGGGGATCTTCGTGCGAGACGGCGGCGTCTGGACCTCGGGGGGCCTCACGGCGGGGATCGATCTCACCCTGGCGCTGGTCGAAGCCGACCACGGGCACGGCGTGGCGATGGCCGTCGCCAAGAGGCTGGTGCTGTTCCTGCGGCGGTCCGGCAATCAGGCGCAGTTCAGCGCGGCGCTGCAGCGTCAGGAAAAAGAGCCACCCAGGCTGCGCGACGTCTCGACGTTCATTCTCGAGCACGTCGACGAGCCGCTCCCCGTGAACCGCATCGCGGCCGGGGTGGGGATGAGCCCCCGCACGCTCAGCCGCTGGTGCCGCGCCCACTTCGACGAATCGCCCGCCGAGCTGGTGCGCCGCCTCCGGCTCGACGAAGCCCGGCGCCTCTTGGAAGAGACACCGCTTCCCCTCAAGGACATCACGGCGCGAACCGGGTTCGGCGATGCCAGCACGATGTGGCGCGCGTTTACGCAGCGGCTGGGCGTCACGCCGGCCGCCTACCGCCAGCGCTTCGCGGCCGCGGCGGCCCGCTGAGGGCGAGAATTCGACTCCTGGATGGTGGACAGACGGGGAACCGCCCCCATGTTCGCCTTCAGTCATCGTGCCTGTGCCTCCCGAAAGTGGGCGCCCGCCCCAGAGCGGCCGGTCGCGCGCCCTCATCGCTTTTGCGCTCACGGCCGGGATGGCCTGCGCCCACCATCCCCCGGCACCGACGAAGAGCGCGGACGCACAACCGGCGCATGATCCTTCTCCGGGGGCCCGCACCGAAGCGGAGCGGACCCACGTGCTGGAGGCCCAATGGACCGAGGTGGAGGTCAAGGGGCGCAAGGAGGGTGATGCGGTGGTCTCCGCGATCAAGTTGGTGCAGCCCAAGATCCGTATCCTTCATGCGGCCCCGCCGCCCGAGGAGCCCGCGAGCGCTCAGAAGAAGAAGGAGCCGCCGGCCCGACCGAGTGAGGTCGTCGATCTGAACGAACTGCTGCACAAGATCACGCCGCTCGACGTCGATCACATCGACATCCTCGACGGGCAGGTCGCCTTCGTCGACACCAGCCGCCAAGAGCGGCCCGAGCTCTGGCTGCACGATCTGCAGCTCTCGGTCGAGAACCTCACCAACCGGGTGCGCCTGACGGAGGGCCGGCCGGTCCTCCTCACGGCCAGCGCGACGCTGGCGCAGAGCGGCGCGGTTTCGATACTGATTACCGCCGATCCCTTCGAAAAAGGGCTGACCTTCTCGGGGCGGGCCGCGATCGTGGGCCTGGAGACGGCAGAGCTCTATCGATTCATCAAACCGGCGACCAAGCTCCAGGCCCCCGAGGGGACGATCGACCTCTTCGTCGAGTTCGACTGCCGCAACGGCCAGCTGACCGGTGGCGTGAAACCAGTCCTGAAGAACGTCAAGATTCGCCCCGACGACAAGGGCTTCTTCACGGCGATCAAGGCCTGGGTGACCGACGTCGCGGTCAAGCTGTTCTCCGATCGGGTCAAGGACCGCAACGCCGTCGCCACCGTCATCCCCATCAAGGGAACGCTCACGGGCCCCGACGTCGACCTGTGGCCCACGATCTTCGGGGTCCTGCGCAACGCCTTCGTGGAAGGGCTCACCTCGGGATACGCCTACCTGCCGCCCAAGACAGGCCAGGCCCCGCCGCCGCCGGGCGCACAGCCGTCACCGTCGGAGAGCCACAGCACCTCCCCCCCGGCGGCCCCATGACCAGCCGGCGCCAATTCAGTCTCACCCGCATCATCACGCTGGGCGTCGGCCTCGGCCTGGGGAGCGGCTGCGCCCACACCCACGCGACGCCTCCACCGCCGGCCGCGGTTCCGCCGACCAAGCCCGAACGGGAGCAGGCTGTCGAGACGGGTCTGCCGATTTCGAGCACCTCCCACGGCATCCTGCAGGACGGCGCCGAGCGGAAGATTCAGCAGCGCCTTGCCGAAAAGGGATTCCTGGATGGCGCACAGACGAACGGGCAGCTCGACGCCCCGACCCGCGAGGCGCTGCGCAAATTCCAGAAGCACGAGGGGCTCCCCCCCACCGGCCTCCCCAGCTACGAAACCGTGCGCCACCTCCACCTCGACCTCGATTCGATCTTCCAGACGGTCAGCCACCCGCGCGAGCGGCCGTCGTCTTCGTCCGGCTGACCGTTCGGCTCGCCGCGGCCACTTTTCAGTGTCGCGCGGGGGCCTTGGGAGGGGCGACGGCCACCACCTTGCCGTGCTTCCAGCGGACGTCGCCGATGAACTGCGGATCGCCGACGGTCCCCGCCACCTTGGCGTCGGCGCTCACGCGGCCTCCAAGCGTTTCGACCTGATCGTTGAAGCGCGCGATCCAGGCGACGTCGAAGTCCCTGGCCACGACCTTGCCATGCACCGGGATCTTCTTGGCGTCGATCCCCTCGGTGACCGCCGGATAGGCCAGATTGACCCGCGCGGCGGCGTCGACCTGGAGCTCGCCGCCATGCTCGGACGCGAAATCGACGTCGCCGTGCGCGGTGCGATCTTCGTAGGTCAAATGAATGCGGGCGTGGCCCAGATCGATCGCCTCCGGACCTTCGGCCGCGCTGGCGGGGCGCTTGACGTTCAGATCGCGGCCGTTCACGGTCAAGACGACCTTGGGATCCCCGGCGGTGCCGCTCACCCGCAGATGTGCGGTCATTCGGCCTGCAAGCTCCGGCTTCATCCCCGTGCCTCGGAGCGCCTCGGCCAGATCGAGCTTCTCGAGGGCGAGGCGGAGGTTGAGGGTGCCGCCGCCCAGCGGATCGACCGGCAGGTGAAAGCCGCCGTTCATCTCCATGAAGGGCGCGCGGACGGTCAGCGTGCCGTCGATCTGCTGGTCAGCCAGCGTGGCGTCGACCGTGGCCCCGATCTTGGAAAAGGTCCGAAAGCGTCCCTGTTCCAGCTTCATTCGCGCGACCACCTTGGGATCGCTCTCCTCGCCGTCGGCCTTGACGTCGAGATCGACCGTCCCTCCCAGATTGACGTCCCGGGGGGCGGCCAGCGCCGGGAGCAGCTCGAGGCGAACCCTCGTCAGCGCGAGGTGGGCGTCGACGCGTTCGTCGTCTTTGGACCCATCCACGCTCAGCTGCTGGGTCTGAGCGCGAAGGCGAAGCCCCGAGAGGGAGAGCTTCTGCCCCTCGACCCGGAGGTGGGCAGCGCCTTCTGAGACCCACTGCGCTTTGGGGTAGGCGAGCGAAAGGTGCGACACGACCAGTCCCTGCCGATCGTCGTCGACCTGCCCCGCCAGCGCCACACTGATCGGCTCGGGCGAGGCCAGGCTCGCCGACAGAGAGACCATCTGTTGGCGAACCTTGGCGCCGAGCTCGATCTTGCCGAGTTTGGTGGTTCCGGCGACCACCGACGCGACGGTGACCGCCAGATCGAGCTGGCCCGGAATCTTCGCCAGCTGCGCGGCGTGACCGTCGATCGACAGCTCAGTGATGGCGTCCTCCGCAAATCGCAGGTGATTGAAGAGCCCCTTCCAGCCGGCACTCCAGGTCACAGGCGCTCCGGCCAGCGGTCCTTCGACGGTCAATCGGAGATCGCCATGGCCTGCCAGCGACGGCACCGCGGCTGTGGTCAGCGCCTGCGCCGCCTTGCCAGTCCGCGCCAGGTCGTCGAGCGCGAGTCGGGTCTCGAGCCTGAAGACCTCCGTCCCGCCCCCCTTGGCCGTCAATTCGAGACCTGGGATTGCCAGCGACAGGTCCAGCTTCGGAATCGTGCCAGGGCGCGCCTGTCCATCGACCCGCAGGGGGCCCCACCCGTATCCCCCCAGCTCCACCCGGGGAATGGCGATCGCGACCAACGCGTCGGCGGCTTCGAGGTGTTGGCCGTCGACGTCCCCGCGGGCCTGGACCGTTCCGCCCAGCAGCTGGCCCTCCAGCGTGAAATGGGTCCGGTCCCCGCGGAGGCGCGCCTCGGCCTTGATCGCCAGCGGTCCCACCGGGGCGACGACGCTCTGGCCGTCGAGCTGAAAGACGAGGTCGGTCGACCCGTTGCCGGTGGCCCACCGGAGGCTCAGGAACGACTCCAGTCCTTCGAGGTGAACGGTCTCCTTGCGCTTGGTGCCGTCGGTCGACACACGACGACGGCGCCGTCTCGCAAGGCGAAGCGATCGAGGCGAATCACCCACCCCTCCTCGAGGGTCTTGGGCTTGGGCGGAGTCTTGGGGGGAGCCTTCTGTCGCGGAGCGAGAGCCCGCCACAGGTTCATCCCCGCGGGGTCGGATTCGGCGAACAGGCGCGGCGACTCGACGACCACGGCGCTCAACCGCACCTCCTCGTGCAAAAGACGCATGATGCGGAAGTCGATCTCGGCGCGCGCCACCTGTGCGACCTGGAGTCCCTCGGGGTCACGCAGGCTCACGTCCCACACGACGAGCCGATCACCGCCGAAGGAGAGCCGTCCGACGCCGAGCTCCCCCTGGATCTGGTGGTTGACCCGCGCCACCAGCTGTCGCCGCAGGCGTTCGCCTCCCCATCGCGTTTGCAGAACCAGGATCAGGGCGCCGAGGGAGACCGCCACCACCGCCGCGATCACACCGGTGACCCGCAACGAAATGACGCCTGCCCGTCTGAGGCGGGCGTGTTTGTGTTCTTGCTCTGGACTCACCGGGCTCCTTTGCACATGCGACGCGGCGCCGGTGAACCTAAGCATTCGCGGGAGAAATCGGTGATCGCCTGATCGGGCTGGCCGGGCGGCCACGGCCCTCCTGGGCTGGGGCGGCCTGCTTGCGGGCAGCTGGAGCGTGTTTACGTTTCTGCTTAGGAGACAACACCCATGTCGCTAGAAACCGTTTTGATCTGGATCGCGATTGGACTCATCTCCGGATGGCTGGCCTCTGCGGTCGTTGGGGGGGGATTCGGAGTGATCGGTGACATCGTCATCGGCATCGTCGGCTCATTCCTCGGCGGCCTCATCTTTCGCGGGCTGCACCTCCACTCGCCGATCGGTGGATTGGCGGGGACGATTTTCGTCGCCTTCGTCGGCGCCGTCGCCCTGCTGATCGTTCTGCGGCTCATTCATTCGGCCGGCCCCCGTCGCCTGTAATTCGCCAGATCGCCGCCAGTTTCGAGAACCTTGGATCGGCGGCGGCATTGGTGACATCGGCCGAGGACCAGGCCCAAACGGCTGAGCCAGCGCGGAGCAAGGGTATTGGCCGACTCGGTCTGGCCGCGCTGGGAATTGTCTTCGGCGACATCGGCACCAGCCCTCTCTATACGCTGCGGGCCTGTCTGAGCGCGCGGGACGCCCCCCCCTTCAGCTCGGCCGACGTTCTCGGCGTCCTGTCGCTCATCTTTTGGACGCTGACGCTGGTGGTGTCGCTCAAGTACGTCACCGTGGTCATGCGCGCGGACAATCACGGCGAGGGGGGGATCTTCGCGTTGCTGGCGCTCCTTCCCGAGCGGCCGCGTGGTGCCAAGGGCGGCGTGGTGGGAATCGTCGCGCTCCTGGTGATCGCGGGCGCGGCGTTGCTCTACGGCGACGGGATGATCACGCCGGCCATCTCGGTGCTCTCCGCGGTGGAGGGTCTCGAGGTGGCCGCGCCCTGGCTCAGATCGGCGGTGGTGCCGATCACCTGCCTGATCCTGGTGCTGCTCTTCGCATTCCAGCGCCGCGGCACCGGCCGGATCGGCCGGGTCTTCGGTCCGATCATGACGGTCTGGTTCGTGGTGATCGCTGCGCTCGGAGTGGTTCAGATCGCTCACCATCCCGGAGTGCTGGCGGCGTTGGGGCCCCAACATGCCGCCCGCTACTTCGCCGCGCACGGCGTCCGAAGCCTCCTGGTGTTGGGCTCGGTCGTCCTGGCCGTCACGGGGGCCGAGGCGCTCTATGCCGACATGGGGCACTTCGGAGCAGCGCCCATCCGCGCGGGCTGGTTCGCGCTGGTCATGCCGGCGCTGGTGCTCAACTACCTGGGCCAAGGGGCGCTCATCCTGAGGGATGCGACCGCCGCTCAGAACCCCTTCTTTGCCATGGCGCCCGCCGGCGCCGCGACCTACGCGCTCATCGGCCTGTCGACGGCCGCGACCGTGATCGCCTCGCAGGCGCTCATCTCGGGTGCTTTCTCCCTCACCAATCAGGCGATGCAGCTCGGCTTTCTCCCGCCGGTGACGGTGGTCCACACCTCGGGCGAAGAGGAGGGCCAGGTCTACGTGCCGGAGGTCAACCTTCTGCTGGCGGTCGCCTGTGTCGCTCTGGTCCTGATTTTTCGTCATTCGAGCCGGCTGGCGTCGGCCTACGGCATCGCGGTCACCGGCACGATGGTTCTCACGTCGATCATCTTCTATGAGGTCGCGCGCACCACCTGGCGGTGGCCGTTCTGGAAGGCGGCCCCCCTGCTGATTCTGTTTCTCTCGGTCGACCTCACGTTCTTCGTGGCGAACCTCTTCAAGGTGGTCGACGGCGGCTTTCTGCCGCTCGCCGTGGGGCTGGTGCTCTTTGTGGCGATGGCCACCTGGAAGAGAGGCCGGCGCATCTTTCGTGACCAAATCGAGGCCGATTCGCCCCCCTTCGCCGAGTTCCTGGCCATCTGTCGGCGAGCCCCGGTCGCCCGAACGCCCGGCGTCGGCGTGTTCGTCACCGGCCATCCCGACGGGGTCCCGCCCGTGCTCCGCGCGCTGGTCGAGCGGGTGCGCGTCCTGCCGGAGACGGTGGTGCTGCTGACGATGCAGGTCGGCCACGTTCCGCGAATCACCCCAGGGGCCGGCGGGCGTTACGATCGGATCGCCGACGGCTTCCATCGCCTGGTGATGGAGCGCGGCTACCTGGACCAGCCCGACGTTCCCGCGGCGCTGGCCCGGGCCTGTCGGACCTGGTCGATCCCCGTCGATCCCAGACAGGCGACGTACTATCTCGGCCGCGCGACGTTCATCGCCTCGTCGGCCGGTCGCATGGGTCATTGGAGCGAGTCGCTGTTCGCCTTCATGGCGCGCAACTCGCGCCCGGTGACCGACGCCTTTTGTATTCCACCCGCACAGGTCGTGGAGATCGATTCCCGCATCGATCTTTGATTGCGGAGCCCTTGCGCAGGGCGGCAGTCGTTCCTACTTCCTAGTGGCGATGACGGTTGTGATGCTGGTCGATGACGACGAGGGTGCGCGAGAGTCGCTCACGGAGCTCCTCGAAGAGACTGGCTACTCGGTTCTTCAGGCCGACAATGGCTCGGCGGCGTGGCAGCTTTTGGAAGAGGTCAAGGGCCAGTGCGACATCATCGTGCTCGATTTGATGATGCCCACGATGAACGGGTGGGATTTTCGGCGCAAGCAGCGGGGAGACTCTCGGTTCGCCGAAATCCCCGTTCTGTTGATGTCGTCGGGCGCTCACATCGCTTCGGTGTCCGCCGAGCTGGAAGCCGCCGACTACATGTCCAAACCGGTGGAGATTGCGGACCTTCGGGAGAAGCTCCGCAAGCACGCGACGTGATGGTCGCCGATTCGATTCAGGACCACCCCAACGAGAGCGCCGCGGGCGCTCGACAATACCTCGGTGGATACGAGCTCGGCCAACTGCTGGGCGTGGGCGGGATGGCCGAAGTGTTCAAGGCCGAATACACCGCTGCCCGTGGCGCTCGACGAACAGTGGTGGTCAAGCGCATCCTTCCCCGCCACGCCAGCAACGCCGAATTCACCAAGCTGTTTGTCGCCGAGGCGAAGATTCTGGGCCTCCTCAACCACTCGAATGTCGTCAAGGCTTACGATTTTGGAGAGGCCGACGGGACTCTGTTTCTCGTCCTGGAATACGTCGACGGGCCTTCCATTGCCGACGCCATCCAGACCCTTCGAGAGCATGGCCGAGAGGTGCCCCTCGCCGCCGCCGCACATTTTGCCCACGAGATCTGTCTGGCGCTGGACTACGTTCACAACCTGAAGGGCGGGGACGGCGAACCGCTGCATGTCATTCATCGCGACGTCACACCGTCCAACGTCCTCCTGACGAAGGCTGGCGGCATCAAGCTGTTGGACTTTGGAGTGGCCAAGTACCGCGCTTCCCAGGTAAAAACCAGTGAAGGGTTCATCAGGGGGAAGGCCGCATACCTCGCGCCGGAGACCCTGGAGGCGAAACCCATCGACTGCCGGATCGATCTCTTTTCGTTGGGAATCGTTCTGCACGAGATGTTGACGCTGGAGAGCCTCTTCGAATCCGAGAGCCACATGCTCACCTTTCGGAAGATTCTGGCCCTGCCGATCGCGCCACCGTCGCAGACACGCCCCGCCGTGCCACCAGAGCTGGACGCGATCGTCATGAAAGCCCTCGAGCGCGACCCAGCGCGGCGGTATCAGACAGCCGAGGAGATGGCGACCGATCTCCGACGGTTCGTATTCGAAAACGGCCTCCCGGAGAACCGCAATGGTGCCTTCGTGCGCGCCCTCGGCGATCTCGACACTGTTATAGTCCGCGCGTGAGCGACGACGACAAACCGGCGAGCGACGGCAAAACCGCACGCGAAGAGGTCACCAAGCTCGGCAAGTTCATTCAGACCTACAGCGCCTTTCTCTCCAGCTTCGTGATCGGGGTGGCCGGGCTGGTCGCGACGTCAATCTGGCAATACCGGCAGTCGCAGATCGCCTCTTCGCAGGCGCAATCGGAGCAGGCGATCGCGGCAACAAAGGCGGAGAACGACTGGCGCATCGCCCGCGCCGACATCCTGTCGAAGAACCTCACCGTACTCTCCGGGCAAGGCCCCGGCAGCGCCGACCAGAAGTTCGGCGTGCTGCTCTCGCTCTCGCGCGGCCAGATCATCGATCCGGAGCTGGCCGTCTCCTACGCGATGGAGCTCGGCAAACAGAACGCGACCTACATGCGGACCGTGCTGGAGGCGACCGGCAAGAAGAACTACGACCAGCTCGCGCAAGGATTCAAACTGACCTGCCTCCAGCGGTACGGCGTCCAGAAGGCGACCGATCTCTGCAAGGACGATACGCTCGTGCAGCGCTCGGACGCCATCGCCGAGGTCATCGTGGACGAGATGGACGCGACCAGCGTGGTGCACGCCGCCGCCGACAGCGGCCCGCTTTCGCTGCTCCGCGAGGAACGGGTGGTGCAATCGCAGCCCGCCCGGTACGCCTGGCTGTTCACGCCGTATCTGCAGGATCTCTACGACCGGCGCCAGTGGCAGGACATTCAAGGGTTCGAGAGCTTCTCCACCGGCGCTCACCTGGTCTCATCCCTGGTGCTGGCGGCCGCGCGCACCGGTGAGCTGGTCAGTGCCGCAGAGGCCCCGCAGATCAACGCCTTTCACAGCGACCACCGGAAGTGGCTGGTCTCCTACCTCTTGGGAGCCAGCTGCAGCGGCGAATGCCGCGGCAAGCTGGTCAATGCGATGCTGACCACCTACCTCCAGGCGGGCGGCGATTACGACGAGGCGTTCCGCCGCTTGCTCCTACAGCCCCGGGCCCAGGCTGCGTCGACCTTCGCGCACCTGCACATGCGTCTGCTCTGGTGCCAGGTCGCCGCCGAGACCGAAGCGGAGTTTCGCGACAAGGTCCTCCTGCCGGTGCTGACCGAGGCGTTGTCGGAACCGAAGACGGAGGCCACGGCGTTGGAGGATCTGGTGGGTCTCGTCGCGCTGGTCCCCGAACCTCCGGCCAGCGACGCGGAGGCGACCACCGCCTGGAAGAAGCTGTCCGACCAGCTCGAGCACAGCAAAGAGCACCTCTCGCGCACCTACAACACGCGACGGGCAGCCTCCGCGCGCGAGCGCAGCAACCCGCCACCCGCGATGAAGAAGGTGAGCTTCTGCGGCCCCGACGGAACGCCGCCGCTCGCGGCCGACGCTGCCGCCACAGCCGCCGCAGCCAGCGCGCCGTCCGCGGGCGCGCCCAATCAGTGAGCCCGCGGCCCCGAGGTGACGGGCAGCGCCGACGCACGGGGCCTGGTCCTCACTTACCCGAGGTCAGCGGGGTCTCGGTGGGAGCCTTCCCGGCGGCGGCGTCCGCCTCGCGGATCTCGTTGGCGATTTCG
>Ga0210387_10000905_pt1 | contig 21758 bp, 12 predicted proteins | sample IncBWC7OmetaG_FD_160108 | JGI IMG/M metagenome (GOLD analysis project Ga0210387, IMG submission 160108) | Forest soil microbial communities from Barre Woods Harvard Forest LTER site, Petersham, Massachusetts, United States - Inc-BW-C-7-O ...
CCGCGACCGTCTTACTTGGGTTGAGCTCGACGGCTTGGGGGATCGCTATCCGCATCAACTCTCCGGCGGTCAGATGCAACGAGTTGGCATCGCGCGTGCGTTGATTCAATCCCCGGCTATTCTTCTGGCCGACGAGCCAACTGGGAATCTCGACACCGTAACCGGCAACGTCATCCTCGATCTCTTGAAGCGCCTGACGCGCGAGCTAAACACAGCCACCCTGATGGCCACGCACAGCGTGGAAGCCGCTGCGCTCGCCGACGCCATTGTTCGTTTGCGTGACGGAAAAATAGAAGAGATCAAACGGCGCTGACATGGGACGTCTCTTCCTTTTTTATCGGTTGATGCTTCGCCCGCTGCTTCAGGAACCTGTGCGCGCCATCCTTACAATTCTTGCTGTAACCCTAGGTGTCGCAGTGGTCTTGGCCATCGATCTTGCCGGCGGAGCGGCAACCGGCTCTTTCCGCGCCTCCATGGAAACTCTCGCTGGCGATAACAATTTGGAGATTGTTGCGTCAGGTGGCGTGCCGGAGGCAGCTGTGGGAACGATCGCGGCGTTGCCTTATTCCATTCGCATTTCACCGCGTATCGAAGACTCCGCGTTTATCACAGACACGAAGCAAACCATTCCCCTCATCGGTCTCGACCTGGTTGCGGAAGGCGGCTCCGTGCGGAGTGGAGCGATCTCAGAAACCAGTTCAGGCGAAGCTTCTGCGTCGTCTGAAAATACGATGCGGTCCCTGCAAGACTCCAGCAGCATTTGGGTCGGCGCAAGTCTGGGAAAAAAGCCTGGCGACCAGCTTCGCTTGCTCATCAATGATCAAGTCCGCGAATTCACAGTCCGCGGCGTTTATCCCGATTCGAATGGCAGCGAATCGGCCATTGTGATGGATCTCGCCGCTGCGCAACGCGCGCTGAACAGGTTCGGTCGCGTCGACCGCATTCTACTTAAAGTTCCAGAAGCGCCGAGCATCGAAGAGTGGCAACAACGTATCCGCGCAGCGTTGCCAGCCGGCGTGGAGGTTCGCACGCAAGGCACAGGCACAAACGAAAATCGACGAATGCTTGCCGCGTTTCGCTGGAATCTGCGGCTGCTCAGCTACATCGCGCTAATCGTAGGCGCGTTCCTTATCTTCAACACAATTTCGGTTTCTGTTGTACGCCGCCGTCCGGAAACCGGAATTGTGCGCGCGCTGGGCGCCAGCCGCGGCGCAGTGCTCGCGGCATTCATCGGCGAGGCCACCTTCTTCGGTTTGGCTGGCGCCGCCCTCGGTCTCCCCGTCGGACGCGTCATGGCCTCCGGCGCGGTGAAACTCATGGCCGCGACGGTGGAGTCGCTATATGTAAGCAGCCGTCCGGGATCTATCGAATTGAGCATCTGGTCGGTGGTGCTTGCGTTCGTCATCGGCGTTGGAGTCGCCATCGCTTCTGCTTACTCGCCCGCCCGCGAAGCGTCGCTCGTCTCTCCCGTGGAAGCCATGGCGCGAGGAAGACGTGAGTACATGACGCGCATGCACAAATCGCGCGATCTGTGGATCGCGTTGGTCCTGGGAATCCTAGCTGCGGCGGCCTCAAGCGTTCCTGCGATAGAAGGCAAACCTGTCTTCGGTTATCTCGCGGCGGTCTTGCTTGTCGTCGCGTCCGCACTCGCAATTCCGGCTTTCACCGATGCGGTTATCTCTCGCTCATCCAGGTGGCTTGGAAAGATCCTGGGAGTCGAAGCTTTGCTTGCAGCACAAAGTCTTTCGGGTTCGCTTCGCCGCACTTCGGTGCTTGTCGGCGCGCTCTCTACCGCCATCGCAATGGTGACTTCCGTCGGCATCATGGTAGGCAGTTTCCGCGAAACGGTTCTGATCTGGATGAACGACCGCCTTCCGGCCGATCTCTATCTGCGACCTGCCGGTGAGCCTGCCCCTGATCGCCATCCGACCGTTTCTCTCGAATTGGCGGACAAACTCAGCAAGTTGCCCGGCGTCGCGGCAGTAGACCGGCTACGTGCTTATGAAATCAGCTACGACGGCATGCCTGCGACATTGGCATCAGTCGATTTGAGTGCACTGCGCTCGGAGCACCGATCAAACTTTTTTTCGGGCCGGTCAACCGAGCAAGTCCTCTCCCAGATTCGCGACGCCGATGCTGTCGTGGTCAGTGAACCCTTCACCTATAAACATCACGTGCGCCCTGGCGACACCATCGCGCTCGCGCTAGGGACAGCGCGTCCGTCTTTTCGCGTTGTGGATGTCTACTATGACTACGGCAGCGAGCGCGGTAGCCTTTTGATGGATCGCCAAACGATGTTGCGTTATCTCCCGGATCCCGCACCTTCGAATCTAGCCATCTACGTTGCCTCTAACGCTTCCGTTGAAAACGTGCGCGAGGAAATCACGCAAGCCTCCGTCGGTTATCGTGTGTTGGTCGCTTCAAACCGGGACTTGCGCGCGGAAGCGATCCGTATTTTCGACCGCACGTTTGCCATCACTTATGCGCTCGAAGCCGTCGCCGTGATCGTTGCAGTGATGGGCATTGCCGGCGCGCTGCTTGCTCTGGTCATTGACCGCCGTCACGAACTCGGCCTGCTCCGATTTCTCGGCGCAGCAGCCGGGCAAGTACGCAAGCAAATTCTTGTCGAAGCAGGTCTACTGGGTCTGCTCGCGAATTTCGCGGGGCTCGCTCTGGGATTCGCGCTCTCGCTCGTACTCATCTATGTCATCAACAAACAGTCTTTCGGCTGGACGATTCGATTTCACTGGCCTGTCGCAGTTTTGCTGGGAGCGATCAGCGTGGTTTACATAGCCACAGTGCTGGCCGGCTTGTATCCCGCGCAAGTTGCAGTGCGGCTCAATCCTCTCGAGGCCGTCCATGAAGAGTAGGCTGACTGCCCTCGCAGGGACGCTCTTGCTTCTCAACCCGTTCGCTGCACAGTACCGCACTGCTTTGCCCGGTTATCGCTTCGAATTCCCCCGAGACTATTTCGATCATCCCGACTTCCAAACAGAATGGTGGTACTACACAGGGAATCTGAAATCCGCTGACGGCCATCGCTATGGATTCGAACTGACATTTTTTCGCCAGGCCGTCAGCCGCGATCCCGCTCAATCCGCAACTTGGAACCTCAAAGATATTTACCTGGCGCATCTCGCCCTAAGCGATTTGGACGGCCAGCATTTTTATCACGCCGAGAGAATGAATCGTGCCGGCCCTGGGATCGCCAGCGTCAGCGCGTCCAGCGCCCGCATCTGGAATGGCAATTGGCAGATTCAATGGGAAGGCGCGGATCAAAAGCTGCAAGCCATCGACACGCAGTTCCAATTACATCTGAAGCTGCACCCGGAAAAGCCGCCCATCATTCACGGTGAAAACGGCGTAAGCCAAAAATCGGAAGGTGCAGGTCACGCCTCTTACTACTTTTCGTTAACACGGCTAGCCGCGAACGGACAACTCGAATTAAATGGCCAAGCGCTCGAAGTCTCCGGCCTAGCCTGGATGGACCACGAATTCTTCACTCAACAACTGGGCTCCAGCCAGGTCGGCTGGGACTGGCTAAGCCTGCAATTGGAAGACAACACCGAGTTGATGCTCTTTCGCATTCGGCGGAAAGATGGTTCGCTCGATCCATTCTCGGCTGGCACGTACGTGGACGCGCAGGGCAAATCCACGCACTTGCGAACGGCCGACTTTACCCTGCAACCGCTCGCGGAAAGCTGGACAAGTCCTGCCACTCACGCAACCTATCCCATCGCGTGGGAGATCTTCATCCCAAAATTAGAGCTCGAACTCAGAGCGCACACATCTCTCGCGGCACAAGAGTTGACGGGAAAAACGACCATCGCGCCATCTTATTGGGAAGGAGCCATCACTCTGGAAGGCCGCCGCGGAAAGTTGCCGCTCAAGGGCGTTGGCTATCTGGAAATGACCGGCTACGATCGCCCCGTGAATCTCGCCCAGTGAGCAGAGCGAAAGATCAACGAGAGATCAGCCAAGTTCCACAGGCTTAGAAATCCGAGCCGTGCTGGCCCGCACTATCAATTCCGGCTCGACCATAATTTCCTTGGGATGCGGTGTCTTCGCGGGCGCGGTAATCCGCCGCAGGAGAATTTCCGCAGCGATCACGCCCATCTCGCGCAAGGGTTGTCGCACGGTCGTTAACGCGGGATTCTGGAACGCCGCACTCTGAATGTCGTCGAACCCGACGACCGAGACGTCCTCTGGCACGCGGCGGCCCGCTTCGCGCAGCGCATGAATGGCGCCGATTGCGGAAATGTCGTTGAAAGTAAAGAGGGCCGTGAATGGTTCCCCGCACGCAAGAAGCTTTTGCGTCACTTGGTATCCCAGCAGCGGCGAAGATGATTCACCTTCCAGCTGCCCCGTCAGATGCTCTTTAACCTCGATTCCGATTTTTTTCGCGGCCTCACGTACCGCTTCCCATCGTACTTCCGTATCCGAACTGAACGCCTGCCCCTTGATAAACGCCATCTTCCGGTGTCCGAGGTCTGCAAGATGTTGCAGCGCGAGGCATGCCGCCCGCGAGTGATTGAGTACGATGTTCGTCACCCCGGGCACGTCCCTGTGCCCGGAGACCGCCACACTGGGGACATCCACTGCTTCCGCAAGCGCTGTGTCCACCACGATTAAGCCTTCCACCGCCCGTTGTTGCAGCAGCAACGGATATTCTTCGATGAGTTCATTCCGGTGGCGATGGCTGACCACAAAATAAAAATAACCTTCTTGCAGCAAGTGATCCTCAATGCCCGACATCACCAATGCCGCATATCCCTCGCTGATCTCTGGAACGACCACGCCGATAGTGAAGCTACGCTGCTGCCGAAGCGACCTGGCCAGATGATTTGGCCGGTAATTTAGCTCCTTGGCGGCGGCGCGGATCAGCTCCTGGGTGCGGTGAGGTATCGATTTTGCGGCGGGAGACCGGTTGATCACGAAAGAGACTGCGGCTTGAGAAAGCCCAAGGTGCTCCGCGAGTGACTTCAGGCTTACCCCTGAACTCGAAGACTTCCGCGGGTCAGGGGGACCCTTTGATTTTGAACGCGGCATAGCGGTTGGTCTGGGCTGGTAGTCTCCCATAAGCGACCAAGGGAGAACAAGGTCCAAGGCCGGATATCGGATGAGCTCCTGGAGCGAACCGTTCCTTCTCTTGTGTATCCTACTAAATCGGTTTACTATGCTCTTTTCGTCGAGGAGGATAAAACGCTTGAGAACTTGCCCAGGTTTGAAATTGCAGAAATTCCCAAAGAATAAGGATTTTGCTGGAAGCGCGACCGGGAATTCAGTATCGTTTGCCGTCCTTGCCCGTCCCGGCCATGCTTAACTAAATTGCTCCTAATTTCCGTGCTTCAAGGGCGGTTAATTCACGTCCTACAGCGCCATCGGAGTTTTTGATAACGTGCTCACCTCGCTGATTCGGTCTGCAATCGTAGCTTGTCTTGTGATTTCTTGCCAGGCTGCCACGGCGCAAGATTCGCCCTCTGCTGCGGCATCCAGCTCCGCAACGCCCCATTACAATCTGATCGATCCTTCTAGCGAACGGAAAATTGATGCCCTTCTTCACAAAATGACTCTTGAAGAAAAAGTTGGCCAACTGGTGCAGTACTCCTCCGGACAGCCAACTGGCCCCGGCACCGGACGCACCGATTACAACGACATGATTCAAAAGGGAGAGATCGGCTCGTTGTTTAACATCACCACCGCGCGGGAAGCGAACGTGTTTCAGCACATTGCGATGGAAAAATCGCGTCTGCAGATCCCTCTCATATATGGCTTGGACGTCATCCACGGGTATCGCACCGAATTCCCGATTCCTCTGGGATTAGCAGCCTCTTGGGATCCTGAACTCGTCCGACGAACCGCACGCGTGGCTGCGCGTGAAGCTTCTGCAAGCGGAATCCGCTGGATGTTTTCTCCGATGATCGATATCGCGCGAGACGCGCGCTGGGGACGGATGGCGGAAGGCTTAGGTGAGGATCCGTACCTGGTCTCGGCAATGGCACGGGCCTACGTGCTCGGTTACCAGGGCGAGCGTCTCAGCGCGCCCGACAGCGCCGTGGCGTGCCCCAAACATTATGTGGGCTATGGAGCCGCCGAAGGCGGCCGCGATTACAACTCGGTGGAGATTTCCGAGCACACCCTTCGAGAATTCTACTTGCCTCCCTTTCACGCGGCCGTCGAGGCCGGCGCTGCCACCATCATGACCGCGTTCGATTCCCTGAACGGAGTTCCCACCTCGGCAAATCCCTTCACCATCAAACAAATCTTGCGCAAGGAATGGGGATTCCAAGGACTCGTCGACAGTGACTGGACCTCCATCGCCGAACTGATTTCCCACGGCATCGCGAATGATCCCGCGACCGCCGCGCGAAAAGCCTTTCTAGCCGGCGTGGAAATGGATATGGTCAGTAGTTTTTACCATGACCATCTGGCGAATCTTGTACGCTCCGGCCAAGTGCCGGAAGCAGATGTAAACGAAGCGGTTCGCCACGTTCTGCACGTCAAGTTTGCCTTAGGATTGTTCGAACATCCTTATGTGGACGAAAAGCAGGAAGCAGGCGCGATGCTTCAGCAGGAGAGCGTGTCGCTCGCGCGCGCCGCTGCGGAGCGTTCGTTTGTCCTGTTGAAGAATTCGCCGACAGCCGGCGGATCGCCGCTACTTCCTCTTTCTAACGATTTAAAGAATGTCGCGCTGATCGGCCCGCTGGCAGATGATGCCGCGGTCATGCTCGGCTCGTGGTCGGCGCAAGGCCGCCCCGAGGACGCCGTCACGCTGCGCGCAGCGCTGATCCAAAAGCTGGGCGCAGATCATGTGCGCTTTGCGAAGGGCAGCGACATCACCAAAGCATCGGACGAACAGTTCGCCGAAGCCGTCAAGGCCGCGCAGGACTCGGACACCGTGATTCTTGCGCTGGGTGAAAATGCTTCGGAGATGACCGGGGAAGCCGCCTCGCGTGCGCACCTCGGATTGCCGGGCCGCCAACAGCAACTGTTGGAGGCGATTGCCGCCACTGAAAAACCTGTCGTCCTTGTATTGTTCAGCGGACGCCCGCTCACACTTCCCTGGGCGTTCGAGCACGTCCCTGCCGTTCTTGCCGCGTGGTTCCCGGGAGTGCAAGCGGGGCCTGCTCTGGTGCGCACACTCTTCGGAGAATCAAATCCAAGCGGAAAGCTCCCGGTAACTTGGCCGCGCAGCGTCGGTCAAGAACCGCTCTATTACAACGCCCTAAATACGGGACGCCCGGCGGGAAACGCGGATCTCACCAAACCTCCTTCGGGTGCTGCGGACAAGTACGTCTCGCGCTATATCGACGAACAGAACAGCCCCCAGTTTCCTTTTGGGTATGGACTCACCTATACGAATATCAGCTATGGCCCGACGCAGACGAGCACAGCTCGACTGAGCGCCAAAACTTTGAACGACGGCCTTCGTGATGCAAAGCATTCGTCAAGTCCCGATCTAACTGCCAGCGCAGACATCACCAATACCGGCACACGCCCGAGCGAGGAAACGGTTCAGCTGTATGTTCGCCCGGAAGGCACGAGCACCTCACAGCCGATTCGCGCGCTCAAGGCTTTCCAACACGTCAAACTGGCGGCGGGAGAAACGCGGCGTGTCGCTTTCCACTTGGGCCCTGATGCTTTTGCACTTTGGGACGATCAGAATAAATATGTCGTCGAACCGGCTCGCGTAAAGATTTGGATCAGTCCGGATTCGGCGCATGGTTCCGAGGCCACGCTCGAAATTACAAAGTAGAAGCTAGAATCCACTCAAGAAATGGAGAAACATTCCTTGTACGACCGTCGAGAAATGATGCGGCTTTGCGGTTTGGGCCTCCTTTCTTCTTCCTTCGCCCCGCTATTAACCAGCCGAGCCAATGCGCAAAAGACTTTCGTCAAGCCCCATGGTGCGCCGTATCAGGGGAGCGACGAAAAACTGTTGGATGAAATCCAGCGCACGAGCTTCGACTTTTTCTGGTTTGAAGCGAGCGCAAAAACTGGGCAGGTGAAAGACCGCGCTCTCGCGAATGGGAACGACACTCGCGACTTCTCCAGCATTGCAGCCACCGGGTTCGGCCTTACGAGCCTGTGTATTGGCGACCATCGCGGTTTTGGGGCGAGCGGGGAGATCCTCGCGCGCGTCCGCAACACGCTCCGCTTTCTCGCCAACGACCTCCAGCACGAACACGGTTTCTACTACCACTTCATTCACATGGAAACCGGGCAGCGCTGGGAGAAGTGCGAACTGTCGTCGATTGATACGGCGCTGCTTCTTTGCGGAGTTCTCACCGCGCGCCAATATTTTGCCGATCAGGAAATCAAGGACCTGGCCACAAAGATTTACGAGCGCGTCGATTGGCCGTGGATGCTGAATGGCGGCTCCACTCTCTCCATGGGCTGGACTCCGGAGTCGGGCTTTCTGAAGGCCCGTTGGGAACACTATTGCGAGCTGATGATGATTTATTTGCTGGGCATCGGCTCTCCGACACACCCATTATCCCCGGAGACCTGGAAAGCCTGGACGCGTCCGGTGATCAAATACCATGGGATTGAATACATTTCCGGAAACGATCCGATCTTCACGCACCAGTATTCGCAAGCGTGGTACGACTTCCGCAAGAAGCGCGACGCTTACACCAACTATTTCGAGAACTCGGTCAAGGCTACGAAGGCGCACAAACTCTTCTGCCTTTCGCTCCATGACAGATTTCCAGACTACAGCGAAGACCTGTGGGGCATAAGTGCGTCCGACTACGAGAAAGGCTACACGGCGTGGGGCGGCCCGCCGCCGCAAGGGCCGATCGACGGCAGCATCGTGCCGTGTGCAACGGGCGGCTCGCTTGCTTTTCTCTTCGACGATTGCATCCGCGTCCTTCGCAACATTCGCGGCCCCTGGGGGGAAAAAGCCTGGGCCCGATACGGCTTCGTGGATGCCTTCAATCCGCTGGACGGGTGGTACGACCAGGATGTGCTCGGCATAGACCTGGGTATCACAATGCTCATGGCGGAGAATCACCGGACCGGACTTGTCTGGGATACGTTTATGAAGAATCCGGAAGCGCAGGCCGCAATGCAAAAGGCGGGTTTCCACTCCACGTAACCGCAAACAAAAAGCTGTCAACGAGGGGAGAGTTCTACAACCACTCATTGACAGCTTCCTCGATCAAGTTTTGGAGGCGCCCTCCAACTTCGAGCTACGCCTCCCGGGGTGGAAACCTAAAAGCTGAAGCGAACTCCCAGAGTGACCACACGGGCGGCAAGAGCGCCCGTAATCGTGCCGAAGTTTGAGCTGCCAATGTTGTTTGAGATTTGGTTCGGGTCGAGGTTCAAATTGTTGAATAGGTTGTAAGCATCCACCCGGAGCTCAATCTTGGCGCTTTCGCCGAGCACTGGCGCTTTGGGTAAGCCAAAGGCTTTAGAAAGCGTCAGGTCCACGCCCTTATATCCGGGGAGGTTGAGCGAATTGCGGGCGACATGCGCGGACTGAGGAAGCGCCGTTCCGGAGGTGCTGCCCATGAAAGCTGTGTAGGTCGGCGTCGAGAAATACGCGGCTCCGCCCTTGGGAAAGTTTGAGTTCGCGACGGTCTCGAATGAATTATTGCTCGTGCTGTTGCCCGCGCCGCCCAGGTAGGCCCCAGGGAACAACGAATTGTAACCGCATTGTCCGCAATAGAGGTTTCCGCCAACGACATTCACCATGGGACTCCAGGGGAATCCAGAGTGGATATTGAAGATGCCGCTGAGGGACCATCCACCGGCGACCTTTTCGAGCCAACTGTTGCTGCCGTGAAAGAAGACCGGCTGCCACACGCCATAGATCTTGAACGCCTTGCCTACGTTGTAGTCGCAGCGCCCGTAATCCAGGTTGAGGTCGTACGGATAGGGCTGCAACGAATACGGCGCGGAGCTCGTGTCCATGCACTTCGACCAGGTGAATTGGGTGTCGGCCATGAACTGGCGCGAGAAGTCATGCTTTAGTTCAGCGAGCAGAGCATTATAGTTACCGCGGCCGTTGTTACTCCAATAGTCTCCGCCGCCGATCTGCGGGTTGAAGGGGTAGCCTAAGGTTGCGGGGACAGCCAGCGGGTTCTCATGGAAGAAGGTGTCGCGTGACAAGCTTCCCTCATATCCCAACGAAGCTACGAGTTGGTGGCCCAGATCGTATTGGGTATCCACCGAGTAGTGATAGACACGCGTGGTGGGCAGGGTGCCGGGGAAGATCTGAACGCCAACGGAGCCAGTGGTTGGCAGGCCATTCGGGCCAAAACTCGAAATGGTATTCGGGTTCGCCGGGTAGCCGGTAAGATCGTGTACACCCGACGAGAGGGCATAGATAATGCCAGGATTGGGCGAGGTCGGCGTTGACATGGTTAAACTTGGAAACACCACCAACCCCGGATTATTGACGATGTTGGACGAAATAGCGATTTGTTCCCCGTTATAGCTCAGGCCGAAACCACCGCGGACCACCAAGCGGTTGTGGAACTCATAGCCGAACAGGGAAGCCGGACTCCAGGCCACACCGATCTGGGGTCCGAAGTTGTCCTTCTGCGGGTTCCAGGAATTGCCCTTCCGTACAACCAGGCCCGTCAGGTAGTTCGTCCCAGCGCCGGGGATGGCGCTGAGCATGTTGCCCTCTTTTGAGTACAACGAACCAAAGTAGGACCAGCGGAGGCCGAGAGTGAGGGTCAGGTTGGAGCGAAGTTTAAAACTATCCTGGACGAACAGTCCCCAGAGGTTTTCGCGCTGGTCTTGGCGAATAGTCGTTGGGATCCCAGTAATAGGATCGAAGCCTCCGTTCTCCTGATGTGGCGCATCGTTCAGGAAGTCCCAGACGTTGAAGAAGCGATAGCTGGGCACGCCGCAGCCGGCGCACTCTTGCTGGTAAAAGAGGCGTGTGACGTCCCCGCCAAACTTAATGGCATGGCGTCCGTAAATCTTGGTGGCCACATCCTTAAAAGTGTAAGTCCACTGATTCAGGATGCTGCCGACGTTCGGACCAAAAGAATTGACTGTCATGCCGCCCGTCTGTTCAATATTATCCGTGGGAAATCCGACGGGAGACTGTTGGTTGGAGTTGATCTCGTTCCAGCGCCAGCCGGCGGCATTCACGCGAAATTCGTTGACGAGGTTTTGCGAGAAGGTGTGATCCCAGATTGCCGAGAGCGCCTCATTGGTCTGCGAATGGTGAAAAATATCGTAGGCTCGATTACCGTTAAAGTTATCTTTGGTCAGGGGAACCCAGTAGATCGTAAAGGCTATGCGGTCCTTTTCGGTGACATTCGCATCCAGGCGGCCATTGTACTGGGTAGCCGTAAATTTCGTCGGGTTGATCGTGTTGTAGTTCGCAAGGTCGGCCACGATACCCAAGGGGCTGCCCGCGGTTCCGCAGCCTGTACCGGCCCCTCCGCAGCCGGGGTTCTGTGCATTAGTCCAGCCGAGATCCTGCTTACCCAAACCGGTCGTCAGCGGCGTTCCGACATTGATCCCTTGGCCGGCAATCGTTCTGCAATTTACGCCTTCCGTAAGACCGGCAGTGGCGCAGGTGGCGCCGGTATTGAGGGTTCCGACTACACCGTTACCGGGGAACGACAGATAGTTTGCTGCGATGCTTCCCGAGGGCGCTAAGGCGTCGAAAGCCGCGGTGTCGTACCAACCATTTCCTGTGACGTTGCTGAAGGGTTCACGAACCGTCTCATAATTAAAGAACGCAAAAATCTTATTTTTCCAGATCGGGCCACCAACGCTGCCGCCGAACTGTTCGAACTTATTGTCGTCTCGCGTCACGGCAAGACCTTCGCCGTTGAACTTCTGATAGGCGTTCAGGTTCGGTTGATGAGTCGTAAGAAACAGACTGCCATGATAGTTGTTCGTTCCGCTCTTGGAGGTAATCTGAATTTGGGTGCCGGCGAAGCGTGCATCCTCAGCATCATAGCTATTGGTGACGACTTTTACGCTTTCCACGGAATCTTCAGACGGCGTGACGATTGTAGCTCCTCCCCAGACAGCGCTGGTGGTGCTGATTCCGTCAATCGAGATGCCATTGTTCTCCGTCTGCTGCCCATTGCCGATGACCTGCGCACCGTTTTCGGTCTTGAATATGCCGTCCGCGCCACCCGACTGTCCTCCGCCTGTCTGAGTGCCTGGAAGGTTGTAGTTGTCACTGCCACTCGCCTGCGAGCCATCAGCGAAGGCTCCGGGAGCCAGCTGCGCGAGCTTCAAAACGTCTCGTCCAAAGGACGGCAGGTGCTGGATCTGATTGCTGGTGACCGTTCCGCTCACGTTGGCTGTTTCCGTGTCGATGAGCGGAGTCGAATCTCCGTTCACCGTCACGCTTTCGGTGACCTGCCCGACTTCAAGCTGGAGATTCACGGCGTTCGCCTGGTCCGGGATGACCCCAACAGTATCGAGAATCTTTTTCTTGAAGCCCGTCTTCTCTACGGTCAGGGAATACTTGCTAGCGGCAAGGGCGTTGAAGTTGTAAATTCCGCTGTCGTCGGTCGTGGCAGTCAGCGTTTGGTTCGTGTCCAGATTCTTTAAAGTGACGGTCGCCCCTGAAACCACAGCCCCTTGCGGATCCGTGACCACTCCCTGAATTGAAGCGCGGTATTGTGCGTTTGCGGAGCAGACAGCGAAAGTCAAGCAGACCAACATCCCCAGCGCACGCAGGCAAATCTTAGACACGTTCATGGCAATTCCTCCCCACAACCTTTTGCCGATAGGCGGTGCACCCCGAGCTAAATCGGTTAACTACTCGTTTTGCGCGAGTATAATCATCCCATTTTTGAATGTCAACGATTCTTAATCTGAATGCTTGCCCGCGGAAACGATTGTTTCCATGTGTGTTTGACGTCTGTCGAGGCCAAAAGGGCGTTAACGTCGTACCAACTTCCAGGAAAACTGTCGTGCAGCAAAGTGGGCACGGTTCGAGTGTACGGTGTAGCCGCGGGGTCAGCTTTTCCGGCACGGCGCCTAGAATTCGGTCGACGTTCTCCTGGCGCCAAGCAAGCTGCGACACAAGAGGCGCCGTGAGCTAAGAATGCTGTTTCAGGATGAATCAGAAGTGGCTCCCCGGGCTAGATTCGAACTAGCAACCCTTCGGTTAACAGCCGAATGCTCTACCATTGAGCTACCGGGGAACCGCGCAGGCAGGAACGGTAATTCCAGAGCAGCGAGTAGTCTAGCGAACCCACCGCAAAAGTTCAACGAATCGCAACCGTGAAGCTGGCCATCTTCCATGAGCCGTTCGAGGAAGACCTTGACTTTTCTTTTGGGCAGGCTATTGTCGGCCTTCCAGAATTTTCGTGCGGGAACAAGTGCAGTACGACGGGGTGCAACCGATGATGCGCAAGTCGTATGGACTCGGGATGTTGGCGTTCTTCTGCGCGGGTTTTTCAGCGGTGCCGTTGGCATTCCCGCAGGCGCAAAAGCCAGCGAGCAAATCATACGTGCTGAAAGCAGCGCGGATGTTTGACGGGAAAAGCGATGGACTGGTGAAGCCGGGGCTTGTAGTGGTGACGGACGGAAAAATAACGGGCGCGGGCGCCAGCGCTGCGATCCCTGCCGGAGCCGAAGTCATCGATTTTGGAGATGCGACGCTCCTGCCTGGATTTATCGACGCACACACGCATCTGACCTCGATGTACACCGAAGACTACAAACAGAGCGCGCTGAATTACCTCCAAAAAACAATTGCCGAACAAGCGTTGGATGCCAGCGCCAACGCGCGAGTGACGCTGATGGCTGGGATCACCACAGTGCGCGATGTGGGCTCGTCAGACTTCGTTGACGTCGGTTTGCGAAACGCGATTCGCGATCATGTCGTACCGGGCCCGCGGATGCTCGTCTGCGTCCACGCCTTGGGAGCCACAGGCGGACACTGTGACGGTGAAGCCGGCTATCGAGCAGGCCTGTTCGGACACGAGGCCGGGCCGCTTGAAGGCGTGATCAACGGGCCTGAGCAAGCGAGATATGCGGTTCGGTTGGATCACAAATACGGTGCGGATATCATCAAAGTCTGCGCGACAGGCGGCGTGCTCTCCCTCACCGACGATGTGGACACGCCGCAGCTGACACAAGAAGAGCTGAACGCCATCGTGGATGAAGCCCACGCGCTGCGCCGGAAGACAGCCGCGCACGCGCACGGAGCGGAAGGCGCAAAGCGCGCTATCCGCGCAGGCATCGACTCCATCGAACACGGAACGTTTCTCGACGACGAAGCCCTGGACATGATGAAGCAGCGCGGTACGTACCTTGCGCCAACACTCATGGCCCCGCAGGGCATACAGGAACAGATCGACAAGGGAACGTACGTTCCGGCGCCGATTCTGGCCAAAGCGAAGGCCGCGATTGCGGCGGGTCATCAAACGTTTCAAAGAGCGCTTGCGAAGGGCGTGAAGATCGGCCTCGGAACGGACGCGGGCGTTTACGAGCATGGACGCAACACGGAAGAGTTTCATCAGATGGTGGATTTGGGAATGAAGCCGATCGATGCGTTGAAAGCCGGAACATCGGCGGATGCGAATTTGCTGGGCCTGGCCGACAAAATCGGAACGCTTGAAGCCGGCAAGCTGGCCGACGTGGTGGCGGTGCCTGGCGATCCGGTGGAGAATATTCGTCAGACGGAACATGTCTTTTTTGTAATGAAAGAAGGCGTGATCTACAAGAACGATCGAGGGACAGCTGCTCACTAAGCGTTAGAAGGACGCCCCACAGTTTCCGCGAACAGAGGGATATCCATGGCTGATCTTCCCAACACCGTTGCATTGGACTTCGCTTGGTACTACGAATTCATTGCGGCCCACCTTCACAAGTGGGTCGACCCGCTAACGCAGGAGCAGTTCTGGCACAACCCGTTCAGTTACGGCAACAGCGTCGGCCACCTGACTTTGCACCTGACCGGCAATCTGAATTACTACATCGGAGCGCGGGTTGCGGCGACAGGATACGTTCGCGACCGCCATCGAGAATTCACCGAGGCCGGAAAACCAGACAAAGCGAAAGCGTTGGAAGCCTTCGACCAAACCATTGCGATGGTTGTTTCAACGGCCAGAAAACAAAAGCCAGAAGATTGGATGGCCCCTTATTCAGCCGACCTCGAACCCGAAGCGGCGGAACGCTTCATGATTTTTCTCCGATGCGCCGGCCATGCTTATCACCACGTCGGACAGATTATTTTCCTGAGCAAAGAGCTGACAAAAGGAGCGGGGCCGCCATCAGCGTCCGCCTAGAAAAGGGTCGCCGCAAGCCGGGCCCGATCACCAGAACCTGGAGCACCCGTGGAGCACAGGGAGATGTCAAAGGGCAAGGCCGTGCTCCTTGTCTCTTTGTCTGGGCTTACAGCTGTTATCTCAGCGCTGGAGTTGCATGGCTGGCACGTCTATCTGGCCCTGGCGCTGATCGGCATTGGGCTGACCATTGGATTCGCCCGATGGTCGCGCAAAAATTGAAAGATTGAGTGCAAAACGAAATTCAAGGAGAAACATCATGCGCAACTTGCGCAAGAAGTCTTGGGTTGCCGTTTTTCTGGCGATTGCCTGCTTGCTGAGCGTGCGCCTCTTTGCTCAGCAAGCGTCTCCCGCGGCGGCTTCCACTTCAACCACACCAACGATCGACCAATCTCTTGAGATGAAAGGCGCGTTTAGCCCGGAGATTTCGCCCGACGGAAAGCGCGTGGTCTACGAAGTTTCGCGGACGAACTGGGAAGATAACGCCTTCGAGCGCGATTTGTGGATTGTGGAGACGGCGACCGGCGAAGGGCACCAACTTACGGCGTCGAAGAAATCGAGCACGAATGCGGCGTGGTCGCCGGACGGCAGGTGGATCGCATTTCTCTCCGACAGGCCGGGACAGATCACCGGCACACCTGAGGGCAAGAAACAGATTTACGTCATCGCTGCAGACGGCGGCGAAGCCAGGCAACTCACAAAAGTCGAAACCGGCGTGAACATTCTTGCTTGGTCGCCTGACTCGAAGAGGCTGGCCTTCTCCGCGGAGGATCCAGAACCGAAAGCGATGAAGGACCGCAAGGAAAAGTACGGCGACTACGACGTTGTCCACGCCGATTACAACATGGTTCATCTATGGACGCTGGACATCCCCACGAGCGAGACGGGAGCAATCTCCGAACCGATGCGGCTGACAAAAGGAGTGGCCTTTAGCGTTGGCGAGTTTACTTGGTCGCCGGACGGGACGCGCATTGCCTTCAGCGCGCAGCGCGATCCGGATTTGATTTCGTCGGAGACGGCTGATATTTACGTCGTGACAGTGAACGATGACAAAGTGAAAAAGATTGTGGACACGCCCGGCCCGGACAGGAATCCGCAGTGGTCGCCGGATGGAAAACAAATCGCCTACGAAACGTCAGCCGCGTCCAAATATTTTTTCTATACGAACATGAAGATTGCCGTGATAAGCGCGGATGGCGGAACGCCGCGCGTATTGACCGACGCGTTCGATGAAGATCCTGGGCTAATTGCGTGGGCGCCGGATGGCATCTACTTCGCTGCGGAGCAGAAGACATACGCACATTTGTTCCACCTGAACCCCGATACGAAAGTTATCGACAAGCTCAGTTCGCCGGAACACATCGCGGCATTCTCGTTTTCCTTTTCAAAGGACTACAAACGAGTTGCGTACCGCGCGGCGCTCGAAAACGAATATCCGGAGATATTCACGTCGAGCCTGGCGCCGTGGCAGGCGAAGAAACTCACTTCGCTGGGCGACCAACTGAAGGCTTTCAAAATTGCACGCCGCGAAGTGATTTCGTGGAAGTCGACTGACGGGGCCACGATCGAAGGCGTTCTCTATACGCCGGCGGATTTCAAGCTCGGCAAGAAATACCCGTTGCTGGTCGTCATTCATGGCGGGCCTACCGGTGTGGATCAGCCAATTCTGAACGCGGATCGGTATTACCCGGTCGAACGCTTCGTCGCGAAAGGTGCACTGATTCTGCGGCCCAATTACAGAGGCTCAGCGGGATACGGGGAGAAGTTTCGCGCGCTGAATGTGAGAAATTTAGGAGTGGGCGATTACGCCGACGTGATTTCCGGTGTGGACGCATTGATCGCCAAAGGTTTTGTCGACAAAGATCGCGTCGGCTCGATGGGCTGGAGCGAGGGCGGCTATATTTCGGCGTTTATTTCGGCGTCGAGCGACAGGTTCAAGGCGGTGAGCGTCGGCGCCGGAATTTCTGACTGGGTGACGTACTACGTGAACACGGACATCACGCCATTCACGAGGCAATATTTGCATGCGACGCCCTGGGACGATCCGGAGATTTACAAAAAGACTTCGCCGATCACGTACATCGCGAAAGCGAAGACACCGACGCTGATTCAGCATGGAGAAAACGACCGGCGCGTGCCCATCCCGAACGGCTATGAATTGCGGCAGGCGCTCGAAGATCGCGGTGTGCCAGTAAAGATGGTGGTTTACAAAGGATTTGGCCATGGGATCACCAAGCCGAAGCAACAACGCGCCGTGATGGAAGAAAACGAAAAATGGTTCGCGAAATATATCTGGGGTGAAGAACCTGCTCCTTCGCCGGCGCCTGCAACGCCGGTGAAAACCGAGAAAGCAGACAAGACTGAAAAACAATAAGACAAGATTTTTGGCAAGCGTTACGTTTCGAGCTTGAAGCGTGTCGAGGCGAGACGGTAGAGGCGGCGCCAGAGCAAGCGATTGATCAGCACGACGATCGTCGCCATGATCAGCGTGGAAGCCAGCAAGATGTCGAAGCGGCCAGCGTCGCTGGCGCTGCTGATGGCGCTGCCGAGTCCCGTGGTCGAGACTATCCTTCCTTGAAAGTGAAAATACTCGGCGATGATGCTGGCGTTCCAGGCATTGCCGGAGGCGGTCACCATCCCCGTGACCAGATACGGAAAGATCCCCGGCAAGATCAGGTATCGCCAGCGATCCCAGGAGCCGAAGCGAAAAATGCTGGAGGCTTCCTTTAGATCCGTGGGGATAGCCATGGCGCCGGCGATGACGTTGAAAAGGATGTACCACTGCGTGCCCAAAAGCATGACGAGCAAAGCGGCGAGCTCGAGACCGCCGCGGAATTTGATCAGGAACAAAAGAATGACGGGAAAAAGCGCTGTCGCCGGGATGGAAGCCGCGATCTGTGCGAGCGGCTGAGCGATACGCGCAAAGCGCGGGCTGAAGCCGATGGCCACACCGGCAGGGACTGTCCAGAGGGCGCCGATGAGGAGTGCGGCGTTGACGCGAAGAAGCGTGAAACCGGCGCTGCGCAAGAGTGTGAAATAGTCCTCGCGACGCAAGGCGGAAAGTTCGCGAGCCGCGTGAACTAGAGCGAACCCGAGACCGGCGAAAATCACTGCCGCGAGAACGATGAGAAGCGAAAGGCGCGTACCTTGGCGTTTCGGAACGGAAAAGCTAGCTGCAGCACGTCGCGCACCGACGGCGAACTTGACGGTGATCCAGTCGAGGACCGGCCGCACGGCGAGCCGGTAGAAGCGAATGACGAAAGATGCGCGCCCGAGAAGAGTGAGCAAGTTGTGCGAGGTTGCTTTGGTAGTCTCGACCTGCTCGAATTTGAATTTGTCAGCCCAGGCGATCACTGGCCGCCAAATTAACTGATCCAGTAGAACAATGACGGTAACCATGGCCGCGAGTCCCCAGAGAATGGCGCGTGTATTGCCATGGCTCGCAGCGGTTTGCAAGAAGGAACCAAGCCCCGGCAGGCGGAAGTCGCGATCGCCGAGAACAAACATCTCGCAAGCCATGAGGAAGAACCATCCGCCGGCGACGGACATCATCGAATTCCAGACGAGGCCGATGGTGGAAAACGGCAAATCCAGCTCGACGAATTTTTGCCAGCGGCCAAAGCGGTAAATAATCGCCGCCTCTCTTAGTTCGCGAGGAATGCCCTTCAGCGAAGAATAGAAGCTGAAGGCAATGTTCCAAACCTGGCCGGTGAAAATGAGAATGATGGAACCCAGTTCGATGCCAAGCTGGCTGTGCGGAAAAAGCGCGACCATAGCCAGCATGACGCCCGGAAGAAAACTAAGCACCGGTATGGATTGCAGAATATCGAGAAGCGGAATGAGGACGATCTCCGCCCGTTTCGAGCGGGCCGCAACATACCCATAGGCGAGGGCGAAGAGCATGCTCAGCGCGTAGGCCACGCTCAGACGCACCAGCGAATAAACCGCGTAGAGCGGCAAAGCGCGCGGGCTCTGCGAGATTTCGACTTGGGCCGGGACGGGCCCGAGCCAGGTGTGGCCAATGGCGTAGACGCCATAGATAGCGGCTACAACGAAAAGAAAAACGGCAAAATCGATCAGGAAGGACCAGGACCAGCGCGAACCGGCGGGCCGCCGGATGGCCGGAGGTACGGGGCTCGCGCTCTGGGAAGCAATCGTGGGAGTCGTCACAGGAAGGTCAAGCCTCGGTGAGAGTCAGCTTGCCCGTGGCGGCGTCATAATCGAAAATCTCTGCGTAGCGCCCCCACTGAATGGCGGTTTCCAGCTGGCGGCGCGATTCGTCCTCGCTGAAATGTTCGTCAAGGAGGTCGCGAAAGAATTCGTCGGAGAGCGTGCGGTTCGATTTTGATTTCAAGGCATTTTGCATCTGGCAAAGCAGCGGAATATTTGCGAGAGCGGCTTTGCGAAAGATCGCTTTGCGCGCCTGGATGTCCGCCTTAGCGTAGGCCTCTCCTTCGGGAGTAATGATGGCTTCGCCCTCTTCGAGGCGGAGCATGCCGAGGAGCACGGCGGTGTCCACTGTGGGGAGAAGCGCGTCGACTTCGAGGCTCAGCTCATCGGCAAGTTTGTGAAGATCCGCGCGGCCACCATGGTCCGCTAGAATTTCCAACAAGCCGGCCAGTCCGCCGGGGCGCGTGTGCGGAAGCATGATGGCTTTGCGCGGGACCTGCTTGCCAGGAGCGGCAGTTTTGGGAGGAGTTGAATCGTGTTCGTGGTCAGGCCGCGTGAGAACGCGATAGATGTCGTCGACGAGCTCGACGAAGCTGGAAGACTTGCGATCGCGCGGATGAGGGATGTTCACGGCAAAATCCGCGTGAATGTGGGCGGGGTTGCGGCCGAGGACGACGATACGATCGGCAAGGACGACCGCTTCTTCGATATTGTGTGTGACGATGAAAATGGCGCGCGTGGGAATTTTGTGATCGAGCCAGAGCTCGAGAAGTTCGCCACGCAGCGTTTCCGCGGTGAGCACGTCGAGCGCGGAGAAAGGCTCGTCCATAAAAAGAACTTCAGGCTCGACAACGAGAGCGCGCGCGACTCCGACGCGCTGCTTCATGCCGCCGGAGAGTTCCTTGGGATAGGCGGACTCGAAACCGTCGAGACCTACGGCGTCGATGATTCGGAGCGCGCGTTTGTGGCGCTCGATGGGCACCATGCCGCGGGCTTCGAGCGGGGCCTCGACGTTTTCGAGAACGGTGAGCCAGGGAAAAAGCGCGAAACTTTGGAAGACGATGGAAACGTTGGGCGCACCATCGCCCACCGGCGCTCCGTGCCAAAAGACGGAGCCGGCGCTCGCCGGTGAGAGTCCTGTGAGCATGCGAAGCAGCGTGGATTTTCCGCAGCCGGAAGCGCCGAGCATGGCGATGATTTGTCCCGGGTAGATGGCAAGATCCGTCGCTGCGATCACCTGTATGCGGCCGCCGTCCGGCTGGGGATAGAATTTTTCGAGCTTGCGCGCTTCGATGATCGGTTCGGGGCCGGTTGGTTCGGAGTGGATGGACTCCGGCACTGTCGTGGAAGTGCTCATAAGAGCGTGTATTATCGCTCAAGTTGATGCAGGACGCACAGAAGGATGAAGCTCGCATGACAGTTTCTTTCCTGGTTACAATGGCATGAACACTGCATGACATCTCCCCGTGAACCAGTGAATCCTCAGTCTGCGCAGGCGCGAATTCGCGGCTGGATTCCGGCCATTCTTATTTCGCTTTTGATTTCTTTGGCGATTGTTTCTCCTTTTTTCTGGCTGGGAAATGCCACGGGGCATGATTTTCAGTATCACGCGGCTTCCTGGCTGGACGCCGCGGGCCAATGGAAAGAAGGGATTGTCTATCCGCGGTGGACGGAATGGGCCGATTACGGGTTCGGCGAGCCGAGATTTATTTTTTATCCTCCTTTCTCGTGGATGCTGGGGGCATCGCTGGGTTCGGTGCTGCCGTGGAACCATGTGCCGATTTTTTTCATCGTGCTGGCGCAGACGTTTGCGGGGTTGAGCGCGTTTGCTCTGGCGCGGCGCATGCTACCGAGACGAGCCGCTTTGTTTTGCGTGGCGTGTTACACCGCGAATCCGTACGCGCCGCTGATTGTTTACATGCGCAGCGATTTTGCGGAGTTGCTGGCGAACGCGTTCTTTCCATTGCTGTTTCTTCTCGCGCTTCAAATCTGTGAGTTGGTGGAGCGACCGGCGTCGAAAGCTCCGCAAAAATTGGCGCGCCTCACGATCGTCTGGTTTGCTGTCGTGTTCGCCGCGATCTGGCTATCCAACGCGCCCGCGGGAGTGATTGCCAGTTACAGCTCGTTTGCCGTATTTGGCTTTGCGGCGTTCACGCGAAAATCCTGGCAGCCGTTGGTGCGCGGGATGGTTGGGCTGGCGCTAGGATTTGGTTTAGCGGGATTTTACATTTTGCCTGCGGCTTACGAACAGCGCTGGGTGAACATTGCACAAGCGCTTTCGGCCGGTCTCCTGCCAACGGAAAATTTCCTCTACACAGTTATCAATGATCCGGAGCACACGCTGTTCAATTGGATCGCGTC
>Ga0210387_10000909_pt1 | contig 21727 bp, 20 predicted proteins | sample IncBWC7OmetaG_FD_160108 | JGI IMG/M metagenome (GOLD analysis project Ga0210387, IMG submission 160108) | Forest soil microbial communities from Barre Woods Harvard Forest LTER site, Petersham, Massachusetts, United States - Inc-BW-C-7-O ...
AGAGACTGTCGTCGATCTTCGTGAGCAAATTGGAAGCGGCACTTGCGCTCATCTGCCTCGAGAAAGAACCGCGCTCGCTGGCCATCTCCGCTGTGTACAGCTCAGAGAACGCCTCGCGCAGTTCCATGTCAGTTCGTACGACCGGCGCGATCCCTTTTAAGTCGCAAAACCGCCCGATGACCCAGCGCCGCGCTTCGCGGTCCGGCTTGGTGAGAAAGAATGGAGGCACCCACAGCGAAACCTCGTCGCAGGACTGGCTGATCTTATTCCAGATGGTTGGCAACAAAACATCCTGGCCAGATCAGCCAAGCCATTCCAAGCATTTTCTTTTGCGTGATGTCTGGTTTGATGAACGCTATGTTTGGGATTGTTTTAGGCAACGGGAGATTGTATCTCTGCCTAACAAATACCCTATTCCTTTTCAGAAGCATGCGGAGCGCATTTGGCCCACGTGATCTCTGGCCCTTTTAGGGCGAACCGCTTTCTTGGATGTTTCCCAGGGGTTCGTAGGTGTTTAGCGCGGTGCGCGCGGCTCCCTAATACTATTTCTTAACCTCTATATGAAATACGACCGTCAAAACCAATGAGAGCATCTTAACGCTATCCTAACCTCGGTAGCGGACCAAAGCGTTCTCGTTCTAGTTTCTAGTATCCGATCTATAGAAGTTTCAAATCAGTTAGTTGAGGCATCCTGTCGTAAAAGGATGGGCGACCGGGTCTCCGGGCGCTGCGCCCTGAGTAGGGAAGCCGCCAAGGTTGGAACGAGCGACCGACGATGCTGCTGGAGAAGCCTGCCCACAGACCGAGTGATTTAAGCTAAGGTATGGAAAATATGAAAATAATAGAACTCTCCGCCCAGAGGTGATGACTGTCAGGCTGCAGCCCTAAAAACAGCGAAAATCGTAATTAATGACTAAATTTTGGCCGGCGGTTACCGAAGGCAAGATTAAACAGAAAGTACCCCATGACCTCTTCACTCCTCCACCACAAAGAAGTTAGTCGCTCTTCTCCCCGGCTCAAAACGGCTGAGGAGGCCACTTTCACGATCTGTAAGAATTGCTTAGCGCTGACCATCAGTCTCCTGGTGCTGACGGGGTCGTTGCGGGCCGAGTTTGTCTATGTGACGAACGCCAAAAGCAACAACATCTCAGCCTACCAGATCGGAGAAAAAGGGGGCTTGACGCCTGTCGCCGGATCGCCTTTCCCCGCGGGGGATAGTCCCGGGTCTTTGGCGGTGGACTCCTTGAGCCGATCTGTCTACGTGGCAACCGGCAGCAACAGCGTCTCGGCTTACCACTTTAGTAAAGACGGGGTCCTCACCCCGGTCGCCGGATCGCCCTTCCCCGTGGGCAACACCCCCGGCTTCGTGTTCGTAGACCTTGTGGGCCGACTTGTCTACGTGACAAGTGACAACAAGTTCTCGGCCTACCACATTCGTGAAGACGGGGCCTTGACGCCCGCGTCCGAATCGCCTTTCCCCTCGGGGCGGTCTGCGGTGGACCTCTTGGGCCGATTTGTCTACGTGGCAAACGGCGGCAGTAACACCGTCTCTGGTTACCGAATCGATAAAAACGGGGCCCTAACGCCTGTGGCCGGATCGCCCTTTCCCACCGGGAACTTTTGCAACTCTGTGGCGGTAGACGCCCTGGGCGGGTTTCTCTACGCGGCAAATATCAACAGCAACAACATCTCGGCCTACAAAATTGGTGAAAATGGCACTCTGACGCCCGTCGCCGGGTCACCCTTCGCCGCAGGGATACTTTGTGAGTCCGTGGCGGTGGCGCCTTTGGGACGGTACGTGTACGCGGCGAATGAGGACTTCGGCGGCATCTCAGCATTCCGAATCGGTGAAAGCGGCGCCCTATCGTCGCTCGGGGCGTTCTTCAGCGGAGGGACATTTCCCGTTTCGGTGGTGGAGGACCTCTTGGGCCGATTCGTTTTCGTGACAAATTCCGGGTTTCACTCGATTGGCGCGAATGTCTCGGCTTTCAGCGTCGGTAAAGATGGGGCCCTGACGCCCGTCACCGGGTCACCCATCCTGGTCGGGAGCTTCCCCGTTTCTGTGGCGGTGAGCCCCTAGCCCGAGAATCTCAAAAGCCAAATGCTCGACGCCGCGATCTGGAAAGAACTCGGTGCCGAGGAAGTCTCTAAATCCGAGGCCTTTTATGATGCCCTCGGCACGCTCCTTTCCCGGTGGCTGCTCGCCCGCTCACAATATCCCGAAATGGAGGCGATCAAAGTCTTTGCTAATGCCGACCAATCAAAAGGCGCATGCGCCCTGAAAGCTACCGAAATTGTCCATGCCAGTTTGTTTCCGAAACTCCGGGGTTCGGGTCACCAGCGAAAAACCAAATCGAAAGCCGCGGATCGAAAACAGTTCAGCTCCGACGATCAGATCGGCAACAACGGGTTCTTTGACGACGCTCCTGCTATTCTGGAATGTGCTGCCATCGAGAAAGATGTTCCGTGCCACCGCGCGTGCCTGAGTGCCAACAAAAAAATCCCAGCCGAATTTCACCCCTGCTCGCTCGCCGAGAAAGTAAGAACTTCCCGAATATCCCGGACGAATCAACTCGGGACCCCAGTCAGCCTTCAGACCGCGACCTATGCGTACCAGAAATCCGGCTTCGGCATAAGTGAAGACGTTGCCTGCCGTAAGGCCGGCGTCAGGGATAATCTCCCACGAATACCCCTCACCCAATTCATGATTGAATCGCCATTTTCTCTCCCAGGAAGCGGTAAATCCAAATTCATTGGGGAGCTGGAAGTTCCAGCCTCTCACGGTACGGAATCCAAATAGACCGTGAAAGCTATTCTGGACTTGTCGTCCCAATGCCCCGGGCCCGACGACACCTCCGAGAAACTCTAGAGAGGTCAATTGTTGAGCATCGTCGTCCTGAATGAAATCTAGTCCGGTGTACAACCATCCAGCGTACGGCCGGTCGTTCAGACTCGGGTCGGTCGCGTCGTGATCTTGCGGAGTAAAAATGCTCTGCCCCACAATGATCCATTCCAGACGATCATCGGTTTCACGGGTCGGAGGGTGAAAGAGAAAGGTGGACTCACCGAGCCAGCGGGTTGGAGCATTCCAAAGGCAATTCTCGCTCAACGGCCCGGTGGTGTATGCCAGCATTGCTCCATTGGTGTAATGCCGGTCATTTCCGTGCGCTGCTAACCTCGAATTTTCCTCGATGGCGCTTAGCTGGCTGGGAGAGTTTAGCGCCTGGATCGGCGCCGCCACGGCGTCCTCGCCGGTCGGATCCACGGTCCCGGCCGTCGCGATGATACTAGAACAACTTGCTAAAACGCCCAAACAAAATGTCCCCAGAATCTTCATCCTTGTATTCTGCATAATCACTCCCGAGGCGGCATAAAAAAAACAGAGTAACGCCAGTGCAGAGAAAAGTCGTTCACTTTGTACGGGCATCGTCGAAATCGGCAAACCACTCCTGGTTATCTGCCAAAGACCTCTCACGCGGATCGAAGCCGGCGGACGATAGACTTCTCCAACGTCCAACTTGCTTCAGGATAATCAGTCTCTACGCGCCGTCGGGGTTGAGTCCGAATAGTTGCCTAGAACTTGTAATTCAAGTCCTCCGAACTAGGAATTATCGGAGTGATTAAAAATAGCAAAAATGTAGCCAATATGGGCGGTAATCTTACCTACCCGCCGAAGAGCTCTGAAAGGGCGAGAGACCGCGTGGGCCAAATGCACTCCGAATGCTATCGAAAAGGATAGGATATGTTAGGCAGAGATACCATCTCCCGTTCGCTAAGATAATGCGCCCCGGCACTTAGCCATTCGGGTCAGCCGTTAACTTATAATATTAGCGTGATTTACAGAGAAGGGTGTCACGACTTCCTCGGATTGAGTTGGCCGGTGCTGTCCACCAACTAACAACGGGCGCCAGTAGGAATTGCACCGAATCAGTGTTGCCGTCTTTGATCGAAAATGGGGAAAGCGAGAGGCATCACGCTCCGGAAGAGGCTCAGGAATTGACCCGGTGCTTTTTCCTGCATTTGCCTGTTGCTATTGCATTGCTGCGTACGCCAGTGTCCAAAGTCGGTGAATACCTTCGGAGGTTCCGGCGAATCCATCATGTGCTGCGTGAAGAGGATGCCGATCACTCCCTCTACGGGATCGGTGTACGCCGAGGTGCCAAAGCCGCCGTCCCACCCGAATCGGCCTGGGGTACGGAAGATTTCGTCGCGCTGAATATCCACCGCCATTCCGAATCCCCAGCTGCCATGGACACCGAAAAAGATTTCGGAACTTGCGCGTTGCTCAGGCGTGAGTTGATCTGAAGTCATCACCTCCGCCGTGGCGCGTGAAAGGATTTGTTCGCGGTTGTGCCAGCCTTTGTTCAGCATCATGCGGCTGAAGGCAAAATAGTCATCGATCGTCGAGACGAGCCCGCCTCCGCTCGATTCGAACGGCGGCTGAGATCGCCATGCGCCGTCCGCGACGCCATCAAACAAATCCAGAGTGTTCGTTTGACGATTGAAGAAGTAGAACTCAGGCAGACGCTCGATTTTTTCGGGAGGCACGTGGAAGGCTGTGTCTTTCATTCCAAGCGGATCGAAGAGACGATGCGCTAGTTCTCCTCGAACAATTCGATTAAGCTATCCGTCAGGTCCAATTCCGATTCATCGTTCGCTTCTCCTTCTGTTTCTAAATAGTCCTTATGCGTAAGCAATAGTCCGAGAAGCAGTCGCTTTCCCTCCGGCGATATGGCGTAATGATTTTCCGGCATTTGTTTTCGTTCCCCCTGTGAAAGACAGCTGTTGGCAGATAACGTTCGATCGGGGATGTGGAACATGAGATCATGTTGAAGTTCCTAATCTGAAGGATCTGTGCCATTTTTCACGCCAACATCGTAAATCAGCTGTTTCCTCACCGTTACCTCGCTTGTACAATGAAAGTTCTGTCCGTGGGAAAACGTGCCAATCTACTGAAGTCATTTCGGAAAGCTACCCGAATGGTTCCTCATGGGCATAAAACCATTTGCCGGAGTCTCATCTGCTGATATCTCCGAGCCACGGATCCGGCTGGAGTTCCTGATCGTAGGCCCGCAAGGGATGTCGTGTTGGATCTAGCCTATGATCGTTATCCCACGGCTCGAATGCATTTCTCACATTAGCGAGGCCGGTCGTGGCAAGCTCGGGGAAATTGCGCAGCAAGACATTTTTCAAGCTGGCGGCGTCGATCCAGTTTAACCCTTCCCTGGTGTATGTTTCTTCGTTGTAGCTATCCGTAAAGAACCTGTCCGCTTGCAGTCTGCGAGTCGCATTCAGGATGAAAATTTGGAACATCGTTTCTCCAAAGCCGAAGTGGGTGGGCCGGTTGCCCGTCGACTCGGAAAGGGTTCCAATCATCAAATCGAGAGACTCCACTTTGTCCGGACCCGTCCCGTACACTTCCCTGAGCTTTTGCAGTTGATCCTTGTCGTCGGTAAGGTCGTCGAAGGTAGCGATCGGGTTCAACCCAAGCTGGCGCCGGAATTCGTTGTACCTCGGTACTCCGCGTTCGCGCGCGCGCAGGATGTCCACGGCGCCCATGTCGAAAAGTGGATTGCCCGGAATACTCAGTTCTTGCATGAAGCGAGGAAAGTTATTGAGCACGAGTTGGCCTGGTTGCTGGGTGCCAAACGAGTAAAGAATATCGGCGACACTGAATCTATCCGTCAGCTTGGCCGATCCGACCTGGCGCGTTTCCGGAAGAGGTACTTCTTCCGTTTCTTCCATGGCGATTTTCTTTAGTTTGAGTGTTTCCGGCAGGAGGGAGTGGAGACGGTATACTTCAACAAATTCCTCCGTCAGTCCATAGGGGGTTCCGTGTTTGTCGATGGGGTTACCGACAACGCCACCCATTTCCGGGTTTTTGATTTTGATCTCCGAAAGGGTTTGTCGATCATCTCCATATTCACAAACATTGGTCAGGATGCCGAACCAATTTGCATTCAGGGCGGTGTTTAGCCCAGGGTTTGGAAGGATGGCGGGCGTCCACTCGACGGTGTGAATCTTGGCCATGACGGCGGCGTTAATCAAACGTGCCACGTTGAATAAGCGATTATCTTCCCACTGCGGATAGGAGATCTTCAACTGGTCGCAGATGGCGTTGTGTTCGCGAACAAACAGCGTATGCATGATGGTCAAGCCGATCCACCAATTCCGCTGAAAGCCGGTTTTCTCGATACGATTCCCATCAAGTGGCAGGGTGTTCTTTTCGCTAACAATCATTTTTCCATCCACGAAACTGCGTAACCTGTCTTGTGTCTCCTGGTCGCTTCCATAAATCTGCGAGCCATCCCACCAATGTGTGACCTCGTTAATGAACGTTACCGGAGCGGTTTCTCCTTCGGGCAATCGTGTAGGATCGGGTTGCGTCTTGCCGACGAGGATGTAGTCCTGGTGGTATTTCTTTCGCGCGGGATCGTCTTTGGCCAGTGGGATTTCGTGAACGTCGTTAAGCAGGATTTCTCCATGGTTAATCCAATCGTGGTTCTCGAATTGAATCCAAGTGGCGGCCAGCAGGTTCAGAAATGGGACGGTTGGCATGTCTCCTTCACGGGTCAGCAGCTTGCGGCTGATTTCACGTGGATTCGGCCTCATGAGCTGATCGCCCGCCTCTGGCCGGATGGCCTCTGGCCGTACATTGCGTAGAAAACGAGTGCCGGCGGCGCCTTCTTTCGGGTTTGAGAGGTTATTCCAGCTTCCATCCGGGGTCCGAAAATGGGTAACTCCCTGCGGCGGGGTTTGTCCCGCTTGCTGAAAGCCGGTCAGGGAGCCTTGCGGGTAAGTATTGACAAGATTGTTCTTATTGAGCTTATCCCGCATGTAGGCGAGGGTCAAAACGCCCTTGACTAACGAACGCCGGTACCAATTCGTCCAGACCCTGCTTTTATAGCCAGCAATCTCACCCCAAAGGTCAGTGGCGGCATTCACGACAAAGGTCACGATGGCACCAAGAGCAGTGCCAATTTCCCGGCGGAGCCGTTCAGGCCAGATCACGCGCCTTGGTTTCAAGGGAGCCGGCAAATTCGACCGGGTCGCACTTGCGGCTTCCAATAGTCTTTCTCTTTCGTCGGCAAAGAAGTAGAGCGGGGGGACGTGAAGGTTGATTTTCGCGATGGCGTTTCGGCGCGACTTTTCGTACATGTCTTGCCAGTCGAAGTTGTCCTTCTGAAATTTAAGTGCCTCCCGGTAGGCTTGAGCCGCCTCGTCGTATTTTTGCAACATGAAGCAGGCGTTTCCCTTCAGGGCCTCGCTTTCACCCTTCGTGGCCGCCGCCGACGTATTTTGCAATAACTCGAGGGCGCCCGGATAATCCCGCTTTCTAATAAGCTGCAACACTCCCCCCAGCGAGGACTCCCCTCTGTCGATCTCATGGATTACGTTCATATTTTTACTAGTCAGTGTTTGATTTTGAATTGCTTGGCGGTCGTCTTCGCCGTCCTTTTTTGCATTCGCCGAACGGAACGCGGCGCTTGATTGGTAAACGAGCCGGCGGGCCCTGTTCATGCTGCCAAGAGGACGAATCTCACGGACGGTGTTCCACGGGTTGAAGGCGAGATTGTTGACGCGTGCTTTCTCCAGATCCGCTTCGGGAGTGGCGAGCTGTTGCTGGAAAATCCGCAATTTCGCGATGGTAATCGGGCGGGAATCGGACTCCGACCATTCCACGGAGCTGTCTTCAATCGGGGTTCGTTTCTCCTCTGTCCAGAGTTGAACATTGAAATCGAAGAGTATCTCACCCGCCTCGAGCCGTTCCTGAAGGTCTTCCCTCAGATAATCGTCGCCCGCTCTGCGGGTTCGTGGATTTTGCGGCCCGCCGGCTTGCGGCTTCAGGGAAAACTTGAGAGCATAGGGGCCGAAAGCGTAGGGGGCACGACTCCAAAACTGCTCGACGGCCAAACTGGTAACAGGACGGGAGGTCTGACGGACGACCGTCAAAAGCATCCGGATTGTTTCCCGCGGGCCAACCTTCCAGAGCAACTTTGGGAGCATCGAAAACTTGCCTCCCGTCGCCGCACTCGAGAAGTCCATGAATTGAAGCGCATTCCGTTCGTGAGAGGCGGCAGCATTGGTCATGAGAAGGTCGTGCCAATGGCCGTCTTCCAGCGAGATACGAACGGCTATTCCTCGCAAATCCCCCTTGGAATCCGGCTGGACAATGCCGGAAGCATTCGAGAACCGCACATCAGCGTGGTAGCTCTTGCCGGGTTGTAGAAATCCAATCCGCAGTTTCTCCGGGATATCCGGCAGGACTTCGAACCGCGCTTTGGAGGTCCCGGCGTGGATCTTGGCGTGAAAGGCCCGCGCGATTCTGGGGGCATGTCCACTCTCCCTGTTCTCAACTTGAATTTTGTTGATATCGGTGACGAATTTACTGATCAAGCTCTCCTCACTGGCTTGAGAGCCTAACAGGTAACTTTCCCTCCAGCCTAATCCCGGTTCGGTATCCATAGTCTTTCTTTCTGGGGTGGCGCGGAACGACAGCATAACCAATAATGCCCGGGTCATTCACTAATTGTTCATCACCCGATCGATACAGCCCAAATCTATCATAGCTTTTGACACGCGCGTTGAAATCAAGCGGACGAACCTCTCCCCTGCTGATCCGGTTCTCCTTGCCATGCGATGACAGAATATCCAGACTCTTACCAAGACACAATACTCCTTTCGGGTAGAGCAGCGCTTGCCACCCCGCGTTTTTGGCCCGACGGATCTTCCTGGGTCCTTCCGAGGGTCTTTTCGAGCGTAGTCATACAAAGCCGCGCCACGGCGCTAATCACCTACAAAACGCCGGGCTGAACCAAGGAGGATGAATGGAGAAAGCAAGCGGTGGGAGTTTCGCTCGTACCACCCGAAAACGGCCGAGGACGAAGAGGATTAGGACACGACACTAAACACATACAAAGCGTGGGCTAAGCTTCCTGGCCCTTCGGCCCAGCCCCCGATGGGGTTGGGAACTCAGCCAGAGATTTCAACCCGGGAAAGTAAGGCGGGACGCCTTACTTACAGCAGATAGGCGGGACACACTGGGATAGAAGGCGTAATTAAACCACCGGTTCGCCCGTTCAATTCCATCGCAAGTACTTTCGTGTCGCCCAATATGACTGAGCCGGTTCGGCGAGCGCCGCTAGCCGCCGCATCGCTTCTCTATCGAGGTTCAAAAAGCAACTTCTCACGTTAGAAAGCAGGTGTTCCTTCGTCACCGCCCCGCTCAGAACCACGTCGACAAATGGCTGGACGAGGCAGGCGGCCAGGGCGACCGCGTCCACGGAACTATCGAACCTTGCTGCTTCTCGCTGCAGGATCGCTAGTTTGGGTGCAAAGGCAGGATCTGGATTCCGACTCGACAGCCGTCCATTGGCCAGTGCCTCTTTAACGATCACTCCCAGGCCGGCCGCGTGCGCCTCCGAGAGCGCCGGCCCGACAGATGGTTCAAGTAAATTCCAGGTTGCTTGTACGGTTTCGAAAAGACGCAACCCATCGAGATTGAGGGACATCGCTTTCCGCAAAGTTGCCGTTTGGTCCAGACCGCTCAACGAGAGACCGATATGTGTTCCCTTGCTCTTTAGACGCCCAAGTTCATCCAATACGCTCTGATTGTCGAGCACCCCACTTTCCATGGTGACAGAATGTATTTGATAAAGGTCGACACGGCCGTCCAGCCACAAGAGGCTCTCGCGCCATTGTTTTTGAAGGGTTGAAAGAGTGTGGCTCTTTATCTCATGAGATTGCGCCTGGATTTTCCAGTCGGCCGTGTAGGTGTAGCCCCACTTAGATCCGACCGTGACGGTCGATCGCGAAATGGAACGCGATCTAATCCAACTGCCGAGAAATTCTTCGCCTCGTCCGTACGATCTGGCAACATCGAAGTACCGGATACCGGTGTTCCAGGCGGTATCCAGTACAAGATGAGCACGATGTTCCATGGCCGCCTCGCTGGACTCGTGGCCCAGATCCTGTCCATGATGCAGATTGATATAGCCAGGCCGTCCCAGCGCAGCCATTCCCAGACCGAGCCGCGAGACAACCAATCCCGTACTGCCAAGAGAACGCGATTCCATTTACATGGCGTTACTCCTTTTCGGAATAAGCTGCAACGCTGTTGCTGATAGAATTATTTCGGGAGGAGCATTGGATCGGGCATGTAAGGTTTGACGCGCCGTCCGCCGACGCCGAGCACAAATCAACAAGAATAAATTAGAATCAGAACCGTATTGGAATCTTTTGGGTCTGTTAGGAATCCTCCATACCGTTCGGGTGTACTGGCCATCCTCTATATAAGCGTTCTCCCCCAAGCTTCCTTCTGCTGAAAAAGACCGTGGTACTACTAATGACAGCGTTCGGCCTGACAATGAGCGCACACGCCATCAACTTTACTGACGCCAAGAAGAACAAAAACGTTGTTGACTATTTTCTCGAACTACCTGAAGCGGAGTTTGATGACGAAGTGCATGAGGCTCTCGGCAACCCTAAAGAGGATGCGCGTGGCGAAGGCTACCAATATCGAATGGTTTCGGCTAATCGAGGATTACTGCCGGTAACAAACGGCGCGAATGTTCGATTTGTGCTTCCCCGTTATGGCACCGTCATTACCGTTACCAGGGTAATCCTCAAGCCAGTCGAGTTATCCTAGATATCACCACTAAAAGCGTAACTTCCGCTGACTTGGCAAATTTCGTAAAAGTGGCTTGTCCAGGTTTTTCTTGGCACGACAGTCTGACCTCTAACGGGGCTAATTTCGACTTGCTCTCCAACGGTTCGTCTGTTTACTGGGGCGAGCACTGGATAAGCGCTTGGACCCAGGCAGACGACGAGGCAGCAAAAAAAGCAGGATTCAGACCAGTGAGAATGGCGCGAAGTTAAGCGGGATTTGGAGATTTTTTCCGCCCCGAAAGGGCTGGAGTATTTAGCCCAGGATTTCAACGCTGGGCTTTATACACAATTTGTGGGCAGGAATAAAGCGTCGCTCGATGGTGTGAATGAATACAGGCTGGAAGCCTATGCTACATTGCTCTTCGGCGCGTCGAGCGATACCTCGAGGTCATGCGGTAAAACCATCACTGCGGGCCCACCGCGGCAACGCGACAGCGTAAAGTAGGATAGGCCTGTTTCCATTCGTACCATCAGCGATGCTTTTCAAGTATTCGCCGTTTTCCGGCATGCTATCGCGACACCGCTGCGATCAATGCGTTCACCGCAGCCTTACAGGCTCCGTCATAGTCGCCCGCATCAAGGCGGGGTGCGATCGTCTCGGTGAAGATTTTCTTGCAAACGTCTTCGGGGAGCTTAGTCGCCAGCCCTCGACCAGCATGGATGCGTCCCTGGCGTTCTTGGGTACAAATAAGAAGGAGCGCACCTGTATCCTTTCCCCGTTTACCAATGTTCCAACGATCGTACAATTGCCGCGCGTATTCGCCAATCGAAACTCCTTTCGGAAGATTGGCCTCGATCACAATGATCAACTCGTCCGCGGTCCGATGATCCAAGTCCGCCAGTTGTCCACTGAGGCGATCTGCGGTAGAGGCCTTTAGAACAGAGGCATTGTCCATCACGTACTTTGAAGGCGCGCCAGGCAGCGGCCCGGCAGCGTGCAGATTGTGGAGTAAAAACGGGGAGAGAAGCAGAAAAAAGAGCGTTGACTTAATTGGAGGATTCTTCATTTTTTTTCGTATTTTCCGTCGAAGGCGGAAACCATTATCGGTCTTCGTGGGAAAAAGACAAAAGGGTCAATCCGGCCTTTTTCAAATTCCTCGACCATGAACTCGGCGGCAAGGAGCCAAGGAGCCAAGGAGCCAAGGAGCCAAGGAGCCAAGGAGCCAAGGAGCCAGGAGATGGGAGACAGGAAGTCAGAGGCTGGGAGTTCGAGTTGAGGCGCCGCAATAAAAGCTGACACCACCCCCATTATATTTCTCCTCCAACACTCCAGTGCTTCCGGGTAGAGCCAGCCGTTGCCGACTGGCTCCCCCAATTAAGGCATACGGTTCTTCAGGCTAGGATTTCGCTGCGCAGGTGGAGTGGACCTTTCCACGCCATCTGGCACCCTCTGGCTCGGCCAGTTCCGCTATCTGTAGTTGTTTCGTTGACATTCCCATCCTCGGCTCTGTGTCCGCTCATCTTGCGTGTCCCACCCACAGTTTCCTCAGCCCGACATCCCCCTTCCCTACTCGTTCCCTGCATTGTGTTTCCGAGTTTTATTGACATGGTTGTCCATTTCGGCGCGTCCTATCCCACATTGCAGCCGGGTTGAAACCGTGGGTGCAAAACGGTAGTTTGGTCTGGGTTTCAGCCCAGCATCTAAAAAAAAGATCGGCCTTGATGCGCTTATTTGACGGAAATCGATTCAACGAGATCTCCCGCACAAGATGTCCAATGGAGCGATTTGAACTTTGGTGGACACTATTAGAAACAGCAATTCAAACCCCTTCGCCGCACAATGTGCAACCTTGGCGTATTCGCCTCGTCTCGGAACAAGAAGCAGAGCTCTACATCGATCGAAACCGAACGCTCCCTAAAGAAGACACCACGGGCAGTTTCATCCTCTCGGCCATGTTTATCAGGGCATTTGTCGATGAAACGCGCCTGGATCTTTCCCGGTACCAATTTGACCTGATTGTCGGAGGCGAGGGGCTCTCAGAAGGCCTGCGATCACACCTTCGACAATATGCGCGGACCGTGATCTCGTCGTTCGGAGCATCGGATCTGGAAATCAATATCGCTGTCGAAACCGAGTTGACCATCGCCCTCCGGCGCCTGTGTTTGAAGAACGGAGCGCTCTCAAAACAGCTCTTTGGCCGCGATACTCCGCCGATGATTTTTCAATACAATCCTCTGGACTACACGATTGAAACAAACGCCGAGAACGAACTGCTATTTACCATTGGCAGGCAATCGGGTGCAGCGCCGAAAATACGCTATAATCTACGCGACGCCGGCGGCGTCTTTACCTTTTGTTCCCTGTCCCCTGTCTTGAAAAATAACGGTATTTCGCTCTCGGCGCTGGTCACGCGGCACAGCTCCCTGCCGCTGCTCTTTGTCTATGGGCGCAACGATGCGACCGTCGCTTCCTATGGGGCAAAAATCTATCCGGCGGACCTGGAACGTGTCATTGATGAGGACCCGGTGCTTGCCGCGGAGATTCACTCCTTCCAGCTGAAAGTTATCGAAGATGACCAACTAAAGAACAAACTGCAGATTCATCTCGAGTTGTCGAAGAATCGTGGCGACGGATTGCGCTCGGAAATTGAGAACCTGCAGGAAGTGATGGTCAGCGGTTTGATTCGTGTGAATCAAGACTTTCGTGAGGTGACAAAAATGTTCGACCGCAGCCAAGTCCAGGTTTTCTTATACGAATACGAGGACGGCCCATTCGCAGGAAGAGACGTTCGGATTAAGAACAAGTATATTGCGTGAATGCTGTGCAGAAACGATTGATCGATTCACTTTGGAGGAAATGGTGATGCTGGAGCCGCCGGAATTTCGCGGCAGATTTGTTACCAATTCTTTGTTTCCGCTGGGCGCATTCCAGGAATCGGATTAAGCTGACGGACATTATGGGAGCTTACAAAGGTCGCGTGAGGCTGAGGCAACGGAAAAGGCGCTCTGCTAAGGACCAACGGATTAAGGCCCTGGCCGCCATTAAAAAGGGAACCGCTCAGCCCCGGGAGGCCGTCGAACCAAAAATAGCGGAGAGGGCACCCCCGGATACGGACGAGGCTGCTCAGAAGCTTATTCTGCATCCGCAGGTCACGGCATTCGAATCGTAGTTCTCACGTCCCCGTACACCCCGCCCCGTCCGCTATTGACGTCGATGCTGCCGCCCGGCTGGAGCGAGGTCCAGGGTATGCGAATACTCGCCCATAAGCGGGGCGTCCTCGAGGGAAGGCCTGAACGTCCGGGCCGGCTCGACTTATTTCGTATTGAAATTATGCTAATTACTTAAAATCATAAAGATTCAACGTCTGGGCAAGTAATTGAGATGGGTCGAGGCCGGGTTTCTGCCATCGCGATTGTGCTTCCCAAGGGACCAACGATGGGTTTAAAATGGATTCCTTTATAAATCCGATTCGTTATTCCTACATAAACATAAGATGTTCTGAGCTTAAGGTGCCAGATGAATTCCAAGGATGGAAAGATGACCAAAATGACAATCAATCGGGAGCAGTTTAAAAAAGCTGAACAAACGCTGCAGAAGAGTCTTGGAATCGAACAACCCGACGAGGACATGACCGTGGGATTCGCAAAAATCCTGCTGGCAAGCAATGTGCCGCTGCAAAAGCGGTCCAGTGACCGAATGTCAAAGGCACTTAAAATGATGGTTGACGAAATAAGACCTGATTGCTCCTAAACGAGACTGGTTTCTTTGGCGCAACCTTCCTTCGTTGCATGCCGCCCGAGAACGGTGATCCGCGGATGTCGTGACAGGTCAATGCATTCTGCACGAGGACCCGGCCGATATTTCGGGTCCGACCTAAGGGAATCCGAGACGAGCACAAGGACGATTGGGGAACGTTTCTTTACGTTGTTCCTCCAAGAATCCTTTGCGTTCTTCGCTCGTAATCGTCTCGTCCGGGACGAAGCCCTATGGTAATTAGCCTGAGGATTTCCCGTGGGCCTGATCGCCGGAGTCCGGCGGATAAATTGGGAACTCGTCCTTCGGCAGATTCAAGAGAGGGCAGTTTCCCAGTTCCAGGACAAAATCCAGCTTCGGTTCCGTGTTGAGATAATAGTGGAAGTCCTCCTTGAACTGTCCGGTCTGCGTCACCTCGATGCCTTTTTCCTGGTATTCCTTAAGTACCTCATCAATGTCGTCCTGACTGATGCGTTCCTTAATGTGGTGCAGCCCTTCACCGTGTTTCTGGAGAAAGGCCTCGTAGATCATCGGGCCATAAACCGGCTGGATCAATTCTACCTGAATTTCTCCGATCCAGCTGATGCCGATCAAAAACTTAAAAGGTTCAGTCACTCGTTTGGCATCGACGTCCAGGTATTTCAGGGTCTTCTCTGTGAACGTGAGCACCGTCCACGGCCCAACCTGCAGATTGTCGACCCATGCTCTCATGCTTTTTTCCAAATCTCGCGTTACCCATGCGATTTGATGTATTTTCCGTTTTTTATTGATTGCGCGAAGTTCGTCGTTGGTCATTTTCGTTAGAGAATGGGGGGTTAGACTTTGTTTCAACAATGGCGAATGACTGATAGAGTTCGATCAGCCTTGCATCAAGCCCCAACTGCGCCAGCAAAAAGGACGTAAAGCGTCCCGCTCTGCCTCTTCAACCCCGGAAGGAAAACCCAGGTAAACCGGGGACGGTTCAGTTACCGGCTGGGGAAGCAAGGCGTCCAGCTCTACCTCTCGTGGACCAGGGTCGAATATTGTCTGGTCTCTTGTTCTTCTGGCGCGCCCTGCAGGGCGGGTCGTCGCGATGGGGAGATTCCCGGCGTTAAAACGTCGGGCTGAACCCTCTAGCCCCCGCGGGCTTGCCTTTCTAGTCGCTGATTCGCTAAATTCTATTAAAAGGCGACCAGGGCTGCTGTGCCGGAGAGTTCAGCAACCGTGTAGTGTTCTGTCTGACCCCGGTCCAATTGAGGCGCAATCGACACTCGGTGGAATGTCGTAACCCCGAAGGTGGTGACGTGGGATTCGCTGGACTGGTCCAAATTCACCTGAGGCACCATTAAGGTGAAGGAAGTTGAGCCAAAGTCAGGGGTCAAGCGGATGGTCACCGTGACCAGGGTGCCGATTTCTGAGTCAAGCGTGCGAATCTCATCTCCGGAAAACTGCAGCGTCTGAAATGGATCGTGGTACTGGAAACGAGGCTTCCCGTCAATACTAGATGTCGAATAGGTAAGGTGCAGGTGATGACCGTGCAGCTTATATAGATTAGGTGTTGAGAGAGCGACCATAAGAATACTCCTTGGTTCTTCGATTCGGTTCCATGCGAGTTAAAAAGCCGATTTCCTCTTGGTGAGCGCGCTTCTAGATCAAGCTGCTTCGCTATCGAAGATTCAACAGATTCGACTAAGAGTAAAGAATGAAATTCTCTAGCTAGCTGAAAAGAATAGAACAGCACGGACAGGCGCGTCTTTGTAATGTCTGCTGTTATATATCTATACACATTTTAGCCACAGTTTAGTAGTGCTGACTAGAATCGACGTTATAAAGGTGGCGCCATGGCGAATCGTCGCCACCGTGTTATGACTATCGCGATGGATCGGGACAAGAGAGTGCTAGCTGGCCGTTTGATATGTCGGACCGGAATGGCGCTAAGGTAAGGAATATTCGGGACGGTCCATCGCCCGAAGGGGCGCGCGAGAATTTAGCCCAGGGTTTCAACTCCGAGCTTTATACACAGTTTGTCGGCGGGAATAAAGCATCGCTCGATGGTGTGAATGAATACAGGCTGGAAGCCTACGCTACATCGCTCTTCGGAGCGTCGAGCGATCGCTCGAGGTCACGCGGTAACACCATCACCGCGGCGATGCGACGGCGTAAGGTAGGATAGGCTTCCAGCCTGTTTCCATTCGTACCATCAGCGGTGCTTTTCAAGTATTCGCCGTTTTCGGATTTGTGTAAAAAGATCAGGGTTTCAACCCTGGGAATCGCACCGGCGACTGTGAGCGCCAGACGCAACGCGATTTCGGGCCATTATTGTCTTCGGCATAGGCTAACACGAGGTTACCTCTTTTGCGCCTCGACTGATTCGACCCAATGCCGGATTAGCCGGCGAGCGATCGTGTCCAGATGGGGAAACCTGCCTTCGAGTTTCGTTAGCAGTTCCTTTGTCTCGGAGACATGGAACCAGCGGACGTCTTCCAGCTCAATGCCTCGCATAATCTCTTTTGTCTCTGCCTCTGCGAAAAATCCGAGCATCAATGACTGCGGAAACGGCCAGGGTTGCGAACCAAAATAGCGAATGTTCTTCACTTCAATGCCACTCTCTTCCTTGACTTCTCGAGAGACTGCTTCTTCGAGTTTTTCTCCGGGTTCTACGAAGCCGGCCAAGGTCGAATACATACCCTCCGGCCAGGCAGCCTGGCGCCCGAGAAGACAATGATCACCGGAGTGCACCAACATGATCGTGGCCGGATCAGTGCGGGGAAAATGCTTCGTTGCACAATCTGGATTGACGCAAGCCATCACATGTCCCCCTTCTTCCGGTAGCGTTGGATTGCCACAACGATGACAGAATTTCTGCTCCTCGTGCCAGTGCGTCAGCGAGCGGGAGTAAAAGAGCAGCGAGCGCTCCTCCGATGACAGCAACCCGTCGAATTGCCGCAAAGGGATAAACCGAGCCAGATCCGGGCGGAGATTCAGAGCGGCAAGCGCCTCTGTCTCCGATTGGCAATCGCTCAGATTTGCAGCGAACAACGAGCCTCCGTGACTGCGGACGCAGAGAAAAATCGGATCGAGAACTTTCTCCGGTTCGGACACCTCCAGTAAATACGGGCGCTTATTCTGGCCGACCCCGAACAGGTTGCACCCTCTCCAGACAAAAATGAATTGAGGGGAATCCGAGAGCTGCCGACGAAGCCACTCGCTGTCTCCGCGCCGGTGCGCCTCGCGTTCGAGGGTTTCCGCTGGCAAAAAGTGGCATGCTGGCAGGTTTGACATCCGTGCGCGTTCTAAGTATCGGCTTAGTTGTCAGATAGCCGCAAACTCTCGGCTGTAAATGAAAATAAGAACCACGTTGACGTTCCTCCTCGTTCTGATCACCGCAATTCTGTCGGCTGGCCCAGTCCGTGACGCGCAGGGTCAGGTGATGGGGAATTTTATCGAATCTTACACTGCGCGCCTGAGCCCGCGCGACCACTACAATAGTAACGGAGTACGCTTAACGAGCGCTGCCGCAATTATTCGCCAGGACCGGGCAAACTTCTATGTCTACGGATTGCGCGATAGCGAGGACGAACCCGATTCCTTCTTCAGCAGCAAAAGCAACCGGGCTCGCCTGGAGGAAATGCTGGAGAATGGCCGAGCAACACGGATTGCCATTGACAGGGTCATCAACGGAACACCGCTCATTCGAGTTGATATTTATGCGAACGGCATCAACGTGACGGTTCTTTCTGATTAGGAGCCGAGGAGCACGAGGAACCAAGGGGCCCAGGGAAGGCCTCTAATGAACGGAGGCTTTACTTTGCCGCCTGCGGCAGAAGCTCGGGACGATACTCAAAATGCATCGTGTCGTAGTGATACCACTTGCCGCCCCAGATAAAGCCGTGTCGCTCGAAAATCTCGACAATCCGATGCGGAATCCGATTCTTGTAAGGAATCAGTTTTTCATGATCTCCGGTGGCGTTCCAACGCCAATAATCTGAGTAATCAGGATCGATATCGATAGCGATGCCAAAGGCATGTGCACTCAGCTGTTCGGATCCGGCGATGGGTCGCCAGTTGAAGGTGCCGCCGGTCTTGAGAACATACTTCTTCTCCTCGGGCGGGAGTTGATCGAGTTCGGCCGATACCGCCTCAAGTTGCCGGTCGACTCCATTCACTCGGGTGATGCGTACAACGGTGTGAGTTGAATGTGGCAGCCAGGGAACCGTCACCAGGTGTGACTCGACTTCTTTCGGGTTCTCACCGTACATTTTCTTGAATAGCGCCGCGCACCGGTAACGTCCTGGGTCAAAGTTCACCGCGGGCGGTGAATAAGATTGAGAACCGGTGGGATAGTTTTGACTCAGCTCGTCCTCCGGATCCGGATTGGAAAGCAGTTCCTCGTAAGTTTTCGACCGACCATCGTCAAACTGGATCCGGCCTCCGTCGCGGAAGAGCAGGGTATTGTCCTTATACCCCGAGAAGAAATTGGGATACGCTCGCAGGAATGCCTCCGCTTTAGTCGAGGCGCTGCCAGCCTCGGCAGACCGAATCCCCGGTTCTAAAAAGAAAAAAATCAGTAAACAACACGGGAGAGCTGAAAACAGGAGCCGAGGAGCCAAGGAGCCAAGGAACCGGGAGTATTGGAGTATGGCTGCTGGCATCTCCACGCAAAGAATATTTGACCAAAGCGATGGCGTTGGTCGCGTAAATGATCTTTCGGGTTTCGTTGGGATAAGTGAAAAAGAGATAACTTGGTCCCATACTCTGTCCGAGACATTCTCGCAACCCACCAGCCCGGGCGTTTATGATAAGTCCGGGCGCCAGTTTGTTGCTCGTCCCAATTGGGGGGGCCAAACGCTCCCTAGAACGCAAAAAGCAAAAAATATTTCCGTCAATTATTACTAAAAGAAAACCGGGCCCACACAAAAAAAGCCAACGCGACCAATGGGGCCCCGCGCAAAGTCCAGTCGTTTGCCCGCCAGCTCTCGACCTGCTCCTCGGCTCCTTGTCTGATGCTCCAATCAGGGCCGCAACTACACCCGGATCTCTGGGCAGGAACGATCCTATTTCAGAGAAAATGCACATGACCACGCTTCTGAATCGAATGGATGTCACACCGGATGAGCTCGCTCTAATTCCCTCGGAGCCAATCTCGACTCAATGGACCAGTGAGCTGCGGAAAAACATCGGTCTTCACCCGAGTTGCCAATTGTTGAGAGAGCTCTTGAGCTTGGATCGATCCACTCGCACGGTTCTTTACCCCTTCCTGATCAAGGGATGGAGTCCGCGTCGAATCGCTGATCGCCTGAAAGTTTCACTAAATACCATCCACAAACTATTGGAAATCGGTCGAGAACACCTGAAAAGTAGGCTGGAAGTATCGTGCTGAGCCTTTTGTGCCGCAGAGGCAAAGTGATCAAGCACGACTCGAACTCTGACTCTTATTGCCGTTGAGTTCGGCGAGGATCGCTTCAATTCTTCGGACTGCGCTCACGCGATCATTCAACCAATCCGGCGAGACGAACCGCTCCCTCAGTTGGAGGTCGGTGCCGACACCGATTAGCCCGAGTTCACGCGTCACGTGGAACCTGGTGACCTGGACCAGAATATCGTGCGGTTCTTTACCTGGATCGTCGAAAACGACCCGGACAGCTAACGTCTGGTCGAGGCCTAAGCGTCTGCAGGCTTCTGCAAAACCACCAATATCCAATCTTTGCGGCTGTGGCGCTTGGCGCATCGTAAGCCTCGAACGTTCCATTGCCGCGGCGACCTTCGTCGCCAGACCGACTTCACGAAATCCGCGGCGTTTCCACCAAACCTCCGGCCTCCAACCAGCTGGACAGCCCTCCTTTTAAAGAGAACACGTTCAGGTATCCCATCTTCTGCAGGCTGTCGGCGGCTAGAGCACCTCGATTTCCCGCTGCACAATAGACCAGGATCGGGCTGGAGCGGTCGGGCGCGATCTGAGAAACTGTCTCCGCGAGCGAACCTGGACGGACATTTTTCGCCCCCTTGATGTGCCCGCTGAAAAATTCAGTCTCCTCACGGACGTCGACGATCACCGGCAGCTTCTTGAATCTCGCCAGTTCACGGGGCGAAATCTCGCGGATCCGGCTCCGCGCATCGTCCGCCGGATGCAGAGAGCCATTGCCGCGACGCCAAGGAATCTCGTCAAAACGGTGCCGTCTGGCCAGCAATGGAAAAAGTTCGCGGAAGAGACTGAGGAGCGGGATCACGGTAATTCCTATTGCATTAGTATATATTCGACGAATGTCAAGAAGCCAGTAATCTCTGATAGCTTGATTGACTTAGTAGAGTTATTCGTTCACACCCCAGCGATCACCCGGTGTCGCCGACGATTCGCGATGCCCGCCTGTTTTTTTTCGATATTCTGGTATCCTTATACTATCCCCCAATTAAATTCTTATGCCGCAATCCCAGCAATCTGCTCAATCCTCCCCTTTCCGGCAATCGGGTTTCCGATGGACGACGGACCCGACATTCTATCCGACTGCCCGGTTAGCCATGGAAGCGCCGCCGGAGCGTTTCGCGTACGTGGCCGCCCTGGCACCAGATCATAAATCGCGCAGCGACGCGTTGCTGGTCGTGGACGTCGATTCGGCCTCTCCAACGTACGGCGGCGTTGTCGGTCGCCTGGATCTCCCGGACGTCGGCGATGAACTGCATCACTTCGGCTGGAACGCGTGCAGTGCCGCTTTATGCCCCTACGCGCCGCACCCCCATCTTGAAAGGCGCTACCTTGTCGTCCCGGGATTGCGTTCTTCACGCATCCATATCATTGACACCAAACCGGATCCTAAAAAGCTTGAGATCGTAAAGACCATTGAACCGGAAGAAGTTTTTGCGCGAACCGGCTATTCGCGTCCGCACACGGTTCATTGCGGACCGGAAGGTATTTACGTCAGCGCACTTGGTGCCCCGGACGGTGGCGGCCCCGGCGGAATCTTTATTCTCGATCACCTCGACTTTAACGTTTTGGGTCGCTGGGAAGTCGATCGGGGGCCCCAGCAATTGGCCTATGATTTTTGGTGGCACCTCGGACATGACACGCTGATATCCAGCGAATGGGGAACTCCGAACAAAATTGAGAATGGCCTCGATCCTGAAACCCTTCTGTCGAGCGGCTACGGCCACCAGATGCATATCTGGGATCTCCGGCGGCGAAAGCACCGGCAAACGATTGACCTGGGCAAGGAACATCAGATGGTTTTGGAACTGCGCCCCTCTCATGATCCAACGCGGACGTTTGGCTTTGTCGGCGTAGTCGTCTCGCTCAAGGATCTCTCGGCATCGATCTGGTTGTGGAAGCGCGATAACGGCAGTTGGAGCGCAACGAAAGTAATTGAAATTCCTGCCGAACCAGCGGACCCCGAT
>Ga0210387_10000914_pt1 | contig 21688 bp, 22 predicted proteins | sample IncBWC7OmetaG_FD_160108 | JGI IMG/M metagenome (GOLD analysis project Ga0210387, IMG submission 160108) | Forest soil microbial communities from Barre Woods Harvard Forest LTER site, Petersham, Massachusetts, United States - Inc-BW-C-7-O ...
ATTCACAACAATGATGATGACAATGACAACATTGAGATCAAGGAAGGCGACCGCATTTTTGTAGCCACTATCCACCCGGAAGACATCCACCACTTCATGTGTGCATCAAGCACTGTCTCACAGTGGCTGGCCGAAACATTCACAAGGAACTCCAGACAGGCGTCCTTCTGAGATTCCATGCTAGAGTCTCTGCACAATTTCAAGGACGTCTTCAGCAAGGAGTCCTTTGACAGCCTACCCGACTGGCGCAAATGGGACCACACAATTGAGCTCGAACGTGACCCAGAACCTGGCTTCCGTAAGGTGTACCCGATGACACTAGAGGAACAAGGAGAACTTGACATGTTTCTTGAGGAGGCCCTCTCCACCAGTTGCATCTGCCCCTCCAGGTCTCTGATAGGTGCACTGGTCTTCTTCATCAAGAAGAAGGATGGTAAACTCCACTTCATACAGGACTATTGTGCACTCAACACAATAACCTGCAAAAACAGGTACCTGCTACCCCTTATAGATGATCTGATCCACTGCCTCAAGGGAGCAAGATACTTTACAAAGCTGGACGTCCACTGGGGATACAACAATGTCTGCATCAAGGAGGGCGACGAATGGAAGGCAGCCTTTCACACGAATCGTGGCCTGTTTGAACCCCTCATAATGTACTTCAGCCTGACAAACAGCCCCACAACCTTCCAAACGATGATGAATGAGATCTTCCATGACCTCATCCTGCAGGGAGTGGTTATTGTCTACCTGGACAATATCCTCATCTTCACGGATACCCTGGAGGAGCATTGCCACATCAGCTGGATAGTCATGGAACACATGCATGAACACAAGCTCTACCTGTGACACAACAAGTGTGAGTTCGAGAAGATGTGTATCAAGTACCTCAGTGTCATCATCTCCCACAACTGTGTTGAGATGGACCCTGTCAAAATTGCGGGAGTTGTGGAGTGGCCAGTGCCCATGTCCAAGAAAGAGGTACAGTCCTTCATGGGCTTCACCAATTTCTACTGCCAATTCATCTCCAACTTCTCACATCACGCACGTGTGCTGTTTGAACTCACTAGGAAGGACATCAGGTTTGCATAGGGCAACCATGAACAGGACACCTTCGACCGGCTAAAGGAACTCATCACCTCAGCACTGGTGCTTGCTCTCCTGGACAGTGAGTGTCCATACCATGTCGAGGCTGATGGCTCCGGAGTCACAACGAGTGCCATTCTTTCACAGCTGTCACCAGAAGACGACAAGTGGCATCCAGTTGCATTCTTGTCCAAGAGCCTCACTGCAGTCAAGTGTAACTACAAGATACATGACACGGAAATACTTGTGATTGTCCAAGCTCTAGAGGAGTGGCGCCACTACCTGGAAGGTGTATGACACCCCATAGAAATCTGGACTGATCACAAGAACCTCGAGTATTTCCGTGTCACCCAGAAACTTAACTGCTGTCAGGCGTGATGGTCCTTGTATCTCTCCAGGTTCGACTTCACCCTCCACCACAAGCCAGGACGTAGCATGGGGAAACCCAATGCTCTGTCACACTGCACAGACCATGGATCTGGCTGGGATGACAACAGTAACATGACAATGTTGAGCCCCGAGCTGTTCTGGGTCCACACACTCTCAGGCCTGGACATTGTGGGTGAAGAGCATGATATCCTGCAGGACATCTGGCGCAGCCTGTGTGATAATGACTTGGAGGAGTCAGTTGCAAAGGCAGCACAGGAACTCCACAGGGACCACAGCTGTAGCACTGTGCGCAGCGTGGAGTGGTCAGAGTTGGATGGCCTCCTTATATTCCATGGGAAGATCTATGTCCCCTGAGACCGAGACCTCCACCATCACATTGTGGAACAACACCATGACTCACACATTGCTGGTCATGCTGGATGCTGGAAGACATTGGAGTTGGTTGCACGCAACTACTGGTGGCCCCAGATGTCCCACTATGTCAGCCTCTATGTCAAGACCTGCAACCTCTGCATGCAGACCAAGCTCCAGCACTGCAAGCCCCACCATGAGCTACATCCAACAGAGACTCTGGAGGAGCAATGGGATACGATCACCATTGACTTTGTGGTCGAGCTTCCCAATGCACACAGCTATGATGTGATCATGAACATAGTCAATAGCGTCGGAAAGCGAGTGCATTTCATGCCCACACACACCATGGTCAATGCAGAGGGCACTGCATGGTTCTACCTGAAGGAGGTCTGGAAGCTCCACAGGCTCCCTGCTCAGTCCGGAGTGATTGCAGACCACAGTTTGTTGCAGACTTTACATGCGAATTGTATAGGCTGCTCACAATCAAGCTCACAACATCCACAGCATATCACCCACAGACAGATGGCCAGACTGAGCATGTCAACCAGAAAATGGAGCAGTTCCTACATCTCTTTGTGAACGAGCACCAGGACGACTGGGATGAGCTCCTCCCCCTGGGTGAGTTTGCATACAACAACCACATTTACTCTTAGACGCAGCAGACCCCATTCATGGTAGATACTGGCCAACACCCCCACATGGGCTTTGAGCTGCAACAGCCATGGTCTCATGTAGAGTCGGTGAATGAGTTCAAGGATCGCATGGTATGAGGGCTTGAGGAGGCAAGGGCAGCACTCACAAAGGCAAAGGACAAGTACACATTGTACTATAACCGCCACAGGATCCCCTCTCCCAAGCTGAAACCTGGTGACCTGGTTTGGATCAACAACAGTGAGATACAGATGACCCATCCATCGTGAAAGCTCAACCACCGCAACCTTGGACTGTACCCAGTCAAGAGGCACGTAGGACATGGGGCCTACCATGTCAAGCTATCCCCTTCCCTCCAGCACCTCCACCCAGTGTTCCTGATCATGAAACTCTACCCCGCAGCAGTAGACCCCATTCCTGATAGATGGGCAAAGCCACCACCTCCACCAGTCCTAGTTGAGGGTAATGAGGAATTCAAGGTTGAAGAGATCCTCAATAGCCGTGTTCATTGGTGTCATCTCGAATACCTCATCAAGTGGAAGGGCTATGACAGTGGACACAACAGCTGGACCACACACTATAATGTCCACACACTGGACGTCATTGCAGCCTTCTACTGCCTCAACCCCGGAGCCCTGTGCCAGGTTAACACAGCTACTTTTGACTCAATTTCCTTCTCCTGAGCGGATGCTGCTACTGATTGGAGATCCCCACATCGGGTCGCCGCGCCTTGAGGGGGGGTAAATGTCAGGGGACACCTGTTCCCAACCTTCTCTGTCATGTTCTGTTGCCACACATCACTTTCTGATGTCGGACCCACATCATGGACCACTCTCTGACCTCGGAGCACACCACACTGATATGCATCTGGACACTCTGGACATGTATATCTATTTTTCTACACATTCTAGTCATCGACATCTCAATTCTATCCTCAATCCCAACTTCAATTTACACACCAATATTGCCACAACGATCTCTGACGAATTTTTGCAATTTCTAGATCGCATTTTCAGTCATTTTTACGATTTCTGGATCGTGTAAAATTGTATTCACTCCTTGTCGCACAAATAACAACGTCAGTATTTTTCCTTCGCCAATAACATATGGATCATCCAATATTTCGCATCTTGGATTTTATTGACATCATCACAACGCACATTGGCATGTCCAATCGAATCAAATTCTTTATTTGTGCGTCAGACATGGTTTCAATGATACTGTTTTATTACCACAGTGATGTTGCTTCATTATAAACTACTCATGACTTGTTTCTATCTTTTCATCATCTATTTCACCATTCTTATGACTTATTTCCAGTTGCATCAAAAAGGATCGCATGCACATCTCCATAAAATTTTATTTCGATCCTTATAGTATTTTATTACCTTTCACTCATATGGATTACATATGTTTTTGATTTATAATCTTCTCATTTATCCCTTTTAGTTTAGTCTTATTTTCCCCATTTTCTCATCCTTCTCCTATAAAAAACACATGTGCTTAGCTTTGAAAAATAAGCAATCCAGTTCCCCCATCGTACAGATTTATTTTCTACCATCCTCAGAATTTTATTATCGTCCTCATCTCCGATATTGTTTTGATCGTGTTATAGAGTGTACGATCTTGCAATCATACAATCTACGATCTAGTTTCTTTACACCCTTCATCATTGGTGCATTATTGTTTGTCTTCAAGTCATTTTTATTTCAGAACTGATCTTAGGGAATATTTTAACTTGCTCTTGCATCACCGTTATTACCTTGGGATTATTGTGGTTTTATTGGTTTGGGGATTTTGTTTTATATTTCCTCTACTGATTTACTGCGACTTCCCATCATCAACGCATACCACAAACTCTACTGCATTATGTCAGACTTACATATATATTGTGTTCCTATGTTCCTAGATCTCGCTTGTGTCTGACAGCTGACTTGGTGGCTTGGTACTGTATAGTTAGGGTATATACACATTGCCTATCCTAGTTGGGGGTTTCCTTAGGTTTATCTCTTTGGATTCCCCCTTCTAGGTGAGTGGGGCCCTTCATGTATCTAGGCCTTTGTCCACTTATATACTTTGGATTCCCCCTTCTAGCCTGAGTGATCTCCTCAGTCTTAGGGTGCACTTACAAAGACTCTCACTGGAGGCATTGGTTTATGCTGGTACTGATGTGAGGATCAACCCATCCCAACTTCTCATGATCACACTGGAGAAACAAGCTTGGTTCTGCTAAGCTATGGGCTGTGTACATATGGCAATGCTGCACAGAACATGATAACAAACATGTGAACAAAAAACAAATGAGTGCAAATTAAAATGATGCATAAAAAAAGAATATGAGATGCCAGGATCAAGATGAATTCAGGAATGATGTTATGGAGCACAAGAAGGTCCAAGAAGGTCAAGAACCATTGCATTGTAATCACATTCAGTGCCAAACCATTGGACAAATGGCACACCAATGCCTCTGGCGATGAAAGAAATAAGTGTTCGCATTGAAACTAAATGGAGGCAACCGCAAGCTGGGTTATGTTGGCACAGTGGAATTTAAATTGGCATGAATCTCCCAAAAGTTGCATCCATACCAGGGAAAGGGGGTGGTTGACATAGGGTGAGAAGGGAAAATATGGGATGTGATAACCAGCGTAAGAACAAGAGTGGAAGCTGCATGTGCACTGTTGGACCCAGTAGAACCAGACATGCCCTAACTGATCCATTCCACCTACCCATGCTCCCCTACTCTTCTTATCTACATGAACCACTATGCAGGCCCCTCCATCAAGACCAATGTCCAACAATGTCCAAGCTAAACACCTCTGCATCTACCCTCCACCCCCAATTGCCTGGTCACACTTGGGATGCACAGAGTGAGGACAACTGATGATCTCAAAGCCATCTACCACAGTTCAGCATTGCGACCTCAAGGGCAATGCTGTCCAACAACTCCTGGAGCACTGGCCTGTTGTGCTTGGCAGGTGTGCAAACAGAGCCTTAGATTATATCATGGGTGAGTTACAGTCAACTTTGTGGGTGACAATAGTGCTTACATTCTGTTGCTAGCACGATGATCATCATCCTCCTGCCACCACCAATCTTGGAGCTGCTTCCTGGGGCATTATTATCTGGAGCTCCCCTCTGAACACTCCAGTTGAAGACATAATCATACTGGAACCCTTCTCTAACAAAGAGGTCTTGGAAGAGCTTGCAAAGGTATGAGTAGTCAGGCTTGTCATTGAAGGCAGTTGATGGTGTGCAGGAGGTGGTGATGACAGGCCTCCACTAATACTATTTGATGAGGCATGGGAGTGAGAGGATGGTGGGTCACCGTGGGTGTGCAAAATGTGCAAAATTGGGGGCTGCGTAATAGATAGTTAATAATTGACAATGAACAATTCTGGGGAGGGACATACTGAACTCCATTTCATAACAATTGTAAGGGCACCCTAAGACTGATGAGATCACTCAGGCTAGAAGGGGGAATCCAAAGTATATAAGTGGACAAAGGCCTAGATACATGAAGGGCCCTACTCACCTAGAAGGGGGAATCTGAAGAGATAAACCTAAGGAAACCCCAACTAGGATAGGTGATGTGTATATACCCCAACTATACAGTACCAAGCCACCAAGTCAGCTGTCAGACACAAGTGAGATCTAGGAACATAGGAACACAATATATACATAAGTCTGATGTAACACAGTAGAGTCCATGGTACACATGGTGTGCTCTGAGGTTGGAGAGTGGTCCATGATGCGGGTCCGACATCGGCAACAGAACATGACGGAGAAGGTCGGGAACAGGTGTCCCCTGACAACAATCAGGTTTTCAGCAAAGACATTGAGATGGAATGAAGTGTACCACACAAGGAGCTGGTGGGAATACCGAGGAATGCCAAATGCAATGGTTGCTCAAGATTGGTGGAGGTTGAGCAGCACAGGTCAAGAGGTGGCAGGTGATGTTGATGAGTGGCCAGTGTCAGAGTAGTGACAGAAAGTCAAGGAGCATTGTCTTATCTAATTGAGCAAAATATTTATTGTATAAGCGGACAGAATAAATAAATGTGCCCAATAAATATATTTCGCACCAAGATATTTTTTTTGGTGAGGAATCTAGAATAATACACTGGAATTCTGAAATAATTATGTGAAATATTAAATCAGCACTATGACCACCATAATAGTTGTCATCTCTATGACATTTTTTATATTACAGCTGTTTGCATTGAGCTTGTCAGTCAACGCACAGATTTTGAATGAAAAAGGAAATTGTACTTAGTCATATTTTGAGTTGTTTGATTGCCACACAAGCCTGGTTATATGCATATCAAAGTGAAATAAGGGGTCTCGGTTGCAGTATCTGTGTCTTTACTATTCAAGTAATGGTCTGTGTGCTGTCATTTTGCTTTGGGAGCTTGCATGGCAGTAGCAACCAGGTTTAGAGGCTGTACCTGCTCAGGAGGGTCACAGTCTCTTCAGAGGTTAGAGAATGAGACAAAACAGTAGCTTGAAAGTCTGATTGAGTTTTGGGGTCATCAGAGTCACGGTTGTGAACAAATTTGGGACAATTTGGCCCTTGCCCATTGATAAAGATGAGTGAGGCAAGCAGTATGGCTTGAGCTCAATTAAAATATGACTAAGTACAATTTCCTTTTTCATTCAAAATCCACGCATTGACTGACAAGCTCAATGCAAACAGCTGTAATTAAAAAAATGCATATGGTGAGTATTTATATATCATGTTTAATGTATCTCTATATTTGGTTTTATATGTTATATAAAATAATTGTTTTTATTTGATATACATGTCATATTTTTATTCCAAATATGGGAATCAAATAAAAGTTGCATGTATATCCATATCACTAGACTCACGACCAGTTTGTTTCGCACACCACCAAGTCCTGTTTTTAGAGTTAGGGTGATGGACTTGAGCTTGCGAAAGGACTGGTAGGAACTGTCAGTCACATGGCAGGGTCACACCTCCCCCCACCAAGTGTGACACAGCACTTGAAAAAATTTGACATTTTTTTCTTCAAAATCTTGGTTTGGCCACTTGTACAAGAGTGAGTTTCTTGAGAAGGAGAACAAATCCAGATGGGGCAATTTTGAGTTTGTTTTTTCTGCTACCAAACCAGAAATGATCAGAATCTTAAGAAAGTATCAGGCATCATTAAAAAAATGAAACAAATTGCCCAAACCAATCTTACTCTCCTCATCTCAAAACTCATGATATTGTAGGAGACTCAGAGGACAAATTTTTGATATTTGGAGGCTCAAAAATTTCCAAGTGTGGGCTCAGATTTGGTGGGCAGTCACGCTTCCACCAAAAATGATGACAGTTCATTCCAGCTGTTCCCACAAGTTGGAAACAAGTGGAGCACCAAATTGTGGGAACATGCTGGTCACAAGCCTACCATATTGCAGTGATACACATGCAACTTTTATTTGATTCCCATATTTGGAATAAAAATATGCCATGTATATCAAATAAAAACAATTATTTTATATAACATATAAAACCAAATATAGAGGTACATTATGATATATAAATACTCACCATATGCATTTTTTTAATTAATATAAAAAATGTCATAGAGATGACAACTATATATGAAAAATAGTATAATATTGCATATGTAATGTAGAAAATCTCATAGAAACACTGTTTGTACAACAAAGATAAACATGATTTTTATGTCAATTTCTATATCAAATAAATTAATCACATATAAAATGACATAAAAAAAACATTTATATTTTGGAATTCCTGCAGGGTTACACAAAAGATGGTTTGTTGATTACATAAATTAATAAGCTTCTCAAATTGCAGCTCCCTTTAAATACCATTTCAACCAGGATAACATATAACAGGTTTGGTGATTTCAGACATTACAGTATACTGGTCTTGGTGGTCTTGGGGGTCTTGGGATAATGATCTGACACCCTGGGATGGTAGGTAGGTCCAGCCACCAGGCTGGAAAAAAAAGGAACCCCTCCAAAAGGACCTCCAGAGAGCTCCCAGAGAGTCAGAAAATGCCAGGGGGGCCACTTATAGATGAGTAGGAGAATCAGTGAATCAGTGATGGATGTTTCAGCTGCCAGTGCACAACCTACTTGTTGGTTGTAAACTGTTTGGCAGTGGCCTTGGCTACTGTCAATTTTAAGCAATTGGGTCAAGATGTGTTCACTCCTAACCTCTTTTCAACACAGGAGTCTTACACATTATGGAAAAGTATTGAAATGTGTCCGAAAAGGCTGAGCATTGCTGGTACCTGCATCACTTAACTTGATCCATGCATAGTGAATGGCATAGGTAACCCTCAGGTATCTTGGGCTGTACCTGTACCCATACCTGTCTGTACCCTTACCTGTGACCCAGCGGGTTTTCCAGACAAAACAAGCCATGGCTCATCCAAAACAGTCAAGTATTGAGTGAGTGGGTGACTTCCTGTGGGTTTAGAAAACCTAAAACCTAGTTCTAAACATGTTAGCCAAGAGATGCCACAATGTCGCCTGTCAGAAATGTTCAGGAATGTTGTTTTAGGACTCTGCCTGTCAGTCAACAAGCAATTCCAGATTTTAATCATGAGGAGGGGTATGACCCCCCCTTTCAGTTCTAAATCACAATCCCAAACTTTTTTTCGTTGTCTGACGACCTTTTATGGCAGCCTCACCCGTTCAACATTGTCATGTGATATCAACACCTATTTACAACACTCACATTCTTCCTTGTAATCACTATTATCAGTATATGAAAGTTCGCACATTCCAAGGTGGTTACAACACATGATCTTCCTGGGCCTTTCTGAGGGTGGCGGCGGCAAGAAGTAAAATTTCGCGTGTTGCACGTGCATGTTGAAGTTAGCAATGTAGGCACGTGGTCAATAAACAAAGACCATTTCCAGATTTACTTTTATTTGTAGCAGCTGCTCTGGTTTAGAGTCGGAAACTTGTAGTTTGCGGAGTTTCAAATTTTCTACATTTAGGTATGAATCTAGGTTTTCTAAACCCACGGGAAGTCACCCAGTTATGATTAAAACAATCAAATTGATCATAACTCACTCAATTCTTAACCATTTTTAATGATCCATGGCTTGTTTGAAAGCTCATGGGTACGCGAATCTGTACCCATCCCCGTCCCCATGCTTACCCGTGCCCAAAACCCATGCCATTCACTATCCATGCAATGAAGGTCTGGGATTTATTATAATATGTACATATATATACCACTAAACAAAGATATACCACCACACTAGTGCTGATTAGCCATAAGAATCCATGCAGGAGGTAATCTTGGTATGTTTCCACAATAGGCAAGTCACGTGAATTTCCATATATAGTAATGTGCCTGATTATGTGGTAGGTATGCTTCCCGCCTGGGCTCGGAAAAAAAAAATCGACCCCAGGTATTTTTTTTCCGAGCCGAGACCCCCTTGTTGGTGGTACCAATTGCCTGTATCACAAGCTTGTGGGAACAACTCGAGGTAAAATTCCCAAGTCGAATTTTGTTCTCTATAACGCATTAGGTCACGTTCAAATCTGAACGTGACGTCACGTGACTTAGAAACTACTTTCAAGAAAACCCTAGAAAACCCTCCAAGAATCAAGATGCCCCCTCCTCAATCTATGACCTTACATAATTTCTTTACACCAGCTGCAGATTCCTTCAAACCAGGGAAAGCTGCGGCTGCAAACACAAAGGGCAGACAACGTTCCGCCACCAACGTTCCTTCTGGCGAAATTAGTGATTGACTCTGACTCTGACGATGAGCCCACAGCTGTCTCAGCGGTCGGAAAGAAGAAGAAGCGCAGAATGAGTGGCAGCTCAGCAGACATCGAATTTGTGGAGCAGCTCGTGGTGAAACGGCCATTACTTGACCAGACCGACAAACCAGACCTCAAAGTGGGCTCCAGACAGAAATCAAGAGAAAAAGATAAACATGGACCAGTGAAACCCATATCGTCGCCAATATCCGAAGCTTGGGCCGTCTTTGGTCAACCCTCTGCATTACTCCGTTCGAATTCTTCTTCTTGGCAACTTGCAGAAGGTGATAACAAACCAGTCCCCTCATTTCCTTCCCCTTCTTCAATACTTGGTATTCCATCAAATGCGTACCCTACACCCAAAACATTTTCATTTGGATTACCCATGCCAATGCTGCGTTGCCCTGACAAAACAGACCCATCGCATCCCAGCGATCTATCAAATAGTGCAGAACCATCGTCTTCAGACATTTATATCGGTGGCGTTCGAGCACCGTCGACCCCAGATCTGGAGATGGCCGTGGATATTGACATGCTCGCTGATCACAGCGATGGATGGGGGATGGGGGATGACGAAATGGCCTTTGCGGCAATGCCAGAAGAAGGTGAGGCACCAGGAGAACTAATGATTAATCACCTAATATAACACATCTTTCCAAAGACCCAGTTGTTTGTCCTCTATGTGAGATGCACTTGAGGTACATCCCACAATCCGTGGGTCGTTCTCTTATCCTGTCACTGCTTCGCTTCTTTAATACGATACCTCAATCTAGGAAATCCAAGACCATGTCAACAAATGCCTAGACTCAGGCGGCCCTACTCCAGTCCCAGTAGCCCAACCAATGCCGCCCACAATCCCATCTTCTTCCATCCTCAAAACCCTCCGAACACCCCACACCTACGAGTCTCGCCAACTCACAAGCTGCCACGGCGAATCAAACGCAAGTGTAAGTAACGCGTTCTCTGTCCTTATGTCCTCCCGCAAAGAGAACGAAGCGTGGAAGGAAGCGTCAATCATCGAGGAGCAAAGTTTCCGTCCTACCAAGGGCAACAACGGTGGGCGAAGGAAAGCCCCATTTTATAAAGTTTTGCAGGGAATGCCCATTGCCGTTGATGCATTTCGGTATGGGACCATTCCAGGGGTAACGGCGTATTTTTTAACGTGCGCAACTCCTCCACTCCTATGCCTCTTTTACTTGCGAACAACTATTCCGTTCTACAGACATGCACACTCAGATCATTATACGAATCTCTCTTCAAACTGGAAGAGCGGACCAATATATTGCTCTCGTCTGTAAATCCACCATCCTTCTATATCACACCCTAACTACCTTCCCTCGCAATCATCCTTAGAGGGAACCGCAAATCTAATCATTCTCATGCTGTCCGTCGATCCGAAATGGGTCCATCCACTTCCAATGGACATCCCGTTTGTCATCCCTCACACCAATGGTGTCCGAGTGACCCTCATCGAAGCCAACCACTGTCTGTCTCCTTTGTTCGCAAGTTTTCTACCTCTCATCACTAACTCCCACACCAGGCCCGGGCTCCTGCCTCTTCCTCTTTGAAGGTCCCCGAACCGTCAATGCCGGTGACAGTGCATTCAAGTCAGCCTTTGTCGGTGCCCCAAGAATCTTCCGGTACCTCCATTGTGGTGACTTCCGCGCATCGCCTCAACATGTTTCGCATCCTGCCGTCAAGGGCAAGAAAATTGACCATGTGTACCTTGATACCACTTACTTGGACCCCAGGGTACACCTCTAACTTACTTACCGTTTAACATTTCAATATATTCATTTCGGACGCAGTACACATTCCCACCCCAGCCATTGGTCATCTCTGCCTGTGCGGAGCTTGCAAGGAGGCTTATATCCGGGCAATTCGTTGATGGGAGCACGCATACGATGGACACATGGATGACCTCACCGCAGGTTGATACATCAGGAAAGCGAAAGGCAAAGTCCGAACGAATGTTATTTGTAGTTGGGTAATATCAATCACTTTCCATTCGCTCTTCTAGTTGCTGACAAAACCTCTAAACAAAAGAACATATTCCATTGGGAAAGAACGCATCGTCAAAGGTCTGCAATCTCTACTCACACTTTTTTTTTCATCAACGACGTTGACTTTTGACCCAGCAATTGCCCACGCCTTGAAATCTAAAGTATACTGCGATGCACGAAAGACTGCCATACTTCGATGTCAGGACGACCCTGAGCTCGACGTGCTTCTAACCTCGAACCCATTGGACGCAAGTGTTCACCTCGTGCCTCTAGGAGTTATTACATCCGACAAACTCAAGGCATACGTCGAACAGTTCAAGGGGAATTTTAACAAGGCTGTTGGGTTCCGCCCGACCGGATGGACGTCAGTCACGTTCATCCTTTTGTCGTGCCATATCCCCTGACAACCGATGTATAGATATGCCCAACCCGCAGGAACTGACCAAACTCCTTCTATCTCCACCATGATTGCGCGTTCCCAACAGCGCACATTCACATATGTTAACCTCCGCCCAGCGCGCAACTCCACGGCTTCCCTCCAACTATTTCCAATCCCCTACTCGGAGCATTCCTCGTTCTTCGAGCTGACTTGCTTTGCGATGTCGCTGGAGTGGGGAAAGATAATTGCTACAGTTAATGTGGGGAGTGAGACATCGCGGGGAAAGATGGCGAAGTGGGTTGAGAAATGGGAGGCGGAGAGGAAGAAGAGGGGAAACCATGATGTGGTTGCTTGTAGGCAACCCGATTACTGGTAAAAGGAACCACGCAAATGTAATTATGTATAAGTAGCCTACATAAAAATACACAGAACGCTCTCAGATGTGATATCGATAACATATGCTAGAGTCCACACCATATGCATTGTCCGCAGGTATATAATAAACATATTAAGGATAGCTAATTATCACGCTATAGTCAGGCTTCAGAAGCATGAGCAAAGCGACCCAACTCCATTTCAGTGCAGAGGATTAAGATTTGTCATAAACTCTTTAGAAGGCACATGGATTTCCAAAATGGATTTCTTTGCCCCATCAACCAATCAGGGCACCAGAACACTTCAGCAGTACAAAATTTAACAAGTGAAGCCACGCCTGAAGCGGCGCCCCAAAGCCCCATAGTTGACTGTCCCAATCGTTCCAAAAATCCAGATGAGACAGGCCATGAATTAAGAGCGTTCGAGATAGTCCAGAACCCTCCTTGTGCTCGCTTCCTTGCCATCGAACAAGAGATTCACAATACTATTCCCTCAACTTTTGCAAACTAGGGCTTCACAACTGCTGTAGTCATGTAAGAAATAGTGCACGGAACTTTCGGCAGGCATGAGCATGACACATTCATTGGTGACCGGCATTGCAGAAGTCGAGGGCTGGTCCACAGCTCACCGAGAAATGTAAGAGGAAAAAGGGCGTAAATTTACATTTGTCGTTCCTTCCCAAAAGTTATAGGAAGTTGAGCGTGCTCGAGTGCGCGTGGATGTTGTGTCAAAGGGCATGTTAAACATACAAAACATGGCATACGAGGAAAGGGGGAAGACCGAAAGATACCCCAATTGTGCCTCTACTGTTCTGCAGCCCGCTGTTTTCTCCTGACATCCCTCTCCTCTGAGATGGTGAGCTTGGTACCCTTGCCCTTCGGTAGTGATATCCAGGGCTTGATGCCCTCACCGATGACGAAGATGTTCGTCACTCTGAGTTGGACATCAGTAATTAAACAAACTGGTAATGGTAAACGTACCGGGTGGCGAACGTCCGGTCCAAAGAATCCTTGACATGCACGATATCAAAACCTCCAACGTGCTTCTCCCTATGCACAATAACACCTGCCCTGCCCATATTACGACCCCCAGTGATGATGACGATATTTCCAGTGTCGAATTTGACGTAGTCGGTGATCTTCCCCTGCTCGAGGTCGAATTTGACCGTGTCATTGACCTTGATTAATGGGTCAGGGTAACGGATGGTACGACCGTCGTGGGTCACGATGTGAGGCACGCCACGGGCGCCGATGGCCACCCTGCGGACCTTGAGAAGTTTGTAGGTCGCTTCTTCTGGAGTGATCCGGTGGATGGTGAAGCGGCCCTTCACATCATAAAGGAGACGGAAGTGCTCGCCAGACTTTTCAATGGATATTACATCTACACAGAACTGGATCAGAAAATCTTGAGTTTTACAGAAATACAGGGCTGCAACACACCCATGAATCCAGCGGGATAAGTAGGGTCCGTTCGGACTTTGTTGTCGATTTTGATCAAGCGTTGCTTGACAATAGCTGTAACCTCACGGCCGGTCAAGGCATATTTTAGTCTGTTGCGGAGGAAGACCGTGAGTGGGAGGGATTCTCGTAGTTTGTGAGGACCAGGCGAAGGGCGGGGCGCCTGTGAAACAATAATGAGATATTATATTGCGAATCCCAACTTCAATACATACATAGGTCCCACTCAGTTTGTCGAGCATCCATGAGGATGGCGCAGCAAGGCGCTTCAAATGCTTTTTGGGTCCTCGAGCCTAGGAGAATCAAAGTTAGCTTCTCGAGGATTTAAGGCGAGAGGATTGCAGGCCAATGAAAGGTCAGCCAATGAACCAGGACGGCATCCATCGATTTTCAGCAGTGAAAACACGAATGGGACAATGACATGGACTCGGACGAGGGATTGAACGGATTGAACGGACCATGTTGTGCTAGATCGTGCTTGATGAGTGAGTACTAGTGAGTCTTGAGGTCAGCCGTTCGTTGTTCAATCTTTCCCGGTAACAGTAGCCCACGTGGGAAAGTAAAACTGTGACGTGACGGATCCTCAAAATCTTGGTCACATTCGTTGTCACTTGGACTTGTCACACCATTGAGGCATTAATATTCTTCTCACCATTCCATTCTGGACATTTCGGCATGTTCCATCGGACTCTTTGACTATGTAAATGTCTCTCCTTCTTTCCATGATCTGAGATCTCTTCTCGTTTGTGTAGGTTAGCAGGTCCTATAACTAAGTTATAGGACCTGCGCTTGAAATGTATCATAAAACTGCTCTCAACGCGTCGAATGCCCGTTAAGTGTTGTCAGGTGCGATGACTTTGTTGGGAATAACTTCAACAAGGTTGTTTCTGCCACCGTTCGAAGTGTGAGGAACCAAGTGTGCTAGGAATGAGTCCAGGGTACAACATAGTTGCTTAGTAGATAGCACTTGCTCTTATCGCAGTCTCACGGACGTCACAGCACGGAGTTACGTTGGTGTGACCGAATAACAACGGACAGCTTTCTGCCAGTGATTTCTTCCCACCGTGGGCTAGTTTCTCTGCCCACAAACACTCCGGATGTTCTTAATTATTCAGTAATCCTCATCGAAACTACCCATTTTACCCCGGCGCTCACTATGCACAATCACCCCCCAGCCAATGGTTACGACCCTCATCCAATCGGCCTCGCCCATGGTCCCAATGATAAGCAACGAATAAACGATGCAGGTGGATGGCGCTCTGATTCTCATGCCACTTCCGTTCATAACAGTGCTTGGGCGAACAACGATGAAAAACATGAATTCAAGGATACGAGTTCACGAGCTGGCTTGGCCCTCACCATCCTCAAAAATCACCTTTCGCGACATTGGCCTTACAAGGAAAGACGAACGAACCGTTCGCCTGTTATAATGACAAAATCGTCATTGACGAGCCCAGCCCCAGTGACTTCAAACGCTATCTTCATTCTCCTTTGCGGTCTGTGGTACACCACATCTGCCCTATCATCCAACACTGGCAAAGCCATCCTTACACAATTCCGCTACCCCGTGACGCTTACGTTCATCCAGTTTGGCTTCGTCGCGCTGTATTGCCTGCTGTTCATGTCTCCTATAATCCGCTTTTCTAGAGTTCGAATGCCAACAAAAGCAATTGTGAGAAGTACGTTGCCCATGGGGATGTTTCAGGTTGGTGGTCATATGTTCTCGAGCATAGCCATCTCAAGGATACCCGTCAGCACTGTTCATACGATTAAGGTGCGTGGTGTTTGATTGACCGTCCAAATTTCCCACTTTCTTATTGCAAGAATGCAGGCATTATCTCCCCTGTTCACTGTTGCCGCATACGCTCTCCTCTTCAGAGTGAGCTACTCAGCCAAGACATATATATCACTATTCCCACTCACAATCGGAGTCATGCTCGCCTGTTCGTTCGACGTGTCCGCATCCAATGCCCTCGGCTTGTTTTGCGCCTTTGGTTCTGCACTCGTCTTCGTCAGCTCCAACATCTTCTTCAAAAAGATTATGCCCTCTAGCGTCAGCGGCCTCTCCCAGCCGTTGTCTCACAAACTTGATAAGCTCAACCTCCTGTTCTACTCATCGAGTATGGCTTTCCTCCTCATGATCCCCATCTGGATGTACTATGACCTCCCCATCTTTCTCTCCGCCCACAGCAACCCAGACCACGTCACACACCCCAACCATGGGCACGCCACCCCACATTCCGTTACGTACTACTTCGTTATGAATGGTACGGTCCACTATGCTCAGAACATTATCGCCTTTGTCATCCTCTCCTCCACCTCCCCTGTGACGTACTCCATCGCCTCACTTATCAAGCGCGTAGCGGTCATTTGCATTGCCATCATGTGGTTCAATCAAACCGTACACCCCATCCAGGCCTTCGGGATCGCAATGACGTTCATAGGATTGTACATGTACAATAACGCGAAATCAGACGTGGAGAGAGGCGAGAACAAGATGAGGAGAGTGGAAGCGGCAAGAGATATGATGCTGCCGATTACGAAAGCGGACACGCGGATGATGAATGGGACGGACTCCCCACCCCCAGAACTTGTTTCCCAGCCGGTCATGGGAGAAGCGACAGGTATGGGACGGGGAGTGGCATCTGCGTATGGCCGTCCGAGAGCAGTGTCAGTCACGGCAGCTTCTCACTCACATTACCATACCCATCCACACCCACACCTTCATCCCCACCCTGCACCGCCCCCCAATCTCTCCATCAAAATCACACCACCTCCCCTGAACATAAGACCTACCCCAATAAAAGATGCGCAACCAGTGAGTCCAACAGACTCTTACCCCTCACCCCCACCCTCGCTTGACTCACCGCCATCGAACACCGTTCTACTGGGTTACGGTGGACAAGTACGGCTCAAGGACATCCAGGAGCGGCTCGGTCCGTCTCTCGAACCACATACACATACAGATACCACGTAGTTTTCTCCCTCCTGCCTACTTCCTTTCTATAATTATCAGACTTTTAACAGCATACCAGACTACATATCTCCGTGATCCCGACCTCCTCATTTCATCTCTCCTGCACATTGCATCACTCATAACACAGTACTGCGTAGAGAGCATACATCTACCTTACCCCCACATCAACTTGGTTTTCTCTTCGGACAAATTTCTAATTTGGTTCCCATTCTCTCTTCGCATTCCTTTTAACGTCAGGGATAGCCTTTCCAACTAGACACTATCATTACTTGTGCCTGCACATTTACATTGGAGTGCGTCCGGCCCTCCGTTGTGACAATTATCCTTTCCTCAGCACCTGCAAGGCATCTCCCAGTGATCGTCCTCACCGATATGAGCGCTTCCCGTCAAAGGGAACGGTGAGAACGAGTCGACAATTCCATGCACTTGGATAAGCCCAGCCTCAGGCCGGCGCCCTGCTCTGATCATATCATGTCTAAAGAGGCCTACGTTGGAAGAATTGCAATTGTTAATACATCACACATCAAAGATTTCAATATTCCCGCTACCTTGTAGTGGGTTTCTAATAGAGCCCTCGGGTAACAGTTTGGCAGGGAAATCGCTGAATCTTGAGTCGTGGCTGTGCTTTGAGCCCGAAAACTTGGCTCCCACTGATTAGAATTCTAAACCGAGACAAAACGTGACAAAATGCACACGCTATGTGAGCCCGAAAGCCTGGCTCCCCTGGTTACAAATTCTAATAGAATTCTAAATGGAGACAGCTGAATATTACGCTGATATTCAGGTGATAACCGCTCAGCCCTACATGTGTGGAAACCTTCCTCAGGCTCCTCCTTTACTACTCCCAAGCTCCACGTCATCCCGTTCACACTCGCATTGACTCTTTGTCAATGTCTCTGGTGTCCATTCAGAATTTCATCTCAATTACCTACATCATCCAATTCTGGATCACCATTATCGATAATAATTGCGCTGCCGTATCCGTGCCTTTAGATAATGGCTATTTTACTTGTTTTGTTGATCTCCTTGTGTCCAATGCACCTCTTCATTCTGATGTTGTTCTTGGTGTTGACTGGTTGTCTATTGTTCGCACTGCTACTTTGGACTGCTGTATTTCCTTGCCTGGTCCCAAATTCTCATTCACTACTGGTGGATCTATACCTATTCAGTAAAGCAGAATTTCCTACTTCTTACCCATCATCATTCATTAATGGTCTGTCCTTCATCTTACATCACCTTTCCATATGATAATCTGTCATAATAACGACCCAAAAGGTGCTCCATCTACCAACTTGGAAGGTAAGTCACAGACTCATCAAACCAATGTCTGACATCAGTGCTTACTCTTATTTAGGTCATGAAGTCAAACTCGGTGCATTCTACTAGTACCCACTTGATTTACTTCCCGACCATTGTGGCTCCTTCCAACAATCCAAAGCCAAATTAGTCCAGCTCGACGTCAAGGACATTAATATGAACTCATCCCACCTTAGAAACTCTACGAAAAACATCGTCCTGGAACTGTTGTCTTAATACCACAGATCTATCAAGTCAATGGACACAGCATGTGTGTATTGGCCGATTCCACGGAAGCCGTCGAAATCTCACCCATTCCCATCTTGCATGCAACCCAAGGCACCGCCGCATCGGGCTTGGGCTCAAATTCCCCTGTGAAATCAACCCAAGCCTTCACCTCATTTCAGTCCCCTTCCAAGAAATGTAAAATGGACATGTAAATTATAGATGACTCTTGGAAGTTGGCTGTCTGCAATATGTACCCTACTTCTTATTGCTCTTACCAATCACCTAGAACACTTGTTCCTTTACGGCAAACATATCCATACACCTTTTCTTTCATTGTGTACTTACAATAACATTTGTTGGTAGCGGGCTGTGCCGCTCGTCGGCCTTACTTGCTTTATTTAATTGGGACTTAAAGTTTATGATTCTAATTTAAATTTAATATTTAAGTGATTAGAAATGATTAAGCCCCCAATTAAAATATTGAAACCTCCGATGTGTCAAGTATCCGAGAGCCAGTCTACCCTTATCATGATGGCAGAATCATAAGGATTACAATCTGATAAGATAAGATATATGTGGCATAAATTCAAATAAATTGATAGGCTGGCAGCCGCCGGGCCTTGTATGCACAGTAAGACACCACCTTTCAAATTTCACGGGCGACTCCATTGGCACCAACGATCGCAAAAGCTATGCCTGCTCCAACATCGCCTCACATCCCACCCACAGCCACCACGTATACAGAAAACACTAAAGCAGACCCCGCTGAAGAGAATCAGCCTAAAAATGCACTGACAGAACAGTTCACTGGAATAGAATGGAATGCCTTAAATCAGTTAAATAAATCTTGACCTATATTGTGCAGTTACCGACACGGATGTGCATCTAGAAACGTCTACCTGAAATCTTTGCTGAAAGTTACCCTGACAAACCTGAGGCCAAGACCTCTTCAGTCTCCCTGTGGGGAGTCACCATTGATCCAGTGAATCCCAAAGATGCTAGAGTCAGCGTTATCTTGATGAAATTCCTCTGAGCAAGGTATCCTTTTGCTTCCTTTGATATATTGAAAATCGATGAAATATTTGTGGTAGGAATCTCAACGTCCGAGATGTGCACCGCAGCGCACGACATTGCGCTGGCGGGACGAGTTTAATGTAGACGCTGCTGTGAAGGAAAAGTTCCCAGGTGGGGTATTTGGATCCGTGGGACATGTGTTCGGACACGACAAGGAGGGATGACCTGTTGTGTATGTTTCCATACATCGTTCTTTGATGTGAGAGATGATGTTCTGAATTATTTTGGCGTTCCAGGTACAATCTGTATGGCGCCAACAAGGCCGCCTTTGAGGATGTTCAACGGTTTCTTCAGTATGACTCTATGTTGGAATCTTTCCTCTTTATTCTGATATTTTCTGGTAGATGGCGTGTCGCTCTTATGGAATGGAGTGTGTCCCTTTTAGACTTCGATACCATCGACCAAATGGTACAAGTTCACGGCAAGTCCGAACTACTATTGCGCATCTGATTGTTCTCTGAGATTTTTTTTTTTTGGCAGACTATGAAGGTGTCAGTCTAACCAGCCGAGATGCAAATTCCAAAAATGCCGCCTCTGAAGCGACCAACATTTTCCAAAGCCACTACCCTGAGCTCCTAGTGAGTCCCTTTCAATCATGTAATTCCATGCCTCTGACGAACCTGACTGACTACACATGGTGATGTTTTCTCAGTACCGAAAGTTCTTCGTCAACGTTCCGACCCTACTCAACTGGATGTTTTGGATGTTCAAACCCCTCATCTCAGCCAACACCCTCGCAAAGATGTCCATCGTGGGATCTGGTCATCTTGCCATTAAGCAAGCCCTCTTGCCCACCATTGAAGCCCAGGAACTACCAAAGCGGTATGGTGGTGAGGGTTCAGCTTTCTGAGTTGGAGCGGATTTTATTTTAGATAACGACATGGATTTCGCCTCCTCTGCTTTGCTTTTCATCCTCTACCTCATGCTTCTCTTGTTCATCTAGCTATGACTTCTGTATTGCACCCTCAATTCGTATTCATTTTGACATCTAAATAATAATTACTCTCTTATTTTCTCGGTTCAGGAAAGATGTGAATAATTAATGGCAAATAATAGCTCAGTGGTGTGTATAAGGTTCAGACATAACTGGAGCGAGCCACTCGGAAATGGGTGCATCTTGAAGTTCTATTCCAAATAATAAACGGGATTGACTACTTCAGGTGCCTGTCTTCACGTAAAATTGGGCTGCCCCGACCCTGAATTATCCACTTGTGCCTCAAGCCCATTCGACGGTGGACACAGACTGTTCCATGTAGTGGAACGAGTATTATGGTCAACATAATATATGCGTCCAGACTGATTTATCCGTCGCTCCCACCCTGCTGGGAGTGTCTGACCAAATTCATCCATCACAGGAAGAGTCTCAGTGGCGTCAGGGGCGCAGGGCATGAGCCATGTTGTCCTGGCGGTGTTGTGGTCGACATAGTATGTATGTTTTTGGAGGTCAGTACGGCGCTCCCAGCCTTTGAGGAGAGAACCCTGCGCAGTCCGTCTGGGGGTGGGTGGACGCAGTTTGGAGGTAAAGAGGTCCTCGACGCTGATGTTTGTCTGTCAGTCAGCTTCGCAATCGGGAAGGAATTGTGCCATTGCAACTCACGTAAATTAGTGTTGTCAATCCGAGACTCAGATGCACTCCAGGAGTGACCTGGTGGGAGGC
>Ga0210387_10000915_pt1 | contig 21674 bp, 22 predicted proteins | sample IncBWC7OmetaG_FD_160108 | JGI IMG/M metagenome (GOLD analysis project Ga0210387, IMG submission 160108) | Forest soil microbial communities from Barre Woods Harvard Forest LTER site, Petersham, Massachusetts, United States - Inc-BW-C-7-O ...
CCGGCCCAGCGCCGTCTTGCATTTGAGGAACTGCTCGCGCATCAGTTGTCGCTCAAGTTGTTGAGACGCCGCATCCAAAGCGATCCGGGTTGGCCGCTGACTTCCAGCGGCAAGCTCAAGGCGGATTTTCTGGCGGCCCTACCCTTTCGCATGACGCGGGCGCAACAGCGCGTGCTGCTCGAGATCGAAGCCGATTTGCGGCTGCCCACGCCCATGCTGCGCTTGGTGCAAGGCGATGTCGGGTGCGGCAAGACGCTGGTCGCCGCCTTGGCCGCCACGCAGGCCCTGCAAATGGGCCGGCAAATCGCGCTGATGGCGCCCACCGAATTGCTGGCCGACCAACACGCGCAGAATTTCCGGCGTTGGTTCGAACCGTTGGGCGTTTCCGTGGCGCTGTTGAGCGGACGCCAAACCGGCAAGGCGCGCAGCGCTGTTTTGCAAGGAATCCGCGAAGGGCACGCGGCCGCGGTCATCGGTACGCACGCCTTGTTTCAGGAGAGCGTGGAGTTCGCCTCGCTCGCCTTGGTGATCGTCGATGAACAGCACCGCTTCGGCGTGCATCAACGCCTCACCTTACGCGAAAAGGGCGCGGCGAACGGCCATCAGCCGCATCAATTGATCATGACGGCCACGCCCATCCCGCGCACGCTCGCGATGACCGCCTACGCCGACTTGGACGTATCGGTCATCGACGAACTGCCGCCCGGACGCACACCGGTAAAGACCGTCGTGCTCGCGGAGAATCGCCGCGACGAAGTGGTGCAGAGAATTCGTGCCGCATGCCTCGAAGGACGCCAAGCCTACTGGGTGTGCCCGCTGATCGACGAGTCCGACGAGATGCCCTATCAAGCTGCGGAAGAGACCGCGGCTGCGTTGGCCGCCGCGCTGCCCGAGCTCAAGGTGGGATTGGTTCACGGCCGCATGCCGCCCGCCGCCAAAGAAGGCACCATGCGGCGCTTCAAGGATGGGCATATCCAATTGCTGGTCGCGACCACGGTGATCGAGGTGGGCGTGGACGTTGCCAACGCCACCCTCATGGTCATCGAAAACGCGGAGCGCCTCGGGCTTGCGCAGCTGCACCAACTACGCGGCCGAGTCGGCCGCGGTCAATTCGACAGTTCCTGCTTGCTGCTATATCGCTCACCGCTGTCATCGTTGGCGCGCTTGCGCCTCGCCGTGATGCGCGAGACCAACGATGGCTTCGAGGTGGCACGCCGCGATCTGGAATTGCGGGGTCCCGGAGAATTGCTCGGCACCCGCCAGACGGGGCTCGCACAAATGCGTGTTGCTGATTTGCTGCGCGACGCGGATTTGCTGCCGCGAGTGCAGATTGCGGCGGAAAACTTGTTGCGCGAGTGGCCTGCACATGTGGCACCGTTGGTCCGTCGCTGGGTGGGACATGCAGAGCAATACGGTCGCGTGGGGTAGAATCCGAAAATGAATCGCGGCAACGTACGATCCGTCGAATCCATTCAATGGCAGCCCGCAGAACGGCTCGGTCAGTTGTCCATGGATCCGCACCTGCGCCCGTGGCTGATCGGCAAGGGTCTGTTGACGATGCGGCTGAAAGAGGCCTGCGGCGAGCGCTTTGCCTTGCGATTGGTGGACCAATGGACAGGACTGTTGAGCGGCGCACATAAGTCGGTACTGCGCACCGAAGATAATGCCGGACTGTTTCGCGATGTGGAGATGTTTTGCGGTGACCAGGTCTGGGTGTTCGGTCAAACTGTGATACCGGATTCGACGCTCTGCGCGCATCCATGGCTGGCCGAGCTGGGCGATTCGGCGCTGGGTGAAACCTTGAGTCACCTATCCGGCGTCGAGCGCAGCTCTTTCGAGTACGCCTGGTTGCCCGCCGCCGAGCCCGCGACGAGGCGCGCGCTGCGCAATGCCGACATCAAGCCTGCCGGCTTGTGGGCGCGGCGTTCGCGCTTCGCATTGCGCAAGGCGCAGCTTCTGACCACCGAGTTGTTCCTGCCCGCCATGGGCCGCCTTTAGGCACGCTTGACGCTGCCCCGCTCAGGCCCTGAACTCGCGCAACGCATCATGGAGCGTTGGCGGTGGTTCGCCTATCGCGTGCGTTTCCATCCCTGGACCACGCAGCAACTACCGAAGATTGCGGCAACGGTGCACGAGTATGTGCGCCTCATGCGCCTGGATCGGCCGATCGGTATCTGGCTGTTGATGTGGCCGACGCTATGGGCCCTATGGATCGCCAGCCGCGGCCAACCGAAGCCGAATATTTTCGTCATTTTCGTGGCCGGTACCGTACTGATGCGCTCCGCCGGCTGCGCCATCAATGACTACGCCGACCGCAGTTTCGACCCGCATGTCGAGCGCACCAAAGACCGGCCGCTGGCGGCCGGGCGCATCACCCCGCTCGAAGCGCTGGTGCTATTCACGGTGCTGTCGCTCAGCGCCTTGGTGCTGGCGCTGCAATTGAATCGATTCACGCTGTTATGGGCGGTGGCGGGCGCGTTCATCGCGGTCACCTACCCATTCGTCAAACGCTTCTTGTCGGTGCCGCAGATGTACTTGGGGTTGGCTTTCGGGGCGGGAATTCCCATGGCGTTCGCGGCGCAGATCGAGAGCGTGCCGCGCATCGCGTGGTTGCTCCTGCTGGCGAATGTTTTGTGGGTGACGGTTTACGACACCATGTACGCCATGGTGGACCGCGACGACGACATCAAGATTGGAGTGCGCTCCACCGCTATTCTGTTCGGCGATTCGGACCGACACATCATCGCCGTGCTGCAGGCGATGACTTTGGCAACCTTGTATCTCGTCGGAAAAATCATTCGAGCGGGATCTTGGTACGACTCGGGATTGGTGGCGGGCGCGCTGTTTTTCATCTACCAACTCTGGCTGATCCGCGAGCGCGAGCCCAGCGCGTGCTTTCGCGCTTTCCTCAACAACAACTATTTCGGCATGGCGGTTTTCATCGGACTCGCGCTCGAATATCAATTTGCCCGGCAGGCGCTCTAGTAAACTATTTTTTGACTTTGTGGTTGACTAAGATCCGCGGCCACGGGAATACTGCCTGCATGCACCCACCATCGCCCGCACGCAACGACTGGACGTTAGCCGAAGTTCAGGAACTGTTTGATTTGCCGTTCATGGATTTGGTGTTCACGGCGCAGCGCGTTCATCGCCTGTTCCAAAGCCCCAATACGGTTCAAATCAGCACTTTGCTCAGCATAAAAACCGGCGCCTGTCCCGAGGACTGCGCTTACTGCCCGCAAAGCGTGCGATTCGAGACTGGTCTCGAAACCTCGGAACTCATGGAAATCGACGCCGTCGCTGCCCGCGCCCAAGCTGCGAAGAATTCGGGCGCCACGCGCTTTTGCATGGGCGCAGCCTATCGATCGCCCAAGCCTAAGGACCTGCGCAAGGTGCTGGCGATGGTGCGCGCCGTGAAGTCGCTGGGATTGGAAACCTGCGCCACGCTCGGCATGTTGAACGCGGATCAGGCGCAAGACCTGAAGCAAGCCGGCCTCGATTATTACAATCACAATCTGGATAGCTCCGCCCAGTACTACGAGAAGATCATTACCACCCGCACCTACCAGGACCGGCTCGACACCTTGCAAGCGGTACGCGATGCGGGCATCAGCGTGTGTTGCGGCGGCATCGTGGGGATGGGCGAAGAGGCGCAGGACCGCGTGCAGCTGCTGCATACCCTGGCTACCCTGCCCGAACATCCGCAAAGCGTTCCCATCAATCAGCTGGTGCGGGTTGCCGGTACGCCCTTGAGCGATGCCACGCCGTTGGACCCGTTCGACTTCGTGCGCACCGTCGCCGCAGCGCGCATCCTCATGCCCAAGAGCCACGTGCGGCTCTCCGCGGGCCGCGCTGAAATGAGCGATGAATTGCAGGCGCTGTGTTTCATGGCGGGCGCGAATTCGATCTTTTATGGCGAGAAGCTCCTCACCACGGGGAATCCGGACACCGAGCACGACCGCAACCTGTTTCGGCGCCTGAAAATCACCGCCGAGCCGCGCGCCGAACAAACCGCCTAGTTTCTGGCATCGTGCGCCTATGAACGATGACATCGAGGTATTGCCTCTCGATATTCCTTGGGTGCGCCGCTCCTTCGATCGTGCAGCCGGAACCTACGATGAGGCTGCCGTGCTGCACGCCGAGGTGCGGAAAAATCTGCTCGAGCGGCTGCAATTGACCAGGCTCACGCCGCGCGTGGTGGTTGACGCCGGCGCGGGTACCGGCCACGCCGGCCGCGCCCTCAAACGCCGCTATCCGCAGGCGCTGGTGATCGCGCTCGATTCATCGCTCGGCATGTTGCGCGCGGCGGGCGGACAACGGTCGTGGCTGCGGCCCTTTGAGCGCGTTTGCGCAGACGCCGAACTGCTGCCGCTCGCAGATGGCAGCGTCGATGTGATCGTCAGCAATCTCATGCTGCAATGGTGCAATCCGGACGCGGCATTCGCCGAATTTCGCCGCGTCCTCAAGCCCCATGGATTACTGAGCTTCAGCACACTGGGGCCCGACACCTTGCGCGAGCTGCGCACGGCGTGGGGAGAAGTGGATGCGCACAGCCATGTGCAGTCCTTCATCGACATGCACGATCTGGGAGATGCCCTGGTGCGCGGCGGCTTTGCCTCCCCGGTGCTCGACGTGGAGCGCTTCACTTTGAGCTATGCGGATGTGCGCCGGGTGGCCGCGGACCTCAAGGCCACGGGCGCTCACAATGCCTCCGCCGATCGATTCCGAGGCCTGACCAGTCCCCGCAAATTTTCCGCGATGCAGGCTGCCTACGAGCATTTCCGACAAGACGGCCGCCTGCCGGCGACTTACGAGGTGGTATTCGCCCACGCGTGGGTGCCTGATCAGCCGCGACGCGTGAATTCGGACAGCACCAGCGTGTCTCTCGAGGATATCAAACGCCAATTGCGCGCTCGCCGGCGGACCAGCTGAGTTATTCTTCGCACCATGGAACAGCGCATTGAACTCGCGCCGAATTGTTCGCTGCAGCCCGCCGGGGCGAGGCTTTTCTTCGTTGCTACGTGCTTGTTTTCATTGAGCTTTGCATTATTTTTTGTGTTCCGTGGATTGTGGCCGGTGCTGCCCTTTTGGGCCTTGGAAATGACTGCCTTGGGTCTGGCTTTGCACGCCAGTATGCGCCGGCGAAAATACACGCAGACGGTGCTGATTACCGACTCTCGCATCTGTCTTGTGACCCGCTCAAAGCGCGGCGAGGCAAAACAGGAGTTTGCGAGGCATTGGGCGAAGGTTAGACTTCGCAGTCCGCCGCGGCGGCACGGGGTCAGCCGGCTGACCATCGAGATCAGCGGGCGGGCTTATGAGGTTGGCAGTTTCCTCACCGAGGAAGATCGCTGCCGGCTAGCCGTGCGTTTGGGTAGATTAGTGGGCGGCATGAATGAATCGCCGCCGCTTGATTTGCGAAATAGGGGATCCGTTTAGATGAGTATCAGAGGCATTGATCACAGCACTTCCGGGGCGCGGCACGCCTTCACCGGCTTTTCCTCGATCGCAGCGCTCTGCGTGGGGCTGGGATTCGCGGCGAGCGCCGCTGCAAATACCTCGAATGGCTACAACTTGCCGACCGGCGTCACGGATCTCGCCCGCGACATGTATGGCTTGCACATGGAGGTGTTCTGGATCTGCGTCGGCATCGCAGTCGTGGTTTTCGGCGCGATGATTTATTCGCTGATCAAGTTCCGCCAGTCGCAGGGCGCGGTGGCTGATACCGCCATGCTGCACAGTACCAAGGTGGAAGTCATTTGGACCATCATCCCGGTGATCATCCTGGTGGTGATGGCGATTCCCGCCGCCGATCTCATCCTCAAACAGGAGGACACGCGCAATTCCGAGCTGTCCATTCGGGTGACGGGATATCAGTGGAAGTGGGAATACAACTACATGGACGCCGCCGAAGGCATCGATTTCTATTCGACCCTGGCGCAGTCCTCGAATTTCGCCCGCCAGCTGCGGTCGGGAATCGATCCATTCACCGTCCCCAATTATTTGTTGGACGTGGACAAACCTTTGGTCATCCCCAGCGGCACCAAGGTGCGGCTGCTGCTGACATCGCAGGATGTGATCCACGCCTGGTGGGTGCCTGATTTCGGCGCCAAACGCTCCGCCATTCCCGGATTCGTCAATGAACTGTGGTTCAGAGTCGATCCGGGCAAGGAAGGTATTTACCGGGGCCAGTGCGCCGCGCTGTGCGGCCGCGATCATGGTTTCATGCCCATCGTCGTCGATGTGCGCACACCGGACAACTTCAAGAAGTGGGTCGAGGAACAAAAGGCGGCCATGAAACAGGCGGCTGCCGCGGCCGCTGCGCCGCCGCCCACGGCCCAGGTTTTAGCGAACTAATGTGATTTACCGTATTTCTTAAGAGAGTTTCCGACTATGGCCAATGCCCACGCGAACCCTGCCGCGCACGATCACGAACACGATGCCCACGACGACCACGGACCGGCCACCGGCATCAAGCGCTGGTTGTTCGCCACCAATCACAAGGACATCGGCACCATGTATCTGGTGTTCAGCCTGATCATGTTCTTCATCGGCGGTGCGATGGCCATGATCATTCGCGCCGAGCTGTTCAAGCCCGGACTGCAACTGGTGGATCCGGTGTTTTTCAATCAGATGACCACCAATCACGCCCTCATCATGATTTTCGGCGCCGTCATGCCCGCCTTCGTCGGCCTCGCGAACTGGATGATTCCCCTGCAGATCGGGGCGCCCGACATGGCGCTGCCGCGCATGAATAACTTCAGCTTTTGGATTTTGCCGTTCGCCTTCACCATTTTGCTGTCGACTCTGTTCGTGCCGGGCGGCGCGGCCGCCGGCGGCTGGACGCTGTATCCGCCGCTGTCTCTGCAAACCGGCGACGCCTTTCCCATGCTGATATTCGCCATTCACATGATGGGTATTTCATCCATCATGGGCGCGATCAACGTCATCGTCACCATCATGAACATGCGCGCCCCCGGCATGAATCTCCTGAAGATGCCGCTATTCTGCTGGTCTTGGCTGATCACGGCCTACTTGCTCATCGCCGTCATGCCGGTGTTGGCGGGCGCGGTCACCATGCTGCTCACGGACCACTTCTTCAAGACCAGTTTCTTCAATGCGGCGGGCGGCGGCGACCCGGTGATGTTCGAGCACATTTTCTGGTTTTTCGGGCACCCCGAGGTGTACATCATGATTCTGCCGGCCTTCGGCATCATCTCGGAAATCCTGCCGACCTTCTCGCGCAAGCCATTGTTCGGCGCCACGTCGATGATTTACGCCATCGCTTCCATCGCGTTCCTGTCCTTCATCGTGTGGGGACACCACATGTTCGTCGATGGCATGCCGCTGGCGGCGCAGGTGTTCTACATGATGTCGACCATGTTGATTGCCGTGCCCACCGGCGTGAAGGTGTTCAACTGGACCGCCACCATGTGGCGCGGCTCCTTGACCTTCGAGCCGCCCATGCTGTTTGCGATTTCCTTCCTGTTCTTGTTCACCATCGGCGGTTTTTCCGGCGTAATGCTCGCCATCGTGCCGGTGGACTTCCAGTACAACCAAACCTATTTCGTGGTGGCGCACTTTCACTATGTACTGGTCCCCGGCGCGATCTTCGCCATCATGGGCGCGGTGTATTACTGGCTGCCGAAGTGGACGGGCCACATGTACAACATGACCCTCGCGAAGACGCATTTTTGGCTGTCGACGATTTTCGTCAACGTGCTGTTCTTCCCGCAGCATTTCTTAGGATTGGCGGGCATGCCGCGCCGCATCCCGGACTACGCGGTGCAGTTCACCGACTGGAACATGGTGTCATCCATCGGCGGCTTCGGTTTTGGTCTGTCGCAGATACTGTTTGCCATCATCGTGGTGCAAAGCATTCGTGGCGGCGCCAAGGCCAGTGCCAAGGTGTGGGACGACGCCCGGCCGAACGGTCTTGAGTGGACGCTGCCGTCGCCGGCGCCCTACCACAGCTTCACCGTGGCGCCCGAGGTCGAGTAGGTGATGACGAGCGCGGTTAGAAAGCGAATCAGGAACGGTGCGCTCGGGCTCATGACCTTGGCGCTGGCGTTTTATTTCGGCTTCATCGCCTTATTGGTATTCCGCAGCCACCACTGATGGACCGCAAGCGCGCCAATCGCAAGCTGGTGGTGGGGCTGCTGGTCATGACGGCCGGCAGTTTTGCCTTTGGCTGGGCGCTGGTCCCGTTGTACGACGTGCTCTGCCGGGTCGCGGGCATCGGCAACGCCGAAGCCAAGGCGGGCCAATCGGTGGTCACGGCGGAACCTGTGGATCCGAATCGGGAAGTGACCATCGAATTCGTCGCCTCGCCGGCATCGGTGGGCAGCTACGAATTCCGCCCGAAAGTCGCCTCGATGCGCATCCACCCGGGAAAGCTTTACGATGCCGAATTCTTTGCGAGAAATCTGACCCAATTCGCCTCGGTGGCCCAGGCCGTACCCAGCATTTCGCCGACGGGAACAGCCAAGTACTTTCATAAGACCGAGTGCTTCTGTTTCAGTCCTCAAGAATTCAAACCAGGCGAGGGCCGCGAAATGCCCGTGCGCTTCATCGTCGATCCCGCTCTGCCGGCCAATGTCGACCGGCTGACCCTGGCGTATACGTTCTACGATACGACGGCAACACAGCCGCGCCTAAGCTCGATAAACTAATGTCCTTCAACGTTTAGAGACCTAAGAATCATGGCCCAAGCGCACGCCGACACGGCAGGTACCTACTACATTCCCCACGGCAGTCCGTGGCCCATCTACGGCTCGGTCACGCTCTTTACGTTGATGTTCGGTGCGGTCGCCACCTTGAACGCTTGGCTGCCGGCGTGGGCGCTGCTCCCCGGTTTCCTCATGCTGGTGCTGTTGTTCATTTTTTGGTTTCACACGGTGATCGGCGAGAATCAAGCCGGTATTTACAACATGCAGGTGGATCGATCGTTCCGCCTCGGCATGATGTGGTTCATCTTTTCGGAAGTGATGTTCTTCGCCGCATTTTTCGGCGCCTTGTTCTATGCCCGCACCTTCTCGGTGCCGTGGCTGTCGGGCGACGGCGTCAAAATATTCTCGAAACTGCTGTTATGGGACAACTATCAGGGTGTTTGGCCCACGAATGGTCCTGGCATCATCGGCGGCAAGAAAGACGGCAGCTTCGAAGTGGTGCCTGCCATCGGCCTTCCCGCCATCAATACGGCCATCCTGCTATCGAGCAGCGTCACCGTGACCATTGCGCACCACGCCTTGATCAGCGGCCACCGGCTGCGTCTGAAGATTTTTTTGGCGGCCACGTTTTTACTGGGATTCACCTTCGTCGCCTTCCAGGCGATGGAATACCACGAAGCCTATACCGAACTTGGACTACGGCTGGGCACCGGCATTTACGGCTCGACCTTCTTCATGTTGACCGGCTTCCACGGCATGCATGTCACCTTGGGCGCCATCATGCTCACGGTCATTTGGTTCAGGGTGCTCCGGGGCCACTTCACGCCCCAGCGACACTTCGGCTTCGAAGCCGTCGCGTGGTACTGGCACTTCGTCGACGTGGTGTGGCTGGGCCTGTTCGTCTTCGTTTATTGGTTGTAGCCGGGCACCGCGCGGGACGGCGTGATCCAGCCCTTGTAATAGGCCACGATCAGCAGCACGAACAGCGCCACCGACAGGCCGATGCGCCATGCCAGGGCGGTGACCATTTTGGCGCCGTCTTCCTGCTTGGCGCTGGATAGGTAGTAGAGCGCCTTACCCAGGCTGATCAGGATCAGCACCAGCATCGCCACTACGAGATATTTGAATATCACTCGCGCAGTATATCGTGTCCATCCAAATCGGTTCCCGGGTCTTCTCACCGAAGCTTTTCACGACGCTGGTTACACTCGCGTTGTTGGTGCTGCTCGTGTCCTTGGGTAGATGGCAGCTGCGGCGCGCCGATGAGAAACGCCTGCTGTGGGATTCGTTCGCCTCGGGCGCCGATGCCACCGTGAATTTCGATCTCGCCACCCCGCACCTCATGCGTTACCAGCATGTCGAGGCCCAGGGACACTACGACGCATCGCGCCAGGTGCTGATCGACAACATGGTCAACGCCGAGCGTGCGGGCTATTTCGTGATCACCCCATTCGCGCTCGCCGACGGCGGCTGGGTATTGGTGAATCGCGGCTGGATTCCCTTGGGAGCGAGCCGCGCGCAGCTCCCCCTCGTGCCCGTCGGTGCGGAATCACGGCGCATCCGCGGGCGCGCGGACAATCTTCCCAGCCCCGGCATTCAAATGGGCACGCGCGCCGTGCTCGAGCCTCCCTATCCTGTGGTCGCCAACTATCCGAATCACGATGAAATTGCGCGCCTCTTGCAGGAGAAGTCCTGGACTCGAGCCGCGGATCTGGTGCTGCTGGATGCCGCAGAGCCGGACGGCTACGTCCGCAATTGGACCGCTCCCGGGTTTCCGCCCATGCGCCATATCGGCTACGCGGTGCAATGGTTCGGTTTGGCCGTCGCGCTGCTCGTCATTTATATCGTCACCAATGTGCGGCGCACGGGCCGGGTCAGATCCCCATGATGGAGCGCAGCGCGCATGACCGCCGCCAGCGGCGTTTATTGATCGGCCTGGCGGCGATGTTCTTCGCTCCGCTCGGCCTCGCGTTTTATTTGTACTACGGGCACGGCACGTGGCATCCGGGTGGCCGCGTCAACGCGGGCGAACTCATCAATCCGCCACGTCCCTTGCCGGCGCTGGCATTGCCGCTCGCGAGCTCAGGTGAGACCTTGCCAAATTTCCTCAACGGCAAGTGGACGTTTCTGTACGTGCAACATGGCCGCTGCGACGATGAATGCTTGAAGCATCTGTATGACACGCGCCAAATACGCATTGCCCTGGATCGCGACATGAATCGGGTGCAACGCGTATTCATCGGCGACGGCGATTGTTGCGACATGCAGGCGCTGCGAGCGGCGCATCCGGATCTGATTGCCGTGGTCGCGAGTCCCGCGGCTGCGCCTTTGCTCGCTTTATTGCCTGCAAAGCCGGAAGCGGTGAATTCGGCTCGCGTCTATGTGATCGATCCCTTGGGCAACTTGATGATGTTCTATGACGCCGATGCCAAGCCGAAGGGCATGCTCGAAGATATGAAACGCTTGCTGCGCCTCTCCTCCATCGGCTGATGCGCGCGCAACGACGTTTGTTTTGGTTTCGCAAACTGGCGTTGGCCGGCGCCTTGCTGGCGGCATGCGTGGTCGTCTTGGGCGCGTGGGTGCGCCTCACGGACGCAGGTTTGGGATGCCCGGATTGGCCGGGCTGCTACGGGCACATCTATCCCATCGAGTCCGGCAGCTACAAATTCGCCAAGGCCATCCACGAGATGATTCACCGCTACTTTGCGAGCACATTGGGGTTGATCATTGTCAGCTTGCTGGTTTGGGCGGTGTGGAACCGCAAGGCTAAGGATCAGCCGCTGATGGCCGTGGCCCTGTTGTTTCTGCTCGTTTGTGTGCAAGGCGCGCTGGGCGCATTGACGGTCACACAGCTATTGAAACCCTTGATCGTGACGGCGCATTTATTGGGCGGCCTCACTACCTTGGGAATTTTGTGGTGGCTGTCGATGACGCCGCCGCCGCCGGCGTTGTCGGCGCACGAGTTGCGGCTGCGAAAATTCGCCTTGCTGGGCTTTGCGGCACTACTCGTGCAAATCGCGCTCGGCGGTTGGACCAGCACCAATTATGCCGCCGTGGCCTGCCCGGATGTACCCACCTGCCAAGGCTCGTGGTGGCCGGCCAACATGGACTTTCGCGACGCATTCGTGCTGTGGCGCGGGCTGGATATCGACTACACCGGCGGCGTGCTGGCGAACCCGGCGCGTGTGGCCATTCATGTGACACACCGCTTGGGGGCCCTGCTGGCCGGCTCCGCGTTGATTTTCGTGGGAGCGGTGACTTTCGTTACCGCAGGCAGCAGGCGCCTCCGGTTGCTGGGGGGGCTATTGGTGTTCGCAGTGCTGCTGCAGATAGCCATCGGCGTGACCATGGTGCGTCTCGGTATGCCCCTGTTGGCGGCGACTCTGCACAACGCAGGCGCCGCTTTTCTCGTCATCTGCATGGTCACGTTGCTGCGGATGCTGTGGCCGGCTAACGCAGCCCACATGGTACCCTTGCAGCATGTCCACCGTCCCCGATAGCCCGCCGATTCCGGCCGTCATCTCGCCGCGCTGGCGGGATTATTTGGAGCTCACCAAGCCCAAGGTGAGTTTGCTGATTGTCTTCACGGCCATCGTCGGCATGGTGCTGGCCTCGCCGGGTTGGGTGCCGTTGCCGGCGCTGATCTTCGGCACCATCGGTATCGCTTTCGCATCGGGATCCGCAGCAGCCTTCAATCACATTTTGGACCGGCGCATCGACGGCCAAATGAATCGCACGCGTCTACGGCCTTTGCCCACGGGGCATCTGCAAAATCGCTACGCCGTGGCCTTCGCGGTGGCGCTTGGGCTCGTCTCCATGGTGGTTCTGTGGAAGGGCGTCAATGCCCTGACCGCGGCGCTGACATTCTGTTCCTTGATCGGCTACGCCATGGTCTACACGCTGTGGCTGAAGCGAGCGACACCGCAGAACATCGTCATCGGCGGCGCAGCCGGCGCGGCGCCGCCGGTGTTGGGTTGGGCAGCCGTTACCGGCACGGTCGATGCGCATGCGTTGCTGCTGTTTCTGATCATATTTACCTGGACGCCGCCGCATTTTTGGGCGCTGGCGATTGCGCGCCGCAACGATTACGCCAAGGTGGGCATACCGATGCTGCCGGTCACTCACGGCATCCCGTACACGCGTCTGCAGATCGTGCTGTACACCATTTTGCTGGTGCTGACGACGCTGTTGCCGTTTCTCACCGGCATGAGCGGTTTGCTGTATCTCGCCGCGGCGCTCGCGCTCAACGGCCGCTTTCTGTACTTCGTCCTGGCGCTCAACAAGGGCGTGAAGCCGGACCTGCCCATGCGCACCTTCAGATTTTCCATCACCTATCTGATGCTGCTGTTCGCTGCGCTGATTCTCGATCATTACTTTTATTTCCAGGGTTAAGACGTGCGAGAAGAAGCCAAGATCACCATCAACGGCGCGGCCCTCAGCGACGAGGAGTCCATGACGGTGCGCGTCGCCATAGACACGTTGGGAAACGTGTTGGCGGAAGGTTTGGAGGAAAGCGACAGCAAAGCCCTCGCCGACCGCTACCTAGCGGCGCTTGGAAGAATTCAGACGCTGCTCGAGAACCGCGAGACGCGCAAGCAGTAATCAATCTCACCCGAGCTACCTTGAGAACCATCGGGCTAATCGGCGGCATGAGTTGGGAATCGAGCGCTCTGTATTACCGGGAGATCAACCGGGCGGTCAGAGAACGGTTGGGCGGCCTGCACTCGGCGCAGCTGATTCTCTTCAGCGTCGATTTCCACGCAGTCGAGCGCTTGCAGCAAATACAAGACTGGGAAAGCGCCGGACTGCTTCTCGCGGACGCGGCGCGTGCACTCGAGTCGGCCGGCGCGGATTTCTTGGTCCTGTGTACCAACACCATGCACAAGGTCGCCCCGGCCATCGAGGCGGCCGTGCGCATTCCGCTGTTTCACATTGCCGACCCCACGGCCGGCGAGATCAAAAAGGCCGGGTTATCAGTCGTGGGCTTGCTGGGCACCCGCTTCACGATGGAACAAGACTTCTACAAATCCAGGCTGCAGGAGCGCCATGGGCTCGAGGTGATCATTCCGCCACTCGAAGACCGCGAAATCATTCACCAGGTTATCTACGAAGAGCTGTGTCTCGGCAGGGTCAGCAACGAATCGCGCGCCCAATTCGGCAGAGTCATGGCGGATCTCGTGCGGCACGGGGCACAAGCCATCATTCTCGGCTGCACGGAAATTTCGCTGCTGGTCGGTCCTCAAGATTCAGCGGTTCCGTTATTCGACACCGCGCTGATTCACGCCCGCAAGGCCGCCGAGCGGGCGCTCTCGCCGGTCTGACATTGCGGTCTCGGCATGGAAGCGCTGCAGTACCAAACCGTCCACGCCAACGGCATCGAATTCAACGTCGCCACCGCCGGCGCAGGCCGCAAGCTGGCACTGTGCCTGCATGGATTTCCGGAGTCATCGTTCTCGTGGCGTTATCAGATGCCGCTGCTGGCAGGCATGGGCTACCTCGTCTGGGCGCCGGATCTTCGCGGCTACGGCAAGAGCACGCGACCCACGGGTGTCAGCGCCTATGCGTTGGAGATCCTGGAAGAGGATGTGGCCGCGCTCATCGACGCGTCAGGGGCCAAGGAGGTCGTGCTCATTGGCCACGATTGGGGCGCACTCATCGCCTGGCACTACGCATTGGGTGCAACAGGAGGCCCCCGAAACCGTCAATGCCATGATCGAAGCATGGCTTCTTGGCGGGAGTGTGCCGCAGGCGCAGGCGCCGCGATGATAGGATGAGGGCATGCTGACCATCACGAGTTTTTACGCACGCGTCTTCTCGCTGGTGGTCGCCGCCATTTTGGGCTACGCGTTGTACCTGATTTTCGCGCCGTTCGCGTTGCCGATGATTTGGGCCGCCTTCCTGGCATTTTTGTTGTATCCGCTGAACCTGCGCTGGCGCAGGCGCCTGAAGGGCAAATCATTCGCCGCGGGCTTGCTCACCGTACTCGCGCCGATTGCCATTCTCCTGCCATTGAGCGCGCTATCCATCGAGTTCGTGAGCCAGGTTTCCGGGCTGCTGCGCTCCATGCAAAAATCCGCGAACGAGCTCGACATCAAATCGTTCTCGGATTTGCAGCAGTTTCCGATCATTGCGCGCGCCAATACCTGGCTGCAGGCGCACGCCGGCATCTCGGCGGAGCAAGTGCAGTCCTGGCTGGTCACGGGCACGCGCGAGATCTTGCAGCGCGCAGCAAGCATGGGCGGTTCGGTATTCTTGGGCGCCGTGGGCTCGCTCATATCGTTCGTCATCATGTTGTCGGTGCTGTTCTTCTTTTTGCGCGACGGTGATCTCCTGTGGGAACGGGCGCGGCGCTTGATACCGCTGGATGATGCGCGCAAGGAGCGGCTATTCAAGCAAGTCAGCGGCGTCACGCGCGCCATCGTGTTTGGTACCACGGTGACGGCCGCGATGGAGGGGGTGCTGGTCGGCATCGGTTTCGCGATCGCGCATTTGCCCTCCCCGGTGGTGTTCGGCGTGCTGGCCGCTTTGTGCTCAATGTTGCCGGTGGGCGGCGCAGCAATCGTCTGGGGTCCCGCGGCCATTTGGCTGTTTATCGATGGTCATTGGGGGTACGGTATTTTCATGGTGGCCTGGGGCCTGCTGCTCGGCGGCCTGGACAATGTGTTGCGGCCACTGCTGATCTCAGGGCGGGCCCGAATCTCCGCACTCGCGGTATTTATCGGCGTATTGGGCGGCATTCCCGCGTTCGGCGCCATCGGTGTCATCGCCGGGCCCGTGGTGCTGTCCCTGGTGCTCGCGCTCATCGAATTTGCCGAGGAAAGCCCTCCGAAAATCTCCAAAAAACAAGAGGCGGCAGACGGCTAAACCTAAAGTACAATCCGCGCCCTTATGGATGTATCTCACCTTCTTGATGGGCTCAACGACGATCAACGGCAGGCGGTAGCCTCGCCCTTAGGCGCCGCACTGGTATTGGCCGGGGCGGGCAGCGGCAAGACTCGAGTCCTCGTGCACCGGGTCGCCTGGCTGATCCAAGTCGAGGCAGCCTCGCCGAACAGGATTTTGGCGGTTACCTTCACCAACAAAGCCGCCGCGGAAATGCGCAGCCGCATCGAAACCCTGTTGGGGTTGCCGAGCGGCGCCATGTGGCTGGGTACCTTTCATGGTTTGGCGCACCGCTTGCTGCGCATCCATTGGCGCGAAGCCGCGTTGCCCCAAAGCTTTCAGATTTTGGACTCCGAGGACCAGGCACGTGTATTGCGCAAGGTCTTGAAGGCGCTGGACCTCGATGAGACGCGCTGGATCCCGCGCGAGATCCTGTGGTTCATCAACGCCCAAAAGGACGAAGGTCATCGCCCCAAGCACATCAAGGATGACGGCGATCCGACGCGGCGTCAGCTGATCAAGATCTATCAGGCCTACGAGGACGCCTGTCAGCGGGCGGGAGTCGTGGATTTCGCCGAGCTGCTGCTGCGCGCGTATGAGCTGTGGCGCGACAATCCCGCGCTGCTGCATCACTACCGCACGCGATTCCGCCATGTGCTGGTGGATGAGTTTCAGGACACCAACGCCATTCAATACAAATGGCTGATGCTGCTCGCCGGCACCGAGGGCATGCCGTTCGTGGTGGGAGATGACGACCAGTCGATATATCGATGGCGCGGCGCGCGGGTCGAGAACTTGAACCAGTTTCGGCGCGATTTTCCGCGCGCGGTACTTTACAAGCTCGAGCAAAATTACCGTTCCACCGGCACGATATTGAAGGCTGCCAATGCGCTCATCGCCAATAACGCCGGGCGCCTCGGCAAGACTTTGTGGACCAGCGGCGAGGATGGCGAGCGCGTCAAACTGTACGCGGCGTTCAACGAGCGTGACGAAGCGGATTTCGTGGTCAATCGCATCCGCGAGTGGGTGGCGCGCGGCGGCACGCGGCGCGAGGTGGCGGTGCTCTACCGTTCGAATGCTCAATCGCGGGTATTCGAAGAGGCGTTCTTGAATGCGCGCATGCCATACCGCGTGTACGGCGGTTTGCGTTTCTTCGAGCGCGCGGAAATCAAGGACGCATTGGCGTATTTGCGCGTCATTGCCAGCCGCGCGGATGACACCTCGTTCGAGCGCGTGGTGAACCTACCCGTGCGCGGCATCGGCGCCAAGACCATGGACCTGGTGCGCGACACGGCGCGCGCCAACTCGACTTCGCTGTGGAACGGCGCTGTCGCCTGCACGCAGGGATTGCTGCCGCAGCGGGCGGCGCAGGCGCTGCAGGCCTTCATGGAACTGATCGACAAATTGGCGCGCGAAGTTCAAGGACTGGAGCTTCACGAGCAGGTGGATCATGTCATTCAAATGAGCGGCCTCATCGAGCACTACAAGAAGGAGAAGGGCGAGCGCGGCGAGGGACGCATCGAGAACTTGCTGGAGCTCGTGAGCGCCGCGCGCGGCTTCTCGCCGGAGACCGAGGCGGAGACCGAGTTGTCGCCGCTCGAGTCCTTTCTCGCCCACGCGGTATTGGAATCCGGCGAAGGTCAGGCCGATCCGTACGATGACTGCGTGCAGATGATGACCTTGCATTCGGCGAAGGGTCTCGAGTTTCCGGTGGTGTTCATGGCGGGGATGGAGGACGGCTTGTTTCCCCACCAACGCTCGGTGGCGGACCTGGCGAGCCTGGAGGAAGAGCGGCGGCTTTGCTACGTGGGAGCAACGCGCGCCATGCGCCATCTCTATATGACGTACGCCGAACAGCGCCGCTTGTACGGGGTCGATACCTACGGGCAGCCGTCGCGCTTCATCGGCGAGCTGCCCCCGGAACTGGTCGAAGAGATTCGACCGCGGCTGCAGGTGTCGCGTCCGGTATTCATCAAGCGCAGCAGCAGCCTCGATGAGTCGCCGACGCCTGCCATGCGCATGGGCAGCCGGGTTCGTCACTCCAAATTCGGCGATGGTACCGTGCTGAATTTCGAGGGCAACGGACCGCATGCGCGTATCCAGGTCAATTTTGAGCGGCAGGGCACGAAGTGGCTGATGCTGTCTTACGCCAACCTCGAGGTCGTGTAGAGTGACCGGGCTGTGAAAATCATCATTCTGGGCGCAGGACAAGTCGGTCGCACGGCGGCGTATCACCTCTCTCGCGAGGAAGCGAACGATGTGACCGTGATCGATCAGAACGAGGAAATCCTCAGGGACCTGCAGGACCGGCTCGATATTCGCACCGTGAACGGCAACGCCTCGAGCCCCCGCGTACTCGAGGCCGCGGGCATCGCCGGCACCGATATTCTGGTCGCGCTCACCAACAGCGACGAAGTCAACATGCTGGCGTGCCAAATCGCCTGGACGTTGTACCGCACGCCGAAGAAAATCGCGCGCGTACGCTCGGCCGACTACACCGAACGCGACAAGCTATTCGGCGAGAACGGCGTCGCGGTGGATGTGTGGATTAGCCCCGAGCAGTTGGTAACCGAGTATGTGGCGCGCCTGATTCGCTACCCCGGCGCCCTGCAGGTATTGGATTTCGCCGACGGCCGGGTGCGCCTGGTCGGCATACGCGCGTTGCAGGGCGGTCCTTTGGTGGGGCAGGAATTGAGCGCCTTGCGCAAACACATTCCCACAGCGGACGCGCGCGTCGCCGCCATTTACCGGGCCGGCAAAAGCATCAAGCCGGAAGGTACGACGGTCATCGAGGATGGCGATGAAGTATTTTTCCTGGCCGCGCGCGAGAACATCCGCGTGGTCATGAAGGAAATGCGCCGCGAAGAGGCGCCGGCGCGCCGCGTCGTGATCGCCGGCGGCGGCAACATCGGGCTGCGCCTGGCCAATGAATTGGAAGGCAAGAATCAGGTCAAGCTCATCGAGCGCGATTCGAAGCGCGCGCGGCGGGTTTCAGAGCAGTTGAAAAGCACTACCGTGCTGCACGGCGATGCCGCCGATGAGGAATTGCTGCTGGAGGAGAACATCGACAGCACGGATGTTTTCGCCGCGCTGACCAATTCCGAGGAGGCCAATATTCTATCGGCGATGCTCGCCAAACGATTGGGCGCGCACAAGGTCATGGCGCTGATCAATAAGCCGTCCTATGCCGAACTCATCGAAAGCGGGTCCATCGATGTCGCCATATCGCCGCAGACCGTCACCATCGGTTCGCTGCTGGCGCACGTGCGTCGCGGGGACGTGGTGCGCGTGCACTCGTTGCGGCGCGGCGCGGCCGAGGCGCTCGAGGTGGTGGTGCACGGCGATGCCGACAGCTCGAAGGTGATTGGCCGGCGCATCGAGGATATTGCCTTGCCGGAGGGGACGACCTTGGGCGCCGTGGTGCGCGGCGAAGATGTCATCATCGCCCATCACGACACCACCGTTCAGCCCGATGATCATTTGATCCTGTTCCTGACCGATCGCCGCCACATCGAAGCCGTCGAGAAACTCTTCCAAGGCTCCGCCTCTTTTCTGTGAAAGACATTTTACTGCCGGTCGCCCACGTCTTCGCCCTCGTCATGATGGTGTTTGCGGTGACCATGCTGGCGCCGCTCGTGATGGCGGTGTGGGAACTCGATCCAGCGCTCTGGTCGTTCGTCATTTCGGCTTTCGCGACTTTCATTCTGGGCGCGCTGCTATGGCTGAGCACGCGGCGCTTCAAGCGCGAACTGAAGACCCGCGACGGCTTGATGTTGGTGGCACTGACCTGGGTTGCACTGCCCGCGGTCGCCGGCTTTCCGCTGTGGCACTACCTGCCCATCAATTTTACGGATGCCTATTTCGAAGCGGCATCGGGGCTCACCACCACCGGCGGCACGGTGCTCTCGGGACTCGAATTCCTGCCGAGATCCATCAATCTGTGGCGCTGCCTCTTAAGCTGGCTCGGCGGCATGGGCATCATCGTCTTGGCAGTGGCGATTCTGCCCATGCTCGGTGTCGGCGGCATGCAAATTTATCGCGCCGAAATGCCCGGCCCGATGAAGGACAGCAAGCTCACACCCCGCATCGGACAAACCGCGAAGCTGCTCTGGACGGTTTATGCCGGACTCACCGCGGCCTGCGTCGTGTGCTTGAGGTTTGCCGGCATGAATTGGTTCGACGCCGTCTGCCACGGGTTTTCGGCGCTCTCGCTCGGCGGGTTCTCCACCTACGATGCCAGTATCGGGCATTTCAATTCGCCCTTGATCGAGATCGTATTGATCGTCTTTACGCTCCTTGCCGCATTGAATTTTGCCACTCACTATCTGGCGTGGACGCAGCGCGGAATCATGGCGTATTTTCGCGACGCCGAAGCCAAGGCAATTTTCGGGGTGCTGTTCGGCAGTTGTGTCGGCGTGGCGTTGTTCCTGTACCTGAAGGGCACCTATAGCGACTTCCCGACGGCGCTGCGCTACACCGCGTTCAATTTGATCTCGGTGGCGACCGACAGCGGCTTGCACACCATGGACTACTCACGCTGGCCCATATTCGCACCCATGTGGATGCTGTTCTTGAGCTGCCTCGTGGCAAGCTCGGGATCCACGGGCGGCGGCATTAAAATGATCCGCACGCTGGTACTTGCCAAGCAGGCGCATCGCGAACTCAATCAGTTGGTGCACCCGAACATGGTGCGCCCGCTCAAAGTAGGTGGAGCGGTGATCGCGAACCGCGTGGTGTTCGCCGTGTTGGCATTCGTGTTCCTGTACTTCATGAGCATTGTGACGCTGATCTTCCTTGAGCTCTTGAGCGGCCTGGATTTCATGACGTCCTTTTCGGCCATCATCGCCTGCATCAACAATGCGGGCCCCGGTTTGGGATTGGTGGGGCCCGGCAGCAACTACGGCGTTTTGAGCGACTTCCAAACTTGGGTGTGCTCGGCCGCTATGTTATTGGGCAGATTGGAAGTATTTACCATTTTGGTGCTGTTTACGCCGACATTATGGCGAAAATGACCACAATGGTGCGATATCGGTCTGATTTGTTCGCCGTATTTCCACTTTGGAGTTTTTTGTCAAAAGTGGTCTGAGATTACCAAGAGTGCGGCAATATCGGTCTGAAAGTGGGGCTCAATCAGCGTACGGCCGCGTCGGCATCCGACACGGTGGCGGTCCGTGATCGTTTGTCAAACAAGCATAGCTCGCGACCCCGCTGATTGTTCAGTTGCGGCTGCGGATAGTGCCCAACGATGAAAAGCGCGGATATCCCCACGCTGTCGGCGAAGTCAATTCGCTGCCCGCCGGGGTGGGCGTCACGCAAGTGACTCGCCGCGAGGCACTTCGCGATCACTTCTTTGTCGTAGTCGCTCCATGCCTCCGGCGTGGAAGCCCCGACGACGCCAGTGACGAGCATCAGGCATCCCAGCAAAGGGGCGGCGCGTGGCATCGGGTATCCTGCACTAAGAGTTATCGCGAGAAAGTATGATTGGGTTGTTGCAACGCGTCTCTAGCGCCAAGGTCCAAGTTGACAGTCAGCCCGTGGCAGCCATTGGCCCAGGTCTCCTGGTACTGGTGGGCGTGCGTCCGGATGACGATTCCATATCCGCGCGGCGTTTGCTCACCCGACTGTTGCGATATCGGGTTTTCGCCGATGACGCCGGGAAAATGAATCTAAGCCTCACCCAGGTGGGGGGCGCCCTGCTATTGGTACCGCAATTCACCCTGGCGGCCGACACCTCCCAGGGATTGAGACCCGGTTTCTCAAGCGCCGCACCCCCGGAACAGGGCCGCCGACTGTTCGATTACTTGGTGCAGGCTGCCCGCGATGAGCACGGCAGCGTGCAATGCGGGGTGTTCGGCGCCCACATGCAGGTGTCGCTCACCAACGACGGACCCGTGACCATTTGGCTGGAGAGCTGAGGCCGCAAACCCCCAAATGCGACCGAACGCGCATTGAACCCCAAGGTCAGATGTCATAATAACTTTGGCGTATATTGGCGCCTAGTCGGTTACACGTTGGAAGCGGAGAAGCGAGATGTTCGATTCAAAAATGCTGCTGGTCATTTTGGCCATCGCTTTGGTTATTTTCGGAACCAAGCGCTTACGTTCCATCGGCTCGGACCTAGGC
>Ga0210387_10000919_pt1 | contig 21614 bp, 23 predicted proteins | sample IncBWC7OmetaG_FD_160108 | JGI IMG/M metagenome (GOLD analysis project Ga0210387, IMG submission 160108) | Forest soil microbial communities from Barre Woods Harvard Forest LTER site, Petersham, Massachusetts, United States - Inc-BW-C-7-O ...
TGATGAAGGTGTATGACCCACCCCACAGCGTGGCGAGCAGGAACAGCAGCAACAACTCGATGCTGATCGCCGGATTTCGCGAAATGGTTGCTTCCATAGTGCTTCACTCTCGAATACCTGCCCTGGAGCGAAAGCACTACAGGCGGGATCGGCTTATATGCTTCGTTTTTCATCGAAGTGTGGTATGCTGACCCGTGTCGGAACCGGCGATCGAAAGGTTGTCAGGCGCCTCTCAGTTCGCTCCTCGCGCGGCTGATCGAGTGGCAGGCCTGGTCAAATAGCTTCCCGACATCGATCGTCTCGCCACGTTCAATGCGCTTGGAGATTGTCGTCAGTGGGAACACCACGATGGTCGTTCCGTGGTCGTGCAGCGCCGGATCACGGCCATATTCGTCTTCGACGGCAACCCATGAAAGCCCCATTTTTTGCGCAACGGCATCGCCGAACGTGATGCCAAGACTTTGCAACTTCCACGTTTCCGTCGGCTCGATCCAACCGGAGCGGATGATCGTGTCAAGAAGACGGAGCTTTCCCTCGATCGTTTCATATTGGTGGCGCGCCTCTGGGCTAAAATGATCGCGAACCCAGGTTCTCTGCCGCTCCACCCGATGCAGGTCTTGGTCCGACAACGCCTCGATCTTTTGCTCCATGGGGAACTCCATCGCTCAATTTCGATGAGTGCGGTATTCAATCCATCACACCTTTCCGACCTCGAACAACTCGCCGTCGTAGCCGGCATCCAGCGGGATGCGGAGCTGCCGGCCGCCGTTGACGCTTGTCATCACCGGCATGACGGTGACGATCGGCTTGCCCCTGGAATCCTGAAGCGCAGCTTTCACGCTTGCCTGCTTGCCGAGCTTGATCAGATTGCGCGTGGTCGGAAACGGCAATTTGAACCGGCCGCTCTCGCCGCCCGCCAGCGCCTCGTGCGGCGACAGCCAGATCGAATCGGTGGATTCCCGGCCGTCATGCGCGCCAACCTGCTCGTGCGGAGCGGCGGCGAGAAAGAACCAGGTATCGAACCGCTTTTGCATCCCGATCGGCGTGATCCAATGCGCATAAGGCACGAGTTCGTCGAGCGCGAGAACGACGCCGTTCTCCTCGATCACTTTTAGAAAAGTGACTTTACCGTCCGATAAGGCCGCGCGGCTTGCGGCGGAAATCTCGGCGGCCCGTTTGGCGCCAACCAGATCGGATGAGCCACGCGCTCGCGCGAGAAGGATGCCACTTTCCTCAAAAGTCTCGCGGATCGCAGCAATGCGGAAACTCAAGCCGGCCGCGTCACACCCCTCGCCGCCCGAATAGAGTTGGGCGTGGGCGATGATCTCGTGATCGCCCTGCTCGACGCTGCCACCGGGAAATACCAGCGCGCCGGAAGCAAAATCGATCTCATAGTGGCGTACCATCATGAAGACTTCGATTTCGCCGCGACCCTCGGCGGCGCCGGCGCCGTCGCGCAACAGCAGGACGGTCGACGCAGGCCGCGGCATCACTACTTCCACCATTGTTGGAACTCCTCACCCCTCATCCCGAGGAACGCCCGGCGCGTCTCGAAGGATGACCAGCCGAAATCGCCTCATGGATCTCCAGGCGATGCAAAGCACCGTCCGGCGACGGCGCTTATCTATTTGCACCGTTCGCGACGGCCTCGCTTAAGCTCGGCCTGCTCGGGTGCGCCTCCTCACCATGAGGAGCCTTCTATCCGGCAGCGCTCGATTGCGGCTGCAGGTTTGCGCGATGGTCGACGCGCGCCACGCGTGACAACAGGTAATCGACCTCCGCCCTGGCAGTCGCGGTGATGCCGGAGGCGGGCTTGCGCTGCGCGCTCGAAGCGATGACGCCGCGTTTTTGCAGCACGTATTTGCGCACGGCGAGGCCAATGCCCGGCTGCTGTTCATAGCGTATCAGTGGCAGGTGTGCGTCGAACAGGTCATGCGCGGCATCACGCCGTGCTTCCTTCCAGAGGCGCACGACGTCGATCAGCATTTCCGGAAAAGCGTAACCGGTCATCGCGCCGTCGGCGCCGCGCTCCATCTCGAAATCGAGGAACAGCGCGCCGTTGCCCGTGAGAATCGAGAGCGGCCGCAGCGAGCCGTCTTTCTGGAAAGCGCGAAGCGCCGAAATCTTCTCTAACCCCGGCCAGTCCTCGTGCTTGAGCATCACGCAGCTTGGATTGTCCATCACGATCTTGCGGATCACTGCGGGCGTGAAAATCACGTTCAGCATCAACGGATAGTCCTGCAACACCCACGGAATGTCGCTGCCGATGGCCTCAACCGCCTGCTTGAAGTAGCCGACGATCTGGTCGTCGGTCCGCAAGGTTGGCGGCGGCGCGATCATCACGCCGGCAGCACCTGCATCCATCGAGGCGCGTGCGAGCGAGCGCATGGCGGCAAATCCGGGCGCCGAAACGCCGACGATGACCTGCATATTCTTCGCGCGCTTGATGAAGCGTTTTGCGACCTCCTCGGCCTCCGAGCCGTCGAGCTTCGGCGCTTCCCCCATGATGCCGAGCACGGTGACGCCGTCGCAGCCAATCTCGGCGTAAAAGTCGGTGAGGTGGTCGATCGATTTGTCGTCGATGCGGCCGTCGTCATGGAACGGAGTCGGCGCGATCGCGAAAGTCCCTGCGGCCTTGTGGGTGAGTTTTGTCATTTTTGCCTCGTAGTTTGCTCCGTCGTTCCGGGACGATTCGAAGGACCAGACCCGGAACCTCGAGATTCCGGATGCGATGCCTTCGCATCGCTCCGGAATGACTCGTAACTCAAAACCGTCGTGCGCCCATCTTGATTTCCTCCTCCGAGAAGAAAATCTCAGCTGCATGCTCGACGATGTCTTCCGCCTTCCAGCCGGTGTGCGGCGGCTTCCACCCCGGCTTTTCCATCATCCGCATCTCGCGCACGCCGCGCGGCCCGGAAACGCCGAGGATCTTGCCGGTCTGGTCACCGGAGAGATCGCTGACCATGTATAGCACGGTCGGCGCGATGCCATCAGGTCCGAGCGCCATGCCGGGGTTCTCGATATAGCGCGGCAAGTCGGCGGTCATGCGGGTCAGCGCGCCCGGCGCCAGCGTCCAGACGCGAATGTTGTACTTGCGCCCTTCGACCGCGAGCACGTTCGACAGCCCCCAGATGCCGCCCTTGGCGGCCCCGTAATTGGATTGGCCGAAATTACCGATCAGACCCGAGGTCGAGGAGGTGTTGACGATGACGCCGCCGCCGTTTTCGCGCATCCAGCGGAACACCGGCTGGGTGCAGCAGAACGTGCCCTTCAGGTGCACCTTCAAGACCTTGTCCCAGGCGGCTTCGGTCGCCTTGGCAAAGGTCTGGTCGAGCAGGATGCCGGCGTTGTTGACGAGGATGTCGGCGCGGCCAAAGTTTCTGATGGCATCATCGAACACCGATTGGCCGCCGGCCAATGTCGAGATATCGGCGCCGTTGGCAATCGCGCGGCCGCCTTCGGCCTTAATCGCATCCACCACCTTTTGCGCCATCGTGACATCGGAAGCACTGCCGTCGCGCGGACCACCGAGGTCGTTGACCACGACCGCCGCGCCCTCGCGCGCAAACAGCTTCGCGTAGGCTTCGCCGAGGCCGCCGCCCGCGCCTGTGATCAGCGCCACCTTGCCGTCGAGTAGTCCCATGGTTGCCTCCCTTTATCTTTCTTCGTCATTCCGGGATGCGCCGAAAGGCGCAGACCCGGAATCCATTCCTCCCTGCATTATGCGGCACAATGGATTCCGGGCTCGCGCTAAAGCGCGCCCCGGAATGACAGCTACCCCAGCACCGTCCTGCCGTTTTTTATCACCACCGCGTTGCGTGCCTTCACCCGCGCTTCGAAAGAAATCACGTTGCCGTCTTTCCACATATCGAGCGTCACGGTCTCGCCGGGATAGACCGGCGCGGAAAATCGCGCGGCGTGCCGGCGGAAGGCGGCCGGATCGAAATCGGCATAGGTCTGCAAAATGCCGCGGCAGGTGATGCCGAAGGTGCACATGCCGTGCAGGATCGGCTTCGGAAAACCGGCGCGGCGCGCAAATTCGGGATCGGAATGCAGCGGGTTGCGATCCCCACACAGCCGATAGATCAGCGCCTGATCTGCGCGGGTCGGGATATCGACCGATTGGTCGGGCGGGCGCGTCGGCACCTGGTGCGGTTCAGGCTGGCCGTCGGAGGGTCCGCCGAAACCGCCATCCCCGCGTGCGAAGCGGGACGCGACCAGCGTTGCGAGTTCCTCGCCCTTCTCGTTCTTGAGCACGGTCTGATGGCGGATCACCGCGCCCTTGTCCTTGCCCTTGTCGAACACGGCGAGCACGCGTGAATCCACGAGAAGTTTCGCAGCGACCTGAAGCGGCCGGTGGAAGGTGATGTCGCGCTCGCCGTCGACCACCATCACGCGGTTGAGATTCATCTCGCCGGGAGTGGCACCCCAGGCTGCCACCGAGGCGAATGTCGGCACGACCTTCAGGGGGCGCGGTGTGGCAGAGGCTTCGTTGACGAACGCAAGCTCTCTTTCGTCCATCGGATCGGCGCCCATGCCGATGCCATAGGCGTAAAGCATCACCTCGCGATCGCTGTAGGCGAATTTCTGGTCGAGATTTTTCAGCGCCATCAGCTCATCGTAATTGATCGGCATTTTTTCTTTCGCTCCCCAACCGCTCGCGAAGTGCTCGTTAATGCGCCCTCTCCCCTTGCGGGAGAGGGCCGCGCCGGGCTCACCTTAGACTCGATTGGGTGAGGGGTTGGTGCCCGAACCCCCTCACCCGGCTCGCTTCCTCGCCACCCTCTCCCGCAAGGGGAGAGGGTGAAATCCCGCCCGCGCGGAGTTACACCGGCGTAAAAAACGGCAGCGGCGCGCCATCCGTCGTCTTGAACACCGCCTTCACCTTCTGGCCGATCTTCAATTTCTCCATGTCGCAATCGACGAAATTGGTCAGAAGCGAAGGACCTTCCTTCAGCGTGACATAACCGATCGCGTAAGCGCCACTCGCCGACTTGCGCATCAGGCTGAACGAATAGATCTCGCCCTCGCCCGAGCTTTCTTCCCACACTGTCTGGTCGGAGAAACAAAACGGGCAAAGGCTGCGCGGAAAATAATGCGCCTCGCCGCAGGCCGTGCAGCGCTTGATCAGGAGCTTGCCTTCGACGGTCGCTTCCCAGAATTTCGTCGTCTCCGGATTGCCTTTCGGCGTCGGGTATTTCACGGGGCTGTCCATCACACGCGCTCCAGAATGCAGGTCGAGGCGGCATGCCGAATGCCGAGCAGGCCGCCGGTGCCGTGCGCGATGGCAAGGTCGCAATTTTTGACCTGCACCTTCGGATGAGCTTCTCCCCGCAACTGCCTCACCGCTTCGATGATTTTTGTCATGCCGCCGCGATTGACCGGATGGTTGCTGCACAGCCCTCCGCCGTCGGTGTTGAACGGCAATTTGCCGACGCCCGAAATCAAATTGCCGTCGGCGACGAATTTGCCGCCCTCGCCCTTTTTGCAAAAGCCGAGGTCTTCGAGCTGCATCAGGACCGTGATGGTGAAGCTGTCGTAGATCGAGGCGTATTTGATGTCTTTCGGCGCCACGCCTGCTTCCTCGAACGCCTTCGGTCCTGACCAGACGCCCGCCGAATAGGTCAGGTCGAGATCCTTGCCGCCGCGCGGGCCCTTCAACGCCTCGCCGTGCCCGATCATGCGTACCTTTGGCTTGTTCAGGCTGCGCGCGATCGCTTCCGTGGTCACGATCAGCGCGCCGCCGCCGTCGGTGACGACGCAGCAATCCATCCGGTGCAGCGGATCGGCAATCATCGGCGAGTTCAAAACATCCTCGACGGTGACGACCTCGGGAAGCATCGCGTGCGGATTGTATTGCGCGTGATGGGAGGCAGCGACCTTGATCCAGGCCAGTTGCTCGCTAGTCGTGCCGAACTCATGCATGTGACGCATGGCGCACATGCCGTAAACGTTATGCGTGGTGGCGCCGTAAGCGGCCTCGAAATCCGCCTCCGCGCCGCTTGGGCGCGGCGGCATCGGACCGGTACGCGGTTTGCCCGCCAAGGTGATCAGCGCGATCGAACATTTGCCGGCGGCGATCGCTTCCGCGGCGTGTCCAAGATGGACGATATAGGAGCAGCCTCCGGTGTCCGTTGAATCGAAGTGACGGACTCTTAGCCCGAGATAATCGGCCATCGCCATCACTCCACCCGGGGCGTCGCCGGCGCAGAAATAGCCGTCGATATCGGACTTGGCGAGCCCTGCATCGGCCAACGCGCCCCTGGCGACTTCGGCATGAAGCTGGGCGGTTGATTTATCGGGAGCGTGCCGGGTCGGATGCTCGAAGATCCCGGCGATATAGGCCTTGCCCTTGATGCTCAATTCGTTCTCCGCTGGCGTTTTCTTGTTCTATCTTTCCGGAGTTTTCTGGCCTGTTGGGACCGCCTTGGCAAGCGGTGAAATATTGCGGGGCCGTCACCCTCCCCTGGAGGGGGAGGGTCGATCGCGAATGAGATGAGCGATCGGGGTGGGGTGACGCTTGCTGAAGGATTCACCCCACCCCGCTTCGCATCTTGCTTCGCGATGCTCGCGACCCTCCCCCTCCAGGGGAGGGTGTAGAGCGAGCGCTCGCATCTCAATTCAACTTCCTGAACGCCGGCCACGCTTCCACGATCCCGCCGCGGCAATCCGCGCGAGTTTTGCATCGTCTTGTCCCTCGCTCAAGCAGAGGGCGCAGGGAATGCCGGGTGCATGCCGCACCCATAGCCTCGCGTGCGAAGAATGAGAAGCACACGAGCTTAAGTCACCACAGGTTCGCCAGACAATCCGGCATTCCCTGCACGACGGTTTTACGGCTTACTCCGCGCTCTCCCCGGTGATCGGGCTTTGTTGTCACCGTCGTCCCTGAGAAGCGTTAGCTTCTTAAGAACTTGATGCCAGCGTCGGGGCATCAGGACCACACGGCTTCGCCGTCCGCGAACGCGCTCTCGTCAGTCGCGCGCCCAGCGTCCATCGCATCCCGCCTCACGTTTCGTGACGATAGCGCATACGCCCCTCTTGCCGAGGCAGGACAGTGCGAATCGATAAAGCTGTTTCTACCGAACTGCGAAGTGAAATATTTTTCGCTATTGGGCTGGACAGGCGTGAAATGCTTGAGACGCAAACGCTGATTTGCCCGTCGGGCAAATCAGTGGAGGCGAAACTTTCCAAACTTGGCTTCAGAGCGCCGGTGAGGAACGATGAAGGGGTGTGCCACTCTTATCCCTCCCCTTGTGGGGAGGGTCGGCGCGAAGCGCCGGGGTGGGGGTGTTTAAAGCGCCCAAGATGGTTTCCATCACAGCGCTAAAGTTTCGATCGAATCCGAATTCCAGAATCGCAGAACATAAAATCCCTGCGACCTAAGAAACGTGTCGCGCTCGCGGTCCGATTGCATGCCGCCGTGCATGGCGTGCTGACCACCGTCGATCTCAATAACTATTCGAGTACTGAATGACGCAAAGTCGACGATGTAGCGACCGATTGGTGCCTGCCTGCGAAAATGAAAGCCGCGAGCCCGCAGCTCGCGCAGCTTCACCCATATTTTCACTTCTTGCGGCGTCAGGCGTTTACGAAGCTCGCGGGCCTTCTCGTTGAGCACAATTGGCCTTTTCGACACCGTTTCCCCCACCCGACCGGCCTTCGGCCGGCCACCCTCCCCACGCGTTCCGCGGGGGAGGGATTTGCCGGTTGAGTCCGGAGCACGAAATTAAGAGCTACTCCGCCGCGATCTGGCGTGGCGCCGGCGGCGGGTTGGCGAGATCGGCCGCCAACTGTGCGTAGCGCGCTTTGGCGTCCTGCACCGCCTTCTCCTTCACCGGGCCGTAACCGCGGATGCGGTCCGGCAGCGAGAGAAGCTCGATTGCGGTCGGAAGCGTCAGCGGCGACAGCACCGACAAGATGTGCGCCACGTCTTTCTCGTAGCCGGCGATCAGGTCGCGCTCGAGCCTGCGGTCGGCACTGTAGGCGAAAATATCCAACACCGTACCCCGCAGCACCCGCATCCCGGCGAGCAGGCGGAACACCGGCATCATCCAGGCACCGAACGCGCGCTTCTTCGGCCGTCCCAACGCGTCCTTGCCACCGCCGAGCAAGGGTGGTGCCAGATTGAAGCTGATCTTGTAGTCGCCATCGAACTGGTCGCGAAGCTGTTGTTCGAACTTGCCGTCGGTATAAAGCCGCGCCACTTCGTATTCGTCCTTGTAGGCGAGAAGTTTTGCGTAGTTAATGGCAACGGCGCGCGGCAGCGCCTCGCCAAAACCGCCGTCGCGGGCCTTGTCGCGCACCTGCGTCACGAGCTTGCGGTAGCGTTCGGCGAGTTTTTTGTTCTGGTATTCGGTCAGGAGCGCGCTGCGGTGGGCGATGATCTCATCGAGCGACATCGCTTCCAGCGTCTTCGGCGGTGCCGTCTGATCCTGCCCCTTCATCATCGCGACCAGCCGCGCGGGATCGGCTGCAGCAAGCCGGCCGAGTCGGAAGGCCTGCGTATTCATCTTGATCCCGACGCCGTTGACCTCGATCGCCTGCTCGATCGCGGCAGCCCCAAGCGGCAGCAATCCCTTTTGATAGGCATAGCCCATCATCATCATGTTGGTGGCGATGGAATCGCCGAGCAGGGTTTCCGCAGGTTTGGTGAAATCGAGAAAGGAGGAATCCCGCCGTAGCGCGGTTTCCAGCACCTGGTTGACCTTGCGGGCCTGGAAATTGAAGTCGCGGTTGAGAATGAAATCCGCGGTCGGGATGACGTGGCTGTTGATCACGCCGACAGTGCGGCTTGAATCGCAGAGCGTAATGGTTTCCTTGGCGGCGGCCACGACTTCGTCGGCCGCGAGCACGAGATCGGCAGTGCCGGTGACGATGCGCGAACAGGTGACGTCGGCGGTGTGTTCAGAAAGCCGGACGTGACTCAGCACCGCGCCTCCCTTTTGCGCCAACCCCGACATGTCGAGGATCATGCTGGCTTTGCCCTCGATATGGGCGGCCATCCCGAGCAGCGCACCGATGGTCAACACGCCGGTGCCGCCGACGCCGCCGACCGCGATGTTGTAAGGCCGCTCCAGCGGGGGCTTTGAGTCGGGCTCGGGCAGATCGCCGATCTCGCCAAGATCGGCCGGCGCGCGGCGGCGCAACGCCCCGCCGTCGATGGTGACGAAGGACGGACAAAAGCCCTTCAGGCAGGAAAAATCCTTGTTGCAGGTCGACTGGTTGATGGTGCGCTTGCGCCCGAGTTCGGTCTCGAGCGGCTCGACCGAGATGCAGTTCGACTGCACCGAGCAATCCCCGCAACCTTCGCACACGGCTGGGTTGATCAGGACGCGGCGCGGCGGGTCTTCCATGATGCCGCGTTTGCGGCGGCGGCGTTTTTCCGCAGCACACGTCTGCACAAAGACGATGGCCGAGGCGCCCTTCACCTTGCGCAGCGTCTTCATGACGTCGTCGAGCTGGTCGCGATGCGCGGTCTTGGTGCCCGGCGCGATCGCGGACGGTGGATAGGCGTCGGGATTTTCCGACACCAGGTAGAGTTCGCGGATGCCTTCGGAGTGGAGCTGGAAGGTGACCTGCTGCGGCGAGAGCTCGCCATCGACGTGCTGGCCGCCGGTCATCGCGGTCGCATCGTTATAGAGGATCTTGTAGGTGATGTTGGCGCCTGAGGCGATCGCCTGCCGGATCGCAAGACTGCCGGAGTGGAAATAGGTGCCGTCGCCGAGATTGGCGAACACGTGCTCTTCGTTGGTGAAGGGCGCGACCCCCACCCATGGCACGCCCTCGCCGCCCATATGGGTGAAGGTTTCGGTGTTGCGGTCCATCCACAGCGCCATGAAATGGCAGCCGATGCCGGCAAAGGCCCGGCTTCCTTCCGGCACCTTGGTCGAGGTGTTGTGCGGACAGCCCGAGCAGAAATACGGCGTGCGGGTGACCGGCGCCACGGGCAGCATTTGCGTCGCCAGACGGCCGTTGAACCAGTCGGCCTTGGCGCGCAGCATCTCGGCGATTTCCGGATTGAGGTTGAGACGAAGCAACCGCTCGGTCAACGAGCTTGCGAGCGAAGCGACACTCAGCTCGGCCGCAAAGGTCAGGAAGCGCTTGTCGTGCTCGTCCATCTTGCCGACGATGCGCGGACGCACGTCGTCGCGCCAGTTGAACAATTCCTGCTTGACCTGGTTCTCGACGATCTCGCGGCGTTCCTCGATGATGAAGATTTCCTCCAGGCCCACCGCGAATTCGCGCACCCCTTGTGGCTCGAGCGGCCACGGCATGCCGATCTTGTAGAGCCGAAGGCCGATCTTGGCGGCGACTTCCGGCGTGATGCCGAGTTCGCGCAGCGCCTGACGGATGTCTTCGTAGCTTTTGCCCGAGGCCATGATGCCGAAGCGGGCGTTCGGCGAATCCATGGTGATGCGGTTGACCTTGTTGGCGCGCGCAAATGCGATCGCGGCAAATCCCTTGTAGTCCTGAAGCCTGCGATCCTGGTCGTAGCGGTCGTCGGGCCAGCGCAGATTGAGCCCGCCCGGCGGCAACTCGAAATCGGCGGGAATGATGAAAGGCTACATCTCGTCGGTGAGATCGATCTCGGCCGTGGTCTCCACCGTCTCGGTGATCACCTTCATGCCGACCCAGCAGCCGGAGTAACGCGACATCGCGATCCCGAGCAGCCCCATCTCGATCATTTCATGGATGCTGGAGGGATAAAGATAGGGCATCAGCGCGGAGATGAAGGCATGGTCCGACTGATGCGGCACGGTGGATGATTTCGCGCCGTGATCATCGCCGGCAAGGCACAGCACGCCGCCGTTTTTGGCCGAGCCCGCGGCGTTGCCATGACGGAATACGTCGCCGCAGCGGTCGACGCCCGGGCCCTTGCCGTACCAGATGCCGACCACGCCATCGTAGTTCGCGCCGCGCGAAAGATTGAGCTGCTGCGAGCCCCAGATTGCGGTGGCGGCGAGGTCTTCGTTCACGCCGGGCTGGAATTTGATGTTGTATTGGTCGAGATGCTTTCGGGCGGCGAAAAGCTGCTGGTCGTAGCCGCCAAGCGGCGAACCGCGATAGCCGCTGATGAAGCCGGCGGTGTTGAGGCCCAGCGCGCGGTCGCGCCGGATCTGCGCCATCGGCAGGCGGACCAGCGCCTGAATTCCGGTCAGGAAGACGTGGCCGGAGCCCTGGGTGTACTTCTGATCGAGACTGATCGGACCCTGATTGATTCCCATTCCACCCTCTTTTGAGTCTTCGTAAGTCTTTGGCCCTGCCGGCGCTTTTTAGCTAGTCATGGCTGGCGTCAAAACCAGTACCGTCAGAAAGTGGCCACCAGTCTATGTCGGTTTTTTAAGGTGGGGCACCACAAATCTGAGGTGGGAGGACCACCTGCCGCAAAACGCAATTTCGTGCCGGTCCTCCGCCTCCCCCTTTTCGGCTTATGTCGCAGAGAATTCATCCACTGAAACGACGTGACGCCTGCGATCGTCGCCTTTCGCGCTATACTTTTGCCAAAGGGGCATCCATCGAAGCAGGGACGGCGAAGCAGAATGCGCGCGATTCTGGCGACCTTGTTTTTGTGCAGTGCATTCGGGCTGATCCCTGCCCGGGCCGAACCTTCCAGCGAGACGATCGCGCGCGGCAAATCGCTGACGGAAGCCGCCGACTGCAGCAGCTGCCACACCACGGACCCTGCAAAACCCTTTGCCGGCGGCAGGCGGCTCGATACCCCGTTCGGGGCCATCTACTCGGCAAACCTCACTCCGGATCGCGATACCGGGCTGGGTGCCTGGAGCGATGAGGAATTCTATCGTGCGGTTCATCTTGGCGTCGGCCGCAACGGCACCCGTTACTACCCCGCGTTCCCCTACCCTCATTTCACGAAACTGACAAAGCCAGACGTGCTGGCGATCCGCGCCTATCTCGCCACGCTGCCGCCTGTGAAGAACACGCCACCCTCGCCGCAATTGCGCTGGCCGCTGAACTACCGCGTGCTGATGCGCGGCTGGAACCTGATGTTCTTCCGGCCGGGCGTTTTCGAACCGGACCAGAGCAAGAGCACGGAATGGAATCGCGGCGCCTATCTGGTCGAAGCCGCCGCCCATTGCGGCGCGTGCCACACGCCGAAGAATCTTGCCGGTGCCGAAAAGCGCAGCGAGCGGTTTGGCGGCAGTTTTGTCGACGGCTGGTTTGCGCCGAGGCTCGATGCCGCAGAGAGAAGCGGGCTGAAATCGTGGAGCGTGGACGACATCGTCGAATATCTGCAGAGCGGCCGCAACGGCAAAAGCCATGCCGGGGGTCCGATGGCCGAGGTGGTGCTCAACTCGACCTCGAAAATGAGCGACGCCGACGTTCGCGCGATGGCTGTGTATTTGAAGGATATCGCGCCAGGTGCGCCTGAAGGTGCCGTATCGACGCCGGCGCAGACGCAGATGGCGAACGGCGAAAAGTTATACAGGGGCGCGTGCATCGCCTGCCACGAGGCGGACGGCAGCGGCGCGCCGCGCATCTATCCGCCACTGCCGGGGAGCGCGAACCTGCAGTCGGCGGATGCCTCCAGCGCGATCCGGATCATCCTCGACGGCGCCGAGACGATCACCACGCCGCGCGCGCCCAACAAGGGATCGATGCCGGCTTACGCCAAAAAAATGTCGGACCGGGAGATCGCCGACGTCACCACCTATATCCGCAACGCCTGGGGCAATTCCGCCTCCGCCGTGACCGCGGACGAGGTGGCGAGGGCGCGGCGGTAAGCCATCGCAGTCATGTTGGGGGCCGTGCATCGTCAGAGAAACGGCGCATGCACGACGCCGCGAGCATCGATGCGATGATAAGTTCCAGCCATGCAAGAGGAAGAGCGATCAAAGGCGTGCTGATGCGAGCCAGCCCCATATTGAGCATCGCGATCCAGAACAGAACAAAAAACAGCAGCCAGCACTCGATTTCATGGACCCCGGATCAGCAGCGCACCACGCCGGAAGTGCAGCGCGCTGCGCAGCATTCGGGGCACGCGACCCGACTAGCGGCGATCCTCGTTGAACACGAATTTCGGCATCTCCCATTTGTAGCGAATGGCCAAAAGGCGAAACGACAGGCCGAGCACGAAAGTCAGCGCGGTCCACACCTCGTCATTGAGCTTCAACCCGAAAGCGGTCGCGTAAAACAGGCCGGTGACAACGGAAACGCTGGCGTACAGTTCAGAGCGAAACAACAGCGGCACGTCGTTACAAAGGATGTCGCGCAGCACGCCGCCGGCGCAGCCGGTGATCATGCCCGAAACGATCACGATCGGCAGCGACTGGTTCATCTGCCAGGCGACGTCGCAGCCGGCCATGGTGAACACCACGAGCCCGATCGCATCGAGGACGAGAACGCAAGATTGAGGCGATGCACGATGCGGGCGATCAGAACCGTGGCAAACGCCGCACCCGCCGTGAGCGCCAGATAGAACGGGTTTTCGACCCACGGCAGCGGATAATGCCCGAGCACGACATCGCGGATCGTGCCGCCGCCCAGCGCGGTGACGCAACCGAGCATGCAGACGCCGACCCAGTCCATGCTGCGCCGTCCCGCGGCCAGGGCCGCCGTCATCGCCTGCGCCGTGAGAGCCACGAGCGACAGTACGTGCAACGCGGTAACGGTTGGCGGCAGAGCCCACATCTTGCCCTCGTGGTCGGAGTTTCGACGTTCGCTTTCGGGTTCCATCCGGAACAGACGCGCTTGCCAAAAGTGGAGCCGGTTCCCGGAACTGACCCAAGGCACAAGCCGTTGTCCGGAGCGTTCGAGGAGGAACATATCATGGCAATACGCAATCCGAACGACCCTCGCGAGCCCTATCGCGACGACGATGCCTATCGCGCCAACGATCCCTATCGTCCGATCGACCCGACGCGACCGGAGCTTGCGGATGACGGCTTGCTTCGCGCGTCCCGTCTCGACGCTGAACTGCAGCCCGACCCCGAACTCGCCGAGGGCACCGCCAACGGCGCCAAGATCGCGATCGCGGCGGTCGCCATCGCCGTGCTTCTGGGCGCGGTCTTCTACGGCTTGAACAGCTCGACGATGCATCAGAACGGCACGTCAACGACCGCGCAGACATCCGCGCCGGCTTCGCCTAAAGCGAGTCCGGGGGGAAACCCGGCGGGCACAACGACGGGCTCTGCACCTTCGCAGACCTCGCCACCACCGGCTCCGCCCGCTCCTGCAAGTAAGTAAGCTCGTCGCGCAGCGAACGACGTGATGAGTGCACCGCGGACAGACCCCTGTCCGCGGTGCAGTTACGGGCCCGTCAGCCAAACATCTTGTTCAGCTCACCGGCCGGATGGCCCTTGGCCATTTCCGAAAATGTGCCGTGCTCGGCGATCTCGCGTGCCGCGCGCAGGAAGCCGGCCCAGGCGGTGCGCGCCAGCGAACCGCCGACGCTGATCCGGCGCACGCCAAGCTCGGCAGCTTGCGCCACCGACAAGCCCGACGGGCCGATCAGAAGATTGACCGGCTTCGGCGCCACGGCCTTTACCACCGCGGCGATCTCTTCCTTTGTCTTGATGCCGGGCGCATAGAGGCAATCGGCGCCCGCGTCCGAATAGGCCGACAGACGATCGATCACCAGGTTCAGATCGTTTTGGCCGACCAGAAACGCCTCGCAGCGGCCGGTCAGCAACACGCCGCTTTTGTCGGCGTCGATCGCAGCGCGCGCGGCCTTGATGCGGGCGATGGCGTGGGCGCGATCATAAAGCGGCTTTGCGGCTTCACCCGTGGAATCCTCGATAGACAGACCGGCAACGCCGGTCTTGACGCCGCGGGCGACGTTGGCAGCGACCTTTTCCGCCTCATGGGCAAAGCCGCCCTCGAAATCGGCGTTGACCGGCAGATCGACCGCAGCGCACAGTGCCGCCAGATGCGTGCAGACGTCGTCGACGGTGACCTGGTTATCGGCCTTTCCGATCGTCCACGCGAATCCCGCGCTGGTCGAGGCCAGCGCCTTGAAGCCCAATTGCTGCAACGCCTTGGCGGAACCGACGTCATACGGGTTGGGGATCACGAAGCATCCCGCCTCGTGGAGTTTGCGGAACGTTGCGCGCTTGTCGGCCACTGTGATCGGCATGATCTCCTCCCTTTTTGGAAAACGTCTGCTCGCACAAGCCTAAGCTTGCAAGCGAAGGCATGAAAGGTGCGCGGGACGCATGCTAGATCACGATGCGATTAAGTGGAATCGCATCATGATCTCATCTCTTTGTTTGAGCATGATCTTTTCGGAAAACCGGCCTCCACTTTTCCGGATCATGCTCTACGCCGTCACCTGGCGCAGGAACGTCCTCTCCTCCGCGAGAATGAACTTTTTTTCCTCGGCAAAGCCAAAGGCGGCCATCGCCTCCTTCTCGCTGCGAAGCCGCGTGCGATAAATTTCGTAAGCAGCGATATTTTCGAAGGAAATCAGCGCGAACGCGATGTTGTTGGTGCCTTCGTGCGGCATCCAGTAACCGACGAGATCGCCGCCGCATTTCGGGATGATGGCAAGCCAGCGGCGCGCATATTCCTCGAAGTCTGCGCGTTTGAACGGATCGAGCTGATAACGAATGAAGACGGTGACGGACATTGGGAACTCCTTCTCTGTTTTCTGCCATCCTAGCCCTTGATCAACGTCGATGCTTCGTCTATCATCGAACTATGAAAGCAGGACCCGATATCGCCATGGTCGCCTCGCTGGTCGGCGACCCCGCCCGCGCCAACATGCTCACCGCGCTGATGACCGGCCGCGCGCTGACCGCGACCGAACTCGCCCACCAGGCCGGCATCACGCCGCAGACGGCGAGCGCCCATCTCGGAAAGCTCGAGACCGGCGGCCTGATCGAGCAGGAAAAGCAGGGCCGGCACCGCTACTATCGCCTCGCCGACCCCGATGTCGCCGGCGTGCTCGAAGGCCTGGCGGGGCTCGCCGCGCGTGCCGGCCACATGCGTGTGCGCACCGGGCCGAAGGATCCGGCGCTTCGCCGGGCGCGCGTCTGCTACGACCATCTGGCCGGCGATCTCGGCGTGCAGATGTTCGACAGCCTGAAGCGGCAGAAACTGGTGCGCCAGCAGAAGCAGGACATCGAACTGACCGCCGAGGGGCGGCGTTTCATGGCCAAGGCGCTGCAGATCGACGAGGAGATGCTCGCGCATCCACGCCGCCCGGTCTGCAAGGCATGCCTTGACTGGAGCGAGCGGCGGCATCACCTCGCCGGCACGCTCGGCGCCGCGCTGATGAGCCGCTTCACCGAACTGAAATGGGCCGCGCGCGATTCGACGCCCGGCAGCCGGGTCGTGAATTTCAGCCACCTCGGCGAAAAGCGATTTGCGGCGCTGTTCGGGGAGGCCAGGTAGTTCCACTCGGTGGCACTATTTCACTTGAAGTTTCGTCATGCCCGGGTTCATCCCGGGCATCCACCTCTTCCTTTACAGCGGTTGCAAAGACGTTGATGGCCGGTCAAGCGCGGCCATGACGTGCGCGGAAGATGAACCCTCGCGAACGTGGATGCCCGGGATTACCCCGGGCATGATGGGAACCTGCATGAGGATGCACCACCGCAAGAGTTGCCAATGCGGCCGGGCTTGACGCGGCCGCCCCTTCCTTTATCTCCCGCCAGAGCTGTGAGATGCATTTGCGTTCGGAGAGTTGGACGAATCGTCTTTTCCTCGCGGCCCTGTTCGCCACGCTGCTCGCCCTGCCGCTCTTGCCCGGTCGTGCCGCAGAAATGCGCGAGCCCTACGGCATCGGCCTTGAAGGCTATCCCTATCCCTACCCCGTCAACATGCTGCCGCTGGTCAATGACGGCGAAGAGCTTCGCATGGCCTATATGGACGTGGCACCTGCGCAAGGAAACGGCCGCGTGGTGGTGCTGCTGCATGGACGCAATTTTCCGGCGAGCTATTGGGCTGCCGTCATCAAGACGCTGACGGAAGCAGGCTATCGCACGATCGTTCCGGACCAGATCGGTTTCGGCAAATCCTCAAAGCCTGCCGGCGAACTGCATTTCGACACGCTGGCGCGCAACACCATGGCGCTGCTCGATCATCTCGGTATAGCGAAAGCCGATATCGTCGCGCATTCGCTCGGCGGAATGCTGGCGGTGCGGATCGCGCGCGCCTATCCGGACCGGATCAACCGTCTCGTGCTCGCCGCTCCGATCGGGCTTGAGGATTACCGAATGTATGTGCCGCCGATTCCGACCGAAAGATCCTCGAGAACGAGGACAAGCTCACCGCCGAAGGCTACCGCAAGCAGCTCGAAACCAATTATTCGCCGAAAATCCCGCCGGACCAGATCACGCCGTTCATCGATGCGCGCTTCAACATCAAGGGCGCGGCCGACTATCAACGCTGGCTGCGCGCCTTTGTCAGTTCGGCGCAAATGATCTACCGCGAACCGGTGGTGCACGAGATTCCGCTCGTTTCCGCGCCGACCCTGTTCATCATGGGCGCGGACGATCACAACGCGCCCGGCAAGCCGAATGCGCCGGAAGCGCTGCGGCCCAAAATGGGCCAGAATGCCGATCTCGCCAGGGCGCTTGCAGCGAAAATGCCCAACGGCCGCGCCGAGGTGATCGAGAATGCCGGACATCTGGTGTTCCTCGATGCGCCCGCCAAATTCAACGAATTGATGCTCGCGTTTTTGGGGAAATAGTCATGAGCGCCTTGTTCATGACGCATTCATGAATTTGCCAATAGGTTGTTGAGGCAAGTGCAGATGCTCATTACTCTGGCAACTGCGTTAATTCATTTCAGGCCGCGTCGCGGCTCAACGAAGGGAGAAGACATGAGATATCTTTTCGCGGCAGCGCTGGTTGCCGGCACGGTTGCAGGTTTTGGCAGCGCCTATGCCGAAGGCGGCTGCGGCCCAGGCTTTCACCGTAATCCCTACGGCGAGTGCCGACCCAACCGGCCCGTCGTCGTGGCGCCCGGTGCGGTCGTGGTAGCGCCGCCAGCCGTTGTTGTTGAGCCCGTCCGTCGCGTCTGCCCGGTCGGCTTCGTCTGGGCCTATGGACGCTGCCGTCCGATTTGAGCGCGGATAGATTACGAACTAAAAAACCCCGCCTGAGGCGGGGTTTTTTTCTGTGAGGGTTTTTCAAGACTAAACAGCCGGATCACCAATGACGATGATGCCAGTGCCGGTGGTGCCAGTGGTGGTGACGCCATCCCCAATGCCGGTGGTGCCAGTGGTGGCGATGCCATCCCCAATGTCGGTGATGACCCCAGTGATGGTGCCCGTGATGGCCCCAGCGCACCTCTACGGGCTTGATGCGATCGATTTCATCCTGTGAGACCACGGCTGGTTCCGCGCCTGCGGGCGATGTCTGCATGAGTTGTTGCGCCGAAATCGGCGCCAGGGGGGCCGCTTGTGCGCTTCCCGCGAGCGCCACAGCGCCGGCGATCAATCCAACGGTGAGACCCAAAAAGTATCGGCGCTCCATGACGTCCTTCCTTTCTCGAATTGTTTTCTCGAAGTGATGCTGGAAGAAGTCTTGCAGCCTGAAGATGAATGTTCGCTGAATCGGGCGTTCAGCTTACCTCATTCTAAGTCGTCCCCGCGAACGCGGGGACCCATACGCCGTGAAGAACGAAGTGAAAAAGATCGGCATGCAGCCGTGATATCACGCTAGCGCTGGTGGTTATGGGTCCCTGCGTTCGCAGGGACGACGATGGTTGGACCGCCAAACCCGAATTATCTCACGAGATGACCGTCGCGTTTGACTCGTGCGGGGCTTGCGAGCGTGCTCGCGCTTTCATACGATCCAGATGTTGCTCCAAGCGTTCAGAGGCGGTGCAATGAGACGGCGAGATTTTCTGGCTGGTCTGTTGTTTGCAGCCGCGATGCAGCCGGCACGCGCACAACAGGGGGAAGCGGCGCGTCGGATCGCTATTTTGTCGCCCGGCGGCTCCGAGCTTCACGATCCAACCTTCACCACGATCAATGCCTTCCTGCGAGGACTGCAGGAACTTGGGTACAAGGAGGGACAGAACCTCACGGTAGAGCGCGAATATGCCAACGGGAGTTCCGATCGGCTGGCGGAGTTGGCTTCCGAATTGGTCAGACGCAAGCCCGAGATGGTTGTTGCGCTGAGTACGACGGCGGCACTCCCGCTCAAGCGGGCGACCAGCACAATCCCCATCGTCGCCGTCGGTATGGCCGACCCGGTTGCCGACGAGCTGGTGGCGAGCCTTGCGCGACCGGGCGGGAATGTGACCGGGACAACCTTTCTTGGCCCGGAGCTTGTCGCCAAGCGTCTACAGATGCTGCGCGAGGTCGTCCCTGGTCTCACCCGTGTGGCAGCCCTCTGGCATCCCGGTGCATACAGCGAACGTACAATGGCAGGCATACGGAACGAGGTCGAACTTGCGGCCCGCACCTTGGGACTGCAGCTTCAGCTCGTGCCCGCCGCCAGCCCCGACGATTTCGCTGGCGCCTTCGCCGCGATCGTCCAAGAGCGTACCGAGGCTCTCATTGTCATGCCGAGCCCGATGCTGTTCGGCGAATACAAGCGCATCGCGGGTATTGCCACCGACAGCAGATTGCCGGCAATGGGAGCAGCCAGGGAATTCGCAGAATTCGGGGGGTTGATGTCGTACGGGGCGAACCTGCCCGATCTTGCCCGACAGACCGCCACGCATGCGGATAAAATCCTCAAAGGGGCAAAGCCGGCGGAGCTGCCCGTAGAGCAGCCGGTCAAATTCGAACTGGTGATCAACCTGAAAACGGCGAGAGAGTTGGGGCTGACGATTGGCCGCGCGTTTCTGCTGGTTGCCGACGACGTGATCGAATGAGCATGCTGTTTTCTGCGCCCGCAAGTCCGTTGCGGGCGGATGGCCTCATCAATCCGCCCCGAACTCCTGCGCCAGCACAAAAGTGTCGCGCGTGCGCCTGATATCGGGCCAGTCGCGGTTGAAATCGGCAGTCAAGCGCTTGAGGTCCTCGCCCTTCATCGCGCGCTCGAGCGAGGCCTCGCCATCGAATTGATAGGTCGCCTGATGCACGGCGGGATCGGTGAGGCTCCAGAACCGCCACGCCTTCTTTACCCGCCACGATTTCACCGCATCCGGCAGATGCTCGTTCTCGTACCACTTGTCGAAAGCAGCACGTTTTGAGGGATCGGTAACGGTGGCGCGGACAACGAAGAAGGTGGCGGGCATGTTCGCTCCTCGAGGGGCGGTTTCCGGACGTAACCAAAAAAGCCAATCATGAGCCAACCCTGTTTTAGGTGCAAACGATACGTACGCACCGGCAAGGTCAGGCCGTGTACCCATAGGCTTGGTGGCGTGAGGTAACGATTGCCATGTCTGCTTTGCTTACAAAGCGGCCCAGGTCATGCGGCGGCACAATATGTCGCGATGCGCCAAAAGGCGACATCGCCGGTCTCATTCGATGACATCATCGGCTTGTGCAACGAGCGTTGGCGAAATCGTCAAGCCGAGGGATTTCGCTGTCTTTAGATTGATCACGAATTCGAACTTTGTGGATTGAACGACCGGCAGATCTGCCGGTCTTGCTCCTTTCAGTATCCGCCCGGTGTAGACGCCGACCTGATGATACGAATCCGTGATACGTGTTCCGTAACTCATCAGACCACCGATCGCTGCGCATTCTCGAAACTGGTAAATCGCAGGCACCGCATGACCCGCCGCCAGCGCGACGAGTTGATTGCGTCGGCTGAATAAAAACGGATCAGAGGCTATCAAGATCGCGCCAGCGCGCTGCTCGATGACCGTTGCGAAGGCCGCGTCGAAATCACTTTCACTGCTGGCCTTTAAGATATGCAACTGCAGCCCAAGCGTGCGCGCAGCATCCTGCACCTCCCTTATTTGGGCTTCAGCATCCGGATAATTTGGATTCACCAGAACGGCGATCGTGGTCGCGCTGGGAACCAGTTCGTGCAGCAGACCGACCCGTTTTGCTTCCAAGCCGGCCGTGAGCTGGTGGATGCCCGTAACGTTTCCTCCCGGACGGTTGATGCTGGCGACGAGACCGATTTTCACGGGATCGCTATCCGAAATAAAGACGATTGGAATCGTCGCGGTCGCCGCCTTGGCTGCGAGTGCTGAAACCGTGCCGCCGCCTGTGGCGATCACCGAGACCCGCCGATTGACGAGGTCAGCTGCCAACGCCGGCAATCGATCGTACTGACCCTCAGCAAGGCGGTACTCAATCGCCACATTTTGTCCTTCGATATAGCCCGGTTCGCTAAGCCCCCGCTTGAACGCGGCCAGCAAATGCGCAATCGGCGCCGCCGCTGCACTGTTGAGGCACCCAATCACTGGCATCTCGGGTTGCTGCGCGCGCGCTAAAATGGGCCAAGTCGTCGCACCGCCGAGAAGTGCGATAAAGTTACGTCGCCACATTGCTTCGCCCCTAACGCTGGAGCCAATCTAACACAGCAACAACGTCAATCCTCCGAGACGAAATCGCGCATTCGGCGCGGTTTTACTCGAGGACGGGTCGATGCCTGTTCCGGGTCATTTGCGACCCGACCGACCGGCGTTGCCGAGCATCGGATGTCCGCTTCTCTCCAAAAGATGGGGTAATCGGCCCGGCCCAGCTTGTGGATAGCTGAAGATTTTGGGTGCTGCGCTTCAGGCTGATGGTGAAACGA
>Ga0210387_10000920_pt1 | contig 21612 bp, 26 predicted proteins | sample IncBWC7OmetaG_FD_160108 | JGI IMG/M metagenome (GOLD analysis project Ga0210387, IMG submission 160108) | Forest soil microbial communities from Barre Woods Harvard Forest LTER site, Petersham, Massachusetts, United States - Inc-BW-C-7-O ...
AAACCCCCGTGGAATTTGAGCCGACCGGCTTGCGGCCACGTTAATCCTCGCTAAAAGGTCGGAGAGCTTGAGAAAAGCCCCCGACCTTCACGGTCGGGGGCTTTTTCGTTGCGCGAGTGCCGCGCTTTTGGAGTGGGCAGTGGCCGTGGAGCTGGACGACCTGACCGAGGCCGAACGGAAGGCGCTCGCCCAATGCCGCCACGCGGTTCTGGGCACCGAGCGCCCGCTTCGGCTCGACTGCGGCGTTGATCTCGGCCCCTACCGGGTGGCCTACCAGACTTACGGCACGCTCAATGCCGACAAGTCCAATGCCGTCCTGATCTGCCATGCGCTCACCCTCGATCAGTTCGTCGCCGAACAGCACCCGGTGACCGGCAAGGAAGGCTGGTGGGAGAGCCTCGTCGGACCCGGCAAGGTGATCGATCCGGCGCACTACTTCGTCATCTGCGTCAACGTGCTGGGCGGCTGCATGGGCACAACCGGCCCGCTCGCCCGCGAGCCGGCCAGCGGCGCGCCGTGGAACCTGCGCTTTCCGGTGGTGACCGTGGGCGACATGGTGCGTGCCCAGGCGGCCCTGCTCGACCATCTCGGCATCCCCGACCTGTTCTGCGTCATCGGCGGCTCGATGGGCGGCATGCAGGTGCTGGAATGGGCGGCGAGCTATCCTGCCCGCGTATTCTCCGCCGTGCCGATCGCCTGCGCGGCCCGCCATTCGGCGCAGAACATCGCGTTCCACGAGGTCGGACGGCAGGCCATCATGGCCGATCCCGACTGGCGGGGCGGCGACTACCGCCTGCACCAGACGGCGCCGGCGCGCGGCCTCGCGGTCGCGCGCATGACCGCGCACATCACCTATCTTTCGGAGCAGGCGCTGCAGCGCAAGTTCGGGCGCGCCCTGCAGGACCGCAATGCGCTGGGTTTCGGTTTCGACGCCGACTTCCAGGTCGAGAGCTACCTGCGCTACCAGGGATCGAGCTTCGTCGACCGCTTCGACGCCAACAGCTACCTCTACATCACGCGGGCGATGGACTATTTCGACCTCGCCGGCGCCCATGGCGGCGTGCTGGCCAACGCCTTCCGCGGCACGCCGACGCGCTACTGCCTGATGTCCTTCACCAGCGACTGGCTGTTCCCGACGCGCGAGAGCCGCGAGATCGTCCATGCGCTGAATGCGGCGGCCGCCAACGTCTCCTTCGTCGAAGTCGAGAGCGACAAGGGCCACGACGCCTTCCTGCTGGAAGAGCCCGAGATGTTCCGCACCCTGGCCGGCTTCCTCAAGGGCGCAGGCACCGTGCGCGGGCTGAAGGACGTGCCGTGAACGCCGCCATTCGCGTCGATCTGCAGCTCATCGCCGACATGGTCAGCCCGGCCACGCGCGCGCTCGATGTCGGCTGTGGCGACGGCTCGCTGCTGGCCTATCTGGTGGACTTCAAGCGGGTCGACGCGCGCGGCATGGAACTGAGCCAGGCCGGTGTCAACGCCTGCGTGGCCAACGGCCTGTCGGTGATCCAGGGCGACGCCGACGCCGACCTGCGCGACTATCCCGACGATGCCTTCGACTACGTGATCCTGAGCCAGACCCTGCAGGCCACGCGCGAGCCGCGCGAGGTGCTGCGCCAGATGCTGCGGGTCGGCAAGCGGGCCATCGTGTCGTTCCCCAACTTCGCGCACTGGCAGGTCCGCCTGCGCCTGGTGTTCGGCGGCCGCATGCCCGAGACGCCGTCGCTGCCCTTCAAGTGGTACGACACGCCCAACATCCACCTCTGCAGCATCGACGACTTCCGCGCGCTGTGCCGCGACATGGGCGTGCGCATCGAGCGCGCCATCGTGCTCGACCGCGCCAGCAGGCCGATCAACCTGCCGCCGCTGCTCGCCAATCTCTTGGGCGAGCAGGCGGTGTTCATGCTGAGGCGGGACTAATCATCGCTGGAGCGGCGCACCCCCAGCGTAGATGGGCGTCAGCTCACCGCCCGTTCGTACTCGGCCTCGACCTCGTCTTCGCCCAGCTTCACGAAGCCGTGCCGTTCATAGAAGCGGCCCGCCGGACTGCCGCGCAGCACTTCGAGTCGCACCGGAAGGCGCAGGGCGTCGGCTTCCGCCAGCAGCGCCTTCAAAATGACTGCTCCAAGACCGCGGTTCTGGAAACGTTGGCCGAGATAGAACGAATCGATCTTGATCTCGCCGTCGCCGCTGCGGAAGCCGACGCAGCCGGCTCTTTCGCCGTCGACCAGGATCAGCCGCAGGCCGGGCTCGTCGAAATGCTCGCGGAAGATCCGCCGCGCGCGTTCGGGCTTGTAGCGAAACACGCGCTCGAGGTGCTCACGCATGACCTCGATGCGCAGCGCCAGCAGCGGCTCGAAATCGGCCTCGCTCACGGGGCCGAAACGCCAGGGGTCCGCCATGCCTCTGGGTCGGGGGCTAGTCGATGCGGCCGAACAACCGGGCGAGCCGGAAGGCGTGCGGCCATTGCGCCACGTCGAACCACTCGACGGCCGGATCGCGCGACAGCAGGATCCGATCGGCGCGGGCGACCAGATTGTCCTCCGGGACGAAGCCGACGCCCCCGTCGGCGGCGGCAATGCGGCTGTCCAGGGAATTGTCCCGGTTGTCGCCCATCATGAAGTAATGCCTGGGCGGCACCACGAACGCCGGCGTGTCGTCGTGCTCCTCGGCATCGGAAATCTCCACGATTTCGTGCTCGCGCCCGTTCGGCAGCGTCTCGACATAGAGAAGCGGCGGGACACCGCTGCCGTCGGCAAACGTGCCGATGGCGCGGCGCGGAACGATGGCGCCGTTGATGTAAAGCCGCCCGCCCTGCATCTGGATGCGATCGCCGGGCAGGCCGATCAGCCGCTTCACGTAGGTCGTCGATGGATCGCGGGGCAGGCGGAAGACGATGACGTCGCCGCGCTCCGGTGCTTCGCCGAACAGGCGGCCGGAGAAATCCGGCATCAGGCCGATCGGTGAAGAATATTTGCCGTAGCCGTAGGCGAACTTGCTGCCGATCAGCTCATCGCCGACGAGCAGCGTCGGGACCATCGACGGCGACGGCACCCGGTAGGGTTCGGCGACCACGGTTCGCACGATCAGGACGAAACCAAGGGCCAGCATCATCAGCTTCAGTTGGCGACCCCAACCGACGAGGCGCTGCCGAAGGGGCGCTGAGCTGTTGTCCATGACGGAATCACCGATGCAGGTTGGCCTGGGCGTAATATAGATCGGCATTCGGCCTTTCCCAAGGCGTGCGCCCGCGCCCGAAGGCTTCGCGTCAGATTTTCGCTGCGATCCTGGCGATCTTCGGCCTGGCGACGGCCAGCCAATCCTTCGTGTCGATCTCCATCGAGCGGTCGAGCCGGCCGGCGTTGAAGAACAGCGTGTCATTGGCCAGCAGGTCCTCGTCGACCACGAGGGCGAGCGCCGGATTGAGCGCGAAAGGCGGTACCGAGCCCATGACGCAGCCGGTGATTTCCTGGGCCGTATCGGGCGAAGCGAAGCCGCATTTGCGCGCCTCGAACAGCTGAGCCACCGCGCCGAAGTCGAGCTTGCGGCTGCCCGGCAGGATCGCCAGCACGTGCCGTCTGCCACCGCCACCGCCGCGCAGGTCGAGCACCATGGCCTTGGCCGCCTGATCCGGCCGGTTGCCGCGGATGACACTGATCGCCTCCGAGCGTCCCTCGGCCTCGTGCTCGATGACGCGGAACCTTGCCTTGGCGTCGGCCAGCAGCGCGACCAGCCGGTCGAAGACGTCAGCGGCCACGGACGACCTTCTCCGACAGGATTTTCAGCGCCTCTTCCAGGCTCGGCACCTTGCCGTCGGCCGGCGCAATCCGCGCGTCGACGGTGCGGCGGTGACTGCGCTCGATCACCTCGCTCAGCAGCGGCTCGACGCCGGTCTCGCGCAGGGTCTGCGCCACAAGGCCCATCTCCTCCCAGCGCCGATGGGCATGCACGATGTGGGTCTGCACCAGCATGGCGACGAAGTTGGCGAAGCTGGTCTGGTCGACGTCGCCCATGCAGCCCATGACTTCCTTGAGGATGCCCTGGCGTTCGGCGGTGACATAGGCCTCGACGCCCAGCGCCTCGACACCCTTGATCAGCACGCTGCGGATCATCTTCACCGACGAGGCGCTGCCGGGCTTGCGCCCCAGCACCTTGGCCTCGAAGCCGTTGGCGTTCATCCAGGCCACGACCGGCTCGACATCCTCGCCGGCCACCAGCATGGGCGCCTTGATGCCCTGCCTGAAGAAGCCGCCCATCACCGCGATGTCGATATAGCGGCCGTCGGCCGCCTCGATCGCCGCGCGATCCTCGTCCGACATCCGGCCCGTGACCGTGCAGAGATCGAGATAGTGCGCGCCCTTCTTCAGGAGCGGCGCGGCCGCTTTGGCCGCTTCCAGCGCGTGCTCGCCTTGGACGGCCGAGATCACCAGATCGGCCTCGCGCAAGGCGTCGGTGTAGCGATCGGAAATCGCCACATCGAGCGCGCGCGCCTGCTTGCCGAGCGCCGTGCCGCGCGCGTCCTTGTCGAGGGCGGTGTCGATGGCGATCAGACAGCGCGGGGCGTTGTCGCCGTGCCGCGATGCGGCGCGCCAGCCGCCCTCGGCGGCCAGCCCGCGCGCGATCGCCGATCCCGCCTCACCAAAGCCCAACAGCGCGATCACGCGCGGAGACAACGACATGCGAATGCTCTCGATGGTCTAAAGGGGAGGCTCAGGAGGCCGGCGCCTCGCCGTCCTCGGCGTTGCGCGACGCATGGGTGTCGCGCGAGCTGGCGATGCGCAGCTTGGGTCGCGCGGCGACCAGCGCGGGCGACGGGCTGCGCTCGGCGACGCCGGCATAGAGCTGCTTGCCGGATTCGATGACGCTGACGCCCGCGAAGCGACCGAGCCAGCGCTGGCCGAAGCGCTCGACGGCCGGCGCCATGCGCATCATGAGCCGCGAGCGGGTCGGCGGCATGAAGAGCGCACGCGTCTGTTGCAGCGGCGCGAACATGTTGGCGCGCAGCAGGGCAGCGAGCTGGCCGGGCGAGTAGGGATGGCCCTGATAGAAGGGCGAGCGGTCGATCTGCGACCACAGGCCGGCGCGCGTCGGCGCCACGACGATCAGGCGGCCGCCGTCGGCCATCACCCGCCAGATCTCGCGCAGCATCGGCCGCACCTGCTCGGTGCACTCGACGGCATGGATCAGCAGCACCCGGTCGACCGAGCGGTCGGGCAGCGGCAGGTCCATCTCGTCGACCAGGGAGGTGAGGTTGCGACCCTCTCGCGGCCAGCGCGTGACCCCCTGCTGGGCCGGCATGAACGCCATGGTGCGCTCGGCTTCCTCGATGAAAGGCCGCAGGAACGGCGTGGCGTAGCCCAGTCCGAGCACGGTTTCGCCGCGCACGTTGGGCCATACCGCGCGCAGCCGGCCGCGCAGCAGCCGCACGGTGGTCTGCCCGAGGGAGCTCTTGTAGAAGTCGTTGAGATCGAGGACGTCCGTCCACATGTGGCGATACTAGCAGAAACTGCGCCTTCACGGCCATGGCCGGCGCAAGGGAGCCTTGCTGGCGCTGCATCATGAGCGCGATGCTAGACATCGTCCGAATCCCGGTCCTGAATAACAATTACGTGTGGTTGATGCGTGAACCCCGGAGCGGGGCCGTCGGCGTCGTCGACCCGGCCTCGGGATGACAGGCTGCGTGGATGACTATCGAGTGCCAAGTCAGCGCCGAACCAGACAGAAATAAGCGCTGAGGCCGAGCGCCACGGCCAGCGCCGCGTAGAGCGGCCCTTGCGCCACGTTGAGGAACAGCCAGGGCGCGCTGAGCGGCCCGACGGCGGCGCCGAAATCGCGCCAGGTCGAATAGCTCGCCTGCGAGGAGAGCACGCTGGCGTGGCCGCGCTCGATCACCAGCACGGGGATCAGGGTGTTGAACATGCCGCGGGTCATGACGACCACCAGGGCGCCGATCACCTCGTGATCGACCGCGATCAGCCCGAAGCCTGCGACCAGCAAGACGCCGTTCGCAATCGAGATCCGCCTTGCCCCGAAGCGATCGCCGATCCAGCCGCCGATCGGACCGGTGGTGATCTCGACCAGCCAGCGCAGCGCCAAGAGCATCGCCGTCGCCAGCACCGGCGCCACCGCTGTGATCGAGTCCTTCATCAGGAAGGCGAGCGTCAGCAGGAAGACGCCATCGCCCGAAAAGCCCATGACGAAGCCCCAGACCTCGAGGCGATGCGGCAGCGGCAGACGAAAGCCCTGCTTCGCCATGGGCTCCGGCGGCAGGCGGGGCAGCAGCAGGGCGGCGCCGAGCGCGACCAGCGTCAAGCCGCCGTAGATCACGAAGACCGAGCGCGGGCCGAGCTGCAGGACGATCAAGGCGCCGCCCACCAGGGAGATCGCCTGCACCATGCCGATCGCCGCCCGGCTCGCGCCCACCCTCTTGCCGGCGTTGGCGCGATCGCTCACCGCATAGGCCAGGGTGGCGAGATTGAGCGAGGCATAGGAGACGCCCCACAGCATGCGAGCCGCGACCTGGGCGGCGGCGTTCTCGATCAATCCGTAGACCGTCGTGGAGACAGCCGCGCCGACGGCGGCCGCGACCATCAGCGTGTGCGGCCCGACCCTTTCGCCGATCGCCGCCACGCCGGAATTGGCCAGCAGGCGGACCCAGCGGTTGAGCGACAGCAGCACGCCGACCATGGCGAGGCTCAGCCCGAACTGCTCGTGATAGAGCGGCAGCACGGCATAGAGCAGCGTGTCGCCGATCATGCCGAAGGCGATGACCAGGCCCGGGAGCGCCATGCCGACGGGCACGGCGCCGGGAGAGGCGGTGGTCACTTGTTGGGGTTCACTGGGCGCGCAGCACCAAGGCCTCGCGCAGCGCGCCGGCGCAAAGCGTCGTGCCGCGGCGGGCGCCGTGCAGCAGCATCGGCGAGCTCAGGAAGCCGTGCAGCATGCCGCCGAATTCCACGAGGTCGGCCAGGGTGCCTTCCTGTTGCAGGCGAAAGGCGTAGGCGCGGCCTTCGTCGCGCAGCGGATCGTAGCCGGCGGTGACCACGAGGGCCGGCGGCAGGCCAGCGAGCGAAGCGGCGCGCAGCGGCGAGACACGCCAGTCGCCGCGCGCGCCCTTGTCCGGCGTGTAGTGGTCGAAGAACCACTCCATGGTGGCGGCATTCAACCCGTAGCCATCCTCGTAGCGGCGATAGGACTCGGCGCGCGCCACGGCATCGGTCACGGGATAGGCGAGAAGCTGCAGATGCAGCCTGGGTCCGCCATTGTCGCGCGCCCAGATCGACGCCGCCGCGGCCAGGTTGCCGCCGGCGCTGTCGCCGCCGATGGCGAGTCTCGCGGCATCGATGCCGACCGACGGGCCGTTGTCTGCAGCCCATTTCAGACCGGCGACGACGTCGTCGAAGGCGCCGGGGAAGCGCGCTTCCGGCGCCAGGCGATAATCGATGGCGAACACGGCGATGCCGGCTTCCAGCGCGAGCTGGGCACAGAGGACGTCGTGGCTGTCGAGATTGCCGAACACCCAGCCGCCGCCATGGGCGTACACGAGGCCCGGCAGCCTGGCATCGGCCGCAGCCGACAGCGGCCGATAGATCCGCACCGGCAGCTCTCCGGCGGGACGGGGAATGGTGCGGTCGACCACCTTCACACCCGCCGGCAGCGGGCCCTGGGCACCGGGCCGCAGCGACAGGTAGAGCTCGCGCGCCGCCTTGGGGCTGAGCGTATTCCATGCCGGGCGGTCGGCTGCCGCCATCAGGTCGATCAATCGCTGCGATTCGGGATCGAGTGCCATTCCTCCAACTCCATTCAACGCCAGTCACCGATGGACATCGCACTCTAGCAGCCGGTGCCCCTGTTTCGTCACGAGACGAATGCTAAGGTGCGCCATGACATTCGAACCGGACCACGCGTCGTCCGCGGCGGCGCCTTCCTGGTGGCGTCGGACTTGGGAGCGCATGCGGTCGGCTCGTCCGGGGCCAGCGAAGACAGCCGCGCCGCCGACCGGCCGGCGCCGGCTGTGGCGCTGGGGCGCGTGGGCCGTCGTGCTGGTCGTGCTGCTCTACTATCCGGTGGGCGCGCTGATCGTCGAGAATATCGACGACGATCCGCAGTTCGCAGCGCACAACGTGACGCCAGGCGAAAGTCGGGCGGTCGCCACAGCCGCCGACCTGGTCACCCGTGAAGTCGACGTCCATACTTGGACGCCGATGATGCCGTTCTTCACGCCGGCCGGCATCCTCGACAACATGCCCAACTTCCAGCGCGGCATCATGGCGGCGCTGGGCCGCTTCAGCACCGAGTTGATGGATCAGGTCGGGCGCACGCGCGGCTCGAGCCAGACCGACCGCGATCTCGAGCAGGCGCGTGGCTTCCTGAACGAGCAACCCAACATCTGGCTGTGGCAACCCAGCGTGTCGCTGTGGCCGTCGGCCACTTCGGCGCAGAAATATCGCGCCGGCCGCGACAGGCTGATCGCCTACAACAAGCGGCTGGCGGCCGGCCAGGCGGTGTTCGAGCGCCGTGCCGACAACCTGCAGGCGCTCCTCGATCGCATCGCCAACGACCATGGCTCGGACTCGGCGGTGATCGACCAGCACATCATCGAAAAAGCCGGCGATCTGTTCGACACCAGGGTCGACGACATCTTCTATTTCAACAAGGGCCGGCTCTACGCCAACTACCTGCTGATGCGCGAGCTCGGCGCGGACTTCGAGAGCGTCATCCGCGAAAAGGGCCTGACGAACGCCTGGAACGGTACGGTGGAGACCTTTCGCATCGCTGCCCAGCTCCATCCCCTGATCGTGTGGAACGGCTATCCCGACGGGCTGCTCATTCCCAATCATCTCGCCGCGCAGGGTTTCTACCTGCTGCGCGCCCGCACCCAGCTGCGCGAGATCAGCAATATCCTGCTGAAATAGGCCGTCGCGGTGGAGATCTACCTACCGATCGCCGAGCAGTCGATGAACGTGTTCGTGCTGCTGGGGCTGGGCGCCGCCGCCGGCCTGCTCGCCGGCATGTTCGGCGTCGGCGGCGGCTTCCTCGCCACGCCGCTGCTGATTTTCGTCGGCATCCCGCCTGCGGTGGCGGTCGCCAGCCAGGCCAACCAGGTGGTCGCCAACTCGGTGTCGTCGCTGCAAGTCCACTGGCGGCGCGGCAACGTCGATCTGCGCATGGGACTCATCCTGCTGCTGGGCGGCTTGTTCGGCTCGACGGCGGGGGTCTGGCTGTTCACCTACCTCAAGCGGATCGGCCAGATCGACTTCGTCATCGCCGTCGCCTACGTCGTCATGCTGTCGACGATCGGCGCGCTGATGCTGGTCGAGAGCCTGCGCACCTACATCAGGCGGCGGCGCAATCCGCAAGCGCCGCGCGGCAAGCTGCATACCCATTACCTGGTGCATCGCCTGCCGCTGAAGCTGCGTTTCTACAAATCGAAGCTCTACATCAGCGCGCTGCTGCCGGTCGGCATCGGCTTCGTCATCGGCGTGCTGTCGGCGATCCTGGGCGTCGGCGGCGGCTTCGTGCTGGTGCCGGCCATGATCTACATCCTCGGCATGCCGACGGCGGTGGTGATCGGCACGTCGAATTTCCAGATCCTGTTCGTGGCGGCCAACGTCACCTTCCTCCAGGCCGCGACCAACGGCACGGTCGATATCGTGTTGGCCTTGCTGCTGATCCTGGGCGGCGTGGTTGGCGCGCCGATCGGTTCGCGGCTGGCCGCCAAGCTGCCGGGCGTGGTCCTGCGCGGCATGATGTCGATCCTGATCCTGGCCGTCGCGACCGAACTCCTGACCGAGCTGCTGCGTACGCCGAGCTCGTTGTACTCGCTGGGAACACGCGAGGTGATGCCGTGACGCGCCTGGCAGCGATCCTGATGTCCGTCCTGGCGGCTGCCCTCTTGCTTGCCTCGAGCGGCTGGGCCCAGGGCCCGCGCGTCGAACCGCCACCAGCCGGCGCTCTTGTCGGGCCCTCCATCGGCGGGCCGGTCGATTCCACCGTGCCGCCCTCGGTGCCCGTCGAGGCGCCAACGCCCGATCTGGTCGTCGACCTGTCGCTTGCCCGCGTGTCGATCACCTCGGCATTCCAGGGCGAAAGCATCCTGCTGTTCGGCATGTTCGACCCGCCGGGCGAGATCGTCGTCGTGGTGGCCGGCCCGCCCGCCCGCCAGACGGTGCTGCGCAAGCAGCGTTTCCTCGGCCTGTGGCTCAATACCGGCCGCCAGTCCTTCGACGACGTGCCCGCCTACTACGCCATCGCCGCCAGCCAGCCCCTGCAGCGCCTGCTCGCGCGGGGCGCCGGCGGCGAGATCCTGTCGCTGGAGGATCGGCTGCAGTCGGTGCGCTCGATCGGCGAGCGCGAGCACCAGGATCTCATCAAATTCCGCCTCGGTCTGGTCGAGGTAAAGCGGCGCGAAGGCCTTTATCCCGCCGCCATCGGGCAGGTCAGCATCCAGGCTGGCCGGCTGTTCCGTGTCGATCTGCCGTTCCCTTCGCGCCTGCCGGAGGGCATCTACGAGGTGCGGACGTACCTTCTGCGCGACGGCAAGATCGTTGCGGCCGTGTCGCGACCGCTGCCGGTGGCCAAGGAGGGGTTCAGCGCCCAGCTTGCCGGCTGGGCGGCCAATGAGGGCCCGCTTTACGGTCTGGGCGCGATCCTTTTGGCGCTCGTGGCCGGCTGGCTGGGCGGCGCCATCATGCGGCGCCTGTAGGCGGCGTGCAGAGCAGAAGGGGACGGATCATGAGCGAACAGCCCAGCCGCACCGGCGAGCGCGTCTTCCTGGTGGTCGTCGACGAAAGCCCGGAGATGCACAAAGCGCTTCGCTATGCCTGCCGGCGTGCCAAGCGAACGGGCGGTCGCGTGGCCCTGCTCTATGTCATGGAGCCGCCGGAGGGCCAGCAATGGGGCGGGGTGGTCGACCTGATGCGGCAGGAGGCTCGCCAGCAGGCCGAGGAGGTGATCGCCCGGCACGCCGACACCGCCGCGTCATTGACCGGGCAGCCGCCCGCCATCCATATCCGCGAAGGCAAGAGCCGCGACGAGCTGATCAAGTTGCTGACCGAGGACCGCTCGATATCCGTTCTCGTGCTGGGAAGCTCTTCGAGCAGCGAGGGGCCGGGGCCGCTGGTCACGGCGTTTTCCGGCAAGCTCGGCAGTCAGCTTCGAATCCCGCTGACCATCGTTCCAGGCGTTCTCACGGAAGCGGAGATCGACGCAATCTCATGAGGCGTGATCGAAGTTGATGCGACGATTTTTCGGCGGCGATGTGGCGATCGGGCTTTATGACCGCCAGGCAAATTTCATCGTCAACATGGTAATTATGTCTAAGTATTTATAAATAAACAACAATAATATTATATGCCATAATATTTGTTCAGAGGTAACTCAGAATCAACTTGATCGCCCCTGCGCCGGTTCCTACGTCAACGGGCATCGAGTGGGGGTGGAGACGTCCCGTCCCCCAGCCTGAGCGATGCCGAGCGGACCACCGCGACGCATTCGACACGGAGGTAGGTTTGTTTATCCAGACCGAGCAGACGCCCAATCCGTCGACCCTGAAATTTCTCCCCGGCCGCGTGGTCATGGAGAAAGGTACGATGGATTTTGCGACCGCGGAAGCCGCTGTCCCCTCGCCGCTGGCCAAAAGGCTGTTTGCGGTCGAAGGCGTGGAGCGTGTGTTTTTTGGTTCCGACTTCGTGACCGTCACCAAGGCGGCCGATCGGGATTGGCAGATTCTCAAGCCGTCGATCCTGGGCGGCATCATGGAACACTACACGTCAGGCGATCCCGTCGTCGCCGACACGGCCGAGGCGGGCGCCGCCGCGGCGGACGACGACGAAGTCGTCGCCCAGATCAAGGAATTGCTCGATACGCGCGTTCGTCCGGCCGTGGCGCAGGACGGCGGCGATATCATATTCCAGGACTTCCGCGATGGCGTGGTCTACCTGCACATGCAGGGCTCGTGCTCGGGCTGCCCGAGCTCGACGGCCACGTTGAAGATGGGGATCGAGAATCTTCTGAAGCATTACGTGCCAGAAGTGTTGGAAGTGCAGGCGGCCCAGTAGGCCGCCGGCCAATCAAGCGTCAGCGTAGTTGCAGCGTCGCGGCCCGCGGGGGGGCCGTGTGCGAGGGGTCGTTTGCGCGACCCAACTGAAACGAGGGTGTGGGATGCAGTTGTCGATTTGGCCCGCGGTCGAGCGCGGGCGCCAATACGCGTTTCCGGCCGTTTGGGTGGCCGTATTCGCAACCGGGGTTGGCCTCAGCGAGCCGTTGCCGTCGCTCGATGTCGCGCCGTACCTGTCCTTCGCACCAATCGGCCCGGCGAATGCCGCGTCGTTTGAGCAGCCGGCTTTCTTCGCCATGAACGCCGAGCCGGACTCTCTCACCTTCGTGCGCCACGATGCGAGCGAGCCGGACGACATCTTCCATCGTCCGCTGCGCGAGTCGTCGTGGGGCCATGGCCGCTTTGCGGCCCCCGGCAACGCCATTCGCCGCCAGGTCCAGCTTCGTCAGATCAGCCCACGAACCGCCGACGAGCTCGCCGGCTTCTTCCGCGACGTCGCCTATATCCTGACCGATATTCGCCAGGGTGAGGCCGTTCCGCCGATCAAGGTCGAGCGCGTGCCCGCCGACCTCGTCACCAAGGATGGCAACGAGCGCAAGTCGCTGTTCATCACGGCGCTTCTGCCGGTGGTGCTCGAAGTCAATCAGCGCGTGCTCGCCGATCGCGAACAGCTTCTCTATCTCCGCGACAAGATGGCCTCCGATCCGATGCGTGTGTCACCGATCGAGCGCATCTGGCTCGAAGACCTGGCCGACCGCTACGGCACGCCAGTCGACAGGATCGACGAGCTGGTCCGACGGGTCGATGTTGTGCCGCCGTCGATGGCGATCGCCCAGGGCGGGGTGGAATCGGGCTGGGGCACCTCGGCCGCGGCCCGTACCGCCAATGCCCTGTTCGGCCAGATCCGTTCCGGCTCGCCGCAGCCTTTCACCAATGTCGGCGAAGCGACCGACGCCTATATCGCCAACCTCAATACCCATCCCGCCTACGCCGGCTTCCGCGCCGCGCGCGCGGCGCTGCGCGAGCGCGGTGAAAATCTCGACGGCTACAATCTGATCGGCTCGCTCCTGCGCTATTCGGAGCTCGGCCAGAACTATGTGAAGTTCGTGCGCCAGATCATGCGCGAGAACGAGCTGACCGATTTCGACCGGGCGCGCCTGTCGAGCTTCTGAGGCTACATCATCGGCCGGGCGAGGTCGGCGTCGCTGATCAGCGGATAGTTCCGTGCGTCGAAGAGCTGATAGTGCCACCATTCGTTGCGGTAGAAGTCCCAGCCTGCAGCCGTCATCAGGCCCATCAGCAGCAGCCGGTTGCGTTGTGCCGCGGCCGAGACGTCGGTGCGGCCGTGGTGCGACAGCGGCGTAAAGGCGTCGAACGGCGTGCCCATGTCGAGTTCCCGCCCGCTTTCGTCCAGCAGCGTGAGGTCGACCGCCACGCCCCGCGAATGGGGCGAGCCGCGGCGCGGGTCGGCGAGGAATTCGGGATCGGGCCGGACATTCCACAGCGCCCACTGCGCCTCGACCGGGCGAAGCGCATCGAAGATGCGCAGCCGAAACCCGAGCGGCCGGGCAAGACTCACCGTGGCGCCGAGCTTCTCCGCCGCCTCACGACGCAGCCAGCATTCGGCATTCCGATAGACCGGCCGCCCCGTTAGATTGGCGTCGGTCGCATAGGCCAGCGTCACGTCGACGTCGAAGTCGGGTGGGGTGATCGCAACCAAGTCGAGTTCCATGACCCAACAATGCCCAGCCCATCGGGTCGGCGCCAGCGCTTGTCTTCCCGTCGATCAGCCGGCCCGCCGACAATGAGCCTGCGACCATGAGCCTGGTGCTGGCCTTCGATTGCGCGGTGAGCGGCCTTGGCATCGCCGTCGTGCGCGACGGCATCCGCCTGGCCGGTCTCGCCGAAGACGGGCGTGACCAGGCCGCCCGGCTGTTGCCCGCCATCGAGACGGTACTCGGCGAGGCGGGCGTCGGACGACGCGAGCTGTCGCTGATCGCCGTCACGATCGGACCGGGAAGCTTCACCGGCGTGCGCGTCGGCCTGGCCGCGGCGCGCGGCCTCGCCGTCGGGCTCGGCGTGCCGCTGGCGGGCCTCGCCACGACATCGGTGCTGCGGGCGCAAGCCGTGCCGCGCGGACGAGCCGTCGTTGCCGCCATCGACAGCCGCCTCGGCGATTGGTTCTGCGCCATCGCCGAAGGCGAGGAAGAGCCGGTGCCGTTCGTCGCGGCAGCGCCCGAGCTGGCACTGCGCCTGGGCGGCCGGGCGTATCTCGTCGTCGGCTCCGGCGCGCAAGCGCTTGTGGCGCAACTCGTCGCGGCCGGCATCGACGCGGTGGCCGAAGAGGCTTTGCCGGATCCCGCCGTCATCGCCCGCCTCGCCGCCGACACAGGTGCGGAAACGTGGCGCGTGCGCAACAAGCGCGAGGGCCTGCCGCGTCCGCTTTATCTGCGCGGTGTCAACATCACTTTGCCCGACGGCGCGCGGCGGACGGTCGATTGAATGGCCGCCGACCTGGTCTTGCGCCGCTTGGGGGCGCTCGATCTCGACCGTGCCGCCGCAGTGCACGGCGAGTCCTTCGCGCCCTTGGGCGAGCGTGCCTGGACCAGACAGGACCTGGCCGGGCTTCTGGCCTCGCCGGGTGTCACGGGCCTGTTGCTGCAGGCCGAAGGCCGGGACGCCGGCATCGCGCTATGCCGAGTCGCCGCGGACGAGGCGGAGCTGTTGACCATCGCGGTACGGCCGACCGAGCGGCGGCGCGGGGCGGGCCGGCGACTGCTGACGGCGGTGATCGATCACGCGCGCGAGGCCGGGGCGGGGGCGTTATTCCTTGAGGTCGGTGCGGATAATCCGCCGGCGCGGGCGCTTTACGAGGCGATGGGCTTTCGGGCGATCGGCACGCGCACCGCCTATTACCGTCGCGGCGACGGACCGCTGGTGGATGCCCTCGTCATGCGACTCAGTCTCAACTGATCAGTAAACAGTCAGGCTCGGCGGATCGTCACGATATGGGCCTCGCCGTCGTCTTCGATCCCCAAAATGGTGTGGCCTTCCTCGCGCGCGGCGCGCGGGACGTTGCGCAACGGCTCCTCGCCCTGCAGGCGAACGCTCAGGACCTCGCCCGGCTGCATGCGCTCGAGCTTGAGCTTGGTGCGCACGAAGGTCATGGGACAAACTTCGCCGGTGATGTCGAGGGCGTGGTCGAAAGGAATGGTCATCACCCTCCAACTATACCCCGACCGCGGGCCGGTGTAGGGTATTGCGGCATGCCTGATCGCAAGTCGAAGTTGGAAACTTTGTGCGCCGAGCGCGGCCTCAAGATGACGGACCAGCGGCGCGTGATCGCGCGCGTCCTGTCCGAAGCGCACGACCATCCCGACGTCGAGGCGGTGCATCGGCGCGCGACGGCGATCGATCCGAACATCTCCATCGCAACGGTTTACCGCACGGTGAGACTCTTCCAGGAGGCCGGCATTCTCGCCAAGCATGACTTCGGCGACGGCCGCGCGCGCTACGAAGAAACGCCGGACGAGCATCACGACCACCTGATCGACATCCAAAGCGGCAAGGTCGTGGAATTCCACAACGACGAGATCGAGGAACTGCAACGCCGGATCGCGGAAAAAGCCGGCTATCGGCTGGTCGGCCACCGCCTGGAATTGTACGGCGTGCCCATGGATGGGAAAACCGACCGCCAAAAATGAGTGGACGGGACCATCGCCACCCCGATAATGGGCACATGATCGGGGCGGCCCCCTTGCGGATTAAACATGCGCATAGACCGCGCTGACAGCGAAGCCGAACTCCTGGGCGCTCCATCGTCGAGCGCGGAGATCGTCAAGGTCGTTGCCGGCGACTTCGAGGTTCGGTTGGCCGAGAGTGCGGCTGAGATCGATGCCGCGCAGGCGCTGCGCTATCGGGTTTTTTACGAAGAGATGACAGCGCATCCGACGCCGGAGATGGCGGCGCGGCGGCGCGACTTCGATGCATTCGACGAGGTGTGCGATCACCTGCTGGTGCTCGATCGCCGTCGCGGCGAGGGCCCGCAAGGCATTGTCGGCACCTATCGCCTGATCCGCCGGTCGGCGGCGGCCAAGATGGGCCGCTTCTACTCGTCCGCCGAATACGACGTGCAGCCGATGATCGACTATCCGGGCGAGGTCCTGGAAGTCGGGCGCTCGTGCATCGCCAAGGACGCGCGCAACACCGCAACCATGCAGATGCTGTGGCGCGGCATCGCGCTCTACTCGTTCCACTACAACATCCAAGTGATGTTCGGTTGCGCCAGCCTGCCAGGCGCCGACCCCTCGCAGCACGCCCAGGCGATGAGCTATCTCTATCATCATCATCTGGCGCCGCCGGAGATCCGCGTGCGCGCGCTGGCCAGCCGCTTTGTGAAGATGGATGTGCTGGAGCCGGGCAGCTACGATCCGCGCAAGGCGATGGCGCGCGTGGCGCCGCTCATCAAGGGCTATCTGCGGCTGGGCGGGTTCGTCGGCGACGGCGCGGTGATCGATCCGCAATTCAACACCACCGACGTCTTCATCACCGTCAAGACGGAAATCATCACCGAGAAGTACATCCGCCACTACGAACGCGGGATGAACGAACAGGGCGATTGACGCAGCCGTCACGACAATGTGGCTTGGTTCTCCTTTGCGTGGCGCGTTTCGGTTGCTGAGCTATTTGCTGCTCACGCTGGTCCTGCTGCCGATCTATCTTCTTGCCCGGACGCTCGGCATCCAGCCGATCGTGCGCTGGATGCCGGTCGTCTATCATCGCGTCGTCTGCGTCATCCTGGGCATCAAGGTGCGCGTCCATGGCCAGCGCTCGGACGTGATTCCGACGCTCTATGTCTGCAACCACGTCTCCTACCTCGACATCGAGGTGCTGGGCAGCCTGATCCCCGGTAGCTTCGTGGCCAAGGCCGAGGTCGCGACCTGGCCGTTCTTCCGCACGCTCGCCAAGGCGCAGCGCACCATCTTCATCGAACGGCGCAGCGGCAAGACCAGCAAAAGCCGCGACGAGATGATGAACAGGCTGAACACCGGCGACAATCTCATGCTGTTTCCCGAAGGCACCAGCAGCGACGGCACGCGCGTGCTGCCCTTCCGCAGCGCGTTGTTCGGCGTGGCGCAGCTCCGCCGCAACGACAAGCCGATCACCGTGCAACCGGTGGCGATCTCCTACACGCGGCTCGACGGCATTCCACTCGGCCGCTACTGGCGGCCGCTGTTCGCCTGGTTCGGCGACCTCGATCTGGTTCCCCATCTCTGGCAGATGGTCTGCCTCGGCGAGACCGAGGCGGTGGTCACCTTCTTTCCGCCGGTCGACGTCGACCGGCTGGGCGATCGCAAGAAACTCGCCGAATATTGCTTCCGGCAAGTCTCTTCGGCCGTGCAGGCGGCGAATTCCGGCCGTCCGGAGCTGCTGCCGCCACCAACCAAGGCCGCCTAGCAGGCCTCGACCGAAGCCGCTGGCGATGTTAGAAATCGGCCGTTCCAGCAACGGAGACAGATGACGGACGTCCGTACCGGCGAACAGCGCCAGGGGCAGCGTAAGCGCGTGTTCATCCGCACCTACGGGTGCCAGATGAACGTCTACGACTCGGACCGCATGGCCGACGTGCTGCGGCCGCTCGGCTACGCCCTCGCCGCCACGCCCGAGCAGGCCGATCTGGTCGTGCTGAACACTTGCCATATCCGCGAGCACGCCTCGGAGAAGGTCTATTCCGAGCTGGGCCGCCTGCGCGACGCCAAGCTCGAGCGCCGCGCCGTGGGCCGCGACCTCACCATCGCCGTCGCCGGCTGCGTCGCCCAGGCCGAGGGCCAGGAGATCGTGCGTCGCCAGCCCGCCGTTGACATCGTCGTGGGACCGCAGGCCTACCACCGGCTGCCCGAGCTGCTGGCCGCGGCCGAGCGCAAGCAGGCGTTGCGGCGCGCCGGCAAGCGCCTGCCGGGCGCGGGCGTCCTCGACACCGATTTTCCGGCCGAGAGCAAGTTCGACCACCTGCCGGTGCCCGCGGGCGTGCGCGCCGCCTCGGCCTTCCTGTCGATCCAGGAAGGCTGCGACAAGTTCTGCACTTTCTGCGTCGTGCCCTATACACGCGGCGCCGAATATTCGCGGCCGGTTGTGGCGGTGCTGGCCGAAGCGCGCCATCTGGCGGCGGCGGGCGCGATCGAGATCACGCTGCTCGGCCAGAACGTCAACGCCTATCACGGCGAGGCTGCAGACGGTTCGACGTGGTCGCTGGCGCGCCTGATCCGCGCCCTGGCCGAGATCGAAGGCGTGGCGCGCATCCGCTACACGACCTCCCATCCGCGCGACATGGACGACGCGCTGATCGCCGTTCATGGCGAGGTGCCGCAGCTCATGCCGTACCTGCACCTGCCGGTGCAGTCCGGCTCCGATCGCATCCTCGAAGCGATGAACCGCCGGCACGGGCGCGATCTCTTCCTGCGTCTGGTCGATCGCCTGCGCGCGGTGCGGCCCGACCTGGCGCTGTCGTCCGATTTCATCGTCGGCTTTCCGGGCGAGAGCGATGGCGATTTCGACGACACGATGCGGCTAATCGACGAGGTGGGCTTCGCCTCGGCCTATTCCTTCAAATACAGCCGGCGGCCCGGCACGCCGGGATGGGCGATGCCGGATCAGGTGCCGGAAAGCGTTAAAGCGGCGCGGCTCGCCGCCCTGCAGGCGCTGCTCGGCCGCCAGGCGCGCGACTTCAACGCCTCCAAAGTCGGCGGCACCGTGCCGGTGCTGTTCGCCGAGACGGGCCGCAAGCCCGGCCAGATCATCGGCAAGACACCGTGGCTGCAGTCGGTCCATGTCGAGGGCAATGCGCGGCTGATCGGCAGCATCGCCGCCGTGCGCCTGACCGAGGGCCATGCCAACAGCCTGGCGGGCGAAATCGTCGGGCGCCCCTGGGAGGCCGCCGCGTGAGCGATCCCGCAGCCGGCGTGGGCGGCCGCGCGGCCGACGTGCGCCGCATGGCGTTCGACGACAACGCGCTGCTCGCGGTCCTCTATGGCCATCACGACCGTCACCTCGTACGCATCGAGCAACTCGCCAATGTGCAGCTGAGCGCGCGCGGCAACCAGCTGGCGATCGCCGGCGCGTCGGAAGACGCCGCGGTCGCCCACAAGGCCATCGCCGGTCTTTACGAGCGGCTGAAGCGCGGCCTCTCCATCGAGATGGCCGACATCGATGCCGCGGTGCGCTTCGCCCGCAGCGGCGCCGACGGCGACGGCGAGGGCATTCGCACGCGCCGGCGCAACGTGCAGGCACGCACGCCCGGGCAACGCGGCTATCTGGCGGCCTTGCGCGAGCGCGACATGGTGTTCGCCCTGGGGCCGGCCGGCAGCGGCAAGACCTATCTCGCGGTGGCCATGGGCGTGTCGCTGCTGATCGCCGGCAAGGTCGAGCGTATCGTGCTGTCGCGGCCGGCGGTCGAAGCCGGCGAACGGCTGGGTTTCCTGCCCGGCGACATGAAGGAAAAGATCGATCCCTATCTGCGGCCGCTCTACGACGCGCTGCACGACATGCTGCCGGCTGAGCAGATCGCCAACCGCATGGAGTCGGGCGAGATCGAGATCGCGCCGCTTGCCTTCATGCGCGGCCGCACGCTGGCGCATTGCTACGTCATCCTCGACGAGGCGCAGAACACCACGCCCATGCAGATGCGCATGTTCCTGACCCGCCTGGGCGAGGGCTCGCGCATGGTGATCACCGGCGATCCCAGCCAGACCGACCTGCCCGGCGGCCAGCGATCGGGCCTGAACGATGCCGTAGAGACGCTGAAGAACGTCGACGGTGTGCGCTTCATCCGGCTCACCTCGCAGGACGTCGTGCGCCACGATCTCGTGACCCGGATCGTCGAGGCCTATGACGCGCGCGACAAAAAAACCAAGGCGTAAGCCTTCGGGGCGACGGCTCGCGCCGTCGGTGAGCGTCGTCCTGCTCGACCCGGCATGGACCAAGGTCTTGCCCGGCGTCGAACGGCTGGTGCGCAAGGCAGCGCGTGCCGCCGCCGGCAACCGCAAGCGATCGCTCACCATTGCCCTGGCCGACGACAGGCGCGTGCGCGCCTTGAACGCCCGCGATCGGCGGAAGAACAAGCCGACGAACGTGCTGTCCTATCCCTCGGGCGAACGTGGCTTTCTGGGCGACGTCGTACTGGCCCGTCAGACCGTTTGGCGGGAGGCAAGGCAGCAGCGCAAGACGCCGTCCGCTCATATCAGCCATCTCGTGGTGCACGGCACGCTCCATCTGTTGGGCTATGATCATGAGACCGGTGACGCCGATGCCGAGCACATGGAAGCGCTCGAGCGGCGGATACTCAAAAGGCTCGGGATTGCCGATCCATACTAGGGAGAAAACGCATGCGGGTAGGATTCATCGGCCTGGGCACGATGGGCTCGGGCATTTCGGCCAATATGCGCAAGGCAGGCCATGCGATGGTCGTGCACGATGCGCGCCGCCAGGCGGCCGAAAAGATCTGCGCCGCCGGCGCCGAATGGGCCGATTCGCCCAAGGCCGTCGCCCAGGCGACCGAGATCGTGTTCACCTCGCTGCCCGGGCCGCGCGAGTTCGAGGCCGTGGTGCGCGGCGAGAGCGGACTGCTGGCCGGAATGCAGCGCGGGCAACCGCTGTTCGATCTGTCCACCAACTCGCCCACTCTCATGCGCAGCCTTGAACCGCTGTTCGTCGAGCGCGGCGCCGTGCTGTTCGACAGTCCGGTGAGCGGCGGCCCGTCGGGTGCGGCATCGGGCAAGATGGCGATCTGGGTGGGCGGCGACGAAGAGGTCTTCAAGCGCTATCGGCCGGTGCTCGATTCGGCGGGCGACCAGGTCTCCTACATCGGACCGATCGGTTCGGCCTCGGTCGCCAAGCTGGTGCACAATCTCAGCGGCTACATGATCCAGACGGCGCTGGCCGAGGCCTTCACCATGGGCGTGAAGGCCGGCGTCGATCCGCTCACCTTGTGGAAGGCGGTGCGCAACGGCGTCACCGGCCGCCGCCGCACTTTCGACGGCCTGGCCGAGCATTTCCTGCCCAACGTCTACGATCCGCCGCGCTTTGCGCTGAAACTCGCCCACAAGGATGTCTCCTTGGCGACGCAGGTCGGCCGCGAGGTCGGCGTGCCGATGCGGCTTGCCAACCTCACGCTCGAGGAGATGACGGAGGCGCTGGGACGCGGCTGGGAAGGGCGCGATTCGCGATCGTCGATGATCCTGCAGAAAGAACGCGCCGGCCTCGACATCAAGGTCGATCCCGCCGACATCGCCGCCCTGCTGCGCGAGAGCAGCAATACGTAGCGCGCTCCCAGCAAAGATCATGAGCGGGCCTGGAGGCCCGCGGTCCTAGGTTCCAGACTCAATCAGGTCCACCACAGGACGATTGTAGCGATGGCGACGGCGGCAGCGAAGTTGGCGGCCAGCTTATCGTAGCGAGTGGCAATGCGGCGCCAGTCCTTGAGCCGACAGAACATGCGCTCGATGAGATTGCGCCGCTTGTAGATGTCGGCATCGAAGGGATGGAAGCGCTTGCGGGTC
>Ga0210387_10000922_pt1 | contig 21574 bp, 20 predicted proteins | sample IncBWC7OmetaG_FD_160108 | JGI IMG/M metagenome (GOLD analysis project Ga0210387, IMG submission 160108) | Forest soil microbial communities from Barre Woods Harvard Forest LTER site, Petersham, Massachusetts, United States - Inc-BW-C-7-O ...
TTCGCCTGGTTGATGAGCGACTGCGCGCGTTTTTGCAGCGGCCGCGCGAGGTTGATGCGCACCTTTTCGCGGCGGCTGATGCGCGCGACGATTTCGGCGAACTTCGCCGGGATCGGCCGGAAGTGCCGCGGCCAGGTTTGCCGGTTGTGCGGCCACGAGAGCCACACGGCCGATTGGGGCGCCCACTCGGCGGGCATGCTAAAACCAAGGGCGGCGGGCGTGGGACGATCGCTATTCCCGGGTTTGGGTTTCGGATGTGATGCTTTTTCAGGCACTCGCTTGAGATGATTGAAATTCATTCTGTCATTCCGAGACCCTGAGCAAACCGCGGTGCGGCTTGCATAGAACGCGCCAATGAACTTTGCCTGCGTTTGGCAGGTAGGGCGAGGCGTCCTCGACGAGCCGTTCGACCTTGCTCACGGCTACAGCCGCGGCTCGCCCGGAGGTCTCGCCCTACCGGCGCTGCCGCGCCAAAGCCCAACGATAACTGGCGTGAGTTCATTGGCAGCAAAGCGAGGAATCTCATTTGTAATATAATACGTTACAAATTGAAACCGAGATTCTTCGCTGCGCTCTGAATGACATTGGTTTATCTCATCCGAGATAGCGTTTCGTCAGGCCGCTGTAGGCGTCGATGCGGCGGTCGCGCAGGAACGGCCAGTGCGTGCGGGTCGAGTCCACTTTCGCGAGGTCGATGGGCACAAGGAGAACTTCGTCTTTCTTCGCGCCAGCCTTGGCGATGACCTGCCCGCTCGTGTCCGCGACGAAGCTCTGGCCCCAGAACTCGATGCCGGCGTTGCCGGCCAGCTTCTCGTGGCCGACGCGATTGGTCACGGCGACGTAGCAGCCGTTGGCCACGGCATGCGCGCGCTGGACAATGTCCCACGCGCTGTGCTGGCTGGCGCCGTATTCCTTTTTTTCCTTCGGGTGCCAGCCGATGGCCGTCGGATAGAAAATAATTTCCGCGCCTTGCAGCGCCGTCAGCCGCGCGCCCTCGGGATACCACTGGTCCCAGCAGATGAGCACCCCAATCTTGCCGAACCTCGTCTGCCACGCGCGGAAGCCGGTATCGCCGGGCGTGAAGTAGAATTTTTCGTAGTACAGCGGGTCGTCCGGGATGTGCATCTTGCGGTAGATGCCGAGGAACTTGCCGTCCGCATCGATGATGGCGGCGGTGTTGTGGTAAAGGCCGCTCGCACGCTTCTCGAAGAGCGATGCGATGATGACCACGCCGTGTTTTTTGGCGAATCGCTGGAATACCTCCGTGCTCGGCCCGGGAATGGTCTCCGCGAGCTTGAAATTCTTATGGTCCTCGCTCTGGCAGAAATACTGCGAACAAAACAGCTCCTGCGTGCAAATGATGTTCGCTCCCTTCTTCACCGCGCTTTCGGCGAGCGCGAGGGTTTTCTTCAGGTTGGCCGCAGGGTCGGCTTCACAAGCATGCTGGAGAAGGCCAAGGGTGATTTTGCTCATGGGAGGGGGATTCACCGCAGAGACGCGGAGGACACTGAGCAAATCATCCATTTCGAACAATGGCCAGAACTGGTTTATCGCTCCGCGCGCTCTGCGCCTCCGCGGCAAACCCTGTTTTGATCAATAAACCACTTTGTTCAGCGGATACTCGACGATGCCCTCGGCGCCGAGCCGCTTGAGTTCCGGGATGATTTCGCGCGCGACGCTCTCGTCGATGATGGTTTCAAGCGCGACCCAGTCGGGATTGCTGAGCGGCGAGATGGTCGGGTTGCGCAGGGACGGCACCGCCTTGATGATGGCATCGAGCGATTTTTTCGGCGCGTTCATCTTGAGGCCGACCTTGCTCTCGGCCTCGAGCGCACCGCGCAGGAGCAGCGCGATCGTTTCGATTTTTTTGCGCTTGGCGGGATGAGCCCAGCTCTTTTTGTTGGCAATGAACTTGGTGTTGGTCTCAAGGAGCGTATCCACGATGCGGAGCTTGTTCGCCCGCAGCGACGAGCCGGTCTCGGTGATGTCCACGATGGCATCGACCAGGTCGGGCACCTTCACCTCGGTGGCGCCCCACGAGAACTCGACCTCGACGGAAATTTTCTTTTCGGCAAAGTAACGGCGCACCGTGCCGACGAGCTCGGTGGCAATGCGCTTGCCGGCCAGGTCCTCGGGCCGCCTGATGGACGACGCCTCGGGCACGCAGAGCACCCAGCGAGATTTTTGGACCGAGGCTTTGCTGTAAATGAGATCGCACACCTCGACGACGTCGGACTCGTTTTCCTTGATCCAATCGTAGCCCGTGAGGCCGCAGTCGAAGAAGCCGTGTTCCACGTAGCGGCTGACTTCCTGTGCGCGCACGAAGCGCCCGTCGAGCTCGGGATCGTCGATGGCCGGCGTATAGGAACGCGAACTCGAAGTGATTTTCCAACCAGCCTTGGCGAATAGACTTTTGGTGGATTCCTCGAGACTGCCTTTGGGCAGGCCGAGCATAAGTAATGGTAGGGATGCAGACACAGGGCCAAGGGAGCAGCCGCGCAGGGGTGCCTTCAAGAAAATTCGCGGTTCGCCAGCCCCGGAAGCTCAGCCATTTACATCGCATTAAGTTTCTTTTGACAATTGGCCGATGAATTGTAAAAATATAATTCGGTTACTAATAACACCCTATGTGCGCCGCCATTCGTTCTGAGCCCAAACCCCTGATTCTAGTCGTCGAAGACGAAGAGGAACTTGCCAAGCTCATCGCCATCCACCTTGAGGAAGCCGGGATGCAAACGCAGATTTACAATCGCTGCGCGCACGCCCTGCGTTTTCTCAAGCGCAATTTCGCCAATCTGATCCTGCTCGACGTCAACCTTCCTGACCAGTCGGGGTTTTCACTGCTCGAGGAATTGTGGAAGAACGACATCAACATCCCTACGATTTTCCTGACCGGCAACGCGCTGGAAATGAACAAGGTCAAGGGCCTCGAACTCGGCGGCGACGACTACATCACCAAGCCCTTTGGCTACCCTGAGCTCATCGCGCGCATCCATGCGGTGCTGCGCCGCGCCGAGTCCAAGGGCGATTTTCACGTCACGAAAAACGCCAAGATCAGCGACGAACCATTCGATTTCTGCGGGGCGAAGATCATGCCCGTCCGCCTCGAAGTGACGTTCCCCAACGGTACGGTGCAGAAGATCGGCCGCAAGGAGCTCGGCATCCTCGCCCACCTCAATGAAAACCAGGGCGTCGTCATTACGCGCAAGGCGCTCATCCACGCCGTTTGGGGCATGCACGCCGATGTGCGCAGCCGCTCGCTCGACCAATATATCGTGAAAGTGCGCGAACTCTTTAAGAACAACGAACTCGACCTCGGCTCCTTCCGCACCGTGCACGGCGTCGGCTACATCTTCGATCCGCAGGGCGTTTCGACCGAAGGACGATAAGATCAGCTGGCCTCACGGCCAAGGCCAGTATCCAACGGCTCAAGCCGGGTTCAACGGGCCATGCTGATCGAAATCGATTTTTATTTTACCACGGATGGGCACGAATCGGATCGATTGTGCCATGAATTGGCTGCGTAAATTGCTCCGTCGATAGCATCCGAGACATCCGTGCTTATCCGTGTAATCCGTGGTCGATTGAATTGTCACGCCCGCCCGACCACGAGCGAGGCATTGGTCCCGCCAAAACCAAAACTGTTGGCCAGCGCAAAATCGACGCGCTTGCTGACCGCGGTGCGGGGCGTGAAGTTTAGCCCGAGCGCGGCGCAGGCGGGATCGAGGTTATCGAGGTTGATCGTCGGCGGCACAACGCCGTGATGGATCGCGAGCACCGCCGCGAAGGCACCGAGCGCGCCCGCCGCCCCGAGCAGGTGCCCGGTCATCGACTTCACCGCACTGACGTGCAGCTGGTTTTTTCCCGCCGCAAAAAGGCCGGCAATAGCCGTGGCTTCCTCGCCGTCCCCGCCCGGCGTGCTCGTGGCGTGCGCGGAAACGTAGCCGATCTTTTCCGGCGTGAGCCGCGCATCGTTGAGCGCGATCTGCATCGCGCGGCGCGAACCTTCCGCCTCTGGTGCGAGCGACGAAAGATGGTGCGCGTCGGCTGTCGCGCCGTAACCTTGCAGCTCGGCATAGATGCGCGCGCCGCGTTTTTGGGCGTGCTCCCATTCCTCGAGCACAAAGACCACCGCTCCCTCGCCCAGCACGAAACCATCGCGGTCGGCGTCGTAGGGCCGCGAGGCTTTCTCCGGCGCGTCGTTGCGCGTCGAAAGCGCCTTCATCTGCGCGAACGCGCCCACCGCCAGCGGCGTCACGACCGCTTCCGCGCCGCCCGCAATCATCACGTCCGCCTCGCCGCGCTGGATGGCGCGCGCGGCCTCGCCCAAGGAGTGGCCGCTCGTGGCACAGGCCGAGGCCACGCTCATGTTGGATCCGCGAAAATCCAGCTCGATGGCAACCTGGCCTGCCAGGATGTTGGGCGCCGTCTGCAAAATGAAAAACGGCGAGATTTTCCGGTAGCCGCCCTCGCGCCAGGTCTCATGCATCGCCACGATTTCCGGCAGGCCCCCAAGGCCCACGCCGAGATTTACGCCCAGGCGCTCCGGCGGCAGCGCAGCACGCACCGCATCGAGGCCTGAATCGGCGTAGGCTTCGATGGCCGCCGCAATGCCGAGGTGCGTGAAGCGGCCGAGCTTTTTCACTTCTTTCGGCGCGATGGCCGTGACCAGTGGCTGGCCTTGCGGTCCGCGCGGATACAACGGTCGGGGCAACGGCGCCGCCGGCTCGAAATTCTTCACCTCACCGGCGATTTGCGCGGTGCAACCCGCCGGGTCGAAGCGGGTGATGCGAGCGATGCCGCTGCGGCCCTCGACCAGCGCAGCCCACGTGGCGGGCGCGGAATGGCCGATCGGTGTGACTGCGCCCAGACCGGTGATGGCAACGCGACGATTTTGCATATGACCCTTTAATGGATGCCGCTCGCCACAGACCGCAATGGGAATTTACAAGCCGTTTTACCCGCACAAGCCGGCTTTGACTTTGGCCGGGCACCTGTCTCTAATCGCCAACCTTTGACCATGCAGCAGCTCCACCCTTACTGGCGGATGGACTACATCGAGGCGCCGCGCGACCCGGCCACGAAGAAGCCCTTCACCGAGCTGCCCGCGCTGGGTGATGACCGCGCCGCCCTCATCGTCCATCGCTCATCCCAGAGCTACCTGATGCTCAACCGCTATCCGTACAACCCCGGGCATCTCCTCGCCATTCCTTTCCGCGAAGTCGCTGAACCCGGGGAACTCAACGCCATCGGACGCGCCGACTTGATGGATATCATCATCACCGCCCAGCGGCTCCTGCGCGCCACGCTCAAGCCGGATGGTTTCAATATCGGCTTCAACCTCGGTTCCACCGCCGGCGGAAGCATTCCCCATCTTCACGCGCACATCGTGCCGCGCTGGAACGGCGACAACAACTTCATGCCCGTGCTCGGCCAGACGCGCGTTCTTCCGCAGGCGCTCGAAGCCACCTGGGAACGGCTCGTCGCTGAAGCGACGAAAATGACGAATTCAGAATGACGAACACAGAATTACGTCCCGCAGAGCACGCTCTGACTTAAACCAATAATTCGTCATTTCTCCACGTGCCCACCAAGACCCTGCATTTTTCCAGCCCTCGCCACCTCAGCCAGCTTTACGGCGGGCGCGACGAAAACCTGCAGCTCGCGGAGCGCATGCTGGGCGTGCGGCTCGTCACCCGCGAGGACTGGCTGAAAGTCGAGGGCGACGACGGCTCGGTCGCGCGCACCGAGGGGTTTTTCAACTTTCTCAATGACGCGCGCGGCCAGGGCGTGGCCCTGCGCGGGCCGGATTTCGCGCGCGTGGCCGAGGGTTTCGGCCGCGGCGAGGGCGAGCAGCTCCGCGAGCTCATCGCCCAGGCATTCGTCATCACGACCAACCGCAAGAGCATCGCGCCAAAAACGCTTGGCCAGAAACTTTACCTGCAGGCCATCCAGAACAATCCCATCGTCTTTGGCATCGGCCCCGCCGGCACGGGCAAGACCTACCTCGCCATGGCCGCGGCCATATCCGCGCTGCTCAAACACCAGGTGGAACGCCTCATCCTCACCCGCCCCGCGGTCGAGGCCGGCGAGGCGCTCGGTTTTCTTCCCGGCGATTTGCGCGAAAAAATCCTGCCCTACCTCCGCCCGCTCTACGATGCCATGCACGACATGCTCGACCCGGAGGATGTCACGCGCCTGACCGAAAAGGGCGTGATCGAAATCGCCCCCCTTGCCTACATGCGCGGCCGCACGCTCAACAACGCCTTCATCGTGCTCGACGAGGCGCAGAACACCACGCCCGAACAGATGATGATGTTCCTCACCCGTTTGGGTGACGGCTCGCGGATGGTCGTCACCGGCGACGTCACCCAGGTGGACCTGCCGCGCCACAAGCAAAGCGGATTGCTTGAAGTGCGCCATATTCTCAGTAACATTCCCGGGATCGAGTTTCACACCTTTTCCGGCGCAGACGTCGTGCGGCATCCGCTCGTCTTGAAAATCATCGAGGCTTACGAACATTTCAAAAATCCGATGGCCCCGACCACCGCCAGTTGAGAACTCATGTCGTTTATTAGAAACTTGAAGCTCCTCCGTGGCGGCCTGATGTCGCCGCGCCGCGTCCGCAAGACCGCTGAGGTTTCGGCCACGCTCGAGTTTTTGGAAAAAAACCGCGCCATCGCCGCGCTCATCTTCATCTTCACCGTCTTCGCCATCGTGCTCATCAGCTCGGTCGGCGTCACCACGGCCGACCTGCCCGTGCTCCCCAACCAGCTCTCAGCCGTGCGCATCGTGGCCAGCATGCCCTTCAGCTACGTCAGCAAAATAAAATCCGACCAGGCCCGGGAGCAGTTCCGCGACCAGGTGCCGCCCGTTTACAAGCTCGATTTTTCCCCGTTGCAGCAATTCGAGAAAGACCTGCGCGAGCTCCTCGCCCAGCTCGAAAAACTCGAGCACGACTATTCCCGCAGCCCGGCCCAGCGCGATGCCCGCCAGAAAGCCCTGGAAAACATCGTGGACGACTTCAACGCCGGCGGCCTCTACCGCACCAGCGTGGATGACGTCGCCATGCTCCTTTCGCTCGGCGACGCCAAGGCGCGCTTCAGCATCATCGAAAACGGCCTCGCCACCCTGCACGAGATTTACGACGAGGGCGTGCACAACAGCGCGCTCGCCAGCGCCCAGCCTGGCGCCATCACCGTATTCCAAATCATCAAGGGCAACGGCGAGATCGCCCAACGCCCCGTCCAGTCGCTCGACGAAGCCCTCACCTTCCTGCGCATCAACCTTGCGGCCGAGGGCATCAGCCGCGACACCACGCTCGCCCTCTTCCGCATTTTTGAAAATGGCGTCACGCCCAACCTAGTTTACGATCCGTCCGCCACCGGACAGCTTCAGGATGAGGCGCTTAAATCCCTCAAGCCGGTTGTTGCCTCCGTCGTGCGCGGCCAGACCATCATCGAGCCCGGCCTGCGCGTCACACCCGAGCAATACGAAATGCTCATCGCCCAGCGCCGCTTCCTTCTCGACAGCGGCAATGTCGAGATGAACGAAGATTTGCAGCTCTTTGGCCGGGTTCTCCTCGTGCTCGCCATGGTCTGGGCCTCGGTCATCTATATCCGCATCGAGGACCGCGAAACGCTCCAGAGCAACGGCCGCCTCGCGCTCCTGGCGCTCGTCGTCATTATCAACCTCGCCCTCGTGCGCCTCACCTACACGCTCAGTGGCCTGCCGTATTTCATCGAACACGACACCACGGCCTCGATCCTGCCCTATACGGTGCCGACCGCCTTCGCGCCCATCATTGTGGCCATCCTCATCGACGCCGGCTCGGGCATCTTCATGGCGCTGCTCGTCTCGATTTTCGCGAGCGTCATCTACGGCAACCGCCTCGACCTGCTCGTGCTCACCTTCCTTGCTTCGTTGGTGGCTATTTTTTCGTGCCGCGGGCTGCGCAAACGCAGCCGCGTGGTGCGCGCCGCCGTCCTCGGCGGGCTCGTCGTCGCCATCTTCACGCTGCTCATCGGCGTGGTGGACCAGCTGCGCCCCCTGGCCGTGCTGGAACAGATGGCCGCCGGCCTCGGCACCGGGCTCTTCACCGGCGTCGCCATTGTCGGCCTGCTGCCCGTGCTCGAAGGCCTCTTCAAACGCACCACCGACATCACCCTGCTCGAGCTGAGCGACTTCAACCACCCGCTCCTCCGCCTCCTGCAAATGGAGGCACCCGGCACCTACCACCATTCGCTCATCGTCGCCCAACTGGCCGAAAACGCGGCCAACGCCATCAACGCCAACCCGCTCCTTGCCCGCGTCTGCGCGCAATTCCACGACGTCGGAAAAACCGGCAAGCCCGAGTACTTTTCTGAAAACCAGCGCGATGGTTTCAATCCGCACGACACGAACAATCCCTCCCTCTCCGCGCTCATCATCAAGAGCCACGTCAAGGACGGCGTGGACCTGGCGCTCAAGCACAAGATGCCCAAGCCCGTCATCGACGTCATCCAGCAGCACCACGGCACCACCCTCCTGCGCTATTTTTTTGAGCGCGCCAAAAGCGAGACACGTTCACCCCTCGGCAGCGTCACACCCTTTCCACCCCAGGAAAAAACGCAGGCGCCCCGCCGGGGAGACACCCTCTATCCCTTCGGATCCAAGGTTTCCGAAGTCACCTACCGCTACGACGGCCCCAAGCCCCAGTTCAGGGAAAGCGCCATCATCATGCTCGCCGACGGCGTCGAAGCCGCCTCGCGTTCCCTGCGCAAAGTGACACCCCAGCACCTCTCCGAACTCATCGAGCAAATCTTCCGCGAACGCATCACGGACGGCCAGCTCGACGAGGCACCGCTCACCTTCGAGGAAATCACCAAGATCAAAAGCAGCTTCAATTTCACGATGCTCAACATGCTGCACTCGCGCGTCGCGTATCCGCCCGGCGAGGGGAAGCCGGAGCCCAGGAGCCAGACATCATAGGCTGGAGACTAGAGCATCTCAACCACTCAACCACTGAGGCACACTGATGATCACTGATCCGGAAGAAACAGATAAAAAATGAGTTCGAACCTAACTTCGTATTATCAGTGACTATAAGTGTACATCAGTGGTTAAGGTGGTCTTCTGCCTGCCTTGAAGTATTAGCGACCATTAGTGTGCATTAGTGGTTAATACGGTATAGAATTCATCGGCTTCTGTTTCTCCCGAAAATGCGCGTCGTCACCATTCACAACGGCCATCCCGGGCTGCGCCCCGACCGCCGCGCTGCCGCCGCCCTCATCCGCACCCTCGACGCCCACGCCGGAAAATTTCTCGGCGGCTGTCCCCCGGGCGAACTTTCCCTCGCGTTCCTGACCGACGCCAGCCTCGCCCGGCTCCATGCCGAATTTCTTGCCGATCCGGCTATCACCGACGTCATCACCTTCGTCGGCGACCCAGCCCATGGCCTCGCCGGGGAAATCTGCGTCTCCGCCGACGCCGCCGTTCGACAAGCAGGCCCTGAGCTCGGTCGAAGGGCAGCCCGACAAAGCCGCCCTGAGCGAAGCCGAAGGGGCAAAGTCTCAAACAACAGCTTCAGCGACGAGCTCACGCTCTATATTGTGCACGGCTGGCTGCATCTCGCCGGCTATGACGACCTGGCGCCCCGGAAAAAAAGAAGCATGCGCGCCGCCGAGGCCCGCGCGCTGAAATTGCTTCGCGCCGCCGGTTGCCGGCCGCACTTCCGGCTGCGCCCTCAGCGCCGGGCTAGGCCGGTTTGAAAACACACCCTAGTCAAATAATTTTGCCTCGGCGCATTTTTTACCGGATGCTTCAATTCTGATGCGCCCAAGCCACCTCGCCTCGCTTCGCAACGCCTTTTTCTCCGGACTCATCGTCATCGCGCCACTCGCGGCCACCTGGATCGTTTTTTCATGGCTCGTCGACAAGATCGGCGGCGGCTTCCGTCCCTACCTGTTTCCTTTCGTGCCCGAAGGCCATCTCGTCATCCTCTGGGACATCCTGGCCGCCTGCATCGTCGTCGCACTCATCACGGCAATTGGTTACACGTCGCGGTATGTTTTTGGCAAATATTTTGGCAGCGTGGCCGAACGCTTCATGGAAAGCATTCCTGGCGTCGGTGCGGTTTATCACTCCGTCAAGCAGATCGTCGACACCTTCAACACCAAGGACCGCCACAGCTTCAGCAAGGTCGTGCTGGTCGAATTTCCGCGCAAAGGAGCCTACACCATCGGCTTTATCACCAGCCTCGAACGGGGCGAAGTCCAGGCCAGGACGTCGGCTGGCCTCGTCAGTGTCTTCGTTCCCACCACGCCCAATCCCACCGGCGGTTATATTATTTTTGTGCCCCGGAATGAATTGATCGAACTCGAGATGTCCACCGGCGATGGCATGAAGCTGATCATCTCCGGCGGCACCGTCATCCCGCCGTGGCCGTTGGGAAAGACTGAAGAGCTGAAAGGCTGAAGAGCTGAAAAATTTCCTGATTTCCCGCTTTTTCAGCCATTCAGTTTTTCAGCCTTTCACCACCGCCCTTCAGCCCTTTCTGATGCCCGGCCCCACGCTCCAGACCGATGCGCTCGTTCTGCTGAAACAGCCGCCCGCCGACGCGTTTCAAACCTACACGGTTTTTTCCACCGGGCACGGTGGGCTCCTCGTGCTCCAACGCCTGCCGAAAAAAAATGCCCCGGCGTCCGTCGCGCTCGACCTGTTCGACGACGTCGCGCTCCTCCTCGAAAGCTCCAACCAGGGCCGCACCTGGTTCGTGCGCGAATCGCGGCTCATCACGCGGTACAGTGGCATCGGCCGGCGTTACGAGTCTCTCCGGTTCGCCTCCACGCTCGCCACGCTCGTCGCCCGCAACCCCGGGCCGGACGAGAGCCGCGCGCCCGTCGCCGCGCTGCTGCGCACCGCCTTCACCGCCTTCGCCGGCAGCGCCCGACCCGACCTCGTTTACTTCAAAAGCCTCTATCGTTTCGCCCGCGACGAAGGCTACCCGGTGAAGCAGGAATGGTTGGCCGGACTGCCCGCCGCCCAGCGCACACTCGCCGAGAATCTCCTCGCCACGCCACTGGCCACACTGGTGGAAACCCAATCCGCCGTCGCTGATGCGCCTTCCGCCCTCTTGCTCCGCCGCCTCGAAGATTACCTCCGCACCCACACCGAAATTTTGCTGGAGTAACGCCTGTAATGTAATGGAACCGCGAATGAACGCTAATAAAACAGGCGGTTTACCACAAAAGAGGTTTACTGCTCTTTAGCTTTTCGGTGCGTGAAGCTGACCATGATTGATTCTGAGGCTTGTCTATTCGCAGCCATTGGCGTTCATTCGCGGTTTTAAAAACCCCTCACTTTCCCCTTTAACTCTCCGCGCTTTTTCGCCATCAGGATGCTTCGTGGCAAAAACCCAGACCATCGGCCCCGGCGAGATCCATGCTGCTCTCGACCGCCTGGCCGCCGCCATTTCTGCCCGCCATGCCTCCACCCAGAAGCTGCTGCTCCTCGGCATTGCCAATGGCGGCGTCGAGCTCGCCCGCCGGCTTTCCACCCGGCTCGCCGCCCTCGACTCCCGGCCTTCCACCCTCGCCGGCACGCTCGATATTTCCTTTCATCGCGACGACATCAGCCGCCACCCCATCCCGAAGGAATTTGCGCCCACCCACATCCCCGCCGACGTGAACGGCGCCACCGTCATCCTGGTGGACGACGTTCTGTTCTCCGGCCGCACCGCCAAGGCCGCGCTCGATGAGCTCTTCGACCACGGGCGCCCGGCCAAAGTCGAGCTCGCCGTCCTCGCCGACCGAGGCGGCCGGCGACTGCCCGTCGCCGCCGACTACACCGGCCTGACGCTCCCCGCCAGCGATGACGAAAAAGTTGTCGTCCGCCTCGATCCCGCCAATCCTGCCCGCGACGCCATCCGGGTCGCAACGTCGGCTTAGTAGAATTTTTTTCACAACCTCTAAAATCCACCATGCCCTGGACGCGCCGCCACCTTATCTCCATCGAGGAACTTTCCCTCGCCGAAATCGGGCAGATTCATGCCACCGCCGGCGCCTTCAAGAAAATCCTCCAGCGCAGCGTGAAAAAAGTCCCCGCACTCCGCGGCAAGACCATCGTCAACCTCTTCCTCGAGCCCAGCACCCGCACCCGCCTCGCCTTCGACATGGCCGCGAAGCGCCTCAGCGCCGACGTCATCACCTTCGATGCCGCCACCTCGAGCGCGACCAAGGGCGAAACGCTCCGCGACACCGCTGAAAACATCCAGGCCCTCCAGGCCGACATGATCATCATCCGCCACGCCGCCTCCGGCTCGCCGCTCTACCTTTCGCGCCTGCTCGACATCCCCGTCATCAACGCCGGCGACGGCGCCCACGAGCACCCCACCCAAGGCCTGCTCGACACCTTCACGATGAAGGAGCACCTCGGCGACCTGCGCGGCAAAAAGGTCGTCATCCTCGGCGACATCCTCTTCAGCCGCGTCGCGCGGTCCAACCTCCACGCCCTGACCAAGCTCGGCGCCGCCGTCACCCTCTGCGGCCCGTCCACCCTCGTGCCGCACTGGTTCACCGACTTCGGCGTCACCGTCTCCCATGACCTCAAGGGCGCCCTGGACGGCGCCGAGGTTGTCATGCTGCTTCGGATCCAGCACGAGCGCCAGACCAGCAGCCACTTCCCCTCCCTCGGCGAATACACCGGCATGTTCGGCCTCAACAAGACCCGCGCCTCCTGGCTGCACCCCAAGGCCATCATCATGCACCCCGGCCCCATCAACCGCGGCGTCGAGATCGACAGCGACCTCGCCGACGGCGAACGCAGCGTGATCCTCGAGCAGGTCACCAACGGCATCGCCGTGCGCATGGCCGTCCTCTACCTCTGCGCCGGCGGCCAGCCGGAAAATGTGGCTCCAACTGAATAAACCTTCTCATGCCTAATCTTTGGATAACCAACGCGCGCGTCATCGATCCCGCCGCCAAACGCGACGCCGTCGGCGACCTTTTTGTGCGCGACGACCTCCTCGTCGATTCCCTCGGTGCCGCCGGCAAGAAAGGCGCCAGGAAGATCGACGCCCGCGGCCTCGTCGCCTGCCCCGGCCTCGTGGACATCCACGTGCATTTCCGCGAGCCCGGCCAGACGCACAAGGAAACCATCGGCTCCGGCTCGCGCGCCGCGGCCGCCGGCGGTTTCACCACCGTCGTCTGCATGCCCAACACCACCCCTGTCGTGGACAACGTCGGCACCATCCAGTTCATCAAGGACGCCGCCGCGCGCGACGCCGTCGTGCGCATTTATCCCACCGGCTGCATCACCGTCGGCCAGAAAGGCGAGCAACTCGCGCCCGCCGGCTCGCTCCAGCGCGCCGGCGTCGTCGCCCTCACCGACGACGGCCGTTGCGTGCAAAACAACGAGCTCATGCGCCGCGCCCTCGAATACGCAAAAATGTTCGACCTGCCCGTGATGGACCACTGCCAGGACGACGCGCTCACCCACGACGCCGCGATGAACGAGGGCGTCATCTCCACGCGCCTCGGCCTGCGCGGCTGGCCCAACGCCGCCGAGGACCTCATTGTCTCGCGCAACGTCATCCTGAGCAGCTACACCGGCGCGCACATCCACCTCCAGCACATCAGCTCCAAATATTCCGTCGAAATCATCCGCCGCGCCAAGGCCCGCGGCCTGCGCATCACGGCCGAGGCCACGCCGCACCATATCGCGCTCACCGATGCCGCCCTCGCGACCTACGATACAAACCTGAAAATGAACCCGCCCCTGCGCACCGAGGCCGACCGCCAGGAAATCCTCGCCGGCCTGCGCGACGGCGCGCTCGACTGCATTTCCACCGACCATGCCCCGCACACGATCGACGACAAGGACCGCGAGTTCGACTCCGCGCCCTTCGGCATCATCGGCCTCGAAACCGCGCTCCCCGTCTGCCTCAACGTCCTCGTCCGCCAGAACAAATTCAAGCTCACTCACGTCATCGACCTGATGACGCGCAAGCCCGCGCAAGTCATGAAACTTCCCGCCGGCACCCTCGCTTCCGGCGCGCCCGCCGACATCACGCTCTTCGATCCCGATGAAAAATGGGGTTACGACGCCAAGGCCGGCTTCAGCAAATCCAGCAATTCCCCCTGGCACGGCCAGACTCTCACCGGCCGCGTGAAAACCACCGTGGTCGCCGGCCGCATCGTTTTCGACGGACAAAAGATTCTCGCAAGTTGACACCTCGGGCAACCGGACGCACACTGTGCCCGTGAGTGGCACCAGGCACACCGACCCCAAAGGCAGCCGGAAGACCGCAGCCGTTGTCAATTCGACCCAAGACCGCCGGCTGTGGGAAGAATTGCTCGCCGAGCTTCAGGCCCGGCACTGGAAAAACGAACCGCGCGAGACCCTCGGTGAGATTCGCCACAAGCTCATGAGCGCAGCCGGGCGCTGTCGTTAGCTGGAGCATTTTAAATAAAACCGTGGCCATATCGCATGGACCACGGCGAGGATGTAGTTCCCTCCGCTCAGACGCTTGGTAAGCGGCCAGCCGAATTTTTCGCCACAAAAGGTCACATAGAGCTCAAAGAAAGGTTGTTCTCTGTGTTCTTCTTGTCCGCCAAGGCCTTGGCGAAGGCGGATGTGCTCCTTCGTGGCGACCCTAGTTTTTACACCGCTATAGCGGTATATTGGAGTGGAAATGTGGGGGCCTTCGGCTGCCGAAGTTCTATCCCCTGCACGGCTTGCACCTTGGCCGCCGTCTTGTCCGCCATAGCTTCAGCGACGGCGGAAGCCCTATGCCTGTCCGCGGTGAGCCTGTCGAACCCGTCGAATGGGCCTGCCCTGAGCTTGCCGAACGGGTCGAATGGGCGCAGGAGGCTCGCCAAGCGCGCCGCGGGTTGCATGATGCCTGCGCGTAATGCCCGACCACATCACTCCCGTCCTCACCATCGCACTCACTGCCGAGATTATCCTTTCCCTCGCAGGTTTGGTCGTGTGGTTGCTCGTCGCGCTCCGCCCGGCCGTGCGCACGCAGCCTGCGCGCCTTGCACCGTGGCCGGTTTCGTTCAGCGATTTCCTTGCTTGCGCCTTGTCCGTCATCGGTGGCGGCCTTTTTCTTCAAGTCCTTGGCCGCGCCATTTCCGATCCTTTGCTAAAAAAGTTTTCCGCCAGCCACGATACGCATATCGTCGTTTACGGCGCAGCCTTCCAGGTTGGACTGCTTGCAGGTGTTGCCGTCGCGGGCTCCTATCTGCGCACGCGGTGGGAAAGCCGCGAAGCCTCAGTACCGCCACGCCGCGGCGCATGCTTCTTGCTGCTTGCCGGGATGCTGACGTTTCTCGCCGTGCTGCCCGTGGTCTATCTCACCGGTTATGCATGGAATCAATTCCTCGCATGGCTTGGCTTTCCGCCCGAGCCGCAGGAATTGGTCGAGGTCTTTGCCCACGCAAAATTATCCGTGTCCTCCGTGGTGTTGTTTTTGCTCGCGACCATCACCGCCCCGGTGGTTGAAGAGCTGATTTTCCGCGCCGGGCTCTTTCGCTACCTGCGCACGCGTGTTCCGCGCTGGGCTGCACTCACCCTGCCTGCGCTGTTTTTTGCCGGGTTGCACGTGGACTGGAAAACATTGAGCGGTTTGGGCAGCCTTGCCCCGCTCGTCGTGCTGGCCATCATTTTCTCACTCGCCTACGAGCGCACCGGCCGCATTGGCGTCACCATGATCGCGCATGCCATTTTTAACCTGAACATGATCCTGCTCATCATGGTTGGAATGCCAGCCTAATTCTGGCGGAAAATCTCAAACGCCAAACCTCCAAATCCCAACCAGCGAAATCTAAAGCCCACAAGGACGCTGACCTTTGTGATTTGGTCTTTGGGATTTAAATCTGTGCCGATGTCCCCTTTTGAAAAGAATAAATCCGGCTCCGTCGCCGCGCTGGGCGAAGAAAAGCTCATCGCCCTGATCCGCCGCTGGCTCGGCCCGGTCTCGCCGCCCGCGCCATTCGGAATCGGCGACGATTGCGCCGTGCTCCCCGCCGCGAATGTGCGCCAGCTCATCACGACCGACCCGGTGATTTACGGCCGGCATTTCGACGACGCCCTGCCGCCCGCCGCCGTCGGCGCCAAGCTGCTCAAGCGCAACCTCAGCGACCTCGCCGCGATGGGCGCGCAGCCCACCGTCGCCGTGCTTTCGCTCACGCTCGACCCGCGCGTTAGCCTGCGCTGGCTGGAGCAATTTTACCGCGGCCTCGCCGCGGCGGCGCGCCGCTGGCGTGTGCGCATTGTCGGCGGCGATCTCACCCAGGCCAAAAACTTTGTCGGTGCCTATCTCACCCTGCTCGGCAAGCCCGCCGGCCCCCGCATCGTCACGCGCAACGGGGCGCGCCCGGGCGATGCCATTTATGTGACCGGCCAGCTCGGCGGCAGCCGGCTCGGTCACCATTGGCGTTTCCTGCCGCGCCTGGCCGAAGGCGCCTGGCTCGCGCGACAGTCTGCCGTGCGCGCCATGATGGATGTGAGCGACGGCCTGGCCAAGGACCTCTGCGCGCTCACGCCGCCCGGCGCCAAACCTGCCATCAATGCCACGGACTTGCCTGTAAGCGCGGCCGCCCGGCGCCTCGCCGCGCGCACAAAAAAATCACCCCTGTACCACGCGCTCTGCGACGGCGAGGACTACGAACTCGTCTTCGCCCTCGCCCGGACCGCCGACCGCGCCGCCTTTGAGAAAACCTGGCACCGCGCCTTCCCGCGCACCCGCCTCACCCGCATCGGGAAGTTCGTCCGCCTCCGAGATTTGCCGGCCAGCGCGCTGCGGCTGGAGAAGTTTGCCGGTTACGAACACTTTCGTTAAAATAATTTAATTAACCACAGAGGCACGGAGGGCACAGAGAAAAGCCGATTTCCTTACTCTGTGCCCTCCGTGCCTCTGTGGTTAGACTTTTTCCATGAATATATTTGAAAAACTCCGCGCCGGCATCGCCACCGCCTCAGCCGAAGAGACGCGCTCGCTCGCCGCGGAACTCGCCGCCGCGCTGCCACCCGACACCACCCTCGCGCTGCACGGCGATCTCGGTGCGGGCAAGACGACCTTCGTGCAAGGCCTCGCCCACGGCTTCGGCATCGTCGAACCGGTGACAAGCCCCACGTTCACGATCTTCACGCTGCATCGCAGGACAGCAGGAACCCTGGTCCACCTCGACGCCTACCGCCTGGACGACCCGCGGCAAATTGAGGCGCTCATGCTCGACGATTTCCTGGTGAGCCCGTGGTGCCTCGCGGTCGAGTGGCCGGAAAAAATCGCCGCCTGGCTTCCGGACAACGCAATCCACCTCGCCCTGGGCATCGCCGACGACGGCCGGCACACGATCCGACTGAAGTAACTATCGCCAAACCCAGATTCCGTTTCTGTTTTAACCACGGATTACACGATGATCACGGATCTACTGACGGCATTCGTAATCGGTAGGGCGAGGCGTCCTCGACGAGCCGTTCGACTTCGCTCACGGCTACAACCGCGGCAACGGCCCCGAGCTTGTCGAGGGGCTCACCCGGCCTTCTTCGCTAAGGCTTCGAAAGCCACTCACGGTTCTACTCCTTCCGTAGCTTTCAGCGAAGGAGGGAGGGTTCGCCCTACCTGCTTAACGATCAAAAGCGACAACCTTCCGATTATCCGTGTAATCCGTGGTTAAAGTCTGAAACAAATCCTCAGCTCGCCGGCGTTTCCGACTTGGTTTCTTCAACTGGAGGCTCTTCGGCCACCGCCACGGCAGGTTCGCTCGCAGACGGTGGTGTCTCGCCATTGGTTTCGGCCGCGGCTGGCTCGCTCGGCACAGCTTCTTCCGGCGCGGCCTCGGGAAAGTTCTCCGGATCGTGCTCGGAAGCTTCGGCTTCTTTTTTCTTGGCTTCGGCAATCGGCGGCGCCGCAAAGAGGCGGCCATCGATAAACTCGGTCACGTAACCTTCGGTCACAAGCCAGCGCAGGTCGCCTTGCAGGCGGACAAGTTTCCCCCGCTGCTCAGGCGTAATCGCAGGCGCAGGCATCGCGGGAATTTCCCCGGCAGGAGTTTCCCCGGAGGTAGGCTGGAGACTCGCGATCGGCCCTAGGCCGAGAAATTTCTCCGGAAGTTCGCTGGCCCTGACCATCGGGTGGGCTTCAATAAAAGCGATGAGCGTGCCAATGCTGTCGGCGAAAACCTGTCCCGGGACGCGGAACCGGCGTTTCACGGCGCAGACATAGCTGATGCCCTTGGAGCCTTTTTTGAAAATAGTGAAGCTTTCGCGCCGGAGGCGGCCGCGGAGGCCGTTGGCGGTGTCGAGCGGGAAGCGGCGCTGGCGTTCGAGATGGCCTTCGACCGCACGGCGGATCTCACCGGGCGCGATCATTTCCAAGAGCTTGCCCGGGAAGCGCACCGGGTCGAGGACGCGCAAAACTTTATCGGAGGCGTGGGTAAGAAGATAAGTGCGGGCCTCCTCGATCGAGTCGAAGGTCAGCGCGGGCGGCGGAGGTGTCGAGGGAGTTTCGAGAGCCGGGGCCTCGGGCTTGGGCTCGGACGATTCGGCGGCGGGCTCGGTCGGCGGTTGGGCCGCCGGCGTTTCGATGCCCGGAACCAGGGGGGAAGATTCGGCGACAGGCGCCGCGGGCTCGGCTGGCTTCTCGGCATCGGGCTTGGCCGCGGCATCGGCCGGGCTGCCGGATTTCCACGTGTAGCGCGTGGCTTTCTTCATTTTTTCGAGCCACTGGTTAATGAGCTCGGGATCGCGGACGGATTCGATGCGCTCGCGAAAACTTTCGAAAGACATGCGCGCCACCTTCGCCGCATGGTGCTGCTGGATGGTCTGGAGATAACGGTGGTAGTTGGGCGGGCCGAGGAGTTCGCCCGTGATCGTGCAACGGTTGATGACCTGGAAGTTTCCCTTCGGCGGGTCGATCTCGATCTCGCCGAGGTCAAAAAACTTGTCGAGATGCTTGCCCAGCACATGGGCGATGACGGCTTCCTCGGACTCGAACGGCAGGCCGTCGGGCACGCTGAGGTAGAGCGGCACGGGCTTGGCCGCAGGAGCCGTGGCATCGGTCGCAGCCGCTGGCTTGCGCTGGACAACGGCGACAAAGCGCTCGTTTTTTTGGAGGATGGTGCGCGCAATATCGAAGAGCTCGAGCGTGCGGCAGGACGCGCGGATGGTTTTCGCGAGCGCGGCAAAGCTCGTATCCTCAGGATAGAAGGCGACGTTGAAATACGGACTTTCGTAAGGAGGACGCGGCGCTTCCTGCCCACCACGCGGCGGAAACGGGCGCGGGCCGCCCGGGCCACTGCGGGAATCGCGGGGATCGCGGCGTGGCGGACGATTGGCGGACGCCGGGGCTTCGCCGCCGGCAGGCCCGGCCGTGGGTGCGCCGGTGACAGCCGGCTTGCGGAAAGCACGGCGATCCCGGTGCAGGGCAGCGCCATCGCGAGAATCGGGCCGGCGATCATCGCCTTCTCGATGAGGACGGTCTTCGCGCCGGCCACGAGGGCTGGCACGGCCCGCAGGATCAGTCTTGTCCTGGGTCCATTGAGTGCCGAAGCTGAAGCTTTGGAGCTGGCTTAGGTCGAGTTTGTTGAAATCCGTAGTCGGATTTTCCTTGGCTGCAGGGTCGTCCATGAAATGACAAAGCGGGCCGGGGCCCGCGTGAAGTTGCACGATAGAGGATGGATAATCTCCTCCGGGAAGCTGGGTGTGGCAAGCGATTTCCCCGGGGATTTTTCCAGTTAAGGAATCATCCTTGGTAAAAAAGAATGGCGGCCATTGCCGTGCAGGATTTAATTCCGGCTGTTCGGGGATTCATCACGCTTAAAGGAGTGGCAGCGAACAACGGTCCATCGGACGTAGCGTGGCAAGGATATTAGCATGACGCGCCTCGAACGTTACAGCCGGGAAACACGCGCATTTTCACTATCGGCCCCGCTGACGCCACTCGTTCCGAATCATGTTGCCGAGCCGACGACCGCGGTTGCGAAGAAACAAAAGCGGTCCAGCATCGACAAAATAGGTGAGGAGGATGCTGTCGCGGGTGCTCACTTCCGGACCGACTGTTTCAACCGAATGCCAGGTGTCGGTGCCGACGGCAAAGGCGTAGCCGGTGTTGGGCGAAAATTTCATTTGCGTGTGCTTGGCAAAACTTCCGTCCGGCCTCCGTTCGTTGAAAACCGTGCCGATCTGCATCACGCTTTCATCGGGCGGCAGATAGAGCTGGACAGTAATTCCCTTCCAATGCGTGTCCGTGTGCGGAGGTATGCTGTAGCCTGAAACATCGCGCGTGAGAATCGGCATTGGATACAGGCCAGTTCGGGCAAAACCCGATCCAAAGCGGCGCTCAAGTGGCGACGCGAGTTTTTTCCGAAAAACCGTCTTCAGCTCGGGTGAACACAGCGCCCTGCCCACCACCTTCCAAATCGCTTGTTTCTTCGCCGGCAGGTGCCGGATGAATTCTGGAAAAAGATCGGTCTTCATCCGGGTGGGCCGGCCGGCCATTTGCGCAGATTTGGTCCGGCCGGACATGGCGCGATAGTCGGACGCGGCCGGCATCGCGGCCAACATGCCGGCATAGACTTCTTCGGGAAACACCCGTTCAAATTCGAGATGGAAAAACGGCTCACTGACCTCGCGGGCCGCGTCAATCGAACGGCAGACAAATTCCGTCACTTCGTGGACAGAAAGCATCATTTCTGTTTCGGCCGGAAAGGACATCGGATTATGACCTAGGAAAAACCGGGAAATTTCAAGTGGGCAAGTTATTTCCAGTCTATTCAAGTCGGTGTCCGCCGCCGTAACGCAGCAAGCTCTCGTTCTATGCTCGGCGTTGAAGGCCCTCCTTCGCTCTTCAAGCTTCCGCCTCCTTTTCACTTCGTCGTGCCATGCGAAGCTCCCGCAGGAGCGAAGCATGGTGCTCGGGAAGGGACTCGAACCCTTACGCCTTACGGCACACGCCCCTCAAACGTGTGTGTCTACCAATTCCACCACCCGAGCGATTCCAAACAGGGAAGGCGCACTAAGAGCCATCGCCCAGACCTTGTCCAGCCCGGAAATATCCACCTGTTTCCAATCAGTCTCGCGAAGGATCCGAGGTAATCGAAGTTAAATTAAAATTCAAAATATTTTGTTCATGCTCCATATGCGTGCGCATCCGTCATCCGTGGTAAAAAATCCGCCTTCACTTCCTTCGTTTCCTTCGCGTGAAACAATCCTCCGTGCTCTCTGCGCCCTCTGCGTTAAAATAAATTTCTTTACCGCGGATCGCGCGGATGAACGCGGATAATCCGCCCTCATCCGTGCCTATCCGTGTAATCCGTGGTAAAATTAATTAGCGTCGATTAGCGGAAATTAGCGGTTGCGTCTCAGAAAATGGGCTTGGACACGACGCCCAACGGGCCAAGGCTGCTCAATCCGCGCCCAACCATGACTCACCACGACGAAATTCAGCGCGCCCTGCTCGCTTCCTACGAAGCGGATGGCGGCATCAATCACCTCGACGGAACCAACCTGCCTTCACAGGCCTCGGTCAACCAGCTCGCGGTCGACTGCATGCATCTGCTTTTCCCCGGCTACTTCGAAGAGCGCGGCTTGG
>Ga0210387_10000923_pt1 | contig 21573 bp, 21 predicted proteins | sample IncBWC7OmetaG_FD_160108 | JGI IMG/M metagenome (GOLD analysis project Ga0210387, IMG submission 160108) | Forest soil microbial communities from Barre Woods Harvard Forest LTER site, Petersham, Massachusetts, United States - Inc-BW-C-7-O ...
GACATGGCACAATCGATGCCACGTCACACCGAAAAAATACCAGTCGGCAGCACACCCGCTGCCGCAACGAAACCTCGTACTCGAGGAGATTTGCGGACATCAAGGACTGTCCCACCAGCCAGTACATGAGCCTTGAGCTCGAGAACTGGAGCGCCTAGCCCGAGCAGTCGCCACTCGCAGTCGAGCAGCCAACGCAATCGGGCTAGGGATCCCAATCCTCTGAGGAGTGATTTGGCAGTGACACACCCGTTGCCATTCGACTTTTTGCCTCGTAGAACAGGCAATGAAGCGTCGGCAGCAGCTCGAGCTGCGCAACGGCCGATAGCATCTGGAGATCAGGGTGGCACGAGCCGAGCTCGTCAGATGGGGTCAAGCCGTTGTGATCATCAGGATCACATATCAACTGGACGAGACAACGCTGCGGCACTGCCGTCACATAGATCGTCCCCGAGTGAAACTCGACGACCGAGTGTCAAAGGTAAGGCACGGCAGGTTTCGCCGCATAGAAGTCAACCAGTTAAGCCGGTCGAACCACTTGGGAAGAGTACACTTCAGTCACCTATATTTTCAGGTCTTTTAGCTTATTGAATTTTGCTTTAGTGAACAGACTAAAAGCTAGGGAATGGGGGGAGGGGTATACTTTTATGATAATGGGAATATATTCCTCCTCATCCCTCTAAAAATATTATTCTCATGCCTGAAATAATTCACTACATATGAGAATTGTTCTCCCTGCTGGGAAATATACACACATGTCACAGGGTGGCAGGGGGCCCCTATAAAATAAAATAAAATATTTATTTTTTGGTACCTATGCCATCTGCCATGGTTGTGGCTGATGTGAATCTCAATCACCACTTTAGTACAGATGTTCTACTTTGATTTTAGTCCTAACCCTAAGTGTCAGCTAGATACAAGATGAAATAAATCACTCATTCCTCTCAATTATTTGACACTATATCTGTAGTGATGTCTGCTGCATCCCATATTTGATTGCAATAATATTGTAAAAACATGCTGCACCTTGTACTGCTTTGCCAAACATCGCAGCACATCAGCCATCATTCCACTGGAAGAAATAGGTTGTTCCAAGACTCTATCTATGCCCTTGCATATTAAGGTAGGCATCCTTCATAAGCAGCTAGATCACATGACCTATATTGAACCTTCTGCTGCATGGCCTATTCCTGCAGCACAATGAAAAAAATTATAATTTCTGGCACTAGGGAATGATGCACACAGTCATAGCCTACATTTTCCTATTTTAGAATTTCCAAATTCTACTTCCTCGACCTGAAATAACATTTTTGGTGATTAAAAAAATTGAATTGTACAAAGTGTTTCTTTTACAAATCTATGTATAAAACATTTTGGTTTTTCAAAATTTTGGCACTCATAGCACTTGGCAGGCCCTATAACTGGTCCAAAAAACCTTTTTTGTACCAATCAACTGGATTTTTTTTTAGTCTACAAAATTATTGGCACTGAATTACCTTTTTGAGCAATTTTAGGGTTACAGTAATAATCATGTGATCTAGCTGTGTATAGATAACACCTATCTTAGGTGTCTTGAGTTCACCTATACAAGACCCTTAGATGTATCATCAGGAACCCTCAGACATTGCATCTGACCTGTGACTGTTCTGGTAATGTCCTGTGCTAGTGATGAAGTGGAAATATGTAGCAGATAATCTGGGGGTATTTTGAGAACCTTCTGCAGGTTGTTTGCATTACATTCTATGGCTATGCATGGCTAGTGATGGGCATGGGTAGAGGTAACCTGCAGGTTTTTGGTGGGTATGGGTACAGATTCCTGTACCTGTGAGCTTCAAAACAAGACCTAGATCATCTAAAATGGTTAAGTATTGAGTAAGGTATGATCAATTTGATTGTTTTGAACATAACTCACTCAATACTTGACCATTTTGGATGATCAAGGGCTCATTTTGACCAGAAAAACCCATACCCAACAGGTAAGGGTCTATGCAGGTACAGGTACAGGTACAGCTGAATATACCTGTGGGTTACCCATGCCCATCACTATGCATGACCCAACTGGCATTTTTATGTACTGGACAAGTATAGTAAGAAATAACTGTTTTGTGAAAGTGTTGGCAACAAGGGCAAATTGGTGATTCAGCATGTTATATATGGAGTACATATCTGTTCAGTATGTAACTGCATGAGTAATACAGCATGCTTCTTCAGCAGTTTGGTGGCAAGTTTATAATATGATCCAGATGTAAATGTTTGATAGACTGTCTTCTATGAATGCATATTGGGGGGGCATAATCCATATCTTGTCCAGGTTAAAGTCATCTGTCCATTATATTATATTCCTGACTGCACCATATAGTGGGTGTCATCATAATGCCTGGGAGCCACTCTGTGATGTACTTTATGAACCAGGAGGTGGAATGGCAGCAGACCAGCATGTGCATCTAGTATGTCCATGGCAGATTTCTAATATAATTCAACTTGTAATTTACTGAGACTAAGGAGTAATTTATTCTCCATGTTGAAAATATTTTCAAAGATATGGGGAATATTCTCCAAGGTGAGGGGTATATTGTTCCACATCTTGAAAATGTTCTCCAGAGTATGGGAAATATTCTCAGCAGATCCAGAAATATTTTCACACCTTCAAGAATGTTCTCCAAGATTGGGGTATAATATTCTGTGTCTTGAAAATATTCTCCAGAGTATGGAAAATATTCTCAGCATATCCAGAAATATTGTCACCCCTTCAAGAATGTTCTCCAAGATTGGGGTATAATATTCTGTGTCTTGAAAATATTCTCCGGAGTATGGGAAATCTTCTCAGCAGGATGGGGAATATTATCATGCATCTGGGGTATATAATTCTGTGTCTTGAAAATATTCTCCGCAGTATGGGGAATCTCCTCAGCCAGGTGGGGAATATTATCATGCCCCTGGAGAATGTTTCCCAAGGTGAGGGAGACATTATCACATGTCTCAAAGATGTTTTCCAGGATGAGCATATTGTTATCTATTATCTTGAATATCAAAGAATACAAATAACCCCCATCCTCATTGACAAAAGTACTATTTCCTTACCTATTATACATATTCAACTACAATATTACACAGGTGTGTACATATTAGTCAATTTCTGAATACCCATCTTCTGATTCCTCAATGGCTTCCAACAATCCACCATCATCATCATCATCATCATCATCATCATCATCATCATCACCCTCCTCCTCCTCCCCCTCATCCTCAATATCATCTGGCTGTTCATGACTATCTTGTACTACTGTGCTCTCATGAAACTCATATAACCTTGTATTTGCCAGCTCCTCTTCACTTGGTCCCCAACTCTCTGGCATTTGATCTGGAATAAGAGTCACTGCAGGCCGCCAAATAGACACCAGATGAGTGAGGTATTCAGCATGCAGCTTCAGCTGATATTTTACATCATCATCTGCTATAATGCAATAATGTAAGCTATTAATTCAAACCATCTGTAAAATCTTATCAACATACCACAAGCGTTAATTGCCTCTGATACACACTGCCACTCTTCAAGCATCCATTCCTGTATGGCTTGACGTTCCTTGCATAAACGTCTTTCTTCTTCTTCACATCGGTCCAACTCCAATAAACTCTTAATTCCTTCTCTCACATCATCATCTCCAAGCCAACCAGGAATTTCTCCATCAAAGTCATTCTCTTGTAATCCAACATCTTGCCATATCTCATCATCAACATCAAGTTGAAAGAGACCCTCTTTTTCAATTATATGAGGTATCACTGCACCACGAGGTGCAGAGCCCTGGTTTATCAAAGTCTCAAGTTCAGCACACAAACTATTATATTTCTTGCAGAGATTTTGAATTCCAGGCTCTTTGCGTTTTATTTGGGTTTCTGCATGAACACGCAATTTATTTGCTGATGTTGTACTGTGTCTGTAAGCTCTCTCCACACCATCCAGTTCAAATTTCCGCTGAGTAAGACGGCTCCGAATTCGCCTTTTCAGTGCCAGAGCATTCATGCGCACTTGTAAAAATTTATTGTTCAATAACTTGGTCAGATTTAGTCGTCCATCCACATCAAGGGCTGACCGTTTATGATCAATACTCCTCTGAAAACGGTTACACTTTGACTGGAGCTCTTCATGTTGTGTGGTTGCTTCACCTGCATCCATGTCTCCTTCATATTGGCCAGTTTCAAGCATTTCCTCCAACCTTATCATGTCTGTTTTGTATGAGTGTATTGTGGTCTTCAATGCCAAAATCTCTTCAATTGCCTTATTGGCTAAATTTGCAGACCGTCGCACAAGAGGCTTTGTCTGCTCTTTGATTTGTGCAGCCCATTCTGCTCTCAGAACATCTTTGCTAATATTGAGGCTATCAAGTGAATTTATAGCCTTTGCCTTCCTCTGCCGACAGCTGACCCATTTGCGATGCAACCAATGGCCAAGCTCATAAAGTGACTTTTTATCCAGATGTTTGACTTGATTATCGATTGTGTAGATTCTATGAAAATACTGTTGTTATAATTAGATTAAGTATATGAAATAGCATAGCTGTAACTTACCCCTGCCATACGCAGAGAAGATATAAGCAGCTTGATTGCACTCCAAAACCGCTCACAGCCTTCTCCATCTGTTAAGCCAAACCCACGACACTTTCGGGGGTGGTAAATCATTTGACAGGGCCATTGATGACCATAAGCATGGAATACAGAAATCCCAAATGTGATACGGTCCTGGAACTCCTTCAGGAAGTCCCATTTGATACAGCTACGGTGTAGCTGACAACCAATATCATATAATAGCCCAACACGCATTTCAGGTGGAAGATGTTTGAATAAGGTGTTTAACAATGCAAGTGCATAATGTTGTCGCTCCCCAGCTGATGTCATGTTGACCAGCCAGAGAACACGATCATGTCGGCAAAGCAATGCCATAAGTCCAGTATCTGAGAAATACTGGGTACTGGCCTTCTGACGCTTCTCATCAGCAGCCAGAAAAGATTCATGACATTCATCTAGAACAGACTTTGGTACCTTCATTGGCCCTTCAAAGCCATCAGGTGCCTCAGCTGCTGCTCTAGTTCTAGAAGCTGTTGTTGTCTGAGGCCGAACACTATCTACAAAATCTTCCATGGAAGAGACATCTTCCTTAGAAACAAACACTGTTTCTGGATGCATATGTAAAGGTTCATTTGGCATCCCTTTACCTTTGCGACGCTTGTGCTTAAAGCAGGCATCTAGTTCAACAATAACATCCACACTGATCATATGATTGTCAGTTTCATGTGTAAATATCAATGAATATTCTCACATTTCGTTAGGATCATGACACCTCTGTCCCCCAAAACAAGCTGGACACCGTGCACGCAAATACTCACTTGGCCTATCCTGTTTGCTAGCCTCAGCCTGAGGTAGCTGATCACCCCCAAGACTGTTCTCATCCTCTGCAAGAGAAACATCTAAATCTGATGAATCAGCCATATCAATTGCATAAATCTCCAATATTACATACCAGGCTCAGAGTCCTCACACTGCAAATTTTCACGTACAACATCCAAATAATCCTTCACAACCAGATTTTTGTGATTGACTAATGTTGCATACCATTTCATGGCATTTGCAAAACGACGACGAAGGCTGTCCTGAACTAGAATAAATGTACTAGAATGGGGACAGTCTGAAAGAACTGACCCTTGTTGTTAGCTTGTATTTGCGATCCCCAAGAAAAGCCTCCAAGGTGTCACACCAAGCTGTTGTGTTTGGAGCAGCATGGACAAAATATTCACCCACCAGATCCAGCATATTGAGATCTACAGCAAGGGAGGGCCTGGTTGGTGCACAAGGGAATAGTCCCATGTTCAATAACTGGAGAGCTGGCGGCATGCATTTGCAGATTGTCACTGTCTCGATTTCTGTTTATGAAATGTCAGCCTTCAATTTACAGAGGCCCCATGTAAGCCTTACTTTCAAAAAATATGCAAGCCACATTCAGGGGCTGTGGATTGGTACACCTGCATGACGAGCGGCGCGATTGTTGCCGGAATGCACGCAGGTCTCGAAGTGACTCTGTTTCATGGAGTAAGTGGATATATGGCTGCAAAAGGAGTGGAATGGTCTCCATCTCCCACTTCTTCCACTGCTTCTCCTTCTTTTGCGGCAGCTGGTCATGTCCAGGTTCCCCTTGATCCTCAGTAGCATGATTGGTAGAAGGGTCATTGCTGCGTCGAGCAGATAACCCACTGACAGGATCAGCCGGCTGCATGAACGGTCCCTCGGGTGCATACAAAAGCCCTTGAGGCCCATGGACTAGTCCGCTTGTTCCATATGGCTGGCGACGGAGTGGAGCGTCGTGCACAGGGAGCATGTCCGATTTCACTGGAGATCGCGAGGATCGCGCGGATTTCCGATGCGAAGATCGGCGTAGGCCCCAAGACATTGTTGATGCAAATACAGATCGGCGGGATCAGGTAACGTCGATGCGGAGACAGCACGTTGGATGCGATGTAGGCAGACAGCGACGGAGGGAGAGCACGCGCGGGAGTTTGCACTCAAAAGGGCACAGCCAGGAACATTACGCACCTTTTACAGCACAGCCTCAAAGATGTATCAAAGATCAACACGTGTATATATTAATTTTGGTCGAATTACACGGTAATTCGACCCTGAATCCCCATGGGGCTGAATGAGTGCGACATGAAATTTTTGAGAAAAGAAGTGAGTAAAAAGTGTGGCGGTCCCCTGCACCTCATGCAACTGATGCTTATAGGCGACGACGAGGACCAGCTGAGGGACACTGCGCGGATTACGAGGATGTGGAAGAGGACAATGCGGAAGTTGATGCAGCGGACGTGGTCGAAGATGATGAGAGCAATGGGGGCGGAAGGCGATGGGGGCAGATCGCTGCACGGCCAAACCAGTCAAAGAAAGTTTGGCAGTAATGCGAGACTGCAACCTTCTCGACATATTCAACATCCTCCTTTGAGCTCACCACTACATCCCTTAATTTCTCTGGGACCTCCCCATCCCAACCCGACACCAACACCCGAAAGTTCTCAACAAACAGTAGGCGATCCTCCCAGGATGTAGCGGCAAGGCCGCAATCCACACTGGGAAGCGGCCCGACAAAATAACCTCCATCTCCGGGGAAAACCGCTCGCACAAGATTGTCTCTTTTCGCCGCCTTCTCGGGATCCTCCCACTCGCGCGCCATCACAATATGTTCCAGTGCCAATAACTCGAGGCGGAAATTGTGCTCAAAGAGGTCCCACAATATCTGTGCAGAGAGGGTGGGAGTGATCTGGCACTCGTCGCCGACCTGGATCATGTGTTCCTGCCAGAATACCTGGTGGGGCAATGTTACCTCTGGTAACCGCATCTGAAAGATCTCGGCGCCTTGTTGGGTAATTCTCTGTTTCCTGCGCTGCGTGGATTGTTTTGACGTCTTGATTGGAACGCGCGCTGAAAGGTTGACCCCCGGGTTTTGTTGGGGAATCTTCTTATGGAGAAAATCACGCCACTGTTGAGTCATCGGAAGACGTTCCGAACTGGTGGCCTGGAGCACTGATTGAATCCAACCCGCACGCACAGTCAGCCAGGCGCACAGGTATCGCTCCCTCCTCCCTGTATTAAGAAACAGATGGGGGTCGGGAAATTGATAGCCTACGCAGAGATTTGCGTGTTGTTGATGGCGTCGTTTGGGACTGATGTCGACGTTTTTCAGTGCCTCTGCCCACACCGGAATCGCCGGTGGCATGATCTCACTCTCCGGCTCGAAAAATTTGTTCGAAGTTCCTGGTCTCCCCGCTTGCGCATTCTGGGCCTTCTGATTGATAGTCTCCAGTCGGTTCTGGCCTCTGTCAACTACTGGAGGTACACTAGATGACGAAGAGGGAAGTAAGCTGGATGCTGAAGACGATGACGGGGGAGGATCTAGGCAACGTCAGTATATCAGCAAGGCGACCGCAAAAAAGTGTCATTACGTACATGGTGCAGGACGAACCGAACGCACGCCGTGTCGAACAGGCCCAACAAGGGAATCGACGTGTCGCTCGTCCGAGGCGATAGGTCCCGCGGTAAGCTCGAGGGAGGCCTTGACGCGGTCCCAGTTTAGAGAGCCCGGACGAAGCATCAGACAAGATCTGACAAGCTGGGCACAGGGGTATCCAGTGTAGATTTCAGGGAATGGCTGACCTGGCCAATCTTCGGCGATAATATAACCAGGGGGGGGGATATCGACCAGGACTTGAACACAGATATTGATGTCGGGGGGAATGGTGTTGGGAGGGCGAACATACCACACGGGGACGCCGAGTCTGTGGAACTTTTGCACAACTGCAGGCTGATCCGTCACGCAGCCCATAATCCGCCTATCTACAGATGCTGGCGGTTCATCGAGGGCGTGCGCTAAACGGGGGGCCCACTTCTGTGCAAAATCGAGATACGCGCGGGTCTCGAGATATTGCCGCTGGAACGTTGTCACTGTGTAAACCAAGTCGCGAAACGTCATAGGAGCATATTTCAATCTCGTGATGACGTCACGCATGGCGTTCGCGCAAACCAGCAGCCAAGCCGTGTGAAGCCCACTAGCCTTCTGGTGATCGTCAACCTTGGCGGAGAGCTCACGCTCGAAAGTCTCCAATTCTTTCAAGCGTTTACCACTCAACTTCCCCAGCCCTTCATAACAGCTTCCCCGCTCCTCCCTAAAATCGTGCTGCTCCACATCCCACCACATGATGCGGAGAGGATGGCGGGCGAGATCTTGCTCTAAATATGGGCGGCGCTGGACGTAGACGAAGTGTTCGTGTTCGGCAAAGTACCACTGTGGCCATAACGTAAAGTCGGTCCAGGCGAAGCGTCCATTGCGACGTGCTCGGGCGCTGAGCACCCCACATTTGATGGCGGGCACACAATCCATGTTTGGGGAGGTGGCAATCAACCTGCGAGGACGGAATCGACCATCAGGTGAATCCGCATCAGGAACCGTGTCTGTGTAGATGGCGTCAAGTTCGGCTATGGCCACCGCATCAAATGGCCCAATCTCGTCTGGGGTGAATTACTATGAATGATTGCAGAATGATTCGGCGATGTGAACTCACCATCGTCCGGCCTCCTATACTCGTTAAAAATGGTATTTCCTTCCGCATCGTGAGGACGGCCGTAACAGTCAATGTCGCCCACAGCACTGGATGACATCTCGTATAAGAACTTGGATTATGATTGAAATTGCAGTGTTGGTAAACGAGAGTGGGTAATGAAAGAGTCTACGAGAGATTGATATTTAGTAGGGTATGGCGGGAAGATGTGAATCCACACACGCTAGCCGACACAAGTCCAGGCTAGCAGAGGCGTCCTTTGACCGACACGAGTCGAGGTCGCAGAACACCAACACGAACGACAACAAGTCAAGTTCATGGGTGGAGTAGATGGGGGTGTATGATGGCACTTACTTTGGTTCTTGTCGAGATTTGCGTCGTCGATCGCGACAAAGGGCAGAACAAATAAGAACTTGACCATGTAGTGTTGGATAACGAGAGTGGGTAAAATTAGTCTCCAAAAGACTAAGTATGGAAATAAAATGTGAGTCTGCACCCGCTAGCCGACACAAGTCCAGGCTAGCAGAGGCGTCCTTTGACCGACACGAGTCGAGGTCGCAGAACACCAACACGAACGACAACTAGTCAAGTTCGTGGGTGGAGGATATGATCGCGTACAATGCTACTCACCTGTGACCGTGTTTTTGTCGAGGTTTGCGTGGTTGAGCGCGACGAAGTGGCTAACGAGGAGGGAGAAAAGAAGTTGGAGGGAGAAAAGAATTTGAGCCTCAGCTTGTTGATTATTTGGTTCGCCCTTCAGGACTCAACAACAAATAGACCAGATTAGGCCACCAACCACCCCAATTTGGGTTTGAGTTACCGGTTGGGTCGCCGAGACAGACAACGGGATCACTTTCCGGACTCAAAATCATCCGAGAATATTCAAAGTATATACCGGAAATTTAACTGATGCCTGACAAGTATTTACTGGCGCCGATAGAAGTTGGTTAATAAATTTTTATAATATTTTATTCGCGTTAGAAATTCAGGCACACCCAAATCGACCAGCGCTTAACCTCCGAGACCTCGTTTTCGACGAACGGACACCACGCAGGACTAAAATAAATAAATAAAAATGCCCAAATGGTCTGCGTGTGTACCTTTCGTGTTCCCCAAACTTGATAATGGTTGGATAAGGAATGTGGAAAGCAGATGAGTCAGTACAAGTCCTTATGCACGAACACAATTTTAACATTCCTAAAATGGTTTCCGAGAGTCTTTCTGCTCGTTGGATGGCAACATTTCCGTTTATCCTAAACTAACGCTTGTTGTTGCTTCGGTACATGTACTATATGAGGATTCTGGTGTGATAGTTATTTCTGGGAGCGTAATAAATATTGTAGAGGCGGAGTACTCATCCCCCCTGCCAAAATTGTGAAAATCAAAATTCAGGTGTTGGAGTTCCCCTTTTGCAGGGCTCAAGTATCAATGTAATTGATATGATTGGTGCGTTTTTTTGTTTTTTTCCTTGGCTGTGCATCCCACAAGAGGCCATTACACTGCTGGGGCATACAACGGAGTGCATACACTATTTTACCGTCATTATTATGCATCAATTCTGCTCACAATTGAAGTAAAGCACTTATATCTAATAATTCCGGATATACCGAAGAGTATATGCGAGCCAGAAGTTCCTCAGTGAGCTCGACTTTGTCTTCATTCACGACGCGCCACAATGCTTTATATGGTAATTTCACGCCACCGGGATCCAAAGTCGTGTCTAATTCGTCTTCCATAATCATATTTCAAATATCCTTTACAGACGCTATGCAAAATACCTACGTCTAACATTCCCGGCTATACCGGAGAATCTGAGCGGGCCACAATGCACTCGGTGAGCGTCGATTGCGCCGTCATTGCTGGGAATATGACGTAACAGTCACGTGATGGAACATCAACCATCATGATCGTTATCAAGTTCAAGTCCGACGAAACTCTTCCTTCCACTGCCCACTGCCACGTCCTTCGCTACCACTCAGGCCTACGTCCGACCGACTAACCATCTTGGAGCTTGACTTGTGTCGCTCCAGGAGATCTTAACCTTGACTAGTGTCGGTTAAGATCTCTAGACTTAGGCTTGACTTGTTGTCGCCCAGTCTGGTGGTCCATCTTCCAGCGACGTTGATCGAACTCGCATTATCCTACTAGGCACGCATCGCACCCCGCCGCTAGATCCCTAGTCAATGATCGACGCAGGTGCAAGTTCACCCACCACTTGTTGATCGCTTCCCGACCCCAGTCTTTTGATTCTAGACCCTACGACTGCAGGTGCAGCCAACGAAACGACTACGATCCCCAGCCTCGCTCTGGTCGTCCTCTTCAAATCATCCCAGCCCCAAACCCATTGGATGAACTACCAATTCTAATGCGGGACAATGTGCGTGTTCGAGAACCCATGCGCACATTTGTATCTACGGCTTGACCTCTTTGTCAGGGTGGAGACGTGGCTCACTGTTTCTCTCGGCGAGTTCAAATCTCGAGGCCACACATCCGTAACACCGCCCGCATCCCAGCCATCCCAGCCATTCGATACCTTGATGTCAACGCAAATTCAAGGTACGTGTCCCCATCATTTTCAATTTATCAAGGAGAACCCTGATCAACATATGCTCCCCATTTTTGGTCTTCAAGGGTCACTAACCATGTGAGTATACTTCATGGATGCGATTCGGTCGGCACTAACTTTGTTTCATTTTGAGTTTTTTAGACCCCCATGCCGTTGTCTTCATCGACTCGCGTGGAAGTAGTGCCTAGGCGAATGGGCAGCTTGCTGGAAATTATGGTGCGAAAAATTAATATACAAACTGGTGCTCCCGTTCATTGTCGTTCCAGCTGCCTCTCAAGAAAATTGTTGAACATAGTTATATGGGCATATTACGCGTCTTCATACCACTTCCCACACACAGGTTTATAATAGAGGGAGTTCCTCGTCTATCGCATGTTAAAACGAAATAATGTATGCGAAATTTTGTCAACTATTTCAGCGACGATTTTTAAAAGAACCGAGTGATTTTCTGTCCATCGCACACTAACGCACACTAACTTTAATTCATTTCTCCGGAATTTTTAGAGTCTTGTGGCGTCATCTCGAAATTACAGAGTGAGTTCCCCGTCTATCGTACACTCAATCTAATTCATTTATACGAAATTTTCATAGTATTGCGGCGCCACCTCAAGTGAGTTCCCCGTCCATCGCACACTAAATTTAATTCATTTCTCTGGAATTTTTAGAGTCTGATGGCATCACCTCGAAATTACAGAGTGAGTTCCCTGTCTATCGTACATCAAATCTAACTCATACGAAAATTTCGTAGTATTACGGCACCACCTCGAAATTACAGAGTGAGTTCCCCGTCTATGGTACACTAAATCTAATTCACTTATACGAAAATTTCATAGTATTATGGCACCACCTCGAAATTACAGAGTGAGTTCCCCGTCTATCGCGCACTAAATTTAATTCATGCATTTGTAAATTTCGAAGTAATGACAGCAGTACCTCTCGAAAGTACAGGGTGAGTTCCCGTTCTATTGCACCCTAAATTTCATTTATCACAAAATTTCGCTAATAGCAGGCCCTCTCGAAGGTACAAAAAGGTCGTAAGGTCCCAGCCTAATATCACCCCAACCCAATATGCCTCGCCGCCCCAAGTCACCCGAACCCGAGGTTGACATAACTGAACCAAGGAGACTCAGAACCTCGAAGTCAACGCGGGTAAGCAATTTCTAGCTAGCATACGATACTGCGCGCTAAGTAGCTGGCGCGTTGAAGGCCACTGCCCCTACCAAACAAGTAATCGACGCGCAACATACCCGGAAAAGATCTAAGGTGGACTTCTGAGGTCCTCTGATGTTCCTCTTGCTGATCTTCGTGTTGAACCAGACTGCCGGCGCATCGAAGGCGGCTGCCGCTGCCAAACGAGTAATCGATGCGCAAGATACCCAGGAGGTTGCCACGGTAGGCTCCTCAAGTACCTTTAATATTCCTCTTACCGATTATCGCGTCAAACTAGACTTCCGGCATGTTAAAGGCAATTGCCGCTAGAAAACGGGTAACCCAAGCCCAAGATACCCAAGACGTAGCCAAGGTAGGCATCTCTAGCACCTCTAACACTCCTCTTACCGATCTTCGTGCCGAACTAGACTGCCGCCGCATCGAAGGCGACTACCGCTGCCAAACGAGTAAACGATGCGCAAGATACGCAGGACGTAGCCAAGGTAGGCATATCAAGCACCTATAATATTCCTCTTACTGATCTTCGTGCTAAACTAGACTGCCGGCGCATCGAAGGCGACTACTGCTGCCAACCGAGTCAACAACGCGCAAGATACGCAGGAGGTAGCTAAGGTAGGCTCCGCAAGTACCCCTAATATTCGTCTTACCGATCATTTTGCCAAACTAGACTGCCGGCGCGTCAAAGGCGACTGCCGCTAGAAAACGAGGAACCCAAGCCCAAGATACCCAAGATACCCAAGACGTAGCCAAGGTAGGCATATCAAGCGCCTCTAATATTCCTCTTACCGATCTTCGTGCCGAACTAGACTGCCGGCGCATCGAGGGCGACTACCGCTGCCAAACGAGTAAACGACACCCAAGATACCCAAGAGGTAGCGAAGGTAGGCTCTTCAGGTACCTCTAATATTCCTCTTACCGATCATTCATGTCAAACTAGGCTGCTGGCGCGTCAAAGGCGTCTGCCGCTAGAAAACGAGCAACCCAAGTCCAAGATAACCCAAAATTCGTTAACGTAAGCTTCCCAAGTCTCTTCCGCCGCCCCTCTTGGTGATACGGTGTTGAATCAGACTGTCGGCACGTCACAATCCCCTGCCACTGCCAAACAAGTGACCGACACTCAAGATACCCAGGAAGTAATTCAGGTAGGCTTGAATTCGAGTTCCGCTTTTGCTCTGCCAGCTGACCTTCGTTTCGTCGACACGTCGAAGGCCACGGTTGCTGCCAAACGATTAACCCAAGCCCAAAAAGCCGCCAAAGTAAGCTCTTTCAGTCCCTCCCATCCTGTGTCGGCTGACCATCGTGTTGAACCAGACTGCTGTTGCCAAAAGTGTAACGGATGGTGCACAAAATGCCCGACAGGTAGAGGTAAGCGATTTCAATGATAGCGGCCTACGATCGGCACTGATTGCATTCCTTCTTTCATCCAGCCACCTGCCAAGCGTGCTCCGACCAAAACCTATGGGCGTACCGGACGTCTAACCTCGCACGGGAGTGCAAACAACCATGCAGATACGTCTATGTGAGTCACTCATTTGTCAGTTTCGTGCCCGTGTTGGTTGGGAGCTTGACTTGTGTCGCTTTCGGCTGATTTCCCATGGTCTGGACTTGTGTCGACCAAGGTTTAGGTTTTGACTCGTGTCAGCCTACATCACCAAACCCAGTCACTTCCTGTAAAATATAGTGCTGATACCTCCCGTTGTAGTATTGCCCCAGTTCTCCCCCGTCCCAAACCTCGTCGTGTTGTCGGCCCTGTTTCGCATGACTCCGAAGACAACTTCAACCTGCGAAGGGTGAGGGAGAGGGCCCGCGCGAAGTCCCTTGCCTCATCTCAATGCTTGTCCCCTTCCCCCGGGCCTTCGATGTTGACGGATGAACAATCCACAACATTGACTCGGAATTCTGCAGACGGCCACCACGCCAACGTCATGGCCACCGAACCAGCTGCGATCTCCGATGACCGCTACAGCTCTCCCGCAGTTCCTTCATCAGTCGCTGGGGAGGAGGAATTCCCTGAGATATTCACTCAGATTCCAAATGGCGATAACATGGGGTATAGTGGACAGGATAGTCAGGAGGAGGATGAGGTTAGGATGGATTTGGATGACAGCGCCTTTTACCGCATCACCTACCCCAATGATCAGGGTGGCGCACACTACTCGGGTATCCCGCCCTTCCCCGGTAGCCCCTCTGCCGCTGACCGCATCACTGAAATTCGCAACGAGGAGACAGGCCAGTGGGAACCTCTCCCTCCTGGATATTGTGCCCCAAGACGAGCGGATGGCGATGATCGAGAGGTACTGCTGGCTTCCGCGTCATACCCAGCTGAAGATGATGACGACGACATTGCGAGGGAGAGCTCCCCTAGTGGCAGTGATTACAGCAGCGCTCGGAAGGCCAAGGAGAGGGACAGGGCCTACAGGAGGTCGAGGGGTAGGCCTGCGTCAGATACAGAAGAGGAAGACGATGACGATTACCACGCTTTCGCTCAGAGTCTCGCTCAAGAATTGTCTGCGACACACTCTAAGGGCCACACGCTCGATCGCGATTCTCCAACCCCTCGTTTCACCAAGGAGCAAAAGGGCAAAGGTAGAGAGGCCAACGATGATGTGATGAATGTCGATGTCGATAGGGATGCGGATGGGGAAGAGAGTGATATGCGCCACACGCTCAATCGCAATTCTGCAACCCCTCGTTTCACCAAGGAGCAAAAAGGCAAAGGTAGAGAGGCCAATGACGACGCGATGGATGTCGATGCTGATAGGGATGTGGATGGGGGGGAGAGTGATAGGCGTCGGAAGGCTACGCGGGGCATTTCGAAAGAAGAGAAAGCGGAGGTTGAGGCATTTGGGCAGACAGTGACTGAACGTGCGGATGAGCTGGCAAGCAAGTGGAATCGACAACGACGAGATATTCTCATTCGAGCATGCTTGGGGACCCGGTTATCACGAGGACCCAACTCTTACAATGATTTTAAGTCTTGGTATGCCGAAGTTCATCGTGACGAGAAGCCTATAGGTTCGTTGTCTTGTTATTCCAATTGTTTAGGTGTTTATCCATTTTTGACCTTAAGGAATATCGATGGACATGTGGAATGAAGTCATCACGCAGCAGTATAATATGTTGATGGGCGACCTAACACCGGAGGAACGAAAGGAGGTGATGCACCAGATTCAAGAGGAATTTGAGGTACCGTCGTCAATGACAGACAACCGGGAGCCGGTTACACGGGTTAAGGCGTATGTTAAACAATTTGAACATTTGGTAAGCTGCGCGGTTCATCAAATTTTACGGAGTTATTGCTGACAGACTGTCAGGCAACCTGTGTGGCGCGGACAAACAGCGATATTGAGGTTGTGGGTATAGTTATCCATACTGGCACAGACCCAGCAGCACGACAGCTCTCTGGGATGTTTTCCGGATCGGATGTTGCCCGTCTACTCATTGACCGGCACAAGACACGCGTGGAGAGATTGACGGATAGCATTGTGACAAAATTTCGGTAGTTATCTTTTTTTTCGCGGTTGCGGATTTCAGCACAAATCTAACTTCTCTATAGTGCTCATCTACTAGAACGGCAGCTGGCCTCTGAAGACTATGATTCTGATGATGAGCACCCGTACAAACGGCGTCCTGGTGAGAAGGAGCGAGAATGGTATCGGCGTGTAGCCACAACGTTGCTCATCCGTCTATGCAGTAAGTTTTTCCGATAAGACTCCGATCGAGCGGTGACTTACTTTTGCCCCACATAGATCAGTATTCGGACAGACGCATGCAATCCTTCCCGTGGAAGTTGTGGACGAATGTTGCACTCCGACTGCAAATCAAACTTATCAACTGGTCAAACGAAGTCACGCCTCCGCCAGGACCTGGCTTCAAAGTGGACGATTTGAAAGTCTATGACTGGAAAACCCTGGCGCTACCCATAATCAATGAGTCGAAGAATAGGCTAAATATTGTTAAATGGCCTGCTGGTAAGTGCTTACATTGGTCGCCATTCCGTCAATGCTAATTTTGACCTGCAGCAGACTGTGCTCTCGACAAGGCGGATCCCGCCTATGGGAAGATCCCACTCGTCGTCGACACCTCCGGGATTGTTTTGCAACGAGTAGAAGCATGCCCGGATTACCATAAGGAGCGAGCGAAGTTGTCGAAAAAGGATGGCTCACGGAAGAGGACAGCGGAGGACACCGTATCTGAGCGGGATATCAGGCCCCTTCCCTCGCGAATAGGTGTTCCAGCAACCGAGAATGTGGCCACTGCTAATCCACGCCCACTCAAACGCCAACGCGACAATGGCTGGGAGACAGGAAGGTACCCATATACCGAAGATGTGGCCAGTCAACGTCTTTACACAATCCCACAAGAAAGCCTGGATGGAGATGACTTCGAGGATGCCCCACTTTACCCTGATAATCGCGGCACTCATGCCCATGCCTCGGACGACATGACCTCGGCAGAGTTCCGGCCTCCCAGTCAGTATTTTCCACATCGACAACCTGATTATATAGCCTCGCGGCGTGCTCGTTCTCGGGCTCCTCCTTCATTCCATGAGTTGCTAGCGCAGAGAGGGCGTCCTCCGCCTTCTGCGCGTTCTCTGAATCAAGGACCTTACCTTCCTGGTCAGTCTTTCACACACCGGCACCCTTATTCCCAACATGGTCCTTCTCACCGCTACCTGCCCTCTCAACCAGGCCCCTCACGCCCAGTCCCCAGCCATGTTGGGGAACCTGTGCCCCCTCGGGCATTCTACCGGACAAAACAGTTTCATCAGGAGGTAGGTGATGAGATGGATTGGATGTAGTGTGTTTCCGGTTGATACCCTGTTTCATTTTGTTCCGGATTCCAGTAAATTGCTTTTATCTCCGTATACCCCTCTTTCGACAAGTTTCCCACTTATCTTGATACACCATTTTGCTTCTCGATTTCAGTAATTCCGTTTCAACTTCTCTGGATACCCTTTTTTAAATTTTGCTTCTCGATTTCAGTAATTCCGTTTTAACTTCTCTGGGTTGATACCATGTTTCATTTTGTTCCGGATTCCAGTAAATTGCTTTTATCTCCGTATACCCATCTTTTGACAAGTTTCCCACTTATCTTGATACACCATTTTAAATTTTGCTTCTCGATTTCAGTAATTCCGTTTTAACTTCTCTGGATACCCTTTTTTGGTTAAGTTTTCTATTAAAAATCTTAAAAAAAACTTTTTTATCCTTTGATTTGTTATATATTTCTCGTATGGTATTGTTGGTTTACTTTCAAGTGATAATATAATTATATTTGATGTTTTGTGTCAGAGTTGCATGAGTATATATATAATAATTGTGTTGAGGATTTTCCTCAATGTCAGAGAATGATTTTCAGATGCATAATAGTGTTTCTCTCATTTCGGGGAACATTCTTTGGTGCTTGATGATATTTTACTATACATGGGAATATATCCCTCACCTTGGGAAACATTCTCCAGGTGCATGAAAATATTCCCCACCCTTCTGAGAAGAGTCCCCATATTCTGGGGAATATTTTCAAAGTGTAGAAAATATACCCAGATAATGGAGCATATTCTTGAAGGGGTGGAAATACTTCCCCATCCTGCTGAAAAGATTCCCCATACTCTGGAGAATAATTTTCAAGACACAGAATAATATACCCCAATCTTGGAGAACATTCTTGAAGGCGTGACAATGTTTCTGGATCTGCTGAGAATATTCCCCATCCTTGGGAGAACATTTCAAGATGTGGAATAGTATACCCATCACCTTGGAGAATATTCTCCATATCTTTCAAAATGTTTTCACTTCATTGCTGGCACAGGACATCTTTGACCAACTTATGGAGAAATACCTGAACAGTCACAGGTCAGATGCAATGTCTGAGAGCTCCTGATGATGCTGTTGGATATTCTGGTGAGCAGCATGAAGCTCACAAGTGCCAGAGTTGCTGAGGTCAGAGTTGGACCATGGGCAGTTGCAAAGTACAAGTTAAACCTTCATTTGTAGTTGTTCTCCATGTGTTTGTCTCATGAGCTCAAGGTGGACAAACCTCAATTCATTTGTTTTTGCTATGGAGTACCAATATTTTCTACAGATACATCTAAGGGTTTTGTATAGGTGAACTCAAGACATCTAATACAACTGCAATAGACTGATGATGTAAGCAAGGACATAGATAGAGTCTTGGAACAACCCATCCCTTCCAGTGGTTGGGGAATGATGGGCAATGTGCTGCAATGTCTGGTGAAGCAGTATGAGCTGCAGCATGTTTTTACAATTTTATTGCAACCAAATACATGATGTGGCAGGATACTGTAGGCAGCAAGATGTGGGAAGTTCAAACAACTGAGGGAATGGGCAAGAACATGGGCAAAGTGACAGCAAGAACCGAGTGTGAAGTATACACAAGAGGGAAACAAAATCTGATAAAGTGAAGTTAACTAGACTTGAAATGCAGTTGCGACTGTGATTCTGAGGTCACACTGAGGTGGGTGGAAGTTCTTCTTCTATTGAAAAGGTGTGCTGTCTGGATGAATTTGGGGTGAGATTTTCATATGTAGGTGCGCATCCAGATGAATTTGGGCCAAATTTTGGACCAATGTATGTTCCATAATCCAGACATTTTCAGGGGGTCTGGCAGAGGTATGTTCCTCATTTGGACATTATGGGACATCACCATGACATCACTTTATCTGCCACTCTTGAAACATGTCATGTGAAAATTATGATTTTGTACTAGGACATCCAGTAGACTGTGGTGGCAGGCAGCAGTCCTTGAGGATAGTGATTACAAGTAGACTGGGGCAATGGATAGCCATTTTTGATTTCTTGTACTACATATACAGTATACAAAGAGAGGAGAAAATGTTTCTGCAGAATGAACATGGGGAAACAGGAGAAATTTTTGGTTTTTTTTTCAATATATATGCCATCATCGGGACACCAATGGGTCTGGCCTGATGTTGGTGTCAAAATCTGGACATAATCAGGCAAGGGGTGAAATCTTGATCCTGACACAGGGTCCAGGTGCCTGGAACATACCTCTGAGGGGGCTTTCAGGGTCCTTGTGCTGCCGACTATATAAAATGATGAAAACCTTCAGAATTACTTTGTAAGCCTTTTGGCAGGGTCTATATATGCTTGGCAGGATTGTCTGGACCATGGCTATGCATGTCATATGTGCACACTTGGCAGAGTTCAAAGTATGAATAGCTTAATAATGAGTGCGTTGCTGGAGTACAGAAGTGTGACACATGACTTATCATGTCATCACAAGCAAAGCCAGTGTATTATCACTGATTTGCTGCATATAATATACTTGATAAGTATATATTTTATTTTATCTTCTTTGTATATAGCTTACACTTAGGGTTGAAACTAAAATCAAAGTTAGGCAAGTGCACAGGTCTCTGCAACCACACAGGTCACAGATAGCAATTCTGCTACCTGTAAGCTTCAAAATGAGACCTGCAGGTTTATGGGTACAACATGTAGAACACTGGATATCTGTGGGCTTACCCATGCCATTCCCTAGATTCAAGGTGGGACATCTGTGCTACAAAGCTGATTGAGATTCACATTAGCCCCAACCAGGGCAGAGGGCATGGGTACCAGAACATGAATAAATATTTTATTTTATTTTATAGGGACCCCCAGCCACCCTGTGACATGTGTGTATATTCCCCAGCAGAGAGAACAATTCTCCTATGTAGTGAATTATTTCAGGCATGAAGAAAATATTTTTAGAGGGATGAGGAGGAATATATTCTTATTATCATAAAAGTATACCCCTCCCCCCATTCCCTAGCTTTTAGTCTGTTCACTAAAGCAAAATTCAATAAGCTAAAAGACCTGAAAATATAGGTGACTGAAGTGGACAGTAGTTCCATTTGAAGATGAATATGTAGAGAGCACATCCTTCATGTTAGTCAACAAAAATCATGGAAACAGAGTACTGAAAATAGCAATATCCACTGAAACAGATGTCAGATAATCATAGAAGACCTTTCCACAGGCCAGTGTATAAGGCTGATAGCACCTGATTGACTCCCCACTGCAACCACAGATGGCAGCCCAGCAATCTCACCTCGCAACATGGTAGGTAGCCACAACACTCTTGTTTTCCCATGTTGCAGAAAGCCTAGTTCATCAATGGACAGGATTGCACTGCAGAGTTGAACATCAGCAAATACAGCAGAATCTATTGTGCTTCTGGTAGGTTTTCCATCTAGGGAGAATGTGAGATTTAAGGCCATGTCAGTATGGCCTTCAAGAGCCAATTGAATGGCTTGGCCAGTCTCAATGTCCCAGAGTCGTATTGTGTTGTCATGTGACCCTGATGCCAGCATCTGTCCATCTGGGGAGAACACAACATTTGTGACCCAGTTGGTATGACCCTCAAGAGCTGATCCAATGGCTTGGCCAGTCTCAACATCCCAAAGTTGCACTGTGTTGTCATATGACCCTGATGCCAGCTTCTTTCCATCTGGGGAGAACACAACATTTGTGACCCAGTTGGTATGACCCTCAAAAGCCAATCCAATGGCTTGGCCAGTCTCAACATCCCAAAGTCGCACTGTCTTGTCAGCTGACCCTGATGCCAGCTTCTTTCCATCTGGGGAAAATACAACACTTGTAACCCAGTGGGTATGACCTTCAAGAGCTGATCCAATGGCTTGGCCAGTCTCGACATCCCAAAGTTGCACCGTGTTGTCATTTGACCCTGATGCTAGCTTCTTTCCATCTGGGGAGAACA
>Ga0210387_10000926_pt1 | contig 21559 bp, 19 predicted proteins | sample IncBWC7OmetaG_FD_160108 | JGI IMG/M metagenome (GOLD analysis project Ga0210387, IMG submission 160108) | Forest soil microbial communities from Barre Woods Harvard Forest LTER site, Petersham, Massachusetts, United States - Inc-BW-C-7-O ...
ATCGACCGCAGGAGCTGTGCCTGCAAGATGCCACCATCCTCGAAGCCACCGATCGGCGAGGCGGGATTGCACCAGTCGCCCTGCACCAGCTGCCCCACTTCGCGGGTGTACGGCGTCACCGTTCCGCCGGCCGAGAGCAGGCAGTAGCGCGCATGCCCATCGGGAGCGATCGGCACGGCCGTACCTCCCACGAACGCCCGAAACGCGGGGTCAGCGGCACGTCGTACCTGGAAGGCGGCCAGGTCGGCCGCCGGCACCGCTTCCACGACCGTCGTTCCAAGTCCACTCATCTCCCGCTGCTTGCCCTGCAGCTCTGAGAACCACTGCTCGAAGCGGGTGGCGCTCAGGTGCGGCTGCATCGTCAGCACCCCCCGCAAGGTCGTCACAAAGTCCGCGTCACGACGCAGCTTCGTCTCCATCGTCTCGTTCACATCGGTCGCGCTGGTCTGGAACTGCTGCTTGTCGTGAGCCTTCACACTCGATCGCCACAGCAACGCACTGCCAAATGATGCGGCCACGCCAACGACGAGGATCGCCAAAGCGAGCAACATCCATCGTCTGCGGCTCGTGGCTGCGCGAATCGTCGCATCGACGGGCTCGACCAGCTCCTGCCTTGCCTTGCTCCAGGGGCGCATACTCCATACATCGGAGCATCACACCGCCAGTGAGACCGTAGTCCCCCCCGTATGGCGAGGCGATGTCGTCCCGACGGGAGCGCGCATGTGCTGGCCGATCTTCGATCGGTCCGAGACGGGGCTCCGCATGCGGCCCGTCTTACCGATGGCGCATGCGCCATCGGCGGGGTCGCACATATGCGACCTCGAACGTCATCGACCGCCTGCCGTTCCGTCGTCGCGCCGGTAGCCCAGGCGCGCGGAGATGCGGTCGGCGGCCGCGATCAGATGGGGGTGCAGCGCGGCGACGAGTCGCTCAAGTGAGATCGTCGACGTATCGGATGCAAGGTCGATCGCCGCGATGACCGTCCCGGTCGCGTCGCGGACAGGCGCGGCTATCGCGATGCGCCCGGCGGCGAGCTCCTCGTCCTCGGCCGCAAATCCCTCCTCCAGTACCATCGCGAGCTCGGCGCGGAGCGCTCCCTTGCCGGTGATCGCGTTCGGTCCCTTGCGTTCGAGCGTCGGACCGCCGAACAGCAGCTCCTGCCGGTCGCTCTCTGGTAGATGAGCGAGCAGAACCTTTCCCAGCGCCGTGCAGTAGGCGGGCAATCTCGACCCGATCCCCAGGCCGACCTCGACGTCTTCCTGCCCGCGCCGGTAGCTGACGAGACGATCGACGTAGACGATCTCGGGACCATCGAGCATCGCGAGGCCCGCGGTAAAGCCCGACCCCTGGCGCAGTTCCTCCAGGATCGAATGAGCGTGCTCACGCAGCCCCGTCGAGTGCAGCGCGGCCATGCCGAGATCGGTCACGCGCAGCGACAGCCGGTACTTGCGGCTTTTGTCCTGCTCCATGTAGCCAAGGCCGACTAGGGTCGCCAGGTAACGGTGCGTCGTGGAGCGGCTCATCCCGAGCTCCTCGGCGATCTCCGCGATGCCCAGCACCGGGCGCTCGGCGTCGAAGCACTCCATGATCGCCAGTCCCCGCGCGAGGGACTGCGAGTAGCGCGGTCCCGAGAAGTCGGGCGTCTGCCAAGAGTCCTCGTAGGGTCCCGCCCTGGTCATCGGCAGCCCCCGTCAGAGCGCCACAGGACGCTCTCCCTCTTCCAAGGCGGCACAACGCGGTTGGCGCGGAGGATTCTCATCGCGCCCTACACGATCATCCCTCGCACGCTCGCCGGCAATCTACTGGTCAATATGTGGCTATATTCGTCCCAGCAGGCAAATCGGATCACTCACCGCGGGCCTCGAAGCGCCAGACGGTAGCGCCGCGGGGCGCGTGGGTCCACAGCGTTGGGACTTAAAGACATAGGGTCCGGACGTGAGTTTCGGCATCTTGCTGGCGATTGCGCTCGCGGGTCTCGGGGGCCCGTTGCTGGGACTGTCGGAAAGACGCTTCGTGCCGGTCGTGATCGGCGAGATCGCAGCCGGGGTGCTGGTCGGGAAGACCGGCCTTGAAATCGTCGACCCGGGCGAACCGACGATCGCGTTTCTGGCCGAGGTGGGGTTCGCGATGCTGATGCTGACGGCGGGCATGCACCTGCCGCTGCGCGATCCGCGACTGGCGGCTTCGTTGCGCGGCGGAGCGGTGCTGGCGGCCATCGTGGGCGTGCTGGCGGTACCGGCCGGGTTTGCGGCGGCGGCGATCGCGGGCACGAGCCACGCGGCGGTGTACGCGGTCGTGCTGGCGTCGGGCTCGGCGGCGGTGCTGCTGCCGGCGCTGCAGGAGACGAAGGCGGAAGGGCCGGACGTGCTGGCGGTGATGGCGCAGGTGACGATCGCCGACGTTGTGACGATTCTGTCGGTGCCGATCGTGTTGCAGCCGCAGCGCACGGTGCACGCGGTGATCGGCGCGGCGCTCGTGGCGGTGGCAGTGGCTGCGCTGTACGGGGTGGCGCGGCTGTTGGTGGGCCGGCGCTGGGTGGATCATCTGCGGCGGATGTCCAAGCAGCGCCACTGGGCGCTCGACCTGCGCCTGTCGCTGCTGGTGTTGTTCCTGCTGGCGTGGATCGCTCAGAAGAGCGGCACGAGCGTGCTTATCGCGGGGTTCGGCGCGGGTGTGACGGTTGCCCTGATCGGGGGACCGAAACGGCTCTCGACGCAGATGCGGGGCGTCGCGGACGGGTTCTTCATCCCGCTGTACTTCGTTGTCCTGGGCGCGGAGTTGGACCTGAGCGGGCTGGTGCGCGATCCGGCCATGATCGCCCTGACGGCTGCGCTGGCCGCTTTGAACGTCGCGATCCACCTGATGGCGACGGCAATCGTGCGTCGCCCGCCAAGCGCCGGCCTGACGGCGAGCGCGCAGCTGGGGGTGCCGGCCGCGGTCGCGTCGCTGGGTCTGAGCGCGGGCGTGCTGTCGGGCACGGTGGCGACCGCGATCGTCGCAGCCGCAGTGGTCAGCCTGGGTGTGTGCACACTCGGTGTCGGGCGCCTGATCGATGGCGAGCGCGGCGAGCATGCAGCCGGGCCCGAGGCCGCGGCCCGCACGTGAGCCGGACTCCCCCGGACGACCGGCGGTTTGGGCGATGAGCCGTCGACCGAGACCGATGACCGGGGCCGATGAGCCTTTGACGATCCTGTCTACAGATCGCTATCCGCGGGAGACCTTGGCGGGAGTCCTCGACGCCGGCGGCTGCGCGTCGGCCAGGGCCGCGAGCGTCACGGCCACGCATTCGGCCAGCGCATCAGGCGCATAGCCCCCCTCCAGCACCGCCCCGAGCGGAATCTTGCGCGCGTGCGCGAACGCCTGCATGTGGCGCGCCATCTGCGCAAAGGCAGCGGCATCCAAGCGGCAGCCCGCCAGTGGATCGGCGTAGTGGGCGTCAAAGCCCGCCGAGATCAGCACCAGATCAGGGGCGAACGAAGCGGCGGCCGGTAGGACGGCGTGCTCGATCAGCGACAACCACAGGTCCGCTTCCGAACCCGCGGGCACGGGGAGGTTGATCGTGCAGCCCTCGCCGGGACCCGAGCCGACATCGCTCGACGGACCGCTGCCGGGGTAGATGCCGGACTGGTGGATCGAGACGAACAGAACGTCGCTGCGGTGACGAAACGCCTCGGCCGTGCCGTTTCCGTGATGCACGTCCCAGTCGAGGATCAGCACCCGCCGAGCGCCTAGCTCGGCGATCGCGAGCGCCGCCGCGATCGCGGTGTTGTTGAACAGGCAGAACCCCATCGCGCGATCGGGTTCGGCGTGGTGACCCGGCGGACGCACGCCCGCGAACCCCAGCCTCGCCTCGCCGCCCATCAGCGCGCGCGTCATCGCGCACGCGGCGCCCACCGCGTGCAGCGCCGCCCGATACGAGGGCTCGCCCACGAACGTGTCGCCGTCGATCGCGCCCCCGCCCGCCTCGGAGAGCTCCCTGATCCGCTCCACGTGGCGCAGAGTGTGCACCAGCCCGAGCTCGGCCTCGTTCGCCGGCGGAGCCATGCGTCGCTCCCACCCCAGCCAATCCCGCGCCGCGAGCTCGCGCTCGATCGCCAGCAGCCGCTCGGGCGTGTCGGGATGCCCGGGCATGTGCACCCGCGGATCGTGCTCCAGGCACGCCGGGTGGCTGAAGTACAGACCAGGATGCGCAGCCATCGCCCTGAGTTTCACACATCAAAGCGCTCCCTCAACGCCCGCTGCTGCGGTGAGCGGCGCCTACCGCAACCCGATGCAAGGGCCGGCTATGGCTCTCCCATCCAAACCCGCCGAGACTCAGCCGATCAGCGACCGAACCAGCGCGCGCGGCGACTGGAGCCGAACTCCTGCTTCTGCGCCACCAACTCCAACGAGGGCTCATGAAACGTGCCCGTGGGCTTCGGTCCCGACAGGAAGTCCACGTCCACGCGTCCCACGCGGCCGCCGCCGAACTCGATATAGCAGGAGCCAAGGCCGTCGTACTCCGCCCCCGGGTCCTCCCCGCGCTCGATCTGCGCGATCAACGTCCGCGCCACCACGCGCGCGGCCCCCTCGGCGAACACCCCCGCTTTCGGCACCCCAACCGCAGCCACGTCCCCGACGGCGTAAACACCCGGGTAGCGCGTCTGCAGCGTGCGCGAGTTCACCGGTATGTAGGTCTCCTCGATCATCCCCGCCGCCACCACCGCCTCCGGCGCGCGGTGTTTGGGAACACCCAGGAACAGGTCGTAGGCCATCTCGCCGCCGCCGTCGAACAGCGCGACTTTGCGCGCCGGATCCAGCGCCGCCACGCGCGTGCCCGGCACGAACTCGATGTCGCGCTCGGCGAACGCCTCTACGAGCGCGGCCGAGGTCTCCGGTGAAGGTGGCACCGGGCTCGGCAGCGGCAGCACGAACGAGATCTCACAGTCCTCGCGCACCCCCTGCGCGGTCAGGTACTCGTGCAGCAGCAGCGCCGCCTCGCTCGGCGCCGGCGGGCACTTGAACGGCGCACCGCACACCCCCACGATCGCCCGTCCCCGCGTGAACGTCGGCAACAGCAGCGCCAGCCGCTGCGCGCCCGCGACCGAGTAGAACTCGTTGCCGCCCTCCGCCAGGCCCGGCGTCGCCTCGAGGTCGTACTCGGCGCCCAGCGCCACCACCAACACGTCCCCCTCGTACTCCCCGCCGTCGGTTCTCACCCGGCGGTTCTCGGGATCGATCGCCGTGATCGTCTCTTGCACGAACCGCACACCCGGCTTGGCGATGTCGCGATAGGGAAGCCGCACCGCCTCCGGCGAGGTGCGCCCGAACATCACGTCGAGCTTCGAGAACCCGAACACGAACGCCTCGCCCTTGTCGATCAGCGTCACCTCGACCTTCTCGCCGAGGGACTCAGAGAGCATGCTCGACAGCTCCAGGCCGCCGAACCCGGCTCCGAGGATCAGGACGCGCGTTGGCATCGGGGGGAAGATAGTGGAGTTGGGTGGAGTGATGCCCGGCTCGACGGCCGCTTTCGGCCCAGCAGCGGCATGATTGGATGATAGGTTCTACCTATCATGGGCCTCGATAAGGATGGCTGATATCTTGGCCCAACTGCCCAAGCTTGCTCCAGCAGGTGTGGTCGAGCGTTTCTTGGACCGTCTGCGCGCGATGGACAGCGACGGGGCGGCGGAACTCCTAGCGATCGACGTGGAGTACGAAAACAAGGGCCTGCCGACCGTACACGGCCGTGAGCGCGTGCGGAGCCTGTTCCATGCTCTGAATCGGGCGGGCACCGGATTCGAGGTCTATGTGCACCTGCTCTCCGCAGATGGCGGGTCTGTTCTGACGGAGCGGACAGACGTGCTGACGTGGGGCCGGCTACGCATCCAATTCTGGGTGTGCGGGCGCTTTGACGTTCGCGACGGTGAGATAGCGGTCTGGCGCGACTATTTCGACCACCTGACCATCCTCGCGGCAACCCTCCGCGGACTGTTCGGGATGGTCGTTCCCGCCGTGCGCGCAAAGCCTCCCTCGACGGTCTGAGTTCCCTCGCGACCGCCGTCACCAGTCCAGAGGCGTGCCGGTGTCCTAGCTGCAGCGCGACTGCCCGAGCTCTCGGTCCGGCACGTGCGTCACAACCACATGCCGGAGGCGACCAAGCACATCGGTGGTGGGTGCGACCTTGGCGTGCTCGTAGGCCGATAGTCGCGAGGCCGAGGTGCCGGCCGCGGTGGCGAACTCGCGGAGCGTCATCCCGGTCTGGGCTCGCCAGGAGCGAATCTGGGAGGCGTATTCCTCTCGTCCTCCTCGGGCGATGTCCTCGCGGGCACGGCGGATCACCCTCGACATCAGCTCATCGATACCGTAGTGCTCTCCCCAGGCCACGACCGTCTCGGTCGTGCGAGCAGCGGGTCCCCAGGGGTTTTGCCGGATCGCCCTGGCAAGGCAGCGCCAGTCCGACAGCGAGCCGCGATCGATGACCGTCTCGATCGCCTCCGCCGGCCAATCGTCCAGCGGCGCGGCGGAGTCAAAGTCGAGGTTGCGAAAGCGGACCGTCATCGCATCATCCGCTCGGCAAGTTCGGCGAGCACCGCCCTGACCGTCGACCAGTCCTGCCAGCGAGCATCGAGCGCCTTGTAACTGGCCAGCTGGGCGGTGACCTCGACGTCCCGTGGGCGTGGGTCGGCCAGCTGCTTGACGAGCTGCGTTGACACAGCCTCCGGTCGCGAGTTGACGTCGGCGTAGTAGTCCTCGATATCGCTCAACATGGTGGCGGCCTCGTCGAGACCGATGCTGTCGGCGAGAGCCGCGATGTCGAGGTAATCCCGTGTCTGATTGCGACTGAGAGCAAGCCACGCCTTGATCCGCAGGATCTCGGCGGCCGTGGGCACCTGGAGAGGCTTACCCTGTACCTCGATCTCGACACTCTCGAGCGGTCGGCTGCGAAGAAGCTGACGCACACCCGTTTCGATCCCGCCGAGTTCGCCCAGGATGATCTTTCCGGGCTGCGCCTTGGCCGTCGACCAGTCTCCGAGAGCTTCAAGGTTCTCCAGGATCGAATCGAAGCGCTCCGCCAGGTCCGCGACGACGTGGTCATGGTCATGCGACTCCCGATGATGGGCATACAGCGCCGCGGCAGAACCTCCAACGAGGACGGCGCCGGGAACCAGCTCCTGCAACCGCGCGGCCTTCTCAAGGACATCTTGCAGCGAAGGCTCCATGCGTGGATGTTATCAGATCCGATAATATCGAGAGCCGCGCCCGACGCCGCTACTGTGAACCGCATGGCCCTTGACCGACGCTGGTGGGCATTGATCGCGATCTGCGGGGCGACGTTCATGCTGCTCGTGGATCTGACGATCGTGCAGGTGGCGCTGCCGCGCATCCAGGTCGACCTGCACGCGAGCTTCACGAACCTGCAGTGGGTGATCGACGCCTACGCGCTGACCATGTCGGCGCTGATCCTGACGAGCGGCACGCTCGCCGATCGGATCGGGCGCAAGCGCGTGTTCCTGGGCGGCGTGGCCCTGTTCACGCTGGCCTCGCTCGCGTGCGGGCTGTCGAGCAGCGCCACGATGCTGATCGCCGCCCGCGCCGTGCAGGGGTTCGGCGGAGCCGCGATGTTCGCGACCTCGCTGGCGCTGGTCGCGCAAGAGTTCCAGGGGCGCGAGCGCGGCGTGGCGATCGCCGCCTGGGGCGCCACCGTGGGTGGCGCGGTCGCAGTCGGCCCACTGGTGGGCGGGATCCTCACCGACGGACTGGGCTGGCAGTGGATCTTCTTCGTCAACCTGCCGATCGGCATCGCCACGATCGCGATGTCCTGGACGCGAATGGTCAACGTCCGCGACCCCGACGCCGAGCGGCTGGACTGGGCCGGGCTGGTGACCTTCTCGGGAGCGCTGTTCATGCTCATCTTCGCGCTGCTGCGGGGCAGCGACGAGGGCTGGGGCAGCACCCTGATCGTCTCGATGCTGGCCGGCGCGGCGCTCCTGCTCGGGGCGTTCCTGGCAGTCGAGATGCGCCAGCGTCGACCGATGCTCGACCTGACGCTGTTTCGCAACCGCGCGTTCTGCGGCGTCTCGCTCGCCACCTTCCTGATCGGGGCGGGCATGTTCGCGATGTTCCCCTACCTGACCCTCTACCTGCAGGACGCGCTCGGCTACTCGCCCCTGCAGGGCGGGCTGCGGCTGCTGCCGGCGACGGTGCTGACGTTCGTCGTGCCGCTGGTCACGCGCCGCACGACGAGCCGCATGGCACCGGCGCTGCCGCTCGGCGCGGGGCTCGGGCTGACCGCGCTGGGGATCGCGCTGATGAGCGGGCTCAGCACGACCTCGAGCTGGACCGCGCTCTTGCCGGGCCTGCTGCTGACGGGCGCCGGGATCGGCCTGGCCAACCCCGCGATCGCGAACATCGCGCTGGGCGTCGTGCCTCCCGAGCGCAGCGGCATGGCCTCGGGCATCAGCAACACCTTCCGCGTGGGCGGCCTGGCGATCGGCGTGGCGGCGCTCGGCGCGCTGTTCCAGCATCGACTCGGCACGAGCCTGCAAGCCTCGCTCGGCGCCCCCGCGCCGGGGCTCGCCAAGGCCGTGGCCTCGGGCGGCACGCACGCTGCGGCCGTCGCGGCGCCGCACCGGCAGGACGTGATGGAAGTGGCCCTGCGGGCGTTCACCGACGCGATGAACACGATCCTGATCGTGGGGGCCGGCGCGGTGCTGTTGGGCGCGGTTGGCGCGGTGGTGCTGGTGCGCGCGCGGGACTTCTACCACCGCCCCGAGCAGGAGCCGGCGCAGACGCAGACGATGGCTGCAGAGGCCGAGATGGCGGGAGCCTCTCACTAGGGCGCCGGTCGCCTCAGAGAGCGCTCTTGCGCCGCTCGGCGGTAGGCCTCCTCAGCCCACCTTTTCCGGATGGCGCACCGGTAGGCCGGCGCGCGCGAGCGGGACCGTCACCGCGTCGCCAGCCGGGCGGTTGCGCTCCTCGCGGACGATGTACAGCGGGCGGTGCTTGACCTCGTCGTAGATGCGCCCCACGTACTCCCCGATCACGCCCAGCGCGATCAGCTGGATCCCTCCGAGCAGCAGGATCGCGATCGTGATCGAGCCGAACCCGGGCAGGTAGGAGTCGAAGATGCGCAGCACGATCACGACCGGGATCGCGATGAACGCGACGCCCGCCGAGAGCAGCCCCACGTAGGTCGCCAGCTGCAGGGGCAGGTGCGAGAAGGAGGCGATCGCGTCCAGCGAGAAGCGCAGCATGCGTCGCAGCGTGTACTTGGTCTCGCCGGCGTGACGCGCGTCGCGCTCGTAGGAGACGGCCGTCTGCGAGAAGCCCACCCATACGGTCATGCCACGCAGAAAGCGCGAGCGCTCGGTCATCGACAGCAGCGCGTCCAGCGCGCCGCGGTCGAGCAGACGGAAGTCGCCCGAGTTGGGCTCGAGGTCGACCTGCGCGAGCTTGTCGAAGAGCTTGTAGAACCACGAGGCCGTCGCGAGCTTGAACGCGGTCTCGCCCTCGCGCGCGCGGCGCACGGCGTAGACGACGTCCGCGCCCGAGCTCCAGCGCTCGATCATCTCGACGATCAGCTCGGGCGGGTCCTGCAGGTCGGCGTCGATCATCGCCACGACGTCGCCGCGGGCGTGCTCCAGTCCGGCCGTGAGCGCCGCCTGGTGCCCGAAGTTGCGGGACAGGTGCACGACCCTCACGCGCCGGTCGGCGTCGGCGATGCGGTCGAGGATCTCCGGCGTGCGATCGGCCGATCCGTCGTTGACGAGCACCAGCTCGAACGGGTACTCGGCCACGGCCGCGATCGCGCGGGCGACGAACTGCTCGATCAGCTCCTCCTCGTCGTAGACGGGCGCGACGACGCTCAGCAGGGTGGGAGTGCGTCGCGAGCGCTGGTCGTCGTGATCCGAGAGGGGCGTTATCGTCATCGTCGTCGTGGGGCCTGTGGGCGAAGCCAATTACAGTAGGGGCCGCCATGCACAGACTACGGGAACGGCCTATATCGACGCTAAACGTGAAGCTCGTCGTGCAGTTTCTGAAGTTCGGGATCGTCGGCGTTTCGAATACCTTGATCGCCTTCGCCGTGTACACGGTTCTGCTGAAGGTCTTCGGCGTCTGGTACGTGGCCGCCTCGGGCATCGGCTTCGCCGTGGGCGCGGTCAACGGCTTCCTGCTGAACCGGCGCTGGACCTTCCGTGAGCACGTCGGCGACGCGCTCACGCCGGTTCGCTGGGCGATCGTGCAGACGTGCGGTCTGGGGTTGAACCTCGGCCTCGTGTACCTGTTCGTGCACGACCTCGGCCTGGACGAGCTCGTGGGTCAGATCCCGACGACGGTGATCGTGACGGTGCTGACGTTCGCGGTGAACCGCTCGTGGACGTTCAGGACCCCCGCGGTCGCGCCGGCCGGCGGAGACGGCTGAGGGTGAAGGACCCGCGGGTGCTCAGCGGAACAGCGTGAGCAGCGAGAGCCCCGCGGGGATGCGCCCGCCACGCCCGATCACCGCGGCCTCCAGCGCCAGCGGACGCTCGAGCGTCCAGTTGACCGGAGCCGGCGGGACCCACAGGTCGAGGCTGGACTCGGTCGTCTTGGTCGAGAAGCGGTCCAGTACGCGCAGCACGATCGCGACCGGGAGCAGCAGCGAGTTGAAGTAGGTCGTGCGCACGGTCTCCCAGCCCGCCTGCTCGGCGACGCGCTCGAGCGTTCGGCGGGTGTAGCGACGATGGTGGTGGTTGATCTCGTCGTGCCCGCTCCACAGCCACTGGTAGGCGGGCACCGTCACGAGCAGGGCGCCGCCGGGAGCGACGACGCGGCGCAGCTCGCGCAGGGCGCCCAGGTCGTCCTCGAGATGCTCGATCACGTCCAGGGAGACCGCGAAGTCGAAGCTCTGCGCCTCGAAGGGCATCTCGAGCACCGAGCCTTCGACCACCTCTCCGCAGCCTCGCGCGCGAGCCAATGCGACGCTCGTGTCCGACAGCTCTACACCGGTCACGGTGCCGTGACCGGCGAGCTCGACCATGTTGCGCCCGCTGCCGCAGCCCGCGTCGAGGATGCGAGCGCGGGCGGGCAGCCGCAGGCGCTCGATCACGCCCTCGAGCACCGTTCGGCGACCCCGGTACCACCAGTGGTCGTCCTCTGCGCGGTGCGTCTGCAGCTCGTAGTCGCGATCCATCGTGCGGGGCATCTTTTCCTAAAGCGCCCACCGACGCGGTGTGCCCTGTCTTGAAAAAAATCTTGGCATGCCATAAACTAAATTCATGGCAGTCCAAGAACAGGCAAGCTCGCACACGCGCACGTCCGCCGTGGAGGACTACTGCAAGGCGATCTTCGCCCTGCAGTCGCGCGCGGAAGGGCCGGTGTCGACGAACGCGCTGGCCGAGCGGCTGCAGATCACGCCGGGGTCCGTGTCGGCGATGCTGAAGAAGCTCGACGGCGAGGGACTGATCGTACGCGTGCCCTACCGCGGCGTGCGGCTGACGGCGAGCGGTCGGAGAGTGGCGCTCGAGGTGATTCGCCACCATCGCCTGTTGGAGCTGTTCCTCGCGGAGACGCTGGAGATGCCCTGGGATCGTGTGCACGCCGAGGCGGAGGTGCTGGAGCACGTTATCTCCGAGGAGCTCGAGGGCCTGATCGCGGCCAAGCTCGGGGACCCGACGCGCGACCCCCACGGGGACCCGATCCCGAGCGCCGAGCTGGAGCTGCCCGAACGCGAGGACAGCCGCAGCCTCCACAGCCTGCAGGAGGGCCAGGGCGGCGTGTTCGTGCGCGTGTCCGACGCCGACCCGGAGATGCTGCGCTACCTCTCCGATCTGGGCATCTCACCGGGAGCCCGCGTGCTGGTGCGCGAGCGTCAGCCTTTCGACGGTCCGCTGCTTGTCAGCTTCTCCGACGGTGAGCGCGAGCAGGCGATCGGGGGACAGCTGGCGCGCGCGATGAGGGTGGCGGTCGACGCCGCATGACACCTCCGCCCCCGCCACCGCCGTTGGGGAACGAGCCGGCGCTCGAGGGCGCCGCGGTCGCGGGGGTTGGCGGGGTCGGCGGCGAGGTCGCGCTCGGCCCCAGCCACCTGGACACGCTGCTGGCGAAAGGGCGGCTGAAGGCGTCGCTGGCGATGCTCGGCCCGGCGTTCGTGGCGGCGATCGCCTACGTCGACCCCGGCAACTTCGCCACGAACGTGCAGGGCGGTGCGCAGTTCGGGTATCTGCTGCTGTGGGTCGTGCTGGTCGCCAACGTGATGGCGATGCTGATCCAGTACCTGTCGGCAAAGCTCGGCATCGCGACCGACCACAGCCTGCCCGAGGTCTTCCGCACGCGCTATCCGCGCTCGCTCTCGTGGGGGATGTGGGTGCAGGCGGAGGTCATGGCGATGGCCACGGACGTGGCCGAGTTCGTGGGCGCGGCGCTCGGCCTGAACCTGCTGTTCGGCGTGCCCCTGCTGGTGGCGGGGGTGATGACCGGTTTCATCGCCTTCGCGATCCTCGAGCTGCAGTCGCGCGGCTACCGACGCTTCGAGCTGGCGATCTCGGCGTTGCTGGGCATCATCTTCCTCGGCTTCCTGTACGAGGCTCTGAAGATCGGGCCGTCGGCGCGGGAGTCCCTGGGGGGCCTGGCCCCGCATCTGGGCGACCGCGACAGCCTGTACCTGGCTGTGGGCATCGTCGGCGCGACCGTGATGCCGCACGTGATCTACCTGCACTCGGCGCTCACCAGCGGGCGCACTCCCGTACGCAACGCGCGCGAGCGTGCGCGGGTGCTGAAGTTCGAGCGCACCGACGTGGTCCTGGCGCTGGGGCTGGCGGGAGTCGTGAACATGGCGATGCTCGCGGTTGCCGCCAAGCTCTTCCACGGCACCGGCCACTCTGGCGTGAGCACGATCGAGCAGGCCCACGCGGGCTTTGCCCAGCTGGTCGGCGGCGGCGCGGCGCTGGCGTTCGCGATCGCGCTGCTGGCCTCCGGCGCGTCCTCCTCGAGCGTGGGAACGTACGCCGGCCAGGTCGTGATGAAGGGGTTCGTCGGATTGAACGTCCCGCTCGTGGCTCGCCGGCTGGTGACGATGGCGCCCGCGATCGCGATCCTCGCGATCGGCCTGTCCCCGACCGACGTGCTCGTGCTCAGCCAGGTCGTGCTCGCCTTCGGGATCCCCTTCGCGCTAATCCCGCTCGTGCTGCTGACCAGCAATCGCGAGGTGATGGGAGTGCACGTCAACGGCCGCCTGACGACCGTCGCGGCGGGCGCGCTGGCGGTGCTGATCACGCTCATGAACGTCTTCCTGATCTCCCAGCAGCTGCTCTGAGGCGCGGTTGCGTCAGGTGCCCCAGAGGCAGCCGAAGGCGCCGACGGCAGCCGAGTCCCTCCCCTCCCAAACGCTCAGGCGCCGCCCAGCGCGCGCAGCGAGTAGTCGATCGTGCCGCCGGGGGTCCGCCAGGCCGCGAGCGCGCGGTCGGAGTCGGGGTCGACGGCGATCGCGGCCTGCCCCGTGCAGCCGGATACGCCTGCGGCGGCGATCGCTTCGGGCGCGGTGAAGATCGTCCTGCCGGGGTAGGCGTCGATCCCGCGCGCGGCATACAGCGCCCGATCGCTCGAGTCCAGACGCCCGGCCCGGGTGGTGCGCGGTTCGCTCCACAGCGCGTACGCCTCGCCCGCCGGTCCCGGCGCGAGGGCCGCAAGCAGCGCGTCGTGACCGGGAGCGGAGATCGTCTCGATCGAGCGCACGCCGTTCAGATCGACCGCGGCCGCGCGCACGACCCAATGCCCGGACGCGGCGCCGCTCCAGGCGAGCATCACGGACTCCGACAGCAGGCGTACCAGGCGCGGTGAGCCGCTCGGGGGTGAGGCGCCGTCGGGGTCGGTGAGCCGTTCGAGCAGTCGCGGCGCGCCGAAGCGCACGCCGGTGCCCGACAGCTCGGCGAACACGCGCGTGGTCTGACCGCGCGTTTCGCTCCAGGCGAGCGTCGCACGGTTGTCGTCGCTGAGCAGCGCGGCGATGTGCGCTCCGGGCGCGGCCGAGGCGACACGCACGACCGCACGCGAGACCCGCCCGGAGCCGGGCATGTCGCGCGCGTAGATCGTCCCGTTCCGCTCCCACACCGCGAGCGCGTCCGAGCGGTAGTCCATCGCCACCGTCAACCCTTCGATCGGACCGGCCGCGGCCACCTTCACCGCCGGCTGGAACGAGCCGGCGGCGGTCGCGTAGTAGCGGTGCACGCGTAGCTCCATCGGACCGGCTGCACTGGGCGAGCGGGAGGGTCCCGGGGCGAGCAGCGCAACGTCTCCGAGGTAAGCGCTCGTGAGCGACAGCGGCGCCGCCGCGCCGCCGGTGGCGATGGGAGTCGAGAAGGGTCCACGGGCGAGCCCTTCACTCAGCAGCAGCCCATCGCCCGCGTCCCCGCGCGTGCGAGCGCCCACCGCGAGCAAGATCCGCCCGTGCGGAGCGGCGGCCGCCGCGACCGTTCCGGTCAGGCCGTATGCGCGACCGGCATGGGGGCCCAGATCGGGCCCGGACATGGGGATGTCCGTACCCGCGGCGATCGTCGCGACGCGCGGACCGGCCCCGCCGCGACAGCGCGAGCCCGCTCCCCACACGATCGCCCCCGGGCCGGTGCCGTGCCGGGGGGCGTCTTGTGGGAACACCACGGCCGGGGCGTCGGGCGCGGAGCATCCGCTGAGGATGGCCGGCTGCGACCACCGGCCACCCTCGGAGCGGACGCCGGCCGGCAGCGCGACCGCGAGCGCGAGCAGGCCGAGCAGCTCGAATGCCCCTAGCGTGAGCCGTCGCCGGCGTTGTTTGCGTGACTGTGCGCTGGCCTTCACCGGTGTTGTGTTCGCACCGACACTGTGTTTGCCTCCCTGGAAACACCCTGTTCGCCCCCTGGAGACAGCCAAGCGATGCTGTCCTCTGCCGCCGGCAATCGGCTCGGGCGCCCACCGGAGACGATCCGGCCCGAGACCCTTCGTCTGCTATACGGTTCCATCGAGGCGAATGTGCGAAATCTTCGCCCGCCAGCTAGATTTCCGGCGGTATGAACGATGCTGAATCTGCGGGTGGGACAGCCAGGCGCCTGCACGCGTTGCTGCACAGACACGGCGTCGTACTGGTGAACCATCGACGCATACCGGGATCGCGTACGAACATCGATCACCTGGCGATCGGTCCGGGGGGTGTGACGGTGATCGAGGCCAAGCGGATACGCGGCAGAGTGAAGGTGCGTCGCGCGGGCAGTCTGTTTGGCGAGTCTCGGGAACGTCTGCTGATCGCCGGACGCGAGGAGACCAAGCTCGTCGAGGGAGTCTGCCGGCAGGTCGCGGCGGTCAGCGAGATGCTCGGTGGAGGCGTCGTCGTGATCGGCGCGATGTGCTTCGTCGAGAGCGGTGGCCTGCCGTTGTTCTCGAGTCCCACGCTCGATGGCGTGCGCATCGGCGGCCTGCGTGGGATCGCGCGACTGGCCCGGCGAGATGGGCCGCACACTCCCAGCGAGGTGCATGAGATCTCCGAGCGCCTGAGGACCTCACTGCCCGAGGCTTGATCCTCACCCCGGCCTGCTCAGCCGGTGACCCCACTCAGCCGACGACCCCACTCAGGCGATGACCCCACTCAGCCGGTGGCGGTAATCCGATCGTGTCCCTCCTCCTTGGCTCCACCCCGGTCGCGTGCTCGCGCCAGCCAGTCGTTCAGCTGCGCGTGCATCGCCTCCACCCCCACGATCGGCGCCGGCGGATCGCTCCACTGCGCGGGGATGAGGGCGAAGGGGTGGGTCTGCGGTCCGCCGAGGCCCCCGTGCGAGCCCATGAACTCCTCGAACGGAGCGACCTCGTCACTGACCGGGTCGTACACGCAGTTGACGAGGATGTCGGGACAGTGGGGAAAGCCGTCGTGGCGACGTAGGTGGTCGGCCGCGGTGGCGTCGAACGCGATCAGCGGGTCCTCACCCTCGACCGTGTCGTCGCGCAGGCGTCGGCGCCCGTGCGCGCCGATCGCAATCGCCCCCTGCTCGCGCGAGCGGACCATCACGAACCCGATCCCGGGATGGGTGCTCAGTGCCTCGATCAACCGCGGATGGGCCTCGGAGATCTGCTCGAGCTCCAGGCGCTCGGAGCTCATCGGCAGGTAGACGAGGCCGAGGCCGCCGGAGACGAGCACGATCGCCTCCTCCGCCACCACTGCCTCCTCCGATTCCTGCGAGGCCGCCTCGCGCTCGGCCAGGGCCTCGCGCTCGGCCAGGGCCTCGCGATTGGGCCCCAGTGCGACGGTTCCCTGCACCGCCCGACCACGCGTGGCCCGCGCGAGCGCGCGGCCCCCGACGGAAGCGTCCTGACGCGCGTCGGCGAGCACCGCGCCCATGTCCCCCCAGGCCTCGTCGACCGCGGCCGGGGCGCGCACATCTCCGCGCGCCAGCGCGCCGCGCACGACCTGCTCGAGCGTCTCGCCGTGGCGCTGGCGAAAGGGCGACCCCTGGGTCTGCCCGTGGTCGGAGAGAACCACCAGGTGGTAGGGGCGCGGCGCCTGTGCCACCGCCCGCTCCAGGCGCTCGAGCTGGCGATCGTGGCGCCCCAGCACCGTGAGCGCATCGGGCTCGCGGATGCCCGAATGGTGGGCGACCTCGTCGTAGCCCACGAACGTGGCATAGCTGACCGGCACGCCCTCGACGATGTCGGCCATCAGCAGCGCCACGTTGAGGTCGCGCATGACCACCGCGATCGCGGCGCGGATCAGTGGGTACGCACCGCCTCGCTCGACGTGCTCGGCGCCACTGCGGCGCTGAGCACGCGCGGCGCGCAGCTCCGCGACGATGTCCGCGAGCGAGAGCACGATCGTACGCAGGAACCCGTAGGGATCGGCGAAGTAGGCGAAGAAGTCACCGGACTTCGAGCGCGTGCGGTCACGGATGACGCTCATCGTGGCCGTGCAGCGCGGGGCGTCGCCCGAGAACATGTTCCCGCGGCTCGTGCCCCCACCGACGAGCAGGCCCTCGCCGGTTGAGCGCCGGCGCTCGATCTCGGCGGCGTCGGCGGGATGGTTGGAGACGATCGTGCGCCGTGTCTCCTTCTCGTACCAGCGAAACGCGGGCATGTCCCAGTTGCTGCCCAGCAGCAGCCCCGCCTGACTGGCGCCCGTCTGAGACGAGAGATCGCACTCCCAGCCCAAGATCCTGTGTGTCTTCTGCGAGCACCAGCGCGCGATCGTGGGCACGTGCCCATCGCGCACCGCCTCGCGCAGGACGGTCTCGCCGAGACCGTCGATCTCGAACAGGATCACTCCCGGCACGTCGGTGTGGTTGTCCTTGCGCCCGCGCCGCACCCGCCTGCGGACCACGCGCAGATGCTGAGCGTCGCCGTCCACGTCGAGCAGGGGCGCGATCAGCATCGACACGAGCGCCATCGCGAAGGCGATCGCCAGATCGCCGCCAAGGGGGATCGAGGTGCCGTCGACGACGTAGAACCCCAGCGCGACCGTGCCGGCGCTGAAGAGCAGCGAGCCCAGCCCGAAGGTGAATACCGTGAGCGGCAGCGCGACGCGGATGACGAGCGGCCACAGGAGCGCGTTGATCAGCGCCATCGTGGCGGCCACGAGCACCGCGGCGTTGAGCGAGGGTGTCGCGACGCCGGGCAGGATCGCCGCCAACGCGAGGATCACCAGACCCTCGATCAGCAGCAGGATCGCAATGCGCAGGGCCTGCCCCAGCAGCCGCCGTCCACGTTTGGCACGCCGTCTGCGGTCGCCGTCGTCACTCGCTGAGGGCATCTCGTTGCTACCTTCCGGTCATGGTCGATGGCGCGACTACGCCTATGCCTCTCGCCCATCGCTTGGGCTCCTTCGCGCAGGACCGTATCGCGTTCATGGGGCACGCAACCGTGCTGATCGAGCTCGACGGGGTGCGCCTGCTCACCGATCCGCTGCTGCGTGATCGCGTCGCGCACCTGCGCCGCCAGACCCCGCCCGTCGACCAAGAGCGGATCTCGGGAGTGGATGCGGTGCTCCTCTCGCACCTGCACAGAGACCATCTCGACCTGGCCTCCCTGCGGCTGCTGGGCCGAGGCGTGCCGCTGCTGGCGCCGTCGGGCGCGGGGGCCTGGCTGGGTCGCCGGGGGTTCACGCATGTCAGCGAGCTGCGCGTGGGAGAGGCGACGAACGTCGGTCGGCTGGCGGTGAACGCCGTAAAGGCCCAGCACGACGGCCGGCGCCATCCCGGCGGCAGGCGCGCCGAGACCTTGGGCTACCTCGTACGTGGCAGCCGCACGATCTACTTCGCCGGCGACACCGAGCTGTTCAACGGGATGACCGATCTCGGCAGCGGCGGCGGGAGCGAGCCGGTCGCGCGAGCGAGCGAGCGGACGAGCGCATCACGGGCCTCCGGCGCGTTCAGGCTCGACGTGGCGCTCGTGCCGGTCGCGGGATGGGGGCCGAGGCTCGGTCCCGGGCACATGGACCCACTGCAGGCCGCTCGGGCGGTCGCCCTGCTGGCGCCGCGTCTGGCGGTTCCGATTCACTGGGGAACGCTCTTGCCCTTGGGCGGCGCGCGTCGTCATCGCGACCTGCTCCACGATCCCCCGCGCCTGTTCGCCCGGCATGTCGCGCGGCTGGCGCCCGACGTCGAGGTGCGCGTCCTGGCACCTGGTCAGGAGATCGCGCTGCCGCCGATCTCGCCATCGATCTCCCGCGCCACGCCCTCGGGGCGACCGCCCGACTAGATCGCTCGCGCTAGCTTTTGCGCGATGACGTCGGGGACAGCGAGCAAGTGGAAGGCGCAGCGGTGAGACGGGCCGGCTGGCGTGTGATCGGGGCGTACAGCCTGGTGTGCGCGGCGACGCAGGTGCTGTGGCTCACCTATGCCGCGATCACGACCGAGTCGGCGCGTCACTACGGCGTGTCAGTGGGCGCGATCGGCTGGCTGGCGGAGATATTCCCGCTGCTCTACGTGGTGCTGGCGATCCCGTCGGGGATCCTGCTGGACCGCTGGTTTCGCCCGGTGCTGGCGGGCGGCGGGGCGCTGGTCGCCCTCGGCGGGCTGATCCGCCTGGGTGGTGACACCTTCGCCTGGGCGATGGCCGGGCAGGTGGTGGTCGCGGTCGCCCAACCGGTCGTGCTGAGCGCGGTGAGCAAGCTCGCCGGCGAGTACCTGCCCGTGCCCGAGCGCGCGACCGGCATCGCGATTGGGTCTGCGGGCGGCTTCGTGGGCATGTTGGTGGCCCTGATCCTCGGCCGGACCGTCGGCGGGCACGGACAGATCGAGCGGCTGCTGGTGGTGGAGGCCGTGATCGCGCTCGTGGCGGCGGCGCTGCTGGCACTCGCGCTGCGTCACCCCGCGGCCGAAGCCGACGAGGAGCGTGTGGCGATCGCCGGGAACGCCGCACGGCGGCTGTGGGCACTGCCGGCGATGCGCACGCTGTGCGGACTGGTGTTCATCGGGTTCGGCGTGTTCGTGGCGCTCGCGACGTGGCTGCAGACGCTGCTGGCACCCGACGGCGTCTCGGAAACGGCCGCGGGGCTGCTGCTCGTGGGGATGGTGATCGCCGGCGTGATCGGATGCGCCGCGCTGGCCCCGGCGGTCGTCGCGCGGGGCGCCGAACGGGGATTCATGCGCGCCACGGTCCTGGTGAGCTGCGCGGGGTGCCTGCTGCTCGGCGTGGCGCCGTGGCTGGGCGTGCGCGCGGTGACACTCGTGGCGATGGGGTTGTTCCTGCTGCCGGCCCTGCCGGTGATCCTCACCGCCACCGAGCGGCTGGCCGGCCCGGCCGCGGGCACGGCCGGCGCGATCGTGTGGATGGCGGGGAACCTCGGCGGCCTGGTCGTGGCCCTGATCGTGCAGGCGCTCGTGCACGAGCCGTTCGCTGCGTTCGTGGCGATGGCCGTCGTGTCGCTGCTCGGCCTGCCGCTCGCGGCGCGTCTAACGATCGTGGCAAGGCACGAAGATGAGCCCGCCCCCGAGCCTGTCGTGGCGGGCGTGGGCTAAGGGCCCATCCCCGATAGGCCCGCACGTCCCTATCGGATAGACCCTAGAGGCCGGTCTGGGCGACGATCCGTCCGGAGGCGACGGCGTCGGACAGGGCTCGGTAGTCGCGCTCGTTCTGCTCGGCGTAGTCGCGGGAGAACTCGACGATCGCGCGATCGAACGCCGTGCCCTTGCCGAGGTAGGCGGCGATCGCGATGCGGTCGCCGCTGCGCGCGTGCGCGCGTGCGAGCGTCCAGCCGCACAGCCGTCCATAGGCGGCCAAACCAGAGGGCTTCATCCGCTCGATTTCCGCCGAGCCCTTCCAGTCCTTGAGCTGGCGAGCGTAGAAGTCGCGATCACCGCCGTCGATCCCCTCCACGACGTGCAGCCAACCGAGGAAGATGTCGCTCGAGGTCTGCATCAGGCGCTGTCCGGTGACGACGCGCTGGCCGTGGTTTGCGAACTCGCTGGGACCGAGATGCTCCTCGAGCACCGATGCCTCGGCCTCCTTGAGCTGCAGGAACAGCGGGTCCTGGCCGTCTCGGCCCAGCATCAGCGCGATCCAGGCGCGGGTGCCGACGCTGCCCACCCCAACGACCTTGCGCGCGATGTCGGTCAGCTGGAACTCCTCCAGGAGCACGCGCCGGTCGTACTCGAGCGTCTCCCGGTAGGAGCGCACCAGCTCGTGCAGGGTCTCGAACATCTCATCGCGTTCGACACCCTGAGCGAGGTCGTGGATCGGCACGATCAACGGCGGCTCGGCGACGATGCGCGGCTCGCCGTCCACCACCTGCGTGAGTTTCGAGAAGGCCGACATGCTGTCCTTCGTGCGCGCCTTCGCGAGCGCCTTCTCGGTTCGCTTGACCTGTTCGGGCTTGAGCTGGGACCCCAGCTCTCCCAGCGCGGCTTCGATGTCCAGATGGGAGTACCAGACGTCGAGATTGTTCATCGCGGCGAACCCGGCCATCGCCGTGCGGTACTCCTCGACGGTCTCCAGGACGACCTGGTCCTGGGCCTTGGCGGAGAAGTCGTTGTCGCGCGCGGCGATCAACATGCTCACGGCCAGGCGCTTGACGTCCCACTCCCACGGCCCCGGGAGCGTCTCGTCGAAGTCGTTGACGTCGAACATCAGCTGGCGCTCGGGCGAGGCGAACACGCCGAAGTTCGACAGGTGCGCATCCCCGCAGCACTGCACGCTCAGACCCGAGCGTGGGGTCGCCGCCAGGTCGGCGGCCATGATCGCCGCGGCGCCGCGGTAGAAGGTGAACGGGGAGACGAGCATGCGCCCATAGCGGATCGGCACGAGCTCCGGCACGCGTGTCCGTGCCTGGCTTGCGAGCACCTTCACAGGGTCGACGCGGCGGGAAGCCGGCTCGTACTTCGCGTGGCTCGAGCGCGGCACCTCCGCACGCGCCGCCTTCCCCCGCGCAACCCGCTCGGCGACGCTCAGGTGCGGGACCGCCGCGGGTGCATCCGTCGGTAGGATCGTCGCGCTCATCCTCGACAGACCATAGCTCCTACACGGTGACCGTGAGCAGGGGGATAAGTACTAAGGCGCGTCGAGACCCCAGCGTCGCCGAGCCTATGGCCGGGTCAGTGAACGATCGTGAACGGTGCGCTGACGGCCGGCCCGGTCTGGCCGGCGGAGT
>Ga0210387_10000927_pt1 | contig 21555 bp, 15 predicted proteins | sample IncBWC7OmetaG_FD_160108 | JGI IMG/M metagenome (GOLD analysis project Ga0210387, IMG submission 160108) | Forest soil microbial communities from Barre Woods Harvard Forest LTER site, Petersham, Massachusetts, United States - Inc-BW-C-7-O ...
GTGGCGCCGTGTGCTCACGCCATCGCTCGCCGCCGACTACGCCGACATGCTCTACGTGATCCAGAACGCAGAGGCCTTTCATAAAGGCATCACAAAGGATTTTGCCGAGGTCGGCCTCACCGCATCCGATGCGCACACCCTGAGCGTGACGCTCACGCGGCCGACGCCGCAATTCCTCGCCCTGCTCACCCATCAAGTGTGGTTTCCCGTGTATCTGCCCTGTCTCACGGCCAACGGTTCGCCCTACGAGCGCGGCAATCCCTGGACCCAGCCCGGCCGCCTCGTCGGCAACGGGCCGTTCACCTTGAAGTCATGGCAGCCCGGCCAGGAAATCGTCGTCGAAAAATCGCCGACCTACTGGGATGCCGTGCACGTGCGGCTGAACGCGATTCATTTCTACCCGTTTGACAGCATGGACGCCGCGGAACGCGCGTTTCGCACGGGACAATTGCACCTGACCGAGACGCTGCCCGTCGGCAAGGTCGAGGCCTACCGGCACGACTCGCCGCAGTTCCTGCGCACCGACCCCTACCTCGACACGTATTTTTTCCGCCTCAACGTCCGCCGTCCGCCGTTCGGCGATGAGCGCGTGCGCCGCGCGCTCGCCCTCGCGATCGACCGCCAGGCCATCGTGGAAAAGATCCTGCGCGGCGGCCAGCAGCCGGCCACGGCCTTCACGCCGCCCGGCCTGGGGAACTACACGCCGCCGGCGGGCATGACGACCAATTTTGCCGAGGCGCGGCGCCTGCTCGCCGCAGCCGGTTTCCCCGGCGGCAAGGGATTGCCGCCGCTCGAGCTGCTTTACAACAGTTCGGAAAATCACCGGCTCGTTGGCGAAGCGGTGCAGGAGATGTGGCGCCGCGAGCTCGGCGTGAATGTCCGGCTCGTCAACGAGGAGCTGAAGGTCGTGCTCACCGACCGCCGCGACGGCGACTATCAAATCCTGCTCTTCGACTGGGCGGGCGACTACCTTGATGCCAGCACGTTTCTCGATGTGTGGCGCAGCGACAGCGGCAACAATCATACCGGCTGGTCGAGCGCCGACTACGACCGGCTCCTCGACCAGGCCGAGCGCACCATCGATCCCGCCGCACGCGCCGGACTTTTCCAGCAAGCGGAAGCACTTCTTCTCGGGGTGGCGCCGATCATCCCGCTCTATTACAACACCCATGTTTTCCTGCTGCAGCCATCGGTGAAAGGCTGGCATCCGACGCTGCTCGATCACCATCCCTACAAGGATGTTTATCTCGAGGGGAACTAACAGGCGTTTCCATTTTAATCGACCCATGACTGGTGAAATTGTCATTCCGAGCCGTGCGAGGAATCTCTGTCGTTCTTGTCGATTTCAATTTCGGAGATGTCAGACTGTCGGCCTTCGGCCTCGGTACCTCGCACGGCTGCCAATGAACTCGTATCAAACATCGTTTAATTCGGATTTTGGCGCGGCAGCGCCGGTGGGGTCCGCTCACCGAGCGGACCGCGGCCCGTTGGGTCAACGGGCCCTACCTGCCAACCATTCATTGGCCTGTTCTACGCAAGGCGCGCAGCGGCTTGCCCAGGGTCTCGGAATGACAAAATAAAGGATGAGTCGCAAAGTCAGGCCGATGTGACCAATTAAACCGAAAACACTCTAAGTCCGTCGGATTTTGCCCATCGCCGTTGAGGACACACCGCGGCTTGCCTTCGCGCCCGGGTCGATGTCTTCTGATTTCCGATGCTACGCTTCATCGCCCGCCGCATCCTTGAGACGGTTCCCGTCCTCTTCATCATCGTCACCGGCACGTTTTTCATGATTCGTTTCGTGCCGGGCGGGCCGTTCACGGCGGAAAAGGCCGTCCCACCCGAGGTGCAACGAAACCTGGATGCGTATTACCACCTCAATGATCCTCTCTGGAAGCAGTACGTCGATTACCTCTGGGATCTTTGTCCGAAAAAATTTCATCCGGCGGCCCTCGCCCAGGGCCCGGATCTCAAGGCCGCCTTTGGGATCGATTTACGCCCCTCGTTCCGCTACGCGAACCGCACGGTCAACGAGATCATCGCGGAAAAACTGCCGGTCTCCCTTGAGCTCGGTCTGCTCTCGCTCGGCGTCGCACTCGGCCTCGGCCTCACGGCCGGGGTGATCGCCGCGGTCAAGCACAATACCTGGATCGATTACACGGCCTCCGCGCTGGCCATGACCGGCATCTGCGTGCCCACCTTTGTGGTGGGGCCGCTGCTCGTGCTGGTTTGCGCGATCCACTTCGGCTGGTTCAATGCCTCCGGCTGGTATGGCCCGATCGACCGCGTGCTGCCCTCGCTCACCCTCGGCGGCTATTACGCCGCCTACATCGCGCGGCTTACCCGCGGCGGAATGCTCGAGGTCCTGAACCAGGATTATATCCGCACCGCCCGGGCCAAGGGCGCCTCCGAGCTGCGCATCATCTTCCGGCATGCGCTGCGCGGCGGCCTGCTGCCCGTCGTTTCCTTTCTCGGCCCGGCAGTCGCCGGCATCCTCACCGGATCATTCGTCATCGAGATGATTTTCCAAATCCCCGGACTCGGCCGCGAGTTTGTCACCAGCGCCTTCAACCGCGACTACAACCTCATCCTCGGCACCGTGCTGCTTTACGCGGTATTCGTCATCATCATGAACCTCGCCGTGGATGTGCTGCAGGTGTGGCTCAACCCAAAACTGAGATTTGAATAATTTCTCCCGCGGATGACGCTGATGAACGCGGATAAATCCAGATTCCTTTTTAACCACAAACCATACAGATGAATATGGATAAAAAAACTCGCATCCGCGCTCATCCACGCAATCCGCGGTAAAAAATGGTCCCCCTTTCGCCAAAAGATCTTTCCGCCGCCGACCCCGCCATCGGCCAGCTCGAGCGAGGCCAGTCGCCGTGGAGCGACGCCTGGCAGCGCTTGCGCAAAAACAAGCTCGCGGTCTTCGGCGGCGGCCTGCTCGTCGTCCTCGCGCTGTGCTGCTTCCTCGGACCATTTTTCTCGCAATCCTACGAGGATCAAAACCTCGACCTCGGCGCCACGCCGCCCAGCGCGCAGCACTGGCTCGGCACCGACACGCTCGGCCGCGATCTCTTGGCGCGCATTCTTTTCGGCGGTCGCATTTCGCTCATGGTCGGCCTCGTCGCCTCGGCGGTCGCGCTGATCATCGGGGTGACCTACGGCGCGGTGGCGGGCTACCTCGGCGGCAAGATCGACACCGTGATGATGCGCATCGTCGATATCATCTATGCCCTGCCTTTCACGATCTTCGTCATTCTGCTGATGGTGTTCCTCAAGGACCCGATGGAAAGATTCGACGCGTGGTTCGCCCGGTTTTCCATCATGGGCGATACCCGGGGCGTGGGCCAGATCCTGCTGCTCTTTTCCGCCATCGGCGCGGTCGAGTGGCTCACGATGGCACGCATCGTCCGCGGACAGATCCTTTCGGTCAAAAAAATGGAGTTCATCGAGGCCGCGCGCGCGCTGGGCTACAGCCCGCGCCGCATCATCTTCCGCCACATGGTGCCCAATATCCTCGGCCCGATCATCGTTTACACCACCCTCACCATCCCCGCGGTCATGCTGCTCGAATCGTTTCTCAGCTTCATTGGACTCGGCGTGAGCGACCCCATGAGCTCGTGGGGCAAGCTCATCCAGGAAGGCGCGGAGAAAGCAGAGGAGTTTCCCTGGCTGCTCATTTTTCCCGGCGGCATCTTTGCAATGACGCTTTTTTCGCTCAATTTCCTCGGGGACGGCCTGCGCGATGCGCTCGACGTGCGCTCATCGAAGGATTGACTACCGGGCGCCAAGCAACGCCATATTAGATCCGTCCATGCGCCGTTTCGTCCCCTATTTCAAATACATCAAGGCTGTCCGCTGGACACTGATCCTGGGGGTTTTGTGCGGAGTGATCGAGGGTGCCGCCAGTGGTGCGGGCCTGCCGCTCATGTTAAAATATGTTTTCCCGCGGGTCTTTAGCGCGCATGGTGAGCACGTTGCTCCGCTCACAACCTTGCAGCTGTGGGGCTACGCCTTGTGGCTGCCGTTCGTTTTCACCATCCGCGGCCTGGCCGGCTATTTGAACAACTACCTCATGCAGCTGGCCGGCGGGCGCATGCTCCAGGCCATCCAGTTCGATTATTTTCGAAAGCTGCAGGAGCTGCCTCTCGCATTTTTCCACCGTATTTCGAGTGGCGAACTCATTACCCGCGGCCTGGGCGACACCAACCAGTTGCAAAACACGCTCAGGGTCATCTCCAACGATCTAATCCAGCAACCCGCGACGTTGCTCTTTGCGCTTGGTTCCATCGTTTACCTGGCCCTGAAGGACCAGGGCGTGGGGCTGGTTGTGGCCACCCTGGCCATCGTCCCGCTCTGTGTTTTTCCCATCCGTTATGTCGGGAAGAAACTCGTTCAACGCACCCATGCGTTGCAAAGCCAGAGCGGCTCGATCACCGATCGTTTCACGGAGAACCTCGCCGGGGTGAAGGAAGTGCGCGCCTTCGGCCTGGAAGAGCATCAAAACAACCGGTTTTCCGAGCTGGGCAGGATTCTTGTGCGGGCCCAGATGAAGGTCGCCAAATACGAGAAGGCCCTCACCCCCAGCATTGAGATCATCTCCGCCGTGGGCCTTTCCGTCACGTTTGTTTATGCGTATCGGGTCCATTTGGATTTTTCCTCATTTTCCGCCATCCTGGCGGCGCTCTTTATCTGCTATGATCCCATCAAGAAACTGGGAGCCGTGAGCAATGAATTGAAACGCGGCGGCGTCTCGCTGGATCGCCTGAATGAAATCCTGAAGGAACCCGTCACCATCGCCGATCCGCCCAATCCCGTGCCGGTGACGCGCCTGCAGGGCGATATCGCCTTTGCCGATGTCTCCTTCGCTTACAAAGAAGGCACGCCCGTGTTAAGCAATGTCTCCGCGCATATCCCTGCTGGCACGGTCTGCGCACTCGTCGGCCCCAGCGGTGCGGGTAAAACCACTTTTGCCAACCTGGTTCCGCGCTTCTACGATGTGACCTCGGGCCAGATCACCATCGACCAGATCGACGTGCGCGCCATGCGCATGGCCGACCTGCGCCGCAACATCGCGATCGTCTCCCAGGATCCCGTCCTCTTCAACGACACCATTTACAGCAATCTCCTCATCGGCCGGGCCGAGGCGACCCGCGACGAGGTGATGGCGGCCACCCGCGATGCCTTTGCCCACGACTTTATCGCCCACACGCTGCCCCAAGGCTACGACACGGTCGTGGGCGAACGCGGCTCAAAACTCTCCGGCGGGCAAAAACAGCGCATCGCCATCGCGCGCGCCTTCCTGCGCAACGCGCCCATCCTTATCCTCGACGAAGCCACCAGCGCGCTCGACAGCGAGAGCGAGGCCGCCATCCAAAAGGCGCTGAAAAAACTCATGGCCAACAAGACCGTGCTGATCATCGCGCACCGCTTCAGCACCATCCGCGATGCGTCGATGATCCTGGTCTTCAAAGACGGCCAGATCGTCGGCCAGGGAAACCATCCCGAGCTCTATCACAGCAGCACCCTTTACAAGCTATTGTATGATGGCCAGTCCACCCAGCCCAACCCTTCCTCCACCCAAATAACATGAAAGTCGCCATTCCCTGCGGTGGCAAGGGCACGGCCCGGCGCAGATGAAATCATGAACCGCGCCAGCTTCCCCGGCACCGACCCCGGCCTCACCCGCTGCATGCTTGATTGCGAAATCGCCACCATCCGCGCCTTCATCAAGGCTCATTGCTGACCAGATTTGACTCCTACCCCACCATGAACGCGGCCCTGCCTCCGGAAGACCTCGCCCACGTGCTCGCGCACACCCGAGAACTCTGGGGCGAAGCGCGCGGCCAGCGCTTTTTTATCACCGGTGGCACCGGCTTTTTTGGCCGGTGGCTGCTGGAAAGTTTCTGCCAGGCGAACGATGAACTCCAGCTTGGCCTGCGGGCCACGGTGCTTACGCGCGATCCGGCACGGTTTGCCGCCCAGGCGCCGCATCTGGCCGCACGCGCTGAACTGGAATTCATTCGCGGGGACGTGCGCGATTTCGCCTATCCCGCAGGCACGTATCGCTACATGATTCATGCGGCGACCGAGGCCAGCGCCGCGCTCAATGAGAAGGCACCGGACGAGATGCGGGACACGATCGTGGCCGGCACGCACCACGCGCTCGGATTCGCCGCACAAGCCGGCGTACAAAAACTGTTGTTCACCAGCTCGGGCGCAGTCTACGGCCGGCAGCCTTCCGAACTCACGCATGTAGCCGAGGATTACCCGGGGGGCCCGGATCCGCTGGCCGCTGGTTCGGCCTACGGAATCGGCAAACGCGAGGCCGAACAGATGTGCGCGGCGCAGGCCAAACAATGTGGGTACGAGGTGAAGATCGCCCGGTGCTTCGCTTTTGTCGGGCCGCACTTGCCGCTCGATGCCCACTTCGCCATCGGCAACTTCATCCGCGATGCGCTGGCGGGCGGGCCGATCCGCATCGCCGGCGACGGGACGCCCCACCGCAGTTATCTCCATGCGGCGGATCTGGCCGTATGGTTGTGGACCATGCTTTTTCGCGCGCCCACCGCCCGGGCCTACAACGTGGGCTCAGCTGAATCCGTTTCCATCCGGGAAACCGCGGCGGCCGTGGCCCGGGTTTTTCCAAGTCCGGTCGCGATCACCGTGGCCCAGCCGGGGACCGGCCGCCCGCCGTCGCGCTACGTGCCGGCGATTGCCCGGGCTGAAAGCGAACTCGGGCTGCGCGTGCACATCCCGCTGGCCAGCGCAATCGAACGAACCGTGCGCTGGCTGCAGCCGGCGGCACTCGTGGCCAACTGATTTCCCTGAAACTTTTCCATGATCCGAGTCGCCGATTATATTGCCCAAACCTTGGCCCAGCGCGGAGTCCGCCATGTCTTCATGGTTACCGGCGGCGGTGCCATGCACCTGAATGACGCCTTCGGGCGCTGCCACAAGGACCTGAGCGTGGTCTGCTGCCATCACGAGCAGGCCTGTGCGATGGCGGCCGAAAGTTATTACCGGGTGACGGGCCGGCTGGCCGCGGTCAACGTGACCACCGGGCCCGGCGGCACGAACGCCATCACCGGCGTCTACGGCGCGTATGTGGACTCGATGGCGATGATCGTGGTCTCCGGCCAGGTAAAATGGGAAACCCTCGTGCGCAGCACGAACCTGCCCCTGCGGCAATTGGGCGACCAGGAGGTGGACATCATCCGCATGGTCGAGGGCGTGACCAAATACGCCGTGCTCGTCAAAGACCCCCAGTCGATCCGTTATCACCTGGAGCGCGCGCTCCACCTGGCGACGAGCGGCCGCCCCGGGCCGGTATGGCTGGATGTGCCGATCAACGTGCAAGCCACCAAAATCGATCCGGCTACGCTGCCCGGCTACGATCCCGCCGAGGACACACTCGTATTCGAAACACCCGATCTCAACGCCGCGGTACAGCACGTGGTGGAACGCCTGCGCACGGCCGAGCGTCCCGTGATTTATGCGGGCACCGGCATCCGGCTGAGCGGACAATACGGCACCTTTCTCAACCTGGCCGGCCGGCTTGGCATTCCCGTCGCAACCGCGTGGAATTCCAACGATCTCCTGCCGGACGAACACCCGGCCTACGCCGGCCGCCCGGGATCGATCGGCAACCGCGCGGGCAATTTCACGGTACAAAACAGTGACTGCCTCGTGGTGCTGGGTTCCCGCCTCAATATCCGGCTGGTCAGTTACAATTGGGAGAACTTTGCGCGCCACGCCTACAAAATCGCCGTCGATGTGGATGCCGCCGAACTGAAGAAGCCCACGCTCAAGATCGATTATCCGGTGCATGCGGACTTGCGGGAATTCCTGCCCACCCTTGCACGCGCCACCGCGGACTGGCCGCCGCGCCATGCCAAGTGGCTCGCCTGGTGCCGCGAGCGCGTGAAGCTCTACCCGGTGGTCCTGGCCGAATACTGGAAGCTGACCGAGAAGGTGAACCCCTATTGCTTCATGGACCGGCTGTTCGCGCAATTGCACGAGGACGAGATCGTCGTCTGCGGCGATGGCACGGCCTGCGTGACGGCCTTCCAGGCGGCGACGATCCGGCCCGGCCAGCGGCTTTTCCACAACTCGGGCTGCGCCGCGATGGGTTATGACCTGCCCGCGGCCATCGGCGTGGCGACCGCGCGGCCGGATCTGGCCCGCGTCATCTGCCTGGCCGGCGATGGCAGCATCATGATGAACCTGCAGGAGCTGCAAACGATCGCGGGGCGCAAGCTGCCGGTAAAAATTTTCGTGCTGAACAATTCCGGGTATCATTCCATCCGGCAGACGCAGGCAAATTTTTTCTCGGACAATATTGTCGGCTGCGGCACCGATTCCGGATTGAGCTTTCCGGACTTTGGCCGCGTGGCGGATGCGTTCGGGCTTTCTTTTCAGCGGTGCACCCGGCACGCGGACCTGGACGCGGCGATCACGGCGACCTTGGATTCACCGGGCGCGGCGCTGTGCGAAATCGTGCTCGACCTGGCGCAGGCCTTTTCTCCGAAACTGTCCTCCCGCAAACTGGAAGACGGGCGCATGATCACTGCGCCACTGGAGGAAATGGCGCCATTCCTGTCCCGCGAAGAGTTGAAAGCCAACATGCTTGTGCCCCTGCTGAACCCCTAACAGCCTGCTGACATGCCAACGAACCGCACAGTATTGCTCACCGGTGGCTCGCGGGGCATCGGCGCCGCCATCGCCACCGAACTGGCCGCGCGCGGCCACCGGGTCGTGGCGCCGGCCCGGGCCGAACTCGACCTCGGCCATGCGGCCTCGATCGATGCCTTTCTTGACCGGAACCGGGATTTGCCGGTTGATATCCTGGTCAACAACGCCGGCATCAATTTCCTGCGCGGGGTGTCGGAGCTGGACGCGGAGACCTGGCAGTCGATGGTGCAGACCAACCTGACCGCCGCCCTTCGCCTCATCCAAGCCTATGCCCCGGGCATGTCTGCGCGCGGCTGGGGCCGGATCCTGAATATAAGCACAATTTTCAGCCTGGTGACCAGGGAACGGCGGGCCGCTTATTCCATGACAAAGGCGGCGCTCAACGCCCTGACGCGCAGCACGGCGGTCGAATTCGGCCCTGGCGGCGTCCTCGCCAACGCCCTCGCGCCCGGCTACGTGGACACGGCGCTAACCCGCCAGAACAATTCACCGGAGGCCATTGCCGCATTTACCGCCGCGATCCCTCTTCGCCGGATGGCGCAGGCCGGCGAACTGGCCAAGGCCGCGGCATTTCTCGTCTCCGACGACAATACTTATATCACCGGCCAGACCGTGGTGATGGATGGCGGCTTTACCTGCCTATGACCCCGCTCCTCACCATCCAGAGCCACTCGCATCCCTACACGGTCGAACATTTTCCGGCCCTCGACACCGCGCTGGCTTCCATCACACCGCGCGAGCGGGCCTTATGGCTGGTGGACCAGCGTTTCGCCGGGCTTTACCCGGCGCTGGCCGCCTTTGCGCCCGTCGAGCGCACCGTGCTGGTGGCGGCCAGCGAGGAACAAAAATCATTCGAGGTGCTCGGGCCGATTTTCATCGAACTGCTCAAGCGGGGACTGAAGCGCGATGGCTTGCTGGTCGTGGTCGGCGGCGGCGTCCTTCAAGACATCGGCTGCTTCATCGCCACCGTGCTGTTTCGCGGTGTCCGCTGGGAATTGGTGCCGACGACCCTCCTGGCGCAGGCAGACAGCTGCATTGGAAGCAAAAGCTCGATCAACATCGGCAGCTACAAGAACCAGGTTGGCACCTTCTACCCTCCCCATCGCGTGTTGCTGGTCCCGGGCGTGCTGGCGACGCTGCCGGCGGACGAGATTCGCTCTGGCTTGGGCGAGGTGATCAAGCTGCAGCTGCTGACCGGCGAGGCCGGTTTTCGCGAGTTGATGGAGGATCTGCGCGACTTTGCCGGACAGCCGGAGAGACTGGCCAAGTGGGTGCAGCGTTCAATGGAGGTGAAGAAACCCTACATTGAAGCGGACGAATACGATCGCGGCATCCGCAACCTGCTCAACTACGGGCATACCTTCGGGCACGCCTATGAGTCGGCGACCCATTACGCGATTCCCCACGGGATCGCGGTCATTCTCGGAATGCTGACGGCCACGCGCCTTTCGGCCCGCCTCGGGCTGGTCCCATCCGCCCACGCCGACGAGCTGGATAGGTTGCTCGCGCCATGGCACCGGCCGTTTGCCGAGACCCTGCGCCGGACTCATCGCGACGCCATCTTTGCGGCGATCAAGCACGACAAGAAAAATACCGGCGATGCCGTCAACTGCATCCTCACGCACGGCTTCGGCCGCATGGAGAAGCGCAAGGTCGCCATGGCGGAGGACCTGATGCCCGCGGTCAACAGCTGCATTGACACCGGGTTCGCCCCCGCCGAAGCCTCGCCCTGCATTTTGTCCAAGACTTCACTCCCCTAACCTCCAAGCAATGAATCGAGACATCTTTGAAAACCTGTTCGTCCTTGAAATGACGAACAACCATCTGGGCGACCTGGAGCGCGGACTGAAAATCGTCCACGAACACAGCCGCGTCGTGCGTTTCAATAACGTGCGAGCCGCCATCAAGCTCCAGTTCCGCGACGTGAAAAATTTCGTGCACAAGGATTTTCAAACCCGCAAGGACATCCGTTACGTCAAGCGCGTGCTCGAAACAAAAATGTCCAAGGCCGATTACGCCGTGCTTGTCGAGGCGATCAAGAAAAGCGGATGCATCCCGATGGCCACGCCCTTCGATGAGAAATCGGTCGATTGGTGCGTGGACTTTGGTTTTCCGATCATAAAAATTGCCAGCGCCGATTCCAACGACTGGATCCTCCTGGAAAAAATCGCCAGCACGCGCAAGCCCTGCATCATTTCCTTCGGCGCGACCCCGCTGAAAGACATGGACGATGTGGTGACCTTTTTTGAACATCGCAACGTTCCCCTGGCGATCAACCATTGCATCGCGGCGTATCCACACGAGGACTCCGAGTGCGAGCTCGAACAGATCGACTTCCTGCGCAATCGTTACCCGGGACACACCATCGGCTGGTCGTCCCACGAATGCAAAGACTGGGACACCTCCGTGAAGATCGCCTATGCCAAGGGGGCCCGCACCTTCGAACGGCACATCGACATCAACAATGATGGGGTTCAAGTGGCCTCCTATTCCTCGCTGCCCGAGCAACTGGACCACTGGTTCAAGGCCTTCCACAAGGCGGTGGAGTTCTGCGGAACCTCCCGGACCGAGCGCAAGCTCGCACTGTCAAAGGAAACCGCCTACCTCGACACCTACATCCGCGGGGTATACGCCAAGCGCGCCCTCAAGGTCGGCCAGATCATCACCGAGGACGACATCTACATGGCCATTCCGCTCCAAAAGGGCCAGATCTCCTGCCGGGAACTCATGCTCGGCCGCTTCGGCCATAAAGTGACCAAAGCCATCAAGGCCGACGCCCCGATCCGGATCGACGACGTGGACACGCCCTACTCCGAGAACGACCATCTTAAACAACTCATCTACAATCGGGGAATTTGAGTCGTCATTCCTATCCTTTGCGTTTAATCATCGCCCGGTCGTTGCTGCTCCCTCAGCGGAGTCCTGCCGTCATCTGCAGTTGCCACTCTCCCCTGTTTTTTAAATCTGCCACATGGTTGACGCCGAAAAATCCGTGCACGCCGGCCCGGCGCCATTATTGGTCAAATCCTATCCCATGACGAAACAACTCCATTTCACGATGGTGATGCCAAATTACACGCTCACCTCAAACGGTGTGATGGTATTGTATTTGCTTGCCGACACCCTTGAACAATTGGGCCATCGGGTGACTTATGTCCCATTGAACATGGAAGTCTTTGTCCGGTGCAGGCATGACTACCCGGCCAGGTACCTGGAAAAGTTTGAGACCGACTACGGACTGGTCGATCCGGGATCCATCGCCATCATACCGGAAACAGCCCCCGCCGAGACCGTCGCCGGCTTGGCGTCGAAAAAACGCGTGTGGTATCTCCTCAACAAACCCATCCTGCTCACCCACGAGCCCATTATATACAGGCCGGAAGACCTGGTCGTCGCCTACTCCGGGTTGATCAGCAAGATATACTTCAATCTTTTCATCCTCCGGGAAATACCCGAACTCAATCTGGAAAATATCCGTGGCCCCGCCCTCCCGAAGGAGAACCTGATCCTTTTCTATTACGGGAAAAGCATCACCTCGAAGATACCCGGCTCCATTAGAAAATTGATCAAAAGCAAGGGCGCCAAGGTGATCGTCATCAATCGCCTCTTCCCGCAATCGAGGGACCTTCTTTTCAGCTTGTTGAAAAGAGCCCGGCTGCTCGTGAGTTATGATCCTTTCACAAATTTAAATTATGAAGCCACGCTCTGCGGAACCCCGTGCTATATATTCGACAATTACATGGAGTTGAATTTTTCCGACTTTAACCTCCCTCTTCACGGGATATTCGAGAACAAGCAGGAGATCGAACACTATTATGACAGCGGCCTCAACCATGAGTTGGTCGTTCAAAATTACCGGGCCGCAATATCCAATAATCGCCCCATCATTGAAGAATTTGTGCAGCTTTGCGAAGGCTGGTTCAACCTCACCGACCAGTTCGGTCAATCGAAAGTTGGCCGCAGCCTGTTATTTCAACAGAACGAGCTGCGCATTCTGACCGACAAGTTGTCTCATAGCAAAATGGGATTCGTTCACATCTCCTCCAAACTGCACGGTTATGTCAGCCCTCCCCTGCGAATACAGGATCGGCTCAAAAACCGCCTTCATCGCTTGCGATGCAAACTGATTCGCGGGTGGTATAAGCACTTTTGCGGAATCCGCGGATCCGAGCTCGACCGGAAATTGAAGGAAATTTAATGAGAGCCGATTGGAAATTGGCTTCGTTAATGAATCAAACTGCCGTTAAATTTGAATTGAGACGCCGTCATTCACTCCCCGCTCCCAACAGCCTGACGGCAACGCCTTGATTCGGTTCAGCGACACCTTCGCCCTCCATGTCCTGCACCCTGAGTGTCCTCATCCCGACCTACAACTACGCCCGCTACCTGCCGGAAGCGATTGAGTCCGTGCTCGCGCAGGACTTCACCGATTTTGAAATTCTCATCAGCGACGATGCCTCGACCGACGATTCCGCCGCGATCATCCGGTCGTACGCCGCCAGGGATTCCCGCATCCGCGTCCAGCTTCATCCCGCCAATATTGGCATGGTCGCCAACTGGAACTGGTGCCTGCAACAGGCCCGTGGCGACTACGTGAGATATCTTTTCGGCGATGACTGCCTCGCCTCACGCTTCGCACTCGGGCGCATGGTCGCCATGCTGGACGCGCATCCCCAGGCGACCCTGGCCGCCTCGGCCCGCCTGATTCTCAATGAGGACTCGGAAGTGACCGGACTCTGGGATGAACTGCACCGGCCCGGGGTGCACAACGGGCCTCAGACGGTCGCGCGTTGTTTGCGCGCCAACCGCAATCTCATCGGGGAACCTTCCGCGGTCATGTTCCGGCGGGCAGCCAACGGCCGGGCTTTCGATCCCACCATGCGCCAGATTGTCGACCTGGAGATGTGGTTTCACCTCCTCCTGCAAGGCGATCTTATTTATACACCCGAGCCTTTGTGCGTTTTCCGCCGCCACCGCGGCCAGCAAACCGCGGCCAATCGCGAGTCCCGCGTGGGTGACCTGGAAATGATCGACTTATTGACGGAGTTTCTGGCCGAACCGACCTTCCGCGCGCGCACCGGCCTGAGTTTGCTCGCTTACCGGCGGGTTATATTTCGCGGCCTGTATTACCTGCGCAAAAGCGCGCCCTCTGATCCCAAACTTAAAACCATACCCGGGCTGCTGCGGGCCCAACTCCCGCGCCACTGGTGGATTCTATGCTGGCTGCTGCACCGCGCAACCCAGCCTTTCGAAAATTTCGGCCGCGCCCTGCGGCTGCGTCGCGTCCAGAAAACCGCGCTGGCCGCAACCGAACAGCTGGCCTTTTTGCGCGCGCTCTGTCCGATGCGGGCCGCGCCCCGCATCCTCGTCATTCGCCGCCGCTATCTCGGGGATGTCGTTCTGCTTGGCTCCGTCTTCCGCAGCCTGCGTCAACACTGGCCGCAGGCGCACCTGACCGTGCTCGTCGAGCGCGCCTACGCTGGCGTTCCAACCATGAATCCCGACGTGGATGACATCCTCCAGATGCCCCACCGAGCACCCGAGTGGTGGCGGCTCATCAGAACGTTGCGCCAGAAAAAGTTCACCCTCGTGCTCGATTTCGACAATCGCCAAAAGACCGCCCTGATCACGCGGCTTTCCCGGGCCGCCTGCCGTGTCGCCCTGCACCACGGATCGAAAGTCTGCCAACCGGGTTGCTATACCCGCCATGAAATTGTCGAGGATGACTTTTTGGTAAACCGGCATATCACCGACTTTTATCATCGCATGCTGCGGGCGGTGGACGTGCCGCTGGTTGCAGCGCCATTTTCGCTGACGCCGCAGGCCGCCGACTTGGATTTTGTCCGTCGGTTGCCCGAACTCGCGAACCTGCCGCCGGGCCGACCCCGGCTGCTGGTGCATCCCGGCAGCCGCAGCCCTTACCGCGTATGGCCCGCCAAGGCCTTCGCGGAAGTCTGCGACCGCCTGCAAACCGAAGGCGCTGCGAGCGTGATATTGGTGGCGGGGCCCGCCGAGCAGACCCTGGTGGACGCAATCCGCCAGCACATGCAAGCCCCGGTGGTTTGCCTGCAGCATCCGCTTGGGGTGCCGCAGCTCGCCGCCCTTTTCGCCAGCGTCGATTTGCTTCTCTGTCACGACAGCGGCCCCATGCATCTCGCGGCCGCTGTGGGCACCCGCGTGGTGGCGCTCTACGGTTCGCAAAATCTGGCCAACTGGCGCCCGCTCGGCGCCCACCACATCGTGCTCCAGCCACCGCTGCCCTGCGTGAATTGTGTTTCTCCCGGCGTCTGCCAGCCCAATGATTCCTACTTTAATCACTGCGTGCGCAACATCACTGTGCCGGACGTGCTAGCCGCCCTGCGCGCGCAACTGCGGACGGCCACTTAGGGTCCAACCAGCTGAACCGCTGATCGATGCTATTTTCCCCGCGGATAGCGCGGATAAACACGGATTCGAAGCCGTACTACCAATGTCTCTTCTCAATTTTACTCTTACAGTGATATGCGAGACGTCCCCGACGAGCCACTGGCGCGCCCGACCAAAGTCCAAATACAAAAGGTATTGGTCTGATCCGCGATCATCAGCGTAATCCGCGGCAAAAATTAGCGGCCATTCGCGGTTCTAAAAGAATCAATAGAACTGCAACCGCCCCTCCTGCCATTTTTCAAGCAGCGTGTGCCCGTGCGCGCGACGCTCACTTGTGCGCCAAATCCAAACCCTCAGCGCCATCCGGCCGCGCTCCCAACGCCGCCGCGCCCAGTTCAGCCGCCACTTTTTGCGAAAATGTGCCCGGTTTTCCGCCTCGTAGGGTTTGGACGCCGGACCGCTGCGCAACGCATTTTGCGTGGCCGAGCCAAAGTGATGAAAAAAACCTGCGCCCGTGGTGCCCAGCGCAAATCCCGCCTGGTGCGCGCGACGAAAAAAATCCGCGTCTTCAAATTGTCCGAGGCGAAAGGCTTCGTCGAAACCGCCGATGCGCGCAAAAACCTCGCGCCGCACGGCGAAGCAAACCCCGTGCGCATGGCCGCGCCGCATCACCGCCGCCATGCCCTTCGTGAACTGGCGCGCATATTCCTCAAAATCATAATTCAACTCCCCCTCACGCATCGCCGGGCTTACGATGTCCAGGCCCGCCCGCTCCGCCGCCCCGAGCAGGGCGTTGCGCCAGCCCGCGGGCATAAGCACGTCGTTGTTCAGCACGATCGTCCACGCCGCCGACGCCGCCGTGCAGCCCTGGTTCCACGCGGCCGCGCATCCGCGGTTCTCGGTGTTGTGGATGACCTTGATTCCCGCCTGCTGGTCCAGCCACTCGCGCGTGCCATCCGTGGAGCCATTGTCCACGACCACGACCGCCACGCCCTCGGCGATGTCCGGCGCCAGGCTGCGAAGGCAACCTTGTGTGTGGGCAATTTGGTTGTAAACAGGGATGACGATGGCGATGTCCATTCAACGAGCTGCTGCTATACGACCACCCTGCCCGCACCCTTTTGGCAAATCCAATCCCGTTTTAAAAAAACCGCGAATTAACGCGAATTGACGCGAATACACTCAACCGAATATTAGCGTTCATTCGCGTCCATTCGCGGTTCAACAGCCTGCCAGTTCCCGTTTCCTCATAAAATTTAGATCAAGCGCTACTCGCAATTCCTCGTGGCCGAACCATTGCCCATTTCCGTCGTCATCGTCGCCAAAAACGAAGCGCGCCATCTCCCGCGCTGCCTCGCCAGCGTGCAGGGCTGGGTCGCCGAAATCGTCGTCGCGCTCAACGACACGACCGACGACAGCGCGGCCATCGCAAAAAAATTCGGCGGCCGCGTGCACACGCTGCCCTGGCAGGGCTACCGCGACACCAAGAACGCCGCGCTTGCGCTCACCACGCAACCGTGGGTGCTCGCGCTGGACGCCGATGAGGAGATCTCGGCGGCCTTGCGCACCGCCATCGAGGCGTTCTTCGCCAGCGGCGACCAGGAACGCTTTTCCGGCGCGCGTTTCCCGCGCAAGGTTTGGTTCATGGGCCGCTGGATCATGCACGGCGACTGGTATCCCGATTACAGCCTGCGGCTCTTCCGCCAGGACCAGGCCCGCTGGGGCGGCGACGCCTTCGTCCACGAAAAAGTCGAGTGCGACGGGCCGGTTGCGGCGCTTCGCGGCGACTTGCATCATTATCCCTACGACAGCCTGGCCGTGCAGCAGCGCAAGATCACCGCCTACGCCGAGCTCTTCGCCCGCCAGCGCGCGGAGGCCGGCGCCACGGTTTCGCCGCTTGGCATCATCAGCCGGTCATTGTGGCGGTTTGTGCGCGCATATATTTTCAAAGGCGGCTTTCTCGACGGTTTTCCCGGCCTGGTCGCCGCGCTGCTCACCGCCCACTACACTTTTCTGCGCTACTCCTGCCTCCACGAAGCCCGCTCAACGAAGAACTCATTTCAAAACTCAAAATGAGCATCGTTTGGCGGGGAGCCGCGTTCTCGCCGAGGGGCAAGCCTCTTCGAGGATTGCTACCTCGGCTGGGTGCGCGGCCTCACGGCCACATGCACCACCGCCTTGCTCCTCGCCAAAACTCAGCCACGCTGTTCGTTTTGGGTTTCGAAATGAGTTCTACAACCCGCCCACCCCGCCCGTGAACAGTTTTTTTTGCCGGATCCGTCTCCTCTATCGCGCCCACCGCTACCGGTGGAAACTCGACCCGGCCGAGATCAAATTCGTGCGCGCCCACGCCAAGCCGGCCACCACGGCCATCGATATCGGCGCCCACAAAGGCGGCTATTCCTACTGGATGGCCCGGGCCGTCGGCCCGCAAGGCCGGGTCATCGCGTTCGAGCCGCAGCCCGAACTCGCCGCCCGGCTGCGCTGCAGTTTTCAGCATCGAAGCAATGTCACCATCGAGAACATGGGGCTTTCCAACCAATGCGGACAACTCAACTTGAACGTGCCCGGCGCAGGGCCGTCGCCCGGCGCATCATTTGAAACGACCGAGGTCACCGCCGGTTCAACCCGGAAAATCAACGTCGAGGTCTCGACGCTCGACACCCGCCTCGCGCCGCCTCACCCGCGCGTGAGTTTCATCAAATGCGACGTCGAAGGCCATGAGCTGAGCGTCTTCATGGGCGCCGAACGCACGCTCCGCGAAGAACGCCCGGCGCTGCTTTTCGAATGCGAGCAGCGCCACCACGGCCCTCGCGACATTGCCGAGGTCTTCAATTATCTCGGCCGCCTGGACTATCGCGGATTTTTTTTCGTGGGACGCTCGCTCCGCCCGCTCGCCGAGTTCAACCCCGCGCAGCACCAGAACCCCCAGGCGCCCGAATCGTACTGCAACAACTTCGCCTTTCTGCCCCGCGAAACGAATTAAAAGCCAAACCTTTTACCACGGATGGCACGGATAAAACCCGGATAAACCCGATTGTCATTCCGAGCGCAGCGAGGAATCTCACCTTTCCAGTTTGCAGCAGATCGAGATTCCTCGCTGCGCTCGGAATGACAAAAAAGTTAATCAGGAATCCATGGCTTTCTGGTTTCAGAATGAAAAGCTTCCGCTTTGCGCCTCTGCGCCTTTGCGTTAAAAAAGAAGTTTTATTTGAGGCGAGGCTCGCGTTTAGTCCGCATAGGTATTTGATTTTCCTCGCGATGTCCAAGGAGCCATTTCCCTTCAGCCGGCTGGCCGAGGAGCTGATCGCCGATTTGCGCGGTGTGCCGCTCAAGGTGCCAAAAAGAATGCGCAGGCGCGCGACCCAACCGTTTGCCCCGCTCATCGAGGAACTGCTCGTCAAGCACCGCGTCGGCCGCGCCTCGCCCGAGGACGCCCTGCGCGAACGCTGGCCCGAGCTGGTCGGCCCGGCCAACGCCTCCTACTCGCATGCGGCGGAGATCGACCCGCGCGGACGTCTCCTCGTGCTCACCTCACACGCCGTCGTGCGCCAGGAACTTTTCATGCACCGCGAGACCATTCTCGCGCGCGTGCAAGCCGTGCCCGGCTGCGGCCACGTCCGTGAGATCTTCATCCGCTTCGGTTAGGCCGGAAGTTCCGAAATCCGACCGCTTCATGGAAAATTATTCTATGCCCTGATAAAAGTGTAACCTATTGGGTTACACTTTTGCCCTGATGACATTTGCATTGGGTTTTCGTAAATAAATTGCAGGCCATCATCCCGCGTAAATTTTCGCTTGCGCCCAAGCCTGCCGTCCCGGATTCTCACCGCTTGCGTCAGTGGGAACCCGCCGGTTGCGGGTTTCCACCATGTCTGGTCCGGCTCCCCGGATTCGAACGGTGACGCCGGCTGGCGCCGCGGTTTATCCCGCGACGGCGGCGGGCGGCACAGGAACTGCAAAGTTCCGCAACAGACGTGCCAACCAACCATATAACATGCCCATCATCGCCAAATCCGAAGTCATCACCCAGTATAAAACCCACGACAAAGACACCGGCTCGTCCGAAGTCCAGGTCGCGCTCCTCACCGCCCGGATCAACCATTTGACCGAGCACCTGCGCCTCCACCGAAAGGACTTTCACTCGCGCCGTGGTCTCCTGCAAATGGCCAGCCGTCGCCGCAAGCTTCTCGATTACCTGAAGCGGCACGACCTGCCCAAGTACAACGAACTGTTGCAGAAACTCAATCTGCGCAAATAACGCTTTGCCGGTGGGCAACTCATCCGAGGGTTGCCCGCCGTCGTTTTACGAGCCTTATCACAGACCGGGACATTTCTATTTGTTTCTTTGTAGGCCGGGCTTCACGCCCGACACGTCGGGGATAAACCCCGAGCTACAAAAGCGCCAAACAGAAATCTCTCGCCTCTGGGACGAGGCGCCAAAGCCGATAGCCTGCGCGCTGTCGCTGCCCAGTCCGAAACCGGAGCCAACGCTCCACCCCCCGCCACCGCAGCCCCGCTGCGTTTCCCGTGCGGGTATCCGAAAATAAAATCCGAAAGTAAAAATCAGCAATGAATCAGAAACATAACGTCTCCGTTCCCGAATACGGACTCACCATCGGCACCGGCTCCATCGCAAATCTCGCGAGCGGCGCTGTCACCGTCACTGTCGGCGAAACCATCGTCTTCGTCGCCGCCTCCGTCGCCTCCAACATGAGGCCCGGCCAGGACTTCTTCCCGCTCACCGTCGATTACCGCGAAAAATACGCCGCGGCCGGCCGTTTCCCCGGTGGCTACTTCAAGCGCGAAGGCCGTCCGTCCGAAAAGGAAATCCTCACGTCGCGCCTTTGCGACCGCCCCTGCCGCCCGCTTTTCCCCAAGGGCTTCCTCAATGAAGTCCAGGTCATCGGCCTGCTCCTCAGCGCCGACCAAACCCATGAGTCCGACATCTCGATGGTCAACGGCGCCAGCGCCGCCCTCGCCATCTCCGAGATTCCGTGGGACGGCCCCATCGCCGCCGTGCGCATCGGCCAGGTCGACGGCCAGTTCGTCGTCAATCCCACCATCGAGCAGATGTTTTCCAGCAACCTCGACCTCATCTACGTCGGCGCGGAAAAGGAAATGCTCATGATCGAAGGCTCGGCCGACCAGCTGCCCGAGGACCGCTTCATCGAAGCGCTCGAATTCGCGCACCAGGCCATCCAGCCCATCATCACCGCGATCAAGCAGCTCGTCGCCCTCGCGGGAAAACCCAAGGCCAAGTTCGCCCTCGTCACCGCCAAGCCCGAGGCCGAGGCCATCATCAAGCGCGTCGCCGGCCCGAAGATCGTCGATGCCATCTTCGGCAAGGAAAAGCCCGTCCGCACCGCCAATATCAAGGCGCTTAAGGAGGAGGCCAAGGCCGCCCTCCTCGCCGAACTTGGCGAAGGCAAGTTTGCCGACGCGGACATTTCCATCGTCTTCGAGGAACTGCAGGAACACGCCTATCGCTCCGCCGTCCTCGAACGCGGGGTGCGCGCCGACGGCCGCGATGCCACCTCCCTTCGCCCGATCTCGTGCGAAGTCGGCGTCCTCCCCCGCGTGCACGGTTCCGCACTCTTCCAGCGCGGCGACACCCAGGGCCTCGTCATCACGACGCTCGGGCCGACCAAGGAATCCCAGGACCTCGACGCCCTCACCGGCGGCGCCAAGTCCAAGAGCTTCATCCTCCATTACAACTTCCCGCCGTTCTCGGTTGGCGAAACCGGCCGCTTCATCGGCCCGGGCCGCCGCGAAATCGGCCACGGCGCGCTCGCCGAGCGTTCGCTCCTGCCCGTCGTGCCCGCCGAGGACGTGTTCCCCTACTCGGTCCGCCTCACCTCCGAAATCATGGCCTCGAACGGTTCGACCTCGATGGCCTCGATCTGCGGCGGCTGTCTCTCGCTCATGGACGCCGGTGTGCCCATCGTCGCTCCCGTGGCCGGCATCAGCTGCGGCCTCATCTCCGAGACCAACGCCGCCGGTGAAATCACCAAGTTCGTCACCATCACCGACATTCTCGGCGAGGAAGACCACTTCGGCGACATGGACTTCAAGATCGCCGGCACCACCACCGGCATCACGGGCTTCCAGCTCGACCTCAAGATCCGCGGCCTCCGCTTCGACATCGCCAAGCAGGCGGTCTTCCAGGCCCGCGAGGCCCGCATCCAGATCCTGAAGGCGATGCTCGCCTCCATTCCCGCGCCGCGCTCGCAGCTCAGCACCTACGCGCCGCGCATCCAGACCATCCAGATCGACCCCGAGAAGATCGGCCTGCTCATCGGCCCCGGCGGCAAGACGATCCGCCGCATCACCGAGACCACCGGCGCGCAGATCGACATCGCCGAGGACGACTCCGGCAAGGTCTTCATCTATTCGAACAATGCCGACGCCATGAACCGCGCCGTGCAGGAAATCGACTCCCTCTGTGGCGGCGGCTCGCAAATCGAAATGGGCAAACTCTATCAC
>Ga0210387_10000929_pt1 | contig 21545 bp, 19 predicted proteins | sample IncBWC7OmetaG_FD_160108 | JGI IMG/M metagenome (GOLD analysis project Ga0210387, IMG submission 160108) | Forest soil microbial communities from Barre Woods Harvard Forest LTER site, Petersham, Massachusetts, United States - Inc-BW-C-7-O ...
CCGAGGGACCGGCTGGCATCGCCCACACCGCGCCATCCAGGATTCGCTGCCCAATACGGAGGGTGACGGTCATCGGGAAGCAGCGTCTCGCGGCTCTAGGCGCGGTCCCCTCGATCGTGATCAACGAGGTCGGCCGGTCGGCCGCGTCTTCCGTCTCTTCCCCAAGACGAGAAGCGCGATGACCAAGGCCCCAGCGCGGCCGTTCGTCGACCAAGAGACCTCTTGGCCCGCATCACAGTCACAGCGAAGCGCTCCTTCGACCAGAATCGCGCCCGGCCATGCATGGGACTGCTCGTTCGCCGTCGACACCACCGCGAAGGAGTAGTAGGAGTCGGTGATCGGTTCTTGTAACACCGTTACCGTGACGCTCAGCGGATCGCCGTTCTCGACGCTGGTGGTGCTGACCGCGACGCTCAGGGCCGGCGAGGAGCCAATGGCGTCGTAGGTGACAGTGCTGACGTCCCAGCTCATCGGAGCGGTAGAGAATGCTGTGGCTTTGAAGGTCGCAACGTCCCCCTTCTTCAACGTGGGTGCGCTGTCGCCTTGTTCGACGGCCACGTTGAAATAGGTCTCACCGGCGACTTGCGGCCGATTCGGGTCTCCACCGCCCTTTGCCGCCGAATTCGACCATATCCGTGGAACGACATACGACCCGGTCGATGTGCTGGCGGTTCGCAGGTATCCGGTCGCGCCCGCCGGCTGCGCCAGGAAATCGATCTGGCCGAGATCTGCAAGCTCTCCGCCGGCGGCGAACGATGCCCACGGGCTCGAGTCAGGCAGCATGAATCCGGTACCGGTTTCTCCAGCGCCCGGATCGGTCGCAGCCTCGACGATCTCATGTGCTGCGGAGAACGTCACGTAGTCCAAGGTGGAGGCGAACCTGTCTCCAGCCGGACACTCGAACACGATGGCGTACGCGATCGGGCCCCCGCCCGTCGGATTGGCCGCCGACGGCAGCGCCGCGTGGAACCCCCCAATGGTCTGGCACTGTTCGCCCTGGTGGAACAGCGAATCGGCGAGTGAGGTCTCGAGCTTCGAGCTCGACGGGTAGTACAGAACATAGAGCGTGTCGGGCGTGGGCGCCGGAAATTGTCCGCTGGCGATGCCTCCCGTGATGAGCGCCTTGGTGCCGTCAGAGGTGATCGTCGCTTCCGGCGATGATTGGAGCACGACATGGGGCTGCGGTGACTCCGTGCCTGCCGTGATGCACTCGGTGCTGGACGGAATGCAATATTCGGCCGTCACGTCGGTCCACCATTGGCTCTGTGTGATTGAATCGCCAAACGCCTCGAGGTCCACAGCCAGGGAGTCGCCCTCGAAGGTGACCGTGACGATCTGGGGGCTGGCGAAAAGTCCGCCGCCCCGATAGGGCACCTGTGGAAACGGCGCCTCGATGGCCGGAAATACATTGCGATTACCCAGCTGGCCGTCCGCGGCCGGGGAACTGCATCCCCCCCCGAGGACGGCGAACGCCAACCACGCGACCTGACGCCGAGCCGGGTGAGCCATCCGCTACTGCGCCGGCCCCCACGCCACCACCGTGATCGTCGGAGAGTCGTTGGCAGACCCGCCGCCGAACCAGATCTTCGTCCCGTTGTTGGCCATCAAGTGTGACTGGATCGCCGCCGGCGTGTTCTTCGTGTCCACCACCAACATCCCGCCGTTGGCGCCCGCGAGGTTCGCCGTTGTGTCGTCGGCGAACTCGAGGGTGGTGATGTCCGGCCACTGAACCGTGCCGACCGCCGTGCCGGGCAGAAAGAGGAGCTGTCCGCTCGAGGTGTCGTAATACTGCCGGGCGATCAGCGTCAGTTTGCTCAAGAAGCCCTGCGAGGCCAGCGCGGAGCCGGGGGTCGGGTCGGCCATCGTCGGCGGGGGCATCTGGGAGACGAGCGTCGTCGAGCGCGCAAGGATCTGTGCGTTTACCTCCCAGTAAATGGGCCCGAAGGTCGAGTTCGCATAGACGGTGTTGTTGCCGAGGGCCGTGTCGCCCTGGGTGTACTTGGCGCTGAGAGCGGTCATGACGGCGACGTACTCGGGCGTGTTGAGGGCAGTCGCGTAAAAGTACGTAAAGTCTTGGTACGACGGGAGCGTCGGGAAGCCGTTGTCGCCGAGGTTGGGATTGTTGTTGGCGGCGATCCAGCTGAAGTCCGAGCCGAGCAGATAGCCATTGATGTCCTCGTTGCCGCCGAGGTTGTCGCAGCCGCCGTTTTGGTTGCTGTTGCGCTGGCCGGGCGCGATCGCGCTGATGAGCGCCGTATCGTTCTGTGTCCCGCTGCCGCTGAGGAGAGGGACGTCCGTCGTCCCCCATTGTGAGCCAACGTCAGGCTGCATGATGTCCTGATACCCGTCGACGACGTGCGCGAGATTGAGCGTGTGGCCGAATTCGTGGGCGGCCGTCGCCGGGATCAGGGCTTCCTGCATGTCAGGTCCGAACACGAAGAACGTTGGTGCGGGAGAGAGAGTCTCGGGCGGTCCCCACGCCCACCCCAGCTCCCCGGCGCCGCCGTCGTTGGGGTTCGGTGAACAGGCTGTTTCGGCCGACAGGCCGAAGATGCCCATCGTGTAGGGCCCCGTGGCAGGGCGAGAGGTGGTCACCAGGATGTTGAACGGTTCGAGCAGCGTCTGCATCTGGCAGACGATGTCCAATACCGCGACCTCGCGCGTGCGATTGTAGAAGTACGTCGCGTCCTTCGAGCTGAGGTCATATCGGGGGACGGGGATCGACGCGCCCGGCGTGCAGCACGGCGGAGGATTGTCACCCAGGCAGGCGTATCCCCCGAGCGGGAACATCTGGAAGTCGACCGTGTTTTGGGACGAGTCCTCCATCGCGGGACTGGAGTCACTGGGAAGGCTCTGGAGGGTCGTCCCGTCAAAATTGAGAAACAGGGTCACCGCCGGCGGCGGATCAGGCCGAGGGCATCCGGAGAGGAGCGAGAGAAGGACGACTGACGCCGTGGGAAGGCAACATGACCGGATGGCCAATGTGGGCGGACAGCGACCAAGATGGCGGAGCCCGCGCGGACCGTCGATGCTTCCCTTGGAGACCAGATGGTGCAATGGCGTACTCCTCATGCTTCTCCTTCCAGATGTCCTGCTTGTGTCGCCGCACGAGGGGGGAACGGACGCCCTACCGTCATTTGGTGACGGGATGACTCGATTCATTCGCGTTGCCTCAAGATCCGGCCCGGCGCGCGCACGGCGCGGAGCCTTCAGTCGCCGCCCCCCTCGCGTCCTGTACAACGGTGACCACTCTTGATCTTTCATCGGACCCGCCCCTTGCCCTTGGGCCGGCGGCTCGTCGCCTGCGGGGAGAATGGGTCCGCCTTGTCACGGCGTGAACCTTTCGGCGACGCTAGACTCATGGCCACGATGCAGAATCGACGGGTGACGGAGCTGCGACGGGCCGCGCGGGCAAGACTGGTTCGGCGGCGGTAGCCGAGCGACGCAGGCATGGGCTACTCAAGCGTCCGGCCCCGCAAACCCTTCTAGAACTGCTATGTCGAGAGCTCCATGAGGTGTTGGTCCGAAAGGTCGGCGTCCCTGACGTTCTCTTCACGAGCGGCTCGATGGACGCCCGACGGTATGTCCACCTTGACCTCCCGTTTCGGGGGTGGCGGTGGGAAAGCCGGGCTGCCTCTGGCGGTCAGCTGGTGAGCGATCGCTCTGCGCCGCCTGCCGGCGGGGTTTCTAAAGCATTGGTCCCCTGGCTGGTCGCGGTGGCGTTCTTCATGGAATCGCTCGACACCACGATCCTGAACACCGCCGTACCGACCATCGCGACCGCGCTCGGGATCGCCCCACTCAGCATGAAGTCGGTGCTGTCGAGCTATACCCTCAGCCTGGCGGTCTTCATCCCGGTCAGCGGCTGGGTCGCCGACCGGTTCGGGACCCGGCGGGTGTTTTCATCCGCGATCGGGATCTTCACGCTGGGGTCGATCCTTTGCGGGATCTCGACCGACCTCCGTCTGTTGATCGCGTTTCGAATCTTGCAAGGCATGGGCGGGGCGATGATGGTGCCGGTGGGCCGGCTCACCATGGTCCGGACCTTCGCGCGATCGGAGCTGGTCCGCGCGATGGCTTTCGTGGCAATCCCCTCCCTCATTGGACCGATGCTGGGTCCGCTGGCCGGCGGCTTGATCGTCCGCTACTTCCACTGGCGGCTGATTTTTCTTCTCAACGTGCCGTTCGGCCTGATCGGCCTGTTCCTCGTCTACCGGCACTTGCCCGACTATCGTGCCGAGCGCGTCGACAAGCTCGACTACATCGGACTGGCCCTCTTCGGCTGTGGGATCGCGCTCTTGTCCTACGTGCTCGAGGTCTTCGGCGAGCACCGGCTGCGCCCGACCGAGATCGGCGGCCTGCTGGCGATCTCGGCGGCGTTGCTGCTGGCATACGCGCGCCACGCGACCACCGTTCCCAATCCGCTGCTGCGCTTGGCGCTGCTGCGCATCCGCACCTTGCGGACGGCGATCGGCGGCGCCTTCCTGACGCGGATCGGTGTCGGCGGCCTGCCGTTTCTCCTGCCGCTGCTCTTCCAGGTCGGTCTCGGATACAGCGCCGTGGAGTCTGGCCTGCTCATTTTGCCGCAATCACTGGCAGCGATGAGCCTGCGTCTGGCGATGCCCCGCCTCTTGCGCCACTTCGGATACCGGCGGGTGCTCCTCACCAACACGGTCGCGATCGGTGTCCTCATCGGGCTCTTCGCGCTGGTGGGACCGCACACGCCGGTCTGGGTGATCGTCGCGCAGACCTTCTGCTTCGGGTTCTTCTCCTCGTTCCAGTACACCAGCATGAACACGCTCACCTACGCCGATATCCTGGACAGCGACGCCAGCATGGCCAGCACCATCGCCAGCACCTCCCAGCAATTGTCGCTGAGCTTCGGCGTCGCCTCCGCGTCTTTGGCCGCGGCCCTCTTCATCCCCGATCGGTTCCACGCCACCCCGCACCAGATCGCCCACGGCATCCACCTGGCCTGTCTGGCTCTCGGCGGGCTGACGGTCCTCTCGACGATCCTGTTCCGCACCCTGAAGCCCGGCGACGGCGACAACGTCAGCCAGCACAGGGTCGCGGTGCCCGAAGCCTGACAGGGGCTCGACCGCAGCCGTCGCGCGCCCTAAGCACATTCGCCTGGAGCGGAAGTGGTCCTCAGAGTCAGTGCGAGGCTTACAGTTGCTCTATGAGTTATCCCGACAAGAACGAGCGTTGGGAGAGTGATCGCGGGATTCAGGTGGCTGTCCACGACATCAAGGACGGCAGCGTCGTGGTCGAGCTCGTGGGGACGACTCTGGGCTCCTTCGCCGTCCCGCTCGAGCTCTTCGAGCGGATCTTCACGCACCCCGCGGAGCGTCAGGAGCCTCAGCCTCGCAAGCGGCCGTCGCGGCCGTCCTGGCCGCCGCGGTTCGCCGACGTTCACTGATGTGACCGGCGTCGTTCCGCCGCGGGACCAGGGAGAGCACTACATCGTGTACTTGGCGAAGACGCCGAACTGGAAACAGTCCGACCAATTTGAACGGGTCAGGCACGAGCGGTATTCGTAAGCGGCGGGCGCGGTCGTGGTGGCCGGCGCAGTTTGCGAGGGGACGACGAACCGGTAGGTGATGCCACCGCCAACCAGCAGGTGTTTTGAGAGCGCTGGGATTCCGCCCTCGATGTCAATCCGGGGCGCCAGTATGTCTGCCCACAGCCGATCCTCGTGCGTGTAGGTCCCGCTGGCGCGACTCGCCTGCTCAGCCAGCGGCGCCAGGATGTCGGTGAGCGACACCGCGACAGACGAGTACACCATCTCGGTATAGAGGAACGACTTCCGGAGCTTGAGCCAGGGCAGCGACGCCAGGAAGCGCGCCGACCCGGTTCCCGCCTGGGCGAAGCTCGGGCTCCACTCGTAGCGCAGGGCCAGATCGGGGAGCAGCATGCCCCCTGGGCTCCATGTGGGCCGGTCGATCCCCCCGTTGATTCCCAGTTCCTGAACGAGATCCTCCGTCGCCGCCCGCAGCGTGCTCCGCGCTTCGTCGGTTGGCGTCCCGTCGACGTGCGCCTGGACGACGTAGACCACGATGTCGTCGGCGAACCGTTGGACGTACGGAATCAGCTCGCAAGCCCGGGTGTCACGAGGGTTCTCGGTCTCTCCCGCTGCGAGCGACTGGGTCGCGCTCGGTGCCGCGGTCGATGCGCTTTGCTCCGGCGTCGTGCAGGACTTCCGGAGCCCCCGGAATAGGATTCCGATCGCCAACTGGGCCGCGTCGACGTAGTCGCCGGTGCTGGCGAGCCGTACGATAGGCCAGAGGTTGGAATCGATGCCCAAAACGACGCGCTCCTTCGCGAAGAACGTGCACGCCTTCGGCGGAGCCGTCTTCTTGCAGTCGTCGGAGACGAGAGTGGAGATCCCGTCGATCATGTCGGCCAACCGGGGCACCGAGAGCGGTTGGCCGTCGGTGAGGTGATACGTCTTCCACTGGTCCATGAGCTTCGTGAGTTGAAGGGTGATGTCGATCGCTTCGTCCTTCGGCTTCCCGACGATTGCTCCGATGGCGACGTACTCATTCGTGACGGCGCCCAGCGTGGACCCCGGCATGGACAACATGTCGTTCAGGATGTTCACCGTCGCGGCGATCTGGACCTGCGACGGCTGGGGGCCGGGGTTGGCGAGTTCGTCCACATAGGTCGCCAGCGCCCGGAGCAGGTAGCTCTGCGCGTCTGTCGGGTCGCTGGTCAGGCTGTCTTGGATCGCGTAAGCCAGATCGCAAGCGTACTCGTCGCGCGTCGGGTTCTTCGTCGAGTCCAGGCTGCAGTCCCGATCGAGAGGGGAGCCGCTGGACGCGATCTGCTTGGTCGCCAGCATGTAGCCCAGGTTCGCGCCGCAGATGTCGAGCTGTGCGTCCTTGAGCGGCGCGTAGATGATCCCGGCCGACATGGCCGTCGCAGATCTTGCCAGTGTGCCCGCGGTTCGATGGTCCAGCAAGGCGGCGCGAGCGGTCATCAGCGTCACCAGGCCGGCCTGCGACATCTGCATCTTCGCGGCCATGGGCGTCTGAGCAGTCTCGTTGCCTACTGCTGGGGCTGTGCCGCTGCCGCCCGCAGGGCTGTTCGGCTGGGGCGTCTGGAGCAGCTGATACGCGAGATCGCCAACGAAGCCCGACATCTCACCCAGGAAAACCGGTTTTAGGCTGGAGTAGCGTTCGTCGTAAATGGCTTGCAGGGTGTTGGGAAAGAAGCTCACCGCCTCCAGCGAGACCCACGTGTCGTCGTTCTTGGCTTGGTCTCCCTTCGAAAGATCGGTGGTGATGTCAACGGCGTTCTCAGTCTCCTTGGTCACGCCGTCCGTGCGTCGCCCGGCCAAGCAGGCCATGTGCGTCGCCACGGTCTGCGAGACCTCCTTCGTCAGCAGGTCTTCGATTACCTCTTTGACGTCTTCGTAAACGGCGTCGGTGGTCGCCGATTGCGCTTCCGCTCGTGTGGGTGACGCTGCGGCGACGACGAGCCCCAACATGACGACGGTCAACAGTTTGGAAACGCTGCGAAACATGGGTCCCTCCCGAGATTTGGTAGAAATCGGACCCCGGTCAACGAGCGTAATCCAGGTTCTTACATGTTCTCCGCGCACATATTTGCCTACTTGTCCGATGAAAGAAGCCGAAGCCTCCTCGTTGTTGAGCCGACGGAGGAGCCACCATGCCCACAAACCAAGTTCAAGACATCGTTGTGTCCGTGACCGTACAGCCGACGGGCGGTCATTCGCCGATCGTGGAGATCGACGACGTGATCATCAAGGGCGCAGGGACCTTGCTCGAGAGCATCTTTGGCGGACAAGCGACCTACTCGCTGGAGTTGACTGCCGGCGAGGAGCTCAGGCCGCTCAGCAAGGGTGAGCTCGTGCACATTCACGGTGTGCGAAATGGAAGGAAGTTCGTTCTCGACACACCACTTGCCACGGTGAGCGCAAAGAAGCCTTGGGGGTTCACAGGCACTTCGGGCAAGACCGGACCCTAAGGCGCCGCGATCCGTGGCGGCATGGACGTAGGTTGAGGTCAGGGCCTCGCCGCCACAGTGGCGGCTCTACGCGCCCAAGCCTGACCGCCGACCCTGCCGCCACGACACCTGTGCTTGAAGGATGGGATCTGCGGCCTGAGTCGTCGGCGGATTCGCCGGTTGTGTCTAATCCGGTCGTCCCGGCTGAACGCACCGTCGGTTTACAGCAGGTTGAACGAGACGCCGACGTTGCCCGCAAGGCCGCGGTGACGGCCGTTACCGCGGGAGACTTCGATGGAATGCGCCGCGGCCGCGTTCCCGGCGGGCGCGGCGGGATCCGGGGGGCGCCTGCAGCGCCCTTTGTTTGACAACGCCTCTGCCGGTGAGTTGCTCCCAGCCTGAGCCGTTGAACCTTTGCGCGTAGCCGCGGGCCAAAACCTGGAAGGCGTCCGTGCAGTGATTGCGAAAATCGTACGGGGCGCCAGCGCCCTTGGGGCCGAACCACGACGGCAACGTGAAGTCCGTGACGAGGACGTCGCCAATCCTGTAGGCGTACTGGTCGTCTTCGACGGGATCGACGATCTCGTAGGCCCACAACGTTCCCTGGTCGTCCTGCGCCGCCAGATTGAGATTGGGATCGGCGGCCATCTCGCAGATCGCGTGGCTTGCCGCGACACTGATCGACGCGCCATCCGCGAGCGTCGTTTTGACGAAGACCTTGCACAACGGGAGTCCCTCGTCAGTTAGGTCGTGGTAGGCGAGCGCGTCTCCCTGATCGGCGTCATCGAGCCAGACCAGCCACCACGCGCCCGCCAGCGGCCTTCCCTGTTTTGGAATGAGTGCGAACGTCACCCGGTCGAGTCCCCAAATCGGGGCCAGGTCTCGGTTCCACTGGGTCGTGAAGGCTGGCAACATCATCTGAACCTGTGTATCCGAAATCGCGGTCGACTCGTTCATGACGGCGATGGTGATCATCACTGCCTCCTGTCAAGCGCATCGAAATGACCAGAGTGACACCCGAAACACACCCTCGTTCGATGGCCCGCGACCCGTATATCGATTCCAATTCCCACCGTCGATTACGGTCGATTACATCGCGGCGGTTACGCACCGCGCCCTCCTTACAGCAAGCCGTGAACAATCGCCTGGTCGATGACGTCGGTGGCCAACAGACGGGATTCTCCCGGGGCTCCGCCGGCCGCATGGCTCAGGCGTCCCAGTGCAGCGGTCAGCGAAGCCGGCAACGCCTGCTGCGATTCGTCCAGCAGATCGGCGGCGATGCGGGCCAGGTCGGCTGGATCGGAGGTCCGCTCGGGACGGGCCACCACGATCGCGAGAAGCGGCAAGAGGCCGGTCCATCGAAACACGTTGAGCGGCGAGGCGTTCCAGGCCTCCGCGGCCTCGCGGACCAATCGTTCGCACTCGTCGTGCGCCCCGTCCTCCAGCGCCACCCAGGCCAGATTGGCCATGGCGGTGCCGCGATATTCGGGCATCTGGTGTTCGTTGGCCAGCGACAGGGCCGCGGTGGCGAGCTTGCGGACCCGCTCTCGGTCGCGGCGTTTGCGATGAAGAATGCACAGGAACGTCAGCGCCCGAACTCGAATCGTCACGCTGGTCGCCTTCTCGGTGACGTCCAGCACCGCCTCGAACCCCGCCCGCGCGGCATCGAGGTTTCCCGCCCACAAGAGAATCATCGAGCGAAGGAACCGGCACATGGAGACCTTGGGGCGATCGTCCAGCCGCGCGTAAACGTCCAGCGCACGCTCGACATGGGCGAGCTCGACGGTTCCCGTGACGTAGCGGTTCCGCTGCATCAACCCGACGGCCATGTTGAAGTCGAACTCTGCCCGCTGCATCTCCGTCGCCCACGCCTGCACGCTGGACTGGATCCGGGCCGCGAGCGCCAGCAGCTCGTGGGTCCGTTGCTTCCAGTAGTGCATCCACATCGTGTCGAGGTGGGCCTGGATCCATTCGGACCGCCATTCGGCGTCGCGCCGTTCCGTGGCAGAGAGGATCTCCATCGCGCGCTCCAGGTGCCGAATAGCCGTGTCGTGCTGCTCCCGCTGCATGGCATTGGCCAGCTTGCGGTGCTGCCGGGCGGACCGGACCCTGTCGTCGCCAACCAGTGTCAGCGCGCTCCGGTAGGCGGCGGCGGCGCGCGAATAGCGCCGCAATGAGAGGGCCAGGTCACCAATTGCTTCGTGCAGGTCGAGGACCGCGCCGTCGCGCCCGCCCCCGATGGGCCCGAGCGCTTCGAATTGCTGGAACGCCGCCTCGAAAGCCTCCATCGCCTCGTGGCGTCGGTAGACCTGGAGGCACCACTTTCCCGCCGCCGTGAAGGACCTCGCGGCCTTCCCATGGGAACCGCAGGCCCGCAGGTGAAGCGCCAGCGAGCCTGACAAGGCAGGGTTGCGGTTTCTCTCTATCCAGAGAACGGCCGCGGCGCGGCGATGAAATCGCCGCGCGTCTTGGGCGTCGACGTGCGCGGCCAGTCCTTCGGCGAGCAGCGGATGGCGGAATCGGTAACCGGCAGCCCCTTCGGGCTCGAGGATCTGCCGCCGGCACAAGGCATCGAGCGCCCTCTTCGTCTCCGGTTCGGAGCGCCGGGCGACGGCCGCGAGCGTGCCGGCCTCGAACGAGTGGCCGATGAGCCCGGCAATCTCGGCGATATGCCGCTCCGGCTCCGGCAGGTCCTTCACCCGCCACTCGAACAGCGTGGCGACCGATCGGATCTGCGGCTCCAGGAAGAGGGACTGCGGGCGGTCGGTCTCGGCGGGCCATACGACGTGCCACCCCTGATGCTGGTTGTGCTGGAGGAACTGGGAGTCGATCAGCGTTCGCAGGTAGAGACCGAGGATGAAGGGGTTGCCGCCTGAGACCCGGTGGGCACTCTCGAGCAGGCTGGGCGACGGATGCTCCAACGCGAGCATGGCACGCACCGCGACATCGGTGTCCGCCTCACTCAAAGGGTCGAGCGTCAGGACTTCGAACATCGCGATGAGCTCAGCATCGTTGAGCTCGTCGTCGCCTCCACTCGTCAGGCAGACGATGAGAAGGCGGAGATCGCGCCGCTCTCCGCCGGCCAGACGCCGGACGAGGTCGCGGATCAGCTCGTCGCCGTGCTCCAGGTCGTCCACGACGAGGACGGTGGTTCGCCGGGCACAGACGGCGCGAACCGCCTCGACGAGGGCGGTCAGTGCGGCGTTCGAACCGACTCCGGCGGCCACTTCATTTCGGTTGTGCGCCTCGCGACCGAGGACTTCGACCGCCGCCTCACCGGCGTGCAGCGCCGTCGTCATCTCTGCGATGGGGTTCTCCTCGTTGTGATCGCGCAGCGCCCGCAAGAGGGATCGCAGGGCTGGAAAGGCGAGCTCGCGCTCGTCCTCCTGAGGCGATGCGCACTCCATCCGGAGGACGAACGCCCGCTGACGGAAAGCGTCCTGCAAGAGCTCGAGAGCGAGGCGCGTTTTCCCCATTCCCCGCTCTGCGCGAATCAGGACCTTGCCGTTTCCGTTCCCGAGGTCGGTTTGAGCCAGACGACTGCGCAGGCGCGCCAGCGCTTCGGCCCGGCCCACCAGGGGCGCACGGTACAGGTAGCTGGGCGTGGCGGCCGGCGACGGCGCCGGCGCCACCGGTGAGGTCACGGGCTCGGTCAACGCGGCGATGGCGTGGTGCGCGAAGCCGGGACGGTCGGCGGGGTCCTTCGCCAGCAGCCGCAGAATCAACCGCTCCCAGCGGCGCGGTATGGCCGGGTCGAACTTCGACGGCGGCAGCACCACGCCGTGCAGGTGCGCGAGCGCCGTCGCCTCCAAGGTGTCCCGAAGCAAGGGGTGATGCCCGGTGAGGCACTCATAGAGAACACATCCCGTCGCGTAGAGGTCGCTGCGGGCATCGGGCAAGGCGCCTTGGAGGCACTCCGGTGCCATGTAAGCGACGCTGCCGATCGAACGCGGCATGTGAACCAGCCGCTCGCGCGCCCGGTTGAAGGGCGCGGCCACCCCGAAGTCGACCAGCACTGGCTCGAGCTCACCGCGCAGGAAGATGTTTTCCGGCTTAACGTCGCCGTGAACGATCCCCTGCGCGTGCACGTGCCCCAGGGCTTCCAGCACCCTCGTACAGATGAGGACGAACTGTTCTCGCGTCGGCACTGGTGCAGCGACAGGGCTCGATCCCTCCGGGGGAATCAGCGTGACTGCCGTCACGCTGTCGGTCCGATGCGTGGGTGTGGGCGCGACCGCCACGACGCCACCGCCGGCGCGCCGTGGGTTAGCGGCCGGCAGTCTGGCGAGGAGGTGCCGTAAGGTCGACCCTTCGAGGAGAGCCATCGCGTACCAAGGCTCGTCCTCGAGCACGCCGTGGTCGCGAAACGCAACGATGCCGGGATGTTGAACGCCACTCAGCGTCGCGATCTCGCTCCGAAAGTACTCCTTCAGCCCCGACTCCCGGAAACGCATCACCTTGATTGCGACCGACTGCCCCGTCGGTGCGTGAACCGCGGAAAAGACCCTTCCCATACCCCCTTCCGCGATCAGCCGGCCGACGGTGTAGTCGCCAACCCGGGTTCCCTCGTGAATTCGATTCTCGGGGACCGCTCCCGCAACGTACGCCATCCTACAATTCCCCCAAGCTTTGTTTGCGCGGCCGGCAGTCTAGCACTTCTCGCGCGAGGGTTTCCCAGGCCATCGAGCGTTGGCAACGTGGTCGCCGCGAAATAAACAGTAATCGACCCGGGGACGGAGATGTTCGACAGTTCACGCGAGCTCGGCAGAGTGCCGGGAGCCATTCACGCGAAAGGATCTCACATGACAGTGGACACCGAAAATGCCCCGGACTTCTTGCCCAACATCGTAACCAAAATCGGCGGTGAGCAGCCTTCGTTCGCTGGTTCGGAGGATCTCGTCAAATACGTCCTCGTTCAGCTGGACGTTCCACGGCAATTTCACGAAGCCTTCCAAGGAGAGATGCGCAAGCTGACCGAGCTGATGTACGACTATAAACGATGGGAGTTGGTATTCGCCGCATATCCAATCACCGGAGAAGTCAGTCGCTTCGTGCACATCTGGAAGATTCCCAGCGAGGCCACGATCCTCGAGGTCATGCGACAAGGGGCACTCGCCGTAACGGTTCCCCCGCTGCCGCAAAATCCGGGCAAGACAACCCCTGAAAGACTCGCGAAATACAACACAGAATACAACTTTCGGTCCACATACCAGTCCGTTCAAAGCATGGTTGTTCGAACAAACCACATACTCCTGACATCGCTCTCATATGACCCAGAGAACATAGGGTTCCAGACCCAGACGATTTTGGTCGACGCAAACGAGAACCTGTTTCTGATCTATCATCGGGACCTTCACGACACGAAACATCGACTAAAGAAGCTGACACACGAGCTGGAAACCATCCGCCTCAAAGATGAGATCAAGCGGTATGACGGGATCAATGTCCCCGCGGCGTCCGCCGACGAAGCTCGTTTTACTTCAATTCATCGACTCCTCACTCGTGGAATCACCGACGCGACGCTCGAGCGTGCGAAGTCCAAAGACAGAGATCTATTGTTCAACCTCGCAGGGCTGAGGCCAAAGACGATCTTCGAAGATCTAACCAAGATCACCGTCCTCCCTCAGGCCGCGAAGGGCGAAGAGGCGTCGCCGGTGCCGAAGGGTTTGACATTTCCCAAGGGCGTAAAGGCCCTTCTGCTCGCGATGCCGGATGGGAACGTCTACCAAGCCGATCTGAAGGCACTCCAAGATCTCGCGAAGCCCATTCCGCCGTCCAAATACAAGCCGACCAAGGCGCTGATCGACATCTTGGTGGAGCGGCAGGTTCCTCTCGCCAGCATCCCCAACGATCGGCACGAGGTCGTCGGCGATGGCTGCGCGTGTTACGTCATTAACCTCAGTAGCTTTGGACCTCCGGAAAAGTAGGTCAGGCCCGAACCGCGAAAGGTAACGTGCCATGACAACGACGTCGATTCGTCACAGGCGCGGGACGCACCGGGTCTCCTCTCCCGAGGAGACCCGGGCGCGGATCTGGCCGTGGCTGACTCCGTTCGGGATCACGCGGGTGGCGAACGTGACGGGGCTCGACCGCATCGGGATTCCGGTGGTGGCAGTCTATCGGCCGAACGCGCGCTCGTTGTCGGTGGCCCAGGGCAAGGGCTGCACGCTCGCCAGTGCGGAGGTGTCCGGGGTGATGGAATCGATCGAGTTCCATCACGCGGAGAACATCAGCCAACCTTTGCTGTATGGCAGCTACGAACAGCTTCGCGCCGCGCGTCGGTTGATCGATCCGGAGGTTCTTCCCCGCAGCGCCGTCGGCCGTTGGGGGCCGGACTTCAAGGTGTCTTGGATAGAAGGCGTGGATCTGATCCAGGAGGAGACCTGCTGGGTCCCCTTCGAGCTGGTTCACACCGACTTCACGCTGCCGCTCCCGCCGGGCTCGGGCTGCTTTCCGATGACCTCGAACGGCCTGGCGTCGGGGAACCACCTCTTGGAGGCCGTTTCGCACGGCATGTCGGAGGTGATCGAGCGCGACGCCGCCACGTTGTTCGGACTCTCTTCGGCGGGCGAACAGGAGGGTCGCCGCATCGTCCCGGCGACCGTCGACGCGCCCGGCTGCCAGGAACTGCTCGCCCGGTTCGATCGGGCCGGCGTGGCGGTCGCCCTGTTCGACATGACCTGCGACACCGGAGTTTCGGTCTTTCGCGCCGTGATCGCCGATGCAGTCCTCGACCCCGAGCGCCCGCGTTCCCCGAGCACCGGCACCGGATGTCACCCGTCGCGTGACATCGCGCTTTCACGGGCGCTGACCGAGGCGGCGCAATCTCGCCTGACGATGATCGCCGGGTCACGTGACGATCTTCCGCGCGAGCGCTACTCCGCCGACGGCGACCTTGATCAGCTTCGCAGCCGCCGGGACCGGATCTTTCGCGGGGAGGCCCGCCGATCGTTCCGAGACGCGCCAACCTTCGAGGCGGAGGACATCGGCGACGACGTCCTCTGGCAGAAGGAGCGCCTTCTGACCATCGGCGTCGCGCACGTCGTCGTCGTGGACCTGACCCAGGCGGACGTGAGCATCCCGGTGGTCCGGGTTCTGATTCCGGAGCTCGAACCGCCGAGCGACCTCCCCGGCTGGCTCCCAGGGAAGCGCGCCAAAGCCCGGCAGGGGAGGACAGCCCTGTGAGCGCCGCGATCCATATCTTCGCAGGCCCCTCTCTGCCGGCCGGGGCACGGCCTGCACTCGCCGACGCGGTGTTTCACGGACCCGCCGCCCAAGGTGACGTCTATGCTGTGGCAAGGCATCGGCCCTTTGCGATCGGCCTCATCGACGGCTACTTCGAGCGCATCCCCGCCGTCTGGCACAAGGAGATCCTGTGGGCGCTGTCGGAAGGCGTTCACGTCTTCGGTGCCGCGAGCATGGGCGCCTTGCGGGCCGCCGAGCTGGCCGCCTTCGGAATGGTCGGCGTCGGTCGGGTCTACGAGGACTTCGCCTGCGGGCAGCTGACCGACGACGACGAGGTAACTCTGGTCCACGCCGACGCCGACCAGGCGTACCGGCCGCTGTCCGAAGCGATGGTCAACATTCGCGCCACGGTCGCCTCGGCGGCGCGCGGCGGAATTCTGTCCCCGGAGCAGGCCGCGACCTTGATCGCGACGGCCAAGCAACTCTTTTATCCCGATCGGAGCTTTCCGGCCCTGCTGGAGGCAGCCAGGGGCGATTTGCCTCACCAACAATGCCAGCGGCTTGCCGCCTGGTTGAGCAAGCCCGCCAACCGAATCGATCAGAAACGCCTCGACGCCCTCGAGCTCGTGCGTGCGGTCTGCGAGCTTCGCGATCTCAGCACGGAGCGAAAGTCCGTCTCTTGGGTCTTTCGACACACGGACGCCTGGGAACAAGTGCGACGTGCCTTCCTACCCCGCTTGACCGCGTTCGTGCAGGGTGAGGCTGATGTGGGGGCGCGGGCGGTCAACGCCCCGCCGGAGAGGGCGGCGCATGAGCGGGCCCGGCTTCGCGCGCTGGAAATCGAGCTGGCCAAGCGCGACGGGTTCAGGCCCGGCACCGCTGATCTCGAGCTTGCCGTGGAGGAATACTGCCGCTCGAAAGGTCTCACGACCACCGACGCGCTGGTCGCCTCGCTGGAGGCCGGCGGGGTGTCATGGGCCGAGTTCGAACGCCTGATGCATGACCAGGCCTGCGTGCGACGGTCTCGGTTGGTGATGAGCTTCGACGTGCGCTCCTTGCTCGCCGACATCAAGCGGCTCGCATCCGTCCCCAGCGACGCGAACGAAACATCTCCTCCTCATGCTTCCGTCGACTAGCCGGCTAGACGCCCTCGCGCACCGTGTGGCAGTATCGTCCACGGTGGGTTGTGTTCGGAACGTTCGCACGGGCGTGGGGCACGCGTTGGAAGGCTACACGGTCATTGGCCGACTCCCGCATTGCGGCCTGCGTTTGAGCGACGACAGAGTTTCGAACGACCACGCTTCTTTGCGCTGGGGAGAAGCCGGCTGGGCGGTGCGGGACAGCGGAAGCACCAATGGAACCTGGTTGAACGGCCAACTCCTTCAGCCGGGCACGGAGGTACCTGTCAAGGTCGGAGACCTGCTTTCATTCGGGGCGCGCGAGCTCACTCTGCGGATGGAAGCCGACAGCGCACCACTGCCGATGGCCTATTTGCCGTCGGGTGGTGACCCTTGCATCATTGGCGATGGAGTGATCGCGTTTCCCAGCGCCGACAATGCTCTGGCCACCATTTTCCGTGGAATCGATGGGACCTGGACCCTGGAATGCGGGGACCGCGTTCGCAGCATCATGTCAGGAGACCTCATCGAGGTGGCCGGGCAGGTATGGAGATTCTCGTCGCCCAGCGAGTGGCAACCCACCAAGAAGATCAGACAGGTTCGCTTGGTGAGCGCCAGCACGTTCTACTTCGAGGTATCGAGTGACGAAGAGACTGTGGATTTAACCGTCGATCACCAGGGCGATCGGACGCCGATGGGCCAGCGCGTGCCACATTATTTCTTGCTGACGCTCGCGCGCCGCCGCAACGAAGAACAGACCCAATTCTCGAGCGGCGAAGCCGGCTGGATGCACCGGGAAGAGCTGATGAAGATGCATCGTTGTGCGGAAACCTTGCTCAATGTCTGGATTCGTCGCATCCGGGTTCAATTCGCGGACAAGGACTTCCTCGACTACGCGTCGGTCATCCAGCGCCGCGATCGAACCGGCCAACTTCGAATTGGAGTGGCCCGCAACCTGATCGCCGGCCGTTCGTCATAGCGATCTGAACGTTACCGCTGCGCGAGTTGTCGATCTCGCCCGGCCATTGGACGCAATGGCCTGTAATAGACCCCTTCGGAAGCAGCGTCTATAGCTGCTATCACCCGATCCGGGTGAGGGGGAGCGCGATGATGTGTGAGGAAATGCGCGGCAATGGAAGTGACCAACCAGGGCTGCGAGGACGGCTCGCGAACGTCGAAACAGAACAGCTCTTTCGGCGCATGTCGGAACAGCACGCCGTCGCTTTGCGCCGATCGGCGCTCGCGTGGGGCTCTAATTCGGCGGACGCGGCGGACCTCGTGCAGGAGGTCTTCGAGAAGGCCCTTCGGGCCAGGCCGCCCGTGCGCGACGCCAATGAGCTGCGGGGGTGGTTGTTCATTGTTCTCCGACATCTGTATGTCGACAAGAAGCGGTCGGCTGCGTCGCGCCGTTCGATACCCTTTGACGTGCTCGTCATGGCGACTCCCGAACCGGAAGCGATTCCTCTGTGGCGACAAGTTGATATCGAGGTGGTGTACGCACTGTTGCCTCGTTTGTCGTTGCCGCTGCGACGCACGTTCGAGCTCCGTATGGCGGGCAACAGCCCACGTCGCATTGCCCGTCACCTGGAGATTCCCGAGGCAACCGTAGGCGTTCAATTGTATCGTGCGCGGCGGCATCTGAAGAAGCTGATCCTCGCGCAATCTCAATGCGAACATACGAAAATAGAAGGAGCGCAATCTCCGGATCGGTTCGTGCCGTATGTGGTGAAGCCGCTGAACGACCGCCATCAGGACGGAAGCCCCGTGCCGTCGCAGAGCAACAGAAAACGCCGACTGGTGGGTGCAAGAGTACGAAATGGCATCGAGCGGGGCGAACGATCTCTGGCCACAGTCACCTAGCGGCCCCACGCTTTTCACCCAAGCGATAGGCAGTTCTGCCGACCGGCGGGGGAGAACGGTAGCGAGACGTCCAGGCTTACGGATCGCTCCCTGTCTCGGCGAGCGGGTCGTCCTGGGCGGCCCGCGGAGCGATGGCGATGCCGTGCGCCACGGCAAATCGGACGAGATCGGCACCTGTTCGGACGCCGAGCTTGCGACCGATGTTGGTGCGATGGGTGTCGACCGTCTTGGCGCTGATGAAGAGGCGTCGGGAGAGATCCCTGCTGCTCGTTCCAGACACGATCAGTCGGAAGATTTCGCTCTCCCTCGGGGAAAGGCTCGCCAACAAGCCATCTTCTTTTCCGGAGAGTTGGTCGGGCTTCAGCTGGTCCACGAGTGTTGGGCAAACATACGTTCCGCCCTGACGAACGATGTCGATCGCGGCGAACAGATCGGCCGTCGATTGTTCCTTCAGGACGTATCCGGCGACGCCGGCGGTCATCGCTTCTACGGCGGCGAATCCGTCGCGGAACCCCGTCAGGATCAACACTCGGGTCTTCGAACGAGACCTCCGCAACATCCTGGCCAGCTCGATTCCGCTCCCGTCCTCGAGCGACAAATCCAAAAGCAGCACGTCCGGCCTGGTTTGCTCCAAGAGAGGCTTCGTCTCTCTGATGCTTGCCGCAACGCCGACGATCTGAAAATTGGGGCTGGTGCTGAGCAGAGTCACAAGAGCCTCCCGCACGATCAGATGATCCTCGACGACCACGATGCGGGCCATGGATGAGCTCATGGAATATTTACCTAGGGACTATACGCCTGTTGAGCCAGGGCAAGAGGCGTTATGACCTGCCCCCTGCCTCTGGTCCGCTGAGGCTGCGACGCCGGCGCCGTTTACTGGCCGTGGTGCGCCTGCATGGCGCGCTGAACCTGCTCCCTGACCGCGTCCATGTTGAACGAAGCGCCCTTCTGCAACGGCGGAAAGTCGATGAAGGTCTGTGCCGCCTTCGCCACCGCCTGCTGCACGAAGACGAAACGCCAGAACTCGTACTTGAACCAGTCGGAGAAGGCCATCGATCCGGCGATGCCGGTCCGCTCGAGCGGATCGAGACGCAGGTTGGTGAGCATCGGCCAGTCGACCTTCACCGTTCCCCCAAGGTGATACCTCGCCCACGGACGAAGACGTCGATCCGCCCAGCTGTCCCAAGTGCGAGTCCGCTTGCGCCCCGGCCTCCAGCGCGAGACGCTGAGCTATGGGCAAGGAGAGTGTCGAGCGTGCACAGCCAGAGAAGATTGGGTCGGTGGGAGCTTCTCGTTATCGTGGCGCTTGCCGGGTGCGGCAGCAGCGGAGGCAAGGCGAGCTCTGACGGCGGGACCGGCGGGATGACGGGCGGCGGGACGACGGGCAGCGGGACTGGCGGGACGACGGGCGGCGGGACCGGCGGAGGCTCGTTTACGACCAGCGTACCTTCCGATACGAAGCTGAGCGCGTTGACACCTGCGCAGCAAGCGCAAATCTGCGCCGACGAAGAGCATTACCTCAGCGAAGGAACTTTCTTTTCGAATTTCTGCCGGATCATCGCCCTCCAGACCCTCTCGGGCGCACTCAACGAACCGCTCACGGACGCCCAGTTACAGGCGGGCTGCGCGTCCGATTACACCGGCTGCCTCAGCGCGGACGGCGGAGTCACCGGATCCGGGACGACGTGTAACTTGTCGAACGTCGGGTCGCAGTGCATGGGGAGCGTGGGCGACTACCTGGCTTGCAGCAATGACGACATCGCGAAGATCAATCAGCTCGCTGCCTCGCTCCCGAGCTGCAGCACGATCACCATGTCGACGCTCGCCACAGCTGCCGCCGCCATCCAAGGTGATGCCGGGTTCAACACCTCACCCGCAAGTTGTGCGCCGATAGACGGCTGTAACACGGGGTAGACGCGATTCGGATTGCCTGCTGGTGCTCGGGTGGGGGGCAACACCGCTGATCGTTGTAGCTGCCACGATAGCCCTGACGGTCGTCGTCCATGTGAGCTCAAGGTAGGAGCGTCGGAATCAGTCGAGACTGGTCTGTCAAAACGACATGCGCAACGCGCCGCCAACGGGCCAGGGAACGACCGACCAGCTCACTTGCCGCTCGGTCCGCGACGTCAGATCGCCGGCGCGGTAGCGCTGGAGCGCATCCACTGCGCCTTGAGGCGCAGTCCAGATCTGCAGCTCGCAGATCGCCAACCCCGTTCCCCCCTCGATCAGCGCCGATCTGTGCAGGCCGTATCCAAACCAAAGCACCGCGCTTCCGGCCAGATTTACGGTGATGGAGGCGACCTGAGTGACCCACCCGCGCGCGATCGATTCGGCTTTGGCTCGCTGTTCCAGGAGCACCTCGGCCCGCGCCAGGCGCGCCGCCCGCGCTTCGGGGGTCGTCGCGTCCATTGCCTGGAGCTCCGCCGTCGGACCCCACAGCGGTCGCCAGGTCAGCGCAAGGGGACCAAGCCCCAGGGCGGATTTCGCCGCCAGCACACCGCCACTGACCCGCACAGAATGACTGGTCGCCAGCACCGCGACCCCGGCGCCACCCATCGTCGCCGCCGAATAGCTGGCCGTCCAAACCGTCCACCAGGCCTGGGCGGGCCACCGACTGCGCTCCAGCTCGGCGTCGACGAACGCGTATCGCCGGTCGACATCGGCGACGTCGACCACGTCGGCGCGCACTGGGCTCGCCGCCCACCCGAGCAGCGAAGTCACCAGCGTCCCGATGCCCAGCCCCGCCCGCGAGCCTCTCATGGCCGGGCCGCAGCACCCGCGCCAAGCGACGCCGGACCTGCACCAGCGGAGCTGTCCGGGCCGAACTTCGCCGCCAGCCAATCGAAGGCGGTCGCCTGCCAGAGGCTGGGCGCGCCCACCTGGCAATGCTCGGCACCGCCGGAGGCGCGGTCATACACGACCGCGGTCACGCTGCGCGCGTGAGTCAGACTCTGTTTGAACGCCTCGACCTGTTCGATCGGTACGAAGTGGTCCTCGCCGCCGGCCAGTATCAGCACGTCACCCCGGATTTGCCCGGCGACGGGCCCCAGGTTGTAGGGCTTGAACGCGTCCAGGACCGAAAAGCGGTCGGTCTGGCCCAGCGTCCACATTCCATTTTGCTGCGCCCACTTCGATCCGGGGGTCGCGTTCCGTTCGGCGAGGAGGTTCAGGAGGCCGTCGAGATGATGGCGGTGCAGCGTGAAGGCGAAGCCGGGGACGTGGCGTGCCGCGACCGCGTAGCCGTCGAAGTACTCGTCGAAGGCGATGACACCGTCGATGCGGGGCTCGAAAGCGGCTGCGCGCGGCGCGAAATATCCGCCCAGGCTGACGCCCATGATGACCATGTGGGCCGGCTTGGCGTGCCCGGCCAGGAACGCGTCGAGCACCGCCGCGTTGGGCTTTTCCCACTCGGGC
>Ga0210387_10000930_pt1 | contig 21512 bp, 15 predicted proteins | sample IncBWC7OmetaG_FD_160108 | JGI IMG/M metagenome (GOLD analysis project Ga0210387, IMG submission 160108) | Forest soil microbial communities from Barre Woods Harvard Forest LTER site, Petersham, Massachusetts, United States - Inc-BW-C-7-O ...
AAGCGAGGCCGAATTGTTGACGCTAAGGATCGCGGCGTTGGTCACCAGGGTGCCACCCGTATAGGTGTTCTGGCCCAGGAATTCCTGATGGCCGCCGGTGATGGCGACGCCGCCGGCCCCGCTGATGACACCAAAGAAGGTGCCGGCCGGATTCGATCCGTCGGCCCCGGCGGCGCCGGCGGTAATCGTCAGAGTCTGGCCGCCGAGCACGACCGAGCCATTGGCATTGCCCGAGAGCGTGGTGATGGAGGCGCCGGCAGTCGTGCCGGAAATGTCGAACGTGCCGCCGTTGTCGATAAACACCATGCTCGAGGTGGCGACGCTGCCATTGCCGACCAACGCAAGGGTCGCATTGCCGCCGGCGGGATTGGGCATGATCGCGGTGATGCCGGTATAGGTGTTGACCCCGGCAAGCGTCTGCGTGCCGCCGGTGACCTCGAAGTTGCCCCCGGTGCCGCCGCCGATGCCGCCATCCGAGATCACGCCCGAGAAGGTGGTCGAGCCATTGGTGATCGCCAGCGTCTGCGCGCCGAGTGCCACCTTGCCAGAGGCGCCGGGGGCGGTGTCCGCAAGAGTCGTGATCGCGGCGCCTCCGGTCTGCGAGATATCGAACGTGCCACCGGTGGCGATCGCGACCTTGCTCGAGGTCGCGACGCTGCCAGCGCCGGCGAGCGCGAGCGTCGCGGTGCCGCCAGCCGGATTGGGCGCGATCGTGGTATCGCCCGTATAGGTGTCCACTCCGGCCAGGGTCTGGGTGCCGCCGCTGACGGTCAGGCTTCCCTTCGTGCCGCCACCGATGCCGCCGTCGGACAGCACGCCGGAAAATGTGCTCGAGCCATTGGTGATCGTCAGCCTCTCGCCGCCGAGCGCCACATTGCCGTTGCCCGCCAGCGTTTGGATCGAAGCACCAGCCGTCGTCTGCGAGATGTCGAACGTGCCGCCGGTATTGACCGCCACCTCACTCGAGCTGAGGATGCTGCCGCCACCAAACATTGCGAGCGTCGCGGTGCCGCCGGCGACAGCGGGCGCCACCAGCGTGACGCCGGTATAGGTGTTGACACCAGAAAGAGTTTGGACGCCACCGGCGACCCACACATTTCCGCCGGTCCCGTGGCCAATGCCGCCGTCGTTGATGTCGCCTGAGAACGTCGTCGAGCCGTTGCTGATGACGAGGAGATTGCCGCCGATCAACGCCTGCCCGTTACCCGACAAGGTCTGGATCGCCGCGCCCACCGTCGTCTGCGAGATGTCGAAAATGCCGCTGTCGATGACATTGGAGGACTTGGAAATCGAGCCGGTGCCGGTGAGCGCCAGCGTCGTGCCGGGGTTGATGGTGGTCGTGCCCGTATAAGTATTGCCGCCGCCGAGCGTCAGGATGCCGCCAGAGAGGGCGACGTTGCCGGTGGTGCCGCCGCCGATGCCGCCATCGGCGATGACACCATCGAACTCCGTCGAGGCATTGGTGACGGTGAGCGTTTTCGAGCCGAGCGCGACAATGCCCGTGCCGAGCAGAGTCTGGATCGAGGCGCCCGTTGTCGTCTGGGAGATGTCGAAGGTGCCGCCGGTGGCGACCCCCACCTCACTGGAGGTCGCGATGCTGCCACTACCGGAGAGCGCGAGTGTTGCGGTGCCGCCGGTAACCGCAGGCACGATCAGCGTATTGCCGGTATAGGTGTTGACGCCCGAGAGCGTTTGCGTTCCGCCAACGATCGCCAGCGAGCCTTTGGTCCCGCCGGCGATGCCGCCGTCATTGATGTCGCCCGAAAATGTGGTCGAGCCGTTGGTGATGACCAGCATATTCGAGCCGAGCAAGGTCTGCCCGGACCCCGCCAACGACTGGATGAAGGTGCCTCCTGCCGTTTGCGAAATATCGAAACTTCCGTTGTCGAGCACCGGGTTCGACAGGGAGATCGAGCCGTTGTTGGCCAGGGCCAGGGTGGCGCCGTGATTAATGGTCGTATCGCCGGTATAGGTGTTGGTGCCGAGCAGCGTCAGGACTCCGCCGGCGACGATCAAGCTGCCTTTGCTGCCGCCACCGACACCACCATCGGTCAACACGCCGGAGAATGTGCCGCCGTTATTGACCGTGAGTTCCTGTCCGCCGAGCGAGACCGTGCCGCTGCCGTTCAGGGTCGGGATCGCCGTGCCGGCAGTGGTCCCCGAAATATCGAGAGAGGCGGTCGAACCGAGGAACAGGCCCGAGGAGGAAGCGATCGAGCCCGCGCCCGATAGCATCAACGTGCCGCTGTTGACGTAGGTGCCGCCTGTGTAGGTGTTGGCTGCGGTGAGCTCGAGGGTGCCATTGAAGCCGCCGCCATTGATGCTGAGGTCACCCGACCCCGAAAGAACGCCGGCCATGATGGCGAGCGAGCCGGCCGTATTGCCATTGTTGCCGACGAGGATACTGGCCGCAGTGCCGGCCGCAACAGTGCCGCCGCCGATGTTGACGGCATTGACGAAGGTCACCGAAGCGTTGGAATCCGCCGAGCCGAAGATCAGCGAGTAGCCGACCGGCACGAAACCATTGACGCCCCAGCTGAGCGGTACGCCGCCACTCAGCGTGACCGTGAGCGGCGCATTGAGCGCAGCGAAACCGCCCGACCCGGTCCACTGCACGGCGTTGGGGCTGCCGCCGCCGTCCGGATTCGGATTCGGACTGACGAAGCGGCTGAATGTAGTCGGCGCATAGACCCCATTGGTGAGTGTCGTGCCGGTGATCTCCAGCACGCCGCCCGTCCACTGGTTCGGCCCGCTGAAGTTTACACTGCTCGCAGTCGGCAGGCCGACGCCGTCATTGGCGCGCAGCGCGCCGTCGGTCACAGCATAATTCGGCGCACCCGGCGTATTGGCGCCGGTGTTGAGCACCCCGTTGACCAAGTCACTGCCGGTGATGACGGTCTGACCGGAATAGGTGTTTTGCCCGTTGAAGACCGTGATACCCGAGCCGACAGTCAAAGAGGCGCCGCCAGTGGCCGGGTATTCCGCGGTACCCGTCGTGGTCGAAGAACCGATCGAGCCGGCGCTGTTGTCGGCGATGGTGCCGTTGAAGGTGATGACATTCGAGACATTGCCCGCTGATGCACCGGGATTGAGGATGAGCGTCGAGCCCTGCATCATGAAGATGTCGGTACCGGCCGCCCCGCCGGCGGCGCCGCCATTCAGGCTGGCACCACCGATCGCGCTGCCGCCGTTGAACGTGGAGTTTCCGGTGATGGTGAGCTTGCCGCCGGTGTTAAGGAAGATGGACCCGCCATAGCCGTCGCCGCCGCCGCCACCACTGGGATTGCTGACGCCCGTCACGCCGCCCTTGCTGCCGACACCGGCACCGAAGCCGCCCGCGCCGCCAGCACCACCGGTACCTGAGGAACTGGTGCAGCCGTTGGCTGCCTTCGAGCTATCGCTGCCGCAGCCGTTTTGGCCGGCGCCAAAACCATAGCCGCCGGCACCACCGCCGCCGCCGAAACCGCCGGCGCCACCTGCGCCGCCGTTACCACCGGTGCCGTCGACGGCGGTACCGTTGTTCCAGGGGGTCAGACCGTACGCGCCGCCCTGACCGCCTGCGCCACCACCAAACCCGGTCGACCCCTTGCCGCCGTTGCCGCCGGTCCCGCCGCTGCCACCATTTCCGGCAATGCCCTCGGACACCAGCGTGTTCCAGGCAGCCAATTTCTCCACGTTGAGGTTCAGCGTCGTGGCGTCGGCTGCGAGACTGAGTACGTCGGCCACGGTACTGATGACCGCGAGCGTGGCCTTTCCCCCTTTGAAGGTGGCTTCGATTCCGGCCAGTGGACTTACAAAAGGATCGGCCGCGGTCGAGGCATCCGCAACAGCGGCGAGGATCCAGGCTGTGATATTGACGCCGTCGACAACGACCTTTCCGGAGTCAGCGACGACTTTGATAGCAGCAGTCGCCACGTTGGTCTCGTCGACCGGATCGGTGGCCCAGCCATTGGTGGCGGCGGCGCCCACGCCACCGACGCCGCCGTAGCCATTCGTCCCGTTACCGCCGTTGGTAGCGGCAAGAGCGTTGCAATTCACGTTCCCCTGACTGCACGCAATGCCGTTGCCCTTGCCGTCGCCGAAAGCGACGCCGTCGTCGATTTTCATGATGCCGTTGGTGCCGTTTGCTCCGTTCGGTGAGTTGGGCGCCCCCTCGATGGAGGAAATGCCATTGAGCGTGCCGCCATACGCCGAGTTCGTGCCGCCGAGGCCGCCGATCACGCTGTTATGCGAGAAGCTGGTGTTGTTGAGGACCACCGTGCCGCCATTGTCGATGAAGATGGCACCGCCGGCGCCGAGACCGCCGCCGCTGCCGGAGCCGCCGCTGGTGGTGAAATTCTGGAATGTCGAATTATTGACCGTGAGGGTGGCGCCATTGGCGACGAAATAGCCCTGGCCGCCCCCGCCATCGGAGACGGTGTTCAGTGTTGTATTGCCGGTGATCGCGGTGCCCGGCACCGACACATCGGTGCCGATGCCTGAGATCTGTGCGGACGCGGGAACGGCAGAGACCAGGGCGCAGAACAACGCCACGCCCCCGACCCAGGCTGCGGCCTTGCCGAAGCCGCGACGCGCAAGCGAGCCGGCGAATCCGCCAGGTGCCGCGCCAGTCTTGGTGATACGCCTTACCATACGCTTACCCTCACTGCCCGCGCCTGCCTTAGAACGGCACGCTGCCATGGAGCTTCAAATTCCAGATGCGAGTGTCCTGGGCGAGCCCGCTGTACTCGCCACCGACGTCGATTTGCGCGCCACCGCCGAACTTCACCATGATGCCGCCGGTTGCGCGCGCCGCCCCGCCCTGGAGCAGCGGCACGGCAGTCAGACCAGGTGTCGCCGTCGCGTCGTCCTTGGAGAAGTAGTAGTCGCCGTAGAGTCCGACATACGGCGCGAAGGCTCCGAACTCGGTCGCGAAGTCATGGCTCACCTTCACGCCGGCGCTGCCGCGGCCGGTATCGAAGGTATGGCTCGCCTGCAGCGTGCCGAGGCTGTCGGTGTAGGCGTTCTCCTGCTCCCACAGCATGTAGACTCGCGCCGAGGGCTCGAAGACCGTCGCCGCCCAGGCATAGGTCCCGGTCACGCCCGCGCCGGCGAACCAGCGATGTCCGGTGAAGTTGCCTGAGGCGGTGCCGGCGGAGTCGGTCGCGCTGATGCTCGACCAGGCGCCGCTGGCGTCGAAGCGCACCGTCGATGCCAGCCGCAAGCCGACATAGCCGCCGGCCGTATAGCCGTCGCCGTTGAGCTTGCCGTTATAGGCCTGCGAGGTGAAATCGAAGTGCTCATAGCCACCGAGCACACCGACCAGAAAATCCGGCGTGAAGCGGCGGGTGATGCCGGCGGTCCCGTTCACCTGCGTGCCCTTGAGGTCCCGGGTCGATGCATGGTCGCGGAATTCCGCGCCACCATTGCTCTAAGAATTTATCGACGCTTATGAACTGGCTCACAAGAAAGCACAGGTTTCAGCTGATTCCGTTCAACGCGCCGCTGAAAAGGCCCCTCGTCGAGACCCCGCCCGTCCCTGATATCCACTTTTGGCGATTGGCCTAAGCTTGGTTATGCTTTGGTCAAAATGAATCGCCCAAGAAGAAACTCCGCTGAGGAAACCATGGCCCATCTCGAACGGATCACGATCGCCCCTCACCTCATCTTCGAGGCGCTGGTGGCGGGCGAGCAAGGCGCGCCGCTGGTGCTGCTGCTGCACGGCTTTGCGGAATCGATGCATTGCTGGCACGCGCAAGTCGCCGCCTTGGCGGACATGGGCTATCGCGCGGTGGCGCCGAGCCAGCGCGGCTATTCGGCTGCCGCGCGGCCCGATCCTGCTGATCATCCGAGCTACCACATCGACCGCCTGATGGACGATGCGATGGCGATGGTCGCAGCGGCAGGTTACGGCGAGGCGCGCTTTCATCTCGCCGGCCATGATTGGGGCGGCAGCATCGCCTGGGCGCTGGCCGATCGTTACGCCGACCGTATCGCCTCGCTCACCGTCCTGTCGCGGCCGCATCCGAACGCCTTCAATCGCGCGCTGCAGCTGGTGGACGGCGATCAGGCCCATCGCTCGCGCCACCACAAGGCGTTCCTCGAGCTGGATGCCGCCGATGTCGTGCTGGCGGACGATGCAAAGTGGTTGCGCGATCGCTGGGCGGAAAACGGCGTGCCGCAAGCCGCGATGGAGACGCATCTCTCCGTGCTCGGCAATAAGCCGGCGATGGAAGCGGCGCTCGCCTGGTATCGTGCACGCGGCGCGATCCGCGGTCCCCTTGGGCCGATCCGGGTGCCGACGCTCTATATCTGGGGTGATGCCGACGACACCGTCGGCCGCGTCGCCGCCGAGGGCACGGTCGACTTCATCGCCGCGCCCTATCGCTTCGAGGTACTGCCCGGCGTCGGCCATTTCGCCGCCGACCAGGCGCCCGAACGCGTCAGCGAATTGATGCTGGAGCACGTCCAGGCGCATCCGGTGTAGCGCATGACCCGGAAAGGTGTGCAGCGGTTTTCCGAAAAGATCATGCGCAGCTCACAAGCCCGCTTCAAGCCGCCTTCGCAAGCTCGGAGACGCGCTCCCACGTCGTCGCTTTCATGCTCGGCCGCTCCTGCATGCGCGTCATCCAGCCCGCCAGATTGGCATGCGGCGCGCCGAGTGCGGACCATTCCGGAGCAGCCGTAAAGAACTCGACCGCCGGCGCCACCAAGAGGTCGGCGAGCGAGAGCGTCTCGCCGGTGAAATAGGGCTGATCACCGAGCAACCGCGCCAGCTCTCTGAACACCGTGTGCGCCTTCGGCATCGCCGCCTTGATCGCTTCCTCATCCGGCGCCATCCCCATCAGGCGCGGGGCGATCACGCGATGGAAGATGATGACGTTGCCGACGCCGTGAAACAGGTACCAATCGTTGATGTTCATCACCTGGTCCATCCGCGCCGCGCGCTTGATATCCACCGGCGTCAGCGACGGCTGCGGCATGACACGATCGAGGTAGCGCAGGATCGCCTGGGTCTCATAAAGCCTGAAGCCATCGTGCTCCATCACGGGCACACGGCCGAACGGATGTAACGACGTAAGATATTCCGGCGTCTTCGTCGTGCCGGGCGCGACGGGAGCCAGGCGATACGGCGCCCTCTTCTCTTCCAGCGTCGCCAGCACCGAACGACCGAACGGGCTGCCCGGAACGGAATGCACGATAAACTCAGGCATCACGACCTCCCCTTCTTGCGATGAAACTAGACGCGGCGCTCGGCTTCCTCGACAAAGCGCTGCAACAGGCCGGGCCAGCCGCCGTCGACATCCCGGCGCATCGAGCTACCTGCGTCCGCGCCCATGGTTTCGAACTTGTGGTGCACCAGCTCGACATCGGTTGCCTCCGGCCCATCGGCGACAAAGCGCACGTCGACCTCGGACTTCATTGCGAGGTCCGGCTTCCACTCTGCATTGACCTGCCAGACCATCACAAAGCGATGCGGCGGCTCCCATACGATGATGGTGGCAGCGCTGGTCTCGGTGCCATCCTCGGCGATTTCGAGCCAGCGGCCGCCGAGCCGCGGCTCCATCAGCACCTTCTGGATCGGCTTCTTGCCGATGCCGTGATTGTTCGGCCACCAGCGCGTCAGGCCGCTGGTGAAGACCTCGAAGGCATGCTCGATCGGCGCCTTGACATGAACGGTCTTTCGCACCGGCGCGATCACGGCTTGCTCGTTCATTTGCTTCCCTTCTTGATCCTGTAGGATCGCTCGGCTTCCAGCTTGAACGCGTCGAGCGCCTCGCCCCAAAAGCTGTCGAGCCACTCGCGCAATTCCATCAGCCCCTCGCGGCGCAGCGAATAGATGCGGCGCACGCCTTCGCTGCGCTCCTCGACGAGGCCCGCTTCCTTCAGCACCTTCAGATGCTGCGACACCGCCGGCCGCGACACCGGCAGCCCCTGCGCCAGCAGATTGACCGGCCGCGGCCCACCGCGCAGCCGCTCGAACACCTTGCGTCGTGTCGGATCTGCGAGGACCGCCAATGCCGTTCCGTAAGCCATAGCTAACGGTAAGTCATCGCTAACCGATGTGTCAAGGCGCAGTTTTCGGCCCGGATGGGTTGAGCAAAGCGAAACCCATCACGCCTTGCGCCGCCCGCGTGGGTTTCGCTTGCGCTCAACCCGCCCTACGAGCGCCCCTATTCCGTCTTGTCGATGTTCCAGAAGATCGGCGTCGCCGGGCCGTCGAGCACACCGCTCAGCGATTTGCGCCAGGCGCTGGGCGCAAGGAATTGTCCGAGCGGCAGGTAGATCACCTGCTCGTACGCTTCCTCCTGGATTTCGGCCGCGAGCTTCTTCTGCTCCTCCAGTGAGGACGCGCGCACGAACCGATCCTTCAATTGCTCGATCTTGGCGTCCTCGGCCCAGCCGAACCAGCCACCGTTCTTGCCACGCCCGCCGATCGGAAAATTGGCGATCGGGTTCATCACGTCGGCGGCGACCGAGAAGGTGAAGAACATGTTCCAGCCACCTTCGCTCAAAGGCTTCTGGCTGGTGCGGCGGCTAACCACGGTCTGCCAGTCGGTCGTCTGCAAATCGACCTTGAAGCCCGCCTGCCGCAGCAACTGCGCCACCACGACCGGCTGGGCCTTCAACATCAAGACATCGGTCGGCGCCAGCACCACGACCGGCGTGCCGTCATAGCCGGATGCCGCGAGCGCCTTCCTCGCCTCTTCTACATTGCCGCCCTTGGTCAGCGCGCCCGCGCCGACATCGGTCGCCAGCGGCGTACCGCAGACAAAATACGCGCCACACTGCTCGTAATATTTGGGATTGCCGACCATAGCGTCGAGCACATCCTTCTGGTTGATCGCGAGCAGCGCGGCACGCCGCACCTTGACGTTATCGAACGGCGGAAGCAGGAAATTCATGCGCCCATAGGTCTGGAAGCCGAACTTGTTCAGCGTCTGCACCTTCACGTCCGGATTTGCCTCCAGCACCGGCAGCATCTCGAACGGCGGATTCTCGAGAAAGTCCACATCGCCCGATTGCAGCGCGTTCGTCGCCGTCTGGGCGTCGGGCATGGTGATCCATTCGACGCGATCGACCTTCACCACTTTGCCGCCGGCGGTCCAGCTTGGCGGCTCCTGACGCGGGACATAGTCGGTGTTCTTCTCGTAGACCGCCTTCACGCCGGGCTGGAACTCGGATTTGACGAACTTGAACGGACCCGATCCGATCTGCTCGGCAACCTGCTGGCCGGCTGGCGTTTCCGCGAGCCGCTTCGGCATCATGAAGGCCACCAGCGCGGACGGCTTTGCCAGCGTCTCCAGCACGAGACTATAAGGCTCTTTCAGCTTCAGCAGGATCGTCTTCGCATCGGCCGCTTCGATGGCAGCGGTGAAGTCCATCAGCTTCTGCGCCATGCCGTCGTTCTTGCCCCAGCGCTTGAGCGAGGCGACGCAATCTTCCGCCGTGACCGGCGCGCCGTCGTGCCATTTCAGCCCGTTACGCAAGGTGAAGGTATAGGTCAGCCTGTCGTCGGAAAGTGTCCAGTCCGCCATCTGCGGCTGGACCTTGAAGTTGGCATCAGTCGCGACCAGCGTGTCGTAGACCATGTAGCCATGGTCGCGCGTGATGTAGGCGGTGGTGAAACCGGGATCGATGATGCGCAAATCCGAATGCATCACCGCAGTGATAATCTTCTTGCCATCGGCGAAGGCCGGCGGGATCGACGCAGCTGACAACGCCAGCGGCGCTGCACCCAGCGAAAGTTTCAGAAGCTTCCGGCGCGAGAGATCGGACATCCGTGCCTCATGCGGTGATAACCAGCCAATGCCCACCTTTGGATTGTGCACGAAATCGGCGCGCCGCCTAGAGCATGATCCGGAAAAGTGTGAAGCGGTTTTCCGAAAAGATCATGCTCAATCAAAAAGCTAAAGCGCGACCATCGCGCTTTAGCCCACCCGCTGGAAGTCCTTCGATTGGTGCCACCAGCGGCCGGCGATGACGACGCCTTCGGAGGCGATCTTGCGATCGCCGGTCAGGTGCTCGCCGACAACGTCGACATAATCGAATTGGCCTTCCCGCACCTTGATGATGGTGGCGTCGCCGGCGCTGCCGACCTTGAGGCTGCCGAGCTCGGGCCGCCGCAGCGCCATCGCCGCATTCACCGTCGACGCCGCGACCACATCGGGCAGCGACATGCCCATACAGAGGAATTTCGACATGGTCGTCACCTGGTCGAAGGCCGGGCCATCGATGCAGAGCTTGTGGATGTCGGAGGAGATGGTGTCGGGATAAAAGCCGTTGGCGAGCATGGCGCGCGCGGTCTTGAACGCGAACGAGCCCTTGCCGTGCCCGATGTCGAAGAACACGCCGCGCTCGCGGGCCTCCAGCACGACCTTCTTCACCGTGCCCTGCGCCGTTGCGGCGGAGTTAGGGAATGGCCGGAAGGCATGCGTCAGCACATCGCCCGGACGCAGCCGCGAGACTACATCCTCGTAGGTCGGTGGCGGATGATCGATATGGCACATCAAGGGCATGCCGATCTGTTCGGCGACCTCGAGCCCGATCTCGAGCGGCACGATGCCCGACGTGCCTGACGCGTGAAGGCCGACGCGCACCTTGATGCCGACAATGAGATCGCGGTTTTGATCCGCGACCTCGGCCGCGGTGATCGGATCCATCAGCCGCAATTCCTCGCTCTCGCCGACCATGACGCGGTTGGAGAAGCCGAAGATGCCGGCATGGGAGACGTGCAGGTAAGCGAGAACGCGCACCTGGCTCGGCTCGATCACATGCTTGCGGAAGCCGGCGAAATTGCCGGGGCCGGCGCTGCCGGTGTCGACCGCGGTGGTAACGCCGGAGGTGCGGCAAAATTCCTCGGCATCGATGCCGAGCGAAGTGCCGCCCCAATAAACATGGGTGTGCAGGTCGATCAGGCCTGGGGTGACGATATAGCCGGAGATATCGCGGACATCCGTGCCCGCGTCGGCCTTCAGGTCGCGTCCCACCTGCGCGACCTTGCCGCCGGCGAAGGCGACATCCGTCACCGCATCGAGTTTCTGGGACGGGTCGATCACCCGTCCGCCGCGCAGGATCAAATCAAAGGGCATGCTGGTCTCCGGCAGGAACGACGGACCGTAGGATCGGTTGAGCGAATGCGAAACCCATCGCCACTGCGGGGACCATAGTGGTGGGTTTCGCTTCGCTCAACCCACCCTACGAACGTGCCCCTACTCGCTCTTGTCGATGTTCCAGAAGATCGGCGTCGCTGGTCCATCGAGCACGCCGGAGAGCGATTTACGCCAGGCGCTCGGGATCGTGTACTGACCGAGCGGGATGTAGATCACCTGGTCATAGGCTTCCTGCTGGATCTCGGCCGCGATCTTCTTCTGCTCCTCCGGCGAGGAGGATCGCGCGAACTGGTCCTTCAGCGTCTCGAGCTTGGGATCGTCGGCCCAGCCGAACCAGCCGCCATTCTTGCCGCGCCCGCCGATCGAGAAGTTGACCACGGGGTTCATGACGTCGGCGGCGACCCAGTTGGTGAAGAACATGTTCCAGCCGCCTTCGCTGGTCGGCTTCTGGTTGGTACGACGGCTCACCACCGTCTGCCAGTCGGTCTGTTGCAGGTCGACCTTGAAGCCGGCGGCGCGAAGCTGCTGCGCCACCACGACCGGCTGCGCCGCCAATGTCACGACGTCGCCGGGCGCCATGATCACGATCGGCGTGCCGTCATAGCCGGACTCGGCGAGCGCCTTCTTCGCCGCGGCGATATTGCCGCCCTTGGTGATGTCGCCCGAGCCGGCTTCGGTGGCCAGCGGCGTGCCGCAGACGAAGAACGCGCCGCATTGCTCGTAATATTTGGGATTGCCGACCAGGGCGTCGAGCACCTCCTTCTGGTTGATCGCAAGCAGCGCCGCACGGCGCACCTTGACGTTATCGAAAGGCGGCAACAGGAAGTTCATGCGCCCCAGCGTCTGGAAGCCGAACTTGTTGAGCACCTCCATCTTGATATCAGGGTTACCCTCCAGCACCGGCAACAGATCGAACGGCGGATTTTCCATGAAGTCGATGTCGCCCGATTGCAGCGCATTCACCGCGGTCTGACCGTCCGCCATGGTGATCCATTCGACGCGGTCGACTTTCACGACCTTGCCGCCGGAGGTCCAGCTCGACGGCTCTTTCCGCGGGACGTAATCGCTGTTTTTCTCATAGACCGATTTCACGCCGGGCTGGAATTCCGCCTTGATGAATTTGAACGGGCCCGAGCCGATCTGCTCTTCCATCTGCTTGCCGACCGGCGTGTCCGCAAGCCGCTTCGGCATCATGAAGGGCACGTAGGACGAAGGCTTTGCGATCGACTCCAGGACGAGGCCGTAGGGTTCTTTCAATTTCAGCACGATGGTCTTGGCATCCGGCGCCTCGATCGAGGCGGTGAAGTCCATCAGCTTCTGGCCCATATTGTCGTTCTTGCCCCAGCGCTTCAACGAGGCCACGCAATCTTCCGCGGTCACCGGCGCGCCGTCATGCCATTTCAGGTCGTCGCGCAAGGTGAACGTGTAGGTCAGCTTGTCATCGCTGACTTTCCAATCCGCCATCTGCGGCTGAACCTTGAAGTTGGAATCGGTCGCGAGCAGCGTGTCGTAGACCATGTAGCCGTGGTCGCGCGTGATGTAGGCGGTGGTGAAGAGCGGATCGATGATGCGCAGGTCCGAATGCATCACCGCGCTGATCGTCTTCTTGCCGCTAGCTGCGGCCACAGGCTTCATCCATGCGCTCGACAGCGCAAGAGCCGGTGGCGCAATGCCCAATATTTTAAGGAGTTTCCGGCGCGAAATTTGGAACATTCGTTTTCTCCTGACGTGAGCGCGAAGCGCTTGGCGTGAAAGCAGTCAATGCCCGGTCATCGATTATGCATGTCGTCCGTTATTTAGGCGGACTAACACGCTGTAAATCCTGATCATTTGAGACTTGCACCAAGCCCATGGCGCGTCAATCGTGATTTCGCCGATGCCGCCCACGCGTGAGGTTGCCCTTTACAAATCCTTCGCGGATCATTCTCGTAAACACCTGTTCGTAAAGACCTGCCAACCGTTCGTTTGAGAGAAAACCCAATGAACCCCGCCAACCTTCCCTTCGATTCCGAGGCCATGCTGGCCGGCCTGCGCACCTGGGTGGAATGCGAAAGCCCGACCTGGGACGCGACCGCCGTCGAGTACATGCTCGATATCGCCGCGCGCGACATGGCGATCATGGGTGCCTCGATCGAGCGCATCGCGGGGAGAGCTGGCTTTGCCGGCTGCGTTCGCGCGCGCTTCCCGCATCCGAAGCAAGGCGAGCCCGGCATTCTCATTGCCGGGCATTTCGATACGGTTCATCCCGTCGGCACGCTCGAAAAACTGCCGTTCCGCCGCGAGGGCGACAAATGTTTTGGCCCCGGCATCTATGACATGAAAGGCGGCAGCTACATGACGCTGGAGGCGATCCGGCAATTGGCGCGCGCGTCCTTTACCACGCCCTTGCCGATCACCGTGCTGTTCACGCCCGACGAGGAAGTCGGCACACCATCGGTCCGCGACCTCATCGAGGCAGAAGCTGCGCGCAACAAATTTGTGTTGGTGCCCGAGCCCGGCCGCGCCAATAACGGCGTCGTCACCGGCCGCTATGCGATCGCTCGCTTCAATCTCGAAGCCACCGGCAAGCCGAGCCATGCCGGCGCCAATCTCTCCTCCGGGCGATCAGCGATCCGCGAGATGGCGCGGCGCATCATCGAGATCGACAGCATGACCACCGACGACTGCACCTTCTCCGTCGGCATCGTGCATGGCGGCGAATGGGTCAATTGCGTCGCCACCACCTGCACCGGCGAAGCCCTGAGCATGGCCAAGCGCCAGGCCGATCTCGACCGCGGCGTGGAGCGAATGCTCGCGCTGTCAGGCAGCGCAAATGACGTGACCTTCACGGTGACACGCGGCGTGACACGTCCGGTGTGGGAGCCGAACGCCGGCACCATGGCGCTCTATGAAAAAGCGAAGGGTATCGCCAAGGATCTCGGCATGGAGCTGCCGCACGCCTCCGCCGGTGGCGGCTCGGATGCGAATTTCACGGGCGCGATGGGCATCCCGACGCTCGATGGTCTTGGCGTGCGCGGCGCCGATCCGCATACGCTCAACGAGCACATCATTGTCGAGAGCCTCGCCGAGCGCGGCCGGCTGATGGCGGGCCTGCTTGCAACACTGGAATAGCCGCGATGGCAAAAGCAAAGAGCGTTCCGTTCAAGACCATTCTGGCTCGCGCCGAAAAGCGCAAGGGTGGTCCCAATGGCCTGAGAAAGCTGCTGCCGGCCAAACCCAGCGCCAAGGCGCTGGAAAAACTCGGCGACGACCGCATCCTTGCCGAGATGACCCAGCGGGTGTTTTCCGCAGGCTTTGCCTGGAGCGTGATCGAATCGAAATGGCCGGGTTTTGAGAAAGCCTTTCTCGGCTTCGAGCCGGCCAAGCTGACCTTCCAGCCCGACGATTTCTGGCACGACCTGCTCTCGAACACCGCGATTGTGCGCAACGGCGCCAAGATCAATTCGGTACGCGAGAATGCGGCCTTTGTGCAGGAGATCGCCAGGGAGCATGGCAGCTTCGGCAAGTTCCTTTCGAAGTGGCCCTCCTCCGACGAGATCGGCCTCCTGAATTTGCTGACCAAGCGCGGCAGCCGGCTCGGCGGCAACACCGGGCAGATGTTCCTGCGCTTCATCGGCTGGGACGGGTTCGTGACCTCGCAGGACGTGGTCGCCTGCCTGCGCGACGCCGGCCTCGATATCGCCGCCGAGGTCAAGTCAAAAGGCGACCTCGCCAAAGTCCAGGCCCAGTTCAACGCCTGGGCCGAGGAAACCGGCCTTCCCTATGTGCAGCTGTCGCGGATCTGCGCCATGTCGATTGGCGAGAACCATGCGCCGCATTAGGCTCGATGATGGCATGGGGATTGCAGTGCACGCGCCGACATAAATAGTTGAGTATCCGCAAAATGGCGCATTGCAGGGGACAAGCAAAGGCATTCACATTCGCGTGGGACGAATTGAGAGCGGTGTAGAGGCGTAAGACGGCACCATGCTTGGATATCTGCTTCGCCGCGTATTCGCCGCCATTCCCGTGATGGGCGTGGTGGCCCTGGTCGTGTTCCTGCTGCTGCGGCTGACGCCGGGCGATCCCGCGGCCGTGCTCGCGGGCGACAATGCAACGCCGGCGCAGCTGGAACGCATCCGCACCTCGCTCGGCCTGAACGAGCCGCTCTACATCCAGTTCATCACCTGGATCAACAAGCTGCTGCATGGCGATCTCGGCGTATCCCTGATCTCCAACGTGCCGGTGCTGAAGATGATCGGCCAGCGCGTCGAGCCTTCGATCTCGCTGGCGGTAGCGACCATCATACTCTCAGTCCTCGTCGCCGTGCCGCTCGGCGTGATCGCGGCCTGGAAGCAAGGCACCTGGATCGACCGCTTCGTGATGGGACTGTCGGTGCTCGGCTTCTCCGTGCCCGTGTTCGTGATCGGCTATGTGTTGATGCAGATCTTTGCGATCGACCATCGCTGGCTGCCGGTGCAGGGCTACAAGAGCATCTTTGATGGCTTTGGGCCGTTCTTCCAACGAATCGTGCTGCCGACGCTGTCGCTGTCCTTCATCTATGTCGCGCTGATCGCGCGAATGACGCGGACCTCCATGCTAGACGTGCTCGGCGAAGATTATGTGCGCACCGCGCGCGCCAAGGGCATCGGCGAGATTCCCGTGCTGTTCCGCCATGCGCTGCGCAACGCCGCCGTGCCCGTCATCACCGTGATCGGCACCGGCTTTGCGCTGCTGATCTCCGGCGTTGTCGTGACCGAAAGCGTGTTCAACATCCCCGGCATCGGCCGCCTCACCGTCGATGCCGTGCTGGCGCGCGACTATCCGGTGATCCAGGCGATGATCCTTTTGACGTCGCTGCTCTACGTCACGATCAACCTGTTGATCGACGTCGCCTATACCTTGCTCGATCCAAGGATCCGGTACTGATGGCGATCGAGACCCTCCCCGAACCCTCAGTTCCCCTCGCCTCGCCGCTGCGGCCGCGGTTCGGCTTCCTGACCTCGAGCCCGATCATCGCAACCGCAACCATCCTGCTGCTCCTCATCATCGTGATCTCGATCCTGGCGCCCTGGCTCGCACCGCACGATCCGATGCAGTTGCTGCCGGCACAGCGGCTGAAGCCGCCCAGCGACCAGTTCCTGCTCGGCACCGACGCCTACGGCCGCGACCTCTTGTCCCGCGTCATCTATGGCGGGCGCATCTCGCTCCTGATCGGCTTTGGCGCCACGATCGTCTCGGTCGCAGGCGGGCTCTTGATCGGCCTGTTCGCCGGTTTCTTCCGCTGGCTCGATGCGGTGCTCATGCGAGTCATGGACGGCGTGATGGCGATCCCCGCGATCCTGCTCGCCATCGCCGTGGTGTCGCTATCGGGCGCCAGCGTCTTCACTGTGATGATCGCCATCACCATTCCCGAAATCCCGCGCGTGGCGCGGCTGGTGCGCTCCGTCGTGCTGTCGGCGCGGGAGGAGCCCTATCTCGAGGCTGCGATCTCTCTGGGGTCGAGCCTGCCGAAGATCATGTGGCGGCATCTGTTGCCGAACACGATTGCGCCCCTGATCGTGCAGGGCACCAATTTCTGCGCCTCCGCGATCCTCACTGAGGCGATCCTGTCCTTTCTCGGCGCCGGCATCTCCACGGAAACGCCGACCTGGGGCAACATCATGGCCGAGGGCCGCCAGTATTTTCAGATCAAGCCGTCGCTGATCTTCTGGCCCGGCCTGCTCTTGTCGATCGCGATCCTCAGCGTCAACCTGATCGGCGACGCCGCCCGCGACGCGCTCGATCCCAGGATGAAGCAACGGGAGGGTGCGAAGTGACCGCCTCGATCCTCGACATCAACGACCTCGTCGTCAGCCTGGGCAGCAAGGCCGCGAGCGGTCCGCGCATCATTGACGGTCTGTCGCTGCAGGTCGCCGAGCGCGAGACGTTGTGCCTGGTCGGCGAAAGCGGCTCGGGCAAATCGGTGACGTCGCTCACCGTGATGGGCCTTTTGCAGAAGAATGCGCTGACGCCGACCGGCGGCAGTGCAAAGCTGGTCGGCGAGGAATTGCTGAACGCCAGCGACCGCCGCCTTCGGCAGCTCCGCGCCACGCGCATGGCGATGATCTTCCAGGAGCCGATGACGGCACTCAACCCGGTGATTCCGGTGGGCCGCCAGATCGACGAAGTGTTGCAAGCGCATACGTCGCTCGATGGGCGCGCCAGGAAGAAACGTATCCTCGAGATGATGGAGCAGGTACGCCTGCCCGAGGTCGAGCGCATCTTCGCCTCCTACCCGCACCGCCTCTCCGGTGGCCAGCGCCAGCGCATCATGATCGCGATGGCGCTGGTGCTGGAACCGAAGCTTTTGATCGCGGACGAGCCGACCACCGCACTCGACGTCACCACACAAAAGCAGATCCTGACCCTGATCCGCGACCTGCAGCGCGATCACGGCACCGCGGTGCTGTTCATCACCCATGACATGGGCGTGGTCGCCGAGATCGCCGACCGCGTCGCTGTGATGCGGAACGGCAGGTTGGTCGAGACCGGCGCACTCGACACCATCCTGCGCACGCCCACGATGGAATACACCCGCAACCTGCTCTCTTCCGTGCCGAGCCTGTTGCCGCGCGCGCCGCGTCCCGAGAGCTCGGAGCCGATCGTGCTCGAAGCCTACGAGCTCGGCAAAACCTACCGCGAGCGCTCGCTGTTCGGCAAAGCGCGCGAGGTCGCTGCCGCCGACAATGTCACGCTCACCTTGCGCAAGGGCCGCACGCTCGGCATCGTCGGCGAAAGCGGCTCGGGCAAATCCACTGTGGCGCGCTGCATCGTGCGGCTGATCGATCCGACCACGGGCAGCATCCGCCTTGTGGGGCGCGAAATCTCCGAACTGTCGCGCCGGCTGCTGCAGCCGCACCGAAAACGCATCCAGATCATCTTCCAGGATCCCTACCGCTCGCTCAACCCGCGCGTCACCGTCGGCGAAAGCATCGCGGAGGGACCAATCAACTACGGCACACCGCGCAAGGAGGCGCTCGCCAAAGCCCGCGAGTTATTGGAACTCGTCGACCTGCCGCCGGACGCGATCTCGCGCTATCCGCATCAATTCTCCGGCGGCCAGCGCCAGCGCATCGCGATTGCCCGCGCGCTCGCGCTCGATCCGGATGTGCTGGTGGCGGATGAGGCCGTCTCCGCGCTCGACGTCTCGGTGCAGGCGCAGGTGCTGGAACTGCTGGACGAAATCCAGAAGCGGCTCGGCATCGCGCTGCTCTTCATTACACACGACTTACGCGTCGCCGCGCAAATCTGCGACGACGTTGCAGTGATGCAGCATGGCCGCATTGTCGAACAAGGCCCCGCGGCAGAAGTGCTGACCCATCCACAGCAGGCCTATACGCGCTCGCTGCTCGATGCGGCGCCGGGAAGAGGATGGGATTTTGCTAATTTTCGGCCGGTGGCGGCGGGCGCGGCGGCGACGGTTTGACGCCCCCTCCCGTCATTGCGAGGAGCAAAGCGACGAAGCAATCCATTTTTCCGCCTGTTGAGACCTGGATTGCTTCCGCCTTCGCCAAGGCTTCGGCGGACACGTCGCTTCGCTCGCAATGACGAGGAGCACGACCCATGCAAAGCCGCATTGCTCGATTGCTTGCGCTTTTCGACGGCGCAAGGGTAACGTTCCGCCTTCAGACGTATCGAGACCCGATTAAATGACCCGCATCGCCGTAGGCGGCTTCCTGCACGAGACCAACACTTTCGCCCCGACGAAAGCGACCTACGACGCCTTTGTGCATGGCGGCGGCTGGCCCTCGATGGTCAAGGGCGAGGACGTCCTGACCATCCGCAACATCAATGTCGGGCTCGCCGGCTTCATCGGCGCCGCCGAGGCCAATGGCTGGGAACTGGTGCCGACCATCTTCGCCGCGGCCACGCCGTCGGCGCATGTCACCAGGGATGCGTATGAACGCATCGCCAAGGTCATAGTCGACGGCATCGCGTCGGCAGGCCCCATCGACGCCGTTTATCTCGACCTGCACGGCGCCATGGTCGCCGAGCATTTCGACGATGGCGAAGGCGAGATTCTTTCGCGCGTGCGGAAGGTAATCGGCAAGGACGTACCGCTGGTCGTCAGCCTCGACCTGCACGCCAATGTCACGCCTGATATGGTCGAGCATGCGGATGCGCTGATCGCCTACCGCACCTATCCGCATGTCGACATGGCTGACACCGGACGCGCCTGCGCGAAACATCTCGCTCTGCTGCTGAAGTCGAAGCAGCGTTTCGCAAAAGCGTTCCGGCAATTGCCGTTCCTGATCGCGATCAGCTGGCAATGCACCAACGACCAGCCGACCAAGGGCATCTATGAGAAGCTCGCCGCGCTGGAAAGCGACGCGGTGCCGACACTGTCCTTTGCACCGGGATTTCCAGCGGCCGATTTTGCCGATTGCGGCCCGAGCGTGTTCGCCTACGGCCGGACGCAGGCCCATGCAGATGCCGCCGCGGACAAGATCGTGGCCATCATCGAAAGCCATGAAGACGATTTCGACGGCAGGATCTATTCGCCCGACGAAGGCGTGCGGCTCGCGATGGAGCTTGCCAAAACCGCCAAGAAGCCGATCATCATCGCCGACACCCAGGACAATCCCGGTGCCGGCGGCGATTCCGACACCACCGGCATGCTGCGCGCGCTGGTGCGCAACAAGGCCGCGCGCGCCGCCACCGGCGTGATCTACGATCCGGAATCGGCCAGGGCCGCGCATCAGGCAGGTGTCGGCGCGACAGTGACGCTGGCGCTCGGCGGCAAGTCCGGCATCCCCGGCGACGCGCCTTACAAGGAAACCTTCGTCATCGAGAAATTGTCCGACGGTAATTTCATCGCGCCGGGCCCCTATTTCGGCGGCCGCGCGATGGAGATGGGACCCTCGGCGTGCCTTCGCATCGGCGATATCAGCGTCGTCGTCTCGTCCCACAAAGCGCAACTCGCGGACCAGGCGATGTACCGCTATGTCGGCATCGAGCCGACGGAACAGAAAATCCTGGTCAACAAGAGCTCGGTGCATTTCCGCGCCGACTTCGAGCCGATCGCCGAGAAGCTTTTGATCTGCGCCGCGCCGGGCGCGATGCCGGCCGACACTTCCACATTAGCCTGGACACGACTACGTCCCGGCATCCGCATCAAGCCGAATGGTGCGCCGTTCACCCCTCAAGCGAAGTCACGCTCAACCGGATAGAGAGACATGCCGACCATCGACCGCATCGAGGCCTTTGCCGACGAACTCACCGCGATCCGGCGCGACCTGCACGCGCATCCCGAAATCGGCTTCGAGGAGGTGCGCACGTCGGGCATCGTCGCCGACAAGCTCACGCAATGGGGCATCGAGGTGCATCGCGGGCTCGGCGGCACTGGCGTGGTCGGCGTGCTCAAGGGCAAGGGCGCCGGCGGCAAGCGCATCGGGCTCCGCGCCGACATGGATGCGCTGCCGATGGAGGAGAACACCAATCTGAAATGGCGCTCGACCATTCCCGGCCGTTTCCACGGCTGCGGCCATGACGGCCACACCACCATGCTGCTCGGCACCGCGCGCTATCTCGCGGAGACGCGGAATTTCGACGGCACCGTACATTTCATCTTCCAACCGGCGGAAGAAGGCCTCGGCGGCGCGCGCGCCATGATCAAGGACGGGCTGTTCGAGAAATTCCCCTGCGATGAGATTTACGGCCTGCACAACGCGCCCGACCTCAATCATGGCGAGATCGCCGTCCTGCCCGGCCCCGCGATGGCCGGCGCCGACTTCTTCGACATCAAGATCCACGGCTACGGCGCGCATGGCGCGATGCCGGAGCGCTCCAAGGATGCCGTCGTCATTGCGATGACGCTGGGACAGGCCCTGCAAACCATTGTCAGCCGCAATGTCCCTGCCGTCGAAACAGCCGTGCTGTCGATCACCCAGATTCATGCAGGTTCAGCCTATAACGTGATCCCCGGCGACGCCTGGCTGTGCGGCACGGTGCGCGCTTTCTCCGATCCTGTTCGCGCGCTGATCCGCGAGCGCATGCGCGCGATCTGCGCCGGCATTGCGAGCGCCTATCAGGTCGAGATCGAGGTCGATATCCGCGACACCTTCAGCGTGCTGGTGAATCAGGAAGAGCAAACGGGCGTCGTCGAGGATGCGGCGCGCACCGTGGTCGATCCCGCCAAGGTTTTGCGGCGGTCCGTTCTCAAGATGGGCAGCGAGGACTTCGCCGATATGCTGCAAGCCGTTCCCGGCGCCTATTTCTGGGTCGGCCATGAAGGTTCGGTGCCGGTGCACAATCCCGGTTACGTGCTCGACGACAAGATCCTGCCGATCGGCGCCAGCATGTTCGCACGCATCATCGAAACCCGCTTGCCGGTAGGTGCCCATGCATAAGACAGCATCGCCAGAAGCCGTCACTTCGCTGCATGACCTCTCCGCCGTC
>Ga0210387_10000931_pt1 | contig 21510 bp, 15 predicted proteins | sample IncBWC7OmetaG_FD_160108 | JGI IMG/M metagenome (GOLD analysis project Ga0210387, IMG submission 160108) | Forest soil microbial communities from Barre Woods Harvard Forest LTER site, Petersham, Massachusetts, United States - Inc-BW-C-7-O ...
GGCTTGTAGCTCCGTATGAGCTTGCTGTAGTGCATGCGCCATTTCAGACAAACGCGTCGTGCCCAGGGTCGCCTCGTCGGATTGGACGAGCTCCGCGAGGCTGCTCGGTGTCACCACGTCCGTGAACACGACCATGAACGTGCCCTGCAATGCCTGCGGACTCGCCACCGGGTGGACGGTGACGTCCACGAATTGAGCGGCGCCGCTGGGTCCAACTTGCACATTCGCCAGCGTAACGACGGCCTTCTGGCGCACGGCCTTGTGAAACGCCTCGCTCAAGGCGTTGCCCAGCCCCTCTCGCGACATGGCGAACAAGTTCCAATTAGCCTTGCCCGCCGCTGGTTCCAGGTACTTACCCGTCCGGCCGCTGACGTACAGGATGTCGCCTTCTTTGGTGACGAGCACGGCCGCCGGTGAATAGCGTTGCAGAAGCAGTTGATCGGCCTGAGCTTGCAGGCTGGGAGCCGGTGGCGCGGCCGCTATGGGAGCGGTTCGAGCTTCCAGCCGATTGCGCGCAAAAGCGAAGGGGAACTCGCTCAGATCCGCTTGGCGCGCGCTGTCGAGCCGCCGGTACAGTCGCGACTTTCCTGGTAGCGGTGTAAATAAGTCAGTTGCAACGCCGATCGTTTCCGAATTGCCGAGCAGCAAAATCCCGTTCGGATTCAGACTGAAGTGAAAGAGCGGCATCAGCTTTTTCTGCAGCTCGGCGTCCAGGTAAATGAGTAGGTTCCGGCACGTGACGAAGTCCAGCTTGGTGAAGGGCGGATGCATCACCAGGTTCTGCGGAGCAAAGATCACCGTCTCGCGGATTTCCTTCTTTACGCAATAACCTCCGTGCTCGTGCTCGACGAAGAACTCCTGCAGACGTTGTTCGGAGACGTCAGCGCTGATGTTCTCTGGGTACACCCCGGTGCGGGCTTTGTCGATGGCGTCCTTGTCCAGGTCAGTCGCAAAAATCTGCAGCGAAAAGTGCTTCGCCGGTTTTAGCTTCTTCAACGCTTCCTTGAACACGATGGCCAGCGAAAAGGCCTCTTCGCCCGTCGAGCAGCCGACGGTCCACGCGCGCAGCATTCCTCCTTCGGGATGAGCCAGGAGCAGCTCTGGAATGGCGTTGTCGCGTAGGTCTTCCCACACTCCTGGATCTCGAAAAAAGCTCGTCACGCCGATCAACAGCTCTTTGAATAGCAGCTCGGACTCTTGGGGATTGTCCCGCAAATAGCGCACGTAGTCGGGGATGTTCGTCAGCTCATGGAGACCCATGCGCCGTTCGATCCGCCGATACACCGTGCTCTTCTTGTAGAGCGAGAAGTCATGCCCAGTCTGCGCGCGGAGCAGCACGAGCACCTTTGCCAGCGCGTTCTCGTCTTTGTCCGGGACTACTGTGTTCGCCGAGGCGTGCACTGGGACGTGCTTGAGATAGCCAATGATCTTGGCGGGCAGTTCCGGCGCTGAAGCCGTCACGTCGGCGAGGCCGCTGCCGACCGCCATGCGCGGCATGCTGTCGAATTTGGCCGAGGTCGGCGTTTGCACGAACGTGCCGCCTGCCCCCTCTTTGATTGCGCGCAGGCCCAGAGTGCCATCCGAGCCCATGCCGGAGAGAATGACGCCGACCGCTCGCTCACGCTGATCTGCGGCCAACGAGCGAAAGAAAAAATCGATCGGCAAGCGTAGACCGCGCGGCGCAGCCGGCTCGAGCAAATGCAACACACCCTGCAGAATCGATAAGTCTTTATTGGGCGGGATGACGTACACGTGATCCGCCTCGACGCGCATGCCGTCCTTGATCTGCGTCACCGACATTCGGGTCGAACGCTGGAGCAGCTCCACCAAGATGCCCTTGTGTGTTGGGTCCAGGTGCTGAACGACGACGAAGCCGATGCCGCATGCGTTCGGCACCTGCCCAAAGAACTGTTCGAGCGCTTCGAGCCCGCCCGCAGAAGCACCCAGGCCAACGATCGGAAAAGAGGGGCCTGGCGGGACCGTGCTCGTTGCCGGCGCTTCGCGCGGGGCCACTACGGCGATGGGCTCGCCACTCTTGGGAGGACGCCGCTTTCGGTCAGCAGGCGCGGGTGTTTTTTTCATGGGCGAGCCCGATTGCCACCGCGCGACGCTCGCGACTGGCTCACCGAAGTACCACCGTTCGCTAGCGGCCGCATTCAGAAACGGGAGGAACCTCGTTGCGTGATGTTTTCGGGTGCGAGTTACTGCGAGTCACGCGAAACGCTGACAAGCGCCTCGCTTGCGCTGTGCGCGCGACAATTTGTCTCGTGTAAAGCCGCGCATTCGTTGAATGAATGTATATCGCGCTGGACGAGTTGCGACGCCTGTGCCGCGTGGCTACTGTGACTCTGGCAAGGAGCACGCAGCGTGCGTTCGTGCTCCACCAACAATGCCTAACTCGAACCCCAGCCAGCTCGCGGAGCGACCGCGTGAGCTCGCTGAGCGACCACAGGATTGGTTGGCGGGCGGTGGCGACATGGGCGCCCTCGTTCGGGAGCTGGATTGGTCGAAGACCACGCTCGGTCCGCTCGGCTCTTGGCCGCAGTCTCTGCGCACGACAGTCAACACCTGCCTCAATTCAAGGCTGCCCATCTTGGTCTGTTGGGGAGCCGAGCAGGTGGCGATCTACAACGACGCCTATCAACCGATACTTGGTGATAAGCATCCGCGGGCGATGGGCCAGCGCGGTGCTGAAATTTGGCCAGAAGTTTGGAGCAGCCTCGGACCGACGCTCAAGAGTGTCGTTTCGGAAGGTAAAGCGGTCTGGTCCGAGAACCAGCTGCTCGAGCTAGACCGGGCTGGGTTTCCCGAGGAGCGCTACTTCACGTTCTCTTACAGCCCCATCCGGCGCGAAGCGGGTGGCATCGATGGCGTGTCGTGTGCGGTGACGGAAACGACCGCGCACGTCCTCGGTGAACGCCGCTCGCGCACGCTCAGCGCGATCGCGCAACAGACCGCGAACGCCACGGGTGTGGACGAGGCCTGCCGCTTGGCCGTCAGCGCCATCGCGGACAACGCCGCAGATCTGCCGTTCGCCCTCGTTTACATCGCAGATGACCCGAGTCACATTCCGCGTCTTGCTGCTGCGACCGGAGTGTCGGGTGTCGACGGAATGCCGGACGACGAGCATCGCATCGGGGCGCGCGGGGAGTGGCCGCTCGATTGGGTGCTCACGACGGGCGACGTTCGGCTCGTGGAGCAGGAAGAATTTCGACGTGGGCTCGGGGCGCTGCATTGCAAGAAGACGTCGCCACCGACGCAGGCGTTGCTGATCCCATTCGCGCTCTCCGATGAAGCGCGGCCGACTGGCGTGCTCGTCGTCGGCCTCAGCACGGCGCTCGCCGTTGACGAGCAGTACCGGAGCTTTCTCGATCTCGTTGCCGAGCACATCGCGACTGCAGCGGCGAACGGCCGGGCCGCCGAGGTAGCCCAGCAACGAACACAAAAGCTCGCTGAGCTCGATCGCGCGAAAACGGCCTTTTTTTCCAACGTTAGCCACGAATTTCGCACGCCGCTCACGTTGATGTTGGGGCCGACGGAAGACGCCCTAGCGTCCCCGGACAAGACGCTGCGCGGCGCGGACCTGGAGATGGTGCACCGGAACGAGCTGCGTTTGCTGAAGCTCGTCAACACCCTGCTCGAATTTTCGCGCATCGAGGCCGGGCGCGTGGAGGTCGCGTTCGAGGAGACCGACCTAGCCGCGCTGACGCGCGATATCGCTGCGACTTTTCGCTCGGCGTTCGAGCGCGCTGGCCTCACCCTCGAGATTCGCTGCGAGGCGATCGAGCAAGCGGTCTTCGTCGACCGCGACATGTGGGAGAAGATTGTCCTCAACTTGCTGTCGAATGCCTTCAAATTCACGTTCGAGGGCGGAACCGTCGTCACGCTTCGCTATCGCGAAGGCCAAGTAGCACTGGGCGTGCACGACACGGGCGTGGGCATCCCCACGGCGGATCTGCCGCGCATGTTCGAACGCTTTTTCCGAAGCGAAGGCACCCGCTCGCGCAGCTACGAGGGCAGCGGCATCGGCCTGGCATTGGTGCGCGATCTCGCCCACCTGCATGGGGGCGAGATCGCCGTCGAGAGTCGAGACGGTGACGGCACGAGCTTCACTGTCACCATCCCGACTGGCAAGGCTCACCTTCCGGCCGAGCGAATCGGCGCTCAGCGCGAGAGCGGTTGGGTCGCGGAGCACACCAAGTCCTATGTGAGCGAGGCGTTGCGTTGGCTGCCGAAAACCGCGGCTGGCGAGAGCGAGGCGCCCCCACCGGTTTCGGTCGGCGAAGCGCTGTTGCCGGGCGAGGCAGCGCCGTCCAACGCGCGGATCATCGTGGCGGACGACAACGCCGACATGCGTGAGTATTTGCTGCGCTTACTCGGCCGCTACTGGCAGGTGACTGCCGTCGCTGATGGCGCGCAGGCGCTGGCCTTGGCACTCGCGAACGCGCCAGACTTGGTGCTCACCGATATCATGATGCCGACGCTCGACGGCTTTGCATTGCTTCGCGCTTTGCGTGACGACCCGCGCACGGCTTCGGTGCCGGTCGTGATGTTGTCGGCGCGCGTTGGTGAGGGCCCGCGCGTGGCCGGTCTCGCCGCGGGCGCCAACGACTATCTGGTGAAGCCTTTTTCCGGGAGGGAATTGCTGACGCGCGTCTCCACACACCTCGAGCTCGGGCGGCTACGCCGAGCCGCTGACGCTTTGCTCGCCGAGCGAGAACAGCTCCTCTTGCGCGAGCGTGAAGCGCGTCGCGACGCAGAGCAGGCATCGCGGGCAAAAGACGACTTTTTGGCGATGCTCGGTCACGAGTTGCGCAACCCGCTCGCGCCGATCGTGACGGCGTTGCAGCTGCTTCGCTTGCGCGGAAACGACCCGGCGCTGCGCGAGCACACGATCATCGAGCGGCAAGTCACTCATCTCACGACATTGGTCGATGACTTGCTCGACATTTCGCGCATCACGCAAGGCAAAATCGAGCTGAAACGCGAGTCAGTCGAGATGAGCGTCGTCGTCGCGCGCGCCGTTGAAATCGCGAGCCCGCTCTTCGAGCAGCGCAGGCACGTGTTGGTCGTGGACGTGCCGGTGAGCGGTGTTGCGGCCTTCGTGGACCCCACGCGCTTCGCGCAAGTCGTGTCCAACCTGCTCACGAACGCGGCGAAGTACACCGAGGTCGGCGGTCGGATTCTGATCTCCGCCGAGTCGACCGCGGGCGCCGTGACTCTGACTGTCAGTGACAACGGCATCGGCATGACCGAGGACATGCTGCCTCGCATATTCGATATCTTCATGCAAGAACGCCAAGCGAGCGATCGAGCCCACGGCGGGCTCGGGCTCGGCCTGGCGATTGTTCGAAGCTTGGTCCAGATGCACGGCGGAACCGTCAGCGCGTCGAGCGGCGGCCGCGGCGCAGGCAGCTCATTCGTGATTGGTTTGCCGGCAGTCGTCGCGGCAGAGCGACCGCAGCTCGAAACGCCGCTCGTCAGCCCAGCTCAGGTCGTGCCAGGCGGAGTGCGTCGCGTGCTCGTCGTCGACGACAACACCGACGCCGCAGAATTGCTGGCACGCGCCATGTCCGAATTCGGCTGCGAAACCCAGATTGCCCACGACGGCCCGTCCGCGCTGGCACTGATCGACAGCTTTCGGCCCGAGCTCGCTCTGCTCGACATCGGCTTGCCAGTCATGGACGGCTACGAGCTCGCGCAGCTCATCCGCAATCGACCCCACGCAGGGCCCATTCACCTCGTTGCGGTGACCGGTTACGGTCAGAAGAGCGACATCGAGCAAGCGCTCGCGGCGGGCTTCGACGAGCACCTTACGAAACCCGTCGATATCCTACAGCTCAAAGCGCTGGTGTCCGGGATTCGCTCAATCACGCCCCCCCCGTGAGCTCCCCCCGAAGCTCTCGGTCGTGCGCAACTCGACCAGCGAGCGCTGTTCAGTGGCTCGCGCCGTGATCTTGATGCTCGGCGACTAGGCATTCCGTCGTTAGCATCAGGCCCGCGACGCTGCCGGCGTTCTGGAGCGCCGTGCGCACCACTTTGACCGGATCGATCACGCCCATGCTCAGCAAATTCCCGTATTCGCCGGTGGCTGCGTTGTAGCCGAAGTCGTCTTTTCCTTCTCTGACACGATTGACGACAATCGAACCTTCGACACCGGCATTTTCCGCGATTTGGCGGAGCGGCTCTTCGATCGCGCGGCGCACGATCTGCAGGCCGAAGCGTTGCGCACCCGGGAGTGTCAGCGTGTCGAGGGCCGCTTGCGCGCGGATCAGCGCCACGCCGCCGCCGGCCACGATGCCTTCTTCGACCGCGGCGCGTGTGGCATTGAGCGCGTCTTCCACGCGCTGCTTCTTTTCCTTCATTTCGATTTCCGTCGCGGCGCCGACCTTGATGATCGCGACGCCACCGACGAGCTTCGCCAGGCGTTCCTGCAGCTTTTCTTTGTCGTAGTCACTGGTGACGTTCTCGACCTGCGCGCGGATCGCTTCGATACGACCTTTGATCGCGTCCTTCGTGCCACCACCGTCCACGATGGTCGTCGTGTCTTTGTCCAGGGTGACTCGCTTGGCGCGCCCGAGATCCGCAAGGGTGACTTTCTCGAGCTTGATGCCCAGCTCGTCACTGATCGTCTGAGCTCCGGTGAGGACTGCGATGTCCCGCAGCACTTCTTTGCGGCGGTCACCGTAGCCCGGCGCTTTCACGGCGGCGCAGTTCAGCGTGCCGCGCAGCTTGTTGACGACCAGCGTGGCGAGCGCCTCGCCGTCCACGTCGTCGGCGATGATCACCAGTGGCTTTTGCTCCTTCGCGAGGCTTTCGAGCAACGGCAGAAGATCGCTCATGTTCGAGATCTTCTTCTCACTCACGAGCAGGTAGGCGTCCTCGAAGACGGCTTCCATCCGCTCCGGGTCCGTCACGAAGTAGGGTGACAAATAGCCACGGTCGAACTGCATGCCCTCGACGACTTCGAGCGTCGTCTCCGCGGTCTTGCTTTCTTCGACGGTGATGACGCCTTCTTCGCCCACCTTCTCCATGGCCTCGGCGAGCGTGGCGCCGATTTCCACGTCGCCGTTGGCGCTGATGGTGCCGACCTGAGCGATCTCTTTGGGATCCTTGGTCGACTTGGCCATATTCTTCAATGACTCCGTGACACTCTCGACCGCCTTGTCGATGCCGCGCTTGAGCTCCGTCGAGTTGTGACCCGCAGCGACCAAGCGCAAGCCTTCCCGGTAGATCGACTGTGCGAGCACGGTGGCCGTGGTCGTGCCGTCGCCCGCGACATCATTGGTCTTACTGGCGACTTCGCGCACCATCTGGGCGCCCATGTTCTCGAAGCGATTTTCGAGCTCGATCTCTTTTGCGACGGTCACGCCGTCTTTAGTGATGGTCGGGGCCCCATAGCTCGTTGCGAGCACGACGTTGCGCCCTCGGGGGCCGAGCGTCACTTTTACGACATTCGCGAGTGCGTCGACGCCCGCGAGCATCAATTTGCGCGCGTTCGCGGTGTAGAGCACTTCTTTGGCTGACATTGGGGAACCTCTTGCTTGGTATTCGAGCTACTTGGACGATGTCGGAAGGACGAATGAGCGGTGCGCGCAGACGACAGCGTCGGCCCGACCTACCACCCTGGCCACGATTCGCTGGCTCCGCAATGCTTGAACGAGATTCGAGACGGAAACATTCGCGTGAGCGCGGCGAGCTTCTGGCTCGCTAGGCTAGATTGCGGGCGCTCCTTTGACGCTTGGTGCATTGTCCAGTACCCTCTCTCTCGAGCGGCACCATGAATGAAGACGTCAAGATTCTCCGAGCGATGCACGGCAGTGCGAAAGCGGACGGGAGTGCGGGCGTCGGGCGCGTGTCCTTCTGGCTCAGCGGTACGCCTGAACGGCGCTGGCTCGAGCTGTTCGAGATCAGCAAGAGCGTCGGCTTTTCTGCGGAAGAACGCAACCGGGAGTTCTTGCTGCACGTGCAGTGCGCCCCCGGTGAAGTGGCTGCAAAACGCGACGCCGCCGTGGCGCTCATCGCCGACGTGAACAACCGCTGGCGCGCCGAAGTTGCTTCGCAGCGTTCGCTGGCTCGGGAACGCGACGACAAGAAAAGAACGGTCGAAGAAGCGTTGAATCGAGAGCTCGAAGCGCTCACATTCGACCGCGCGTAATAGCGCGAGGCCCGGTGGGCGCTCGCTTGCAGGCTCACGTCGCGCTGCTGTTCTCGTCGAGCCACGCGAGCAGCCCGCGAATGCTCGCCGTAGCCAGCGCGATGCAGCTGTCCGCCGCACCGTAGTACAGGTTCAGGTGATCGCCGTCGTCCGCGATGGTGTAGCCGCAGGGAAACGTCACGTTGCCGACATCGCCAACTTGCTCGTAGCTCGCTTCAGGACCGAACACCCAAGAGTCACCGCGCAGCAGGCATTGCTCTGGGTTGTCGAGCGCGAACAGCGCTAGCCCTAACCGATACAAGCAACCCGCGGCCGTGTGTTTGACGCCGTGGTACATCATCAACCAACCGCGAGGCGTCTCGATCAGCGGCGGTGACAGCCCGACCTTGTTGGCGTCCCACCAAGACCCTTTGCGCGCCGGCAAGATCATGCGGTGGCTGCCCCAGTTGCTCAGGTCCGGTGAATAAGAGATCCAGACATGCGCCCCGGAATCAGCGACCGGCCGGTGCACTAAAGCGAAGCTGCCGCCAAAGCGGCGCGGTAAGAGAGCCGCGTCTTTGTCGTCCGGCTGCATGATCAGGCCGAGGCGCTCGAAGGTTCGAAAGTCCTCCGTCAATGCAAGCGCGACACCCGGGCCGCCGCGGCTGAATGCCGTGTATGCGACCGCATACTTGCCGAGCTCTGGCATGAACGTAATGCGAGGGTCCTCGATGCCCCATAGTTCCTCCGGGTACTTCTCTGGATCCGGCGGCAGCGTGGGTCTTGCGTCGATGATCCAACCATCGACGCCGTTGGCCGAGCGCGCCGCGCACAGGTGCGAATGGCCGCGACGGTCTTCGACGCGACACAAGAGGAGTGTGGTGCCGTCTTTCAAGCGAGTCGCGGCCGGGTTGAACACCGTGTGCACTGGATACGGCCAGTCCTCGGCTTTGAGGATGGGATTGCCCGGTGCTCGTTGAAAGAGCACCGGGTAGCCTCGGTGTTTCGGCATTATTTTTTAAGACTTCTGTGCGACTAGACGAAGCGCGGGAATGAGCTCGAGATTGCGCATCTCCAGCAGGGCGAGTTGGAAAGCCAGTGTGGACTCCGCGCCCTGATTCTCGTTGACGCTATCGGAGTGAAGGCCATCGCGGCAACCTCCAGTGGCGGCGTCGAAGAGCGGGCGTTGCAGATGATTCTGCCCGAGGAACCAGCCGAACGTGCGGCGCGCATACTGCGTCCAACGCTCGTCACCGGTCACGCGCCGCGCTTCCAAACACGCTGAGACCATGGACCAGGCATCGATGGGTTGTTGGTCGAAGGTGGCCTTCACGCCGCCGCGTCGGTAAAAACCGTTCGAGCCGATCGGCGCGAAATCCCCCTCTTTTAGCGACTGCGCTGCTACCAGCCACTCGAGCGAGCGGAGCCCCACCGCTTTCATTTCCTCGTTGTTGCTCAGCGCCCCGGTTGCGAGCATGGCTTGCGAGAGCCGCGCATTTTCATAGGTGGCTGACTCCTCGAACCACGGCCAGTCCATGGTGCTGGAGCGCTGGTAGAGACTAAGCAAGCGCTCCGCCAACAGCGCACGCTGAGACTCCACGTTCGTATCGCCTTGAAAGGCGCGCAGGTATTCCCCGATGCCGAGCAGGCCAAACGCCCAGGCGCGAGGGCTCGTGAAGCCGGAAAGCGCGTGCAACGCTCGCTGAAACAAAACGCCGGCCAAGCTTTGCTTACTCGGATCATTGGACCGGCCGACGACCGTGCCGAGCGCCCAAACTCCACGCCCGTGGCTGTCTTCCGAGCCCGAATACTCGGTCCAAGAGCGGTTGTAGCTCATGAAATTACGAAAGCGGCCCTTGTCCTTATTGAACGCGTGACTCACGAATGCGAGGTAGCGAGCGGTCAGCGCGTGGATCGTCTCGCCGTCGTCGGTGCCGGCGTCCTCGAGCAGCACCATCAGCAGCAAGGCGCGCGCGTTGTCGTCGAGGCAGTAGCCATCTTCATAACGCGGAATGCTGAACAGCGCGTGCTGCAGCATGCCGGTCGTGTCCGTCATTTGCACGACGTGCTTCAAGTTGATCTCCGGCAGCGCGACGTGGCGCTTGGCCAGAGTCTTGGCTTCGAATGCGGATCGGCGACGCACGAGGTGCTCCTCGCGAGCGCGACTGAAGCTCCGGTGGTAGCTCTTGGCTACCTCGGGCCAAACCATGTTGCTGCCGTAGCTGGCCGCGCGCGCTGCCATGGCCAGGCGTTTTGGCTCGTCGCCGAGTAACGCGCAGGCCTCACGCGCGATGGCCGCCGGGTCGCGCCACGGCACGAGCACTCCGCGCCCGTCTGCGAGCATCTCTCGAGCATAAGCGTAGGGCGTAGAAATGACTGCCTTTCCCGCACCAACGGCGTACGCCAACGTGCCCGACGTGGCTTGCTCCGCCTTCAGGTAAGGCGTGATGTAGATGTCCGCAGCGGCCAGAAATTCCGTGAGCTCGCCCTGTGTCACGAAGCGATCGTGAAAGATGACGTTGGCGTCCACGCCCAGGCGCTGCGCGCGGCTCTCCAGCGAGAGGCGATAGGCCTCGCCGTGTTGGGCCTTCACATGCGGATGCGTCGCGCCGAGCACGATGTAAAGCGTGTCCGGGAATTTCTCGGCGATCTCCGGCAGCGCGTCGATCACGTTCTCGATGCCCTTGTCCGGCGAGAGCAGGCCAAAGGTCAGAATGACGGATTTGCCCTCGACGCCGAGCTGGTATTTGCTGCGCCTGGCGGGCGGAGATTTGGGGATCCCGTGCGGGATGAGATCGATCTTTTGTTCCGGGACGCGGTGGACGCTGCGCAGTAATTCCGCGCCGCGCGAGCTCATGACGACGATACGCTCTGAAAGCTCCGTCAGCTCATCCATCACGGCTCGATGCAGCGGGCCTGGCTCGGGCAGGATCGTGTGCAGCGTGGTCACGATCGGCATGCGCAGCTCGCGCAGTAGGGTGAGCACGTGCGCGCCGGCTTTTCCGCCGTAAATGCCGTATTCGTGCTGCACGCTGACCACGTCGACCGCGTTGACGTTGAGAAAGTCCGCAGCTCGCCGGTAGGAAGCGACGTCGCTTTCCGCGAGCTCGAAGCGAACGCGTTCCGAGTAAACGTGCGGCTCGCCGGGATCGTTCATGGCCAACACGAAGCAATCGATGTCCGGGAGCTCGGCGCTGATGGCCTGGCTCAGATCGGTCGTGAACGTGGCAATGCCGCAGCGACGCGGCAAGTAGTTGCCGAGCATCGCGATGGTGCGGACGGCGCCGCTGACATCTGCGGGTTCCAGCGAGGTCTGAGGCTCGTTGATTGGGCTCGACACTAGACCTGCGGCGGGCTCGACTTTTCCAAGCAATACATGCAGCGCGTTGCGGCGCGCATGATGCGCCGCTGACAGTGCGGACAAGCACGCCGCTCCGGCTCCGGTTCAGGCGCGATCAAGGGCACGAGTTTTTGCCACGAGCTCGCCAGCGTATCGGCCGTGGTCGCGTAGGTGCCGCCGAGGGCCTGCGCCGAAAGCTCCGAGACCTGAAGATCTACCGCGGCAATTGCCGTGCGAAGATTCACGCGCACGCGCTCGGCTGGTTCTAGCAAGGAGTCGTTCATCGAGAGATCCCTTCCGGGAATCCTCCAACTGCGGGATTCCGTTGTTCGTTCAGATCGTGAATTGCCGCACGAAACACGCACGAATGCGTGGCTGCGGCCAAAACCCAGCATAAGACTCGAGTGGAGGGCTACAGCGACGCTCGCGACCTAGCCCGACCCCGCACCGTACGCTTCATCCCCGCAAAGGTCAAAGGCTCGCTCTTTTCCGACCTTGCGCGCTTGGGTTATCGGTAACGTTCACGTTTACGTGGCTCGATCGGAACGCTGCTTGACAGGTCGGCAAAGGGAGCCAGTCTGCAAGGATGAGCGAGCTCTCGACTGCTGATGGAAGAAACATCTGCTCGCTTCAAGGTTTGCGAATCTCGCACGCCTCCAGCGCGGAAGGCGCCTCGTTCACGGCGTTTCTTTCTCGGGCCGCCGCGCTGAAGCTGAGCGCGGACATCCCCCCCGCGCCGATCCTCGATTCGGATGACGGCACTCGGTATCGCGCGACGATCCACGCCGTGACGGTCGACAAAAACTCGCCAGGCTCTGCGCTGGCCTCGATCCGTGGGACCGTGCTGCAGCTCATTTGAGCGCTCATGCTAGGGCCGCCGCGTCTGATCGAGTTGCGGACGGATGATCGCGAGCTGCTTCTACGAGAGCTGACGGTCGCCGACGCCGACGACTACTACGCGCTCGTCGATCGAAATCGCGAGCATTTGACCCAGTTTGGCAACTATCAGGAGGAAGGCGTTGCGACGCTGGAGTGGGTGAAAGTTTCGCTTTCGCGCTCGGCCGCGGGGCTCCGCTTCGGGATTTGGCACTGCGGCGCGCTCGTGGGTCGCGCCGAGCTCGCTCCGAAGCTGCCTGGGCACTACGGTCTCGGGTATTGGTTGGGGCGCGAGCACGTCGGGCGCGGCGTCATGACGACGACGGTGTCCCGCTTGCTGACGCACGCGCGCGAAACTCTCGAAGCCGTCGCGTTCTTCGCCGGCGTCACTCACGGCAATGCCAAGAGCGTGGCGGTGCTTCTTCGTCTCGGATTCGTGGCCGCGGTCACGCGCGCCGACCACACGGTATTTGCTCTAGCACCGTGAGATGGGTGACGAGCGCGCTCTCGCGCGGAGCACTAAGGGATCGTCCACACGTAGGCGACGACGGTGTCGATGGTACCGCCGTTGCCCTTGAACGAAGCAATCTCACTGCTATTCGTGGTGTAATACGACGAAGGCGAGGCGCCCAAACGGTGCAGCCCGACGGCACCGCAGCCTGGACCGGATGCGGCATAGCCGAGGATGCCATTGTCCGTGAACATGCCGTTGTTGCCTTGACCTTCACAGATCTCGCTGAGCGTCAGCAGATGATGAGTGACGTTGCTCGAGTCGAGGTAAGTACACAAATGCAGGGGGACGAGCAGAGGCGTCCCGGTCGCGTACACGAAGAACTGACCGTATTGCTTGTTCGGACTGGAGCTAGCCACGATGTCTGCGGGATCCGTGGAAAACTGGAAGTCGGCGTTCGACGCGCCCGCGCGGTCCACTGGGACGCGACAGTTGCCAGCGCCGCAGCTAGCGTCGCAGGCGTAGGTCGTCAGATCGAGCGCCGGGCGTTCGGCGACAACGCCGACACTGCGGTTGTGAATCGACCAGGCGCTTTGCGCGTCGTCGGTCGAAAGATTCATGCTGATCAGATTGTCCCCGCTGGCCTCGCGCAGGATCCCGGCGAACATCTCTGGGTCCACGATGCGCAGCGACTGGTCCGTGGTGACCGCACTGGCTAGGTGCCCTTTCCCCAGCACTTCGCCGGTACTCCCTGGCTGGGAATTCCAGGTCAGCTTGGTCTCATCCCAAGTGTCGACCGCGACGAAATCCGAGATGATGTTCGAGCCCAACGTCGCGTTGCTGGGCGATCCGTCGAACACAGCGAGGCGCAAGAGCCCGGCTGCGATGGCAGAGTTCGGGGCGCGGTTACTCAGATCGAAGCGCACATAGGATTGAACGGAGTAAGCCGGCGCGGGCGGCTGAGCCGTGCCCGGGTAGCTGGCAGCGACGAGATCGGCAGAGGGTCCGAATGGCATCCCAGGTAGCGATTGATCGACGCGCACGTTTGCGACCGCGGTGAAGCTCTGAGTCGCGCCGGTGAAGTAGGTCACTGTCAGTGTCGGACCAGCGCTTGCCGAGAATTCGCGCGACCGATAAATGGTTTGGTAGCCCGGGGAGCTCAGGTCGAGGCTCAGTAGCTTGTCTCCCTGGACCTCGCGTTGCACCGCGGCCACGAACTCCGCTGCGGGGTTTTCCCCGACTTGGGGCGTGGTTTCGCTGAATGAGTAGTACAGGAACCAGAAGCCGATCGGCACGGGGCCCAGTGAAGGTGTCTGCGCGGGTGCCGGTCGATTGTTCCAGCTGATCGTCGCTTCGTCCCACGAGTCATTGCTGACGAAGTAGGTGTACACGTTGCCGTCGCCGCCACGAGCCAGGCCGCCGTAGGCGTTCATCGTGAGCTGAGCCGACTCGATCACCGCGTTGTCGGGAATGGATCCGAGATCGAAGCGCAGATAGATGTCGCTTTCTCTTGGAACGGAGCCAACTCCGGTCTCGGGGGCTTCGATGGTGAGTGAGGGCAGCGCACCGAGCGCACTGGTCGGCATGGTGCTGTCGACGGTCGCATCGGCCGCCACCGGCAGCGTGACCGTCGTGGTCGTGCGCGCGCAAAGCGTGCCGTCGCCGGTGAACGACGTGTTGCAGGTGCAACTGAAGCTGCCCGGCGTGTTCAGGCACGTCGCGTTGACGTCGCAGGCCGCGTTCTGGTTCGCGCACTCGTCGATATCGGTGCAGTTTCCAAGCGCGTCCCGAGTGAAGCCTGCCGCGCAGCTCGCTGCACCGGCTGCGCCCGCCTCGCCGATTGTGTTCCCGCCCGTTCCACCGCCGCCCGCTCTGCCGCCGCCTGCTCCGCTCCCGCCAGCGTCTGGAAGATCGCCGGTGTCCGCGCAGCCGCCAGAGATGCACTGCTGGCCGGCGAGGCAACTCTGCGCGCCGCAGGTCGCCTCACACAGCGACCCGACACATGCGGTTCCGTCGGGGCACACCGCGCTCGAGTTGGCGCCGCACGTCAGATCCGAACGGCCGACACACGCGAGCCCGCGTGAAGTGACCAGGCAGGTGCTGCCCGTCGGGCAATCCGCTTCGGACGCACAGCCCTCGCGACATTTGCCGAGCAAGCAGCTCCGCCCCGGCGTGCAGTCGTCGTCGCTCACACAACTGGCGCCCTCTGGGTGACCATCCTCCACACCCAAGATCGAGCTGCAGCCGAGCGCGAGGAGCGCGGCGCAGGCGAGCCGAAGCCAGCCCGAGCCGTGCGGGCCGAGTCGCGTTTTCATACTCAAAAAGCTCCCGCCAACGCGAGCCCAAAACGCCCTTGAGCGTCACCGGTGACCGTCAGCCGCGCTGCCTGCGGTGGCGCCTCTGCCTTGGGCGTTGTGAGCAGGAGCACAGCGGCGCCTGCGAGCGCGCCGAGGCCGACCCCGGTCGCGATGGTCGACACGGTCGCGCGCGATGAGGCTTGGCTGCGGAGCTGGATGCCGCGGCTCGTGCACACGTTCTTCGAGCTGCAGTCGGCGTTCGAGTCGCTCGAGGCCGACTCCGCGTACAACCCGAAAAACCCCGCGGTTCCCAAGCTCAGGATGCCAAATCCTCCGAGCAACCAAGCCGCCGTCTCACGCTGGCTCGAGCGAGGTGCGTTCTGGGCTGTTGCCACTCCTGGCGGCGAGCTTGGCGAGACAAGTGGCGCTGGAAGGGCCACTAACGCGGGCACCGCATACGAGCCGAGCTCTCCATCTTTCGTCGTCACTTCACCGAGCGCGGGCTGTTTGCCAGGTGCCTGCACACGAACGCGGTGTGCACCAGCGTCGATCGGCACGCCGCTTTGCCAGAGCTCACTCGGGATGGGCGCGTTATCGACGAAGACCTCGGCAGTGGGCTCCGGGCTCGCGAACGTGAACGCCAGTTTTCCGAGCTTCGGTTCCAGCGCGTTGCTCTTTTCGCGAGCGTCGGCTTCTCGCTCGCCTTGCCCGGCGCTGCGCGCAGCAGCAGCTGCTTCGCGGTACGTGGACCAGGCGCTCGCGACCTGTCCGTTGGCCTGATAGCACTGACCCAAGTTGAGGAGCGTGCCGACGCCCGGGTCGAGCTGCTCACTTTGCACGAGCTTCGGACAGGCTGCGGCGTACTTGCCTTCGCCCATCAAGGTGCGTGCTTGCTCGAACAACGCTTCGGCTGCCACCGAGTTGTCGGCATGGGCGACGGTACACCACGCCGTCAGCGTGATCGCGAGCGCGCCACAGCAACTAACCCTGCTCATAAAAGCGACGCTAAAACAGCACGTCCACTGCATCTAAGCAAGGGTTGCCGCGCGTTCGGTCAGCGCCACCCCTGTTACTTGCGGTCGTTGTACAGGTCCGGCTTCTTGGTAGCGGAAGCAGCAGCGCTGGGCGCAGGCGCGACGAGGGCTTTCGTCGGGCTCGGAACAGCGCGCGCGGCGTGAGCCACGAGCTTGGGCGTGGTTGCTGATGTTATCGGCGCGACGGCTGCGCTCACGCTGGGCACACTGTTCGCGACGGGCGCGAGCGCCGGCGCAGCGCTCGCGCTCTCGGCTACGCCACTCACTGCCAGTTGCACGACTGCGGTTGGCGGGGCGGCGGCCGGCAGCGCACTCGCGTCAGACGGCGGCCCCTCGGCGGTGCGCTCTTGGTGCGTTACCACTACGCCCAGCACCGCGAGCGCCAGTAACCCGACCGCCGCGAACGCGACGTTGCGCCGATTCTTGCCAGCGGGTTTGGTCTCCGTTTTTCCCCAACTCGTATCCATCCCAGCACCACTCGCCGCGAGCGCGTTTGGCATCTCGCTCGGTGGTTCGTCGTCTGTGCGCAGCTCGACCACTCGCGGTGCCCGGAGCACCCCCGAGATCCGTTCAATCGACCGTCGCGCGCGCCGCGTGCCGAACGGAGCGAGCGCTTCGGCGAGCTCGGCGATGGTCGTGAAGCGCTTAGCGCGATCCTTCTCGAGGCAGCGTAGGATCACGGCGTCGAGCTTCGCCGGAGCGTCGGGACGCAACGAGCTCAAACGCGGTGGGTCCTTGGTCGCCAGCATCCCGCACAGCTCCGGCATGCTCTCGGCGTCGAAGGGCACGTGCCCGCTCAAAAGCTCGTGTAAAATCGCTCCCAACGACCAAATGTCGCTGCGGTTGTCGGCATCCTTGGAAGACGCCATCTGCTCGGGCGACATGTACAGCGGCGAGCCCATCATGGCACTCGTTCGCGTCAGCCCGAGCTCCGCGCTCGAGCCTTCTCGCCCGGTCCATTTGGAGATCCCGAAATCGAGCACTTTCACCGATGGAGTGCCGTCCGGGCGACGGATCAAGTACAAGTTGGCCGGCTTCAAGTCACGATGCACGATGCCCAGCGAATGCGCCTCGGCGATCGCCTCGCACGCCTGGAGGACGTACTCGATCGCTTCTTCCGTCGGCAGCGTCCCGTGCTCCTTCAAGAGTTGTGACAGATCACTGCCCTCCAGATATTCCATGACCATGTACGGGGCGTCGTTCTCGAGCGTCCCGACATCACTCACCCGCGCGACGTGCTCGCTCTTGATGCGCACGGCGGCGCGCGCCTCGCGCAGGAAGCGCGCCACCGCTTCAGTGTTGTCCAGCGCGTGCGGCAGCAGGAACTTGATCGCGACGCGATCTTCTAGGTGGATGTGCGTTGCGGCAACGACGACGCCCATCCCGCCCATTCCCAGCACGCGTTCGATGCGATATTTTCCGGCCAGAATCTGACCTGGCGCAACGCCCGCTGCATGGTGACCGTGGTCCATCGCTTGCCTGAAGCAGCGCGCAGGCGCCGCGCCAAGCAGCATAGCGCACTTGCTCCCGCGCCGTGCGCTGACCAAAAGGGCGTTGATCGGGCGGCGAAGTCGCCCTTTTTCCGAAGTTACAGCCTGCCGCACACGAGGGATTTGCTGAATTGATTTCTGATCTTCAACTTACTGTAAGCATCACTTTGCGCGACGCGACGGCCTCCGTCACGCGTCGCCGGTCTCCACGCCGTTTTTTCGGCCTCACTCCGCCGTCGCCCTCGGGCTCAGCATTGGCCTAAACGCACTCCGGTAACTCCATGCGAGATACACTTCGAGTCCGAGCACAACGACCGCGACGCTGATCTGTGCCGGAGCGAGGAAGGCGTGGAAGGCGAAGATGTTGATCACGATGGGCGCGAGGACGGCGAGCGCGAGCGGCACGAAGCGGTTGCTGAGGAGCAGCGCGCCCGCGAGCACTTCGGTACCCTTGAGGAGTTGGAATAGGTAGCCGGTGTGCATCAGGGCGGCGCCGAACGCGGCGGCGCCTGCGGGGATTGGGCCTGCGGGTGGGGGAATGAAATTGAGCAAGCCGTTCAGGCCGAACACGAAGAACACGGTGCCCAGGAGGAAGCGGGCTATGGTGGGCGCGCGGCTACGGGTTGCGCTGCGTGGGCGGTGGCTCTCCGCGCGCTGCTCGGTGGCGATGGCTTCTAGGGTGGTCATGGTTTTCCTTTCGGGCCGAGCGGTTCGGCTCCGCTAAGACGACGAACCAGGCCTGCTCAGATCGACATGCGCGGAAGAATTATTTTGCGAACGCTCAGTGGCGCCGAAGGCTGAGTCGGCGTGCGCCGCGCCGCGCGACCATCAATCCAGCGGTGGTTGCGCCTCGAGCCCCGGCTTCACGTTCCCGCCCAACGGTCGCCGCAGACACATCTAGCCGCGACGTGCAGGGTCCCTCAGCGCTTGCCCCGAAAGAGCTTCTGCAGTGGTTTCACGGTGTCGACCGTGCGGTACACGAGTCTCGACAGGAGTCGGCTGAGCGGTGAGCGTGCGTGCAACCGACGCATCTCGCCGAGCGATGCGTTGACGGCCGCAAAGCCTTCTTCAATCATGTCCCGCTCGTAAGTCGCCAGGGCGGTCGTTCGATCCACTTTGCCTTGGGCGATCGAGACCAGCGCTTCGCGAAGAGCGGCGGCGTCTCGCAGCGCCATGTTGGCGCCCATGCCTCGAAATGGCGTCATGTTGTGGATGGCGTCGCCGAGCAGCGTGACCGCGCCTGTTTGCCAGGGCGCGATCGGCTCAGCGGATCGGGCCTCGAAGCTCGTCATCGTGGCAGGGTCTGCTCGCTCGACGAGCCGACGCAACGCGGGGTGCCACGCGTTCATTTGGGCTAGAGTGAGCGCCTTGGCCTGCTCGCCCGTCAGCCCATCGACGTCGAGCTTCCGGCCCAGCACCTCGCGACGCGCAGAGAAGCCCCACATCACATACTCATCGCTATCGTAGGTACGCGGGGCATCCGGCGGATACTCCACCGCGCTCGCAAACAGAAAACACCCATCCGCCCCCATCACGAGCGTCGGGCCCTTGAAGACTGCCAGCAGTGTCTCCCTCCGCGCGGCGTCGTCGAGCGGGAGTTTCCCAGATAGGACGACAATCCCTGTGCTCGGCCGTCGAGCGTGCGGTAGCAACTGTCCTCGCACGTGCGAGCTGGCTCCGTCGGCCCCCACGACGATATCGCCGGTTGCGCTGGATCCGTCTTTGAAGCGGACCAACACTCGACCTTCCGCGCTCGTCTCATAGGCGACGAACGTCTTGTCGAAAGCCCGACGCGACGAGCCCGTGGGCTAGGCACAGCCCGCCGGTTCCTGCGCCGATGATCAGGACTTCTAAATTGCTGTTCATGGGCAAGACGATTCGGGCGGGCGCGGCGCAGCGCCACGGTTGGGTCCTCACGCCACAGAGGAGACCGCCGCAACGAGGCGTTCTGCGCTCACCGGTTTGGTCAGATGGGCCTGGAAGCCGGCTGCGATGCTACGCGCGACGCGGCTCTGCCCGGCGTTGCCGGTCACCGCAATGAATCGCGCATCCGCAAGCTCGGGGGTTGCTCGTAGCAAACGAGCCAGCCGGTAACCGTCCATGTCCGGCAGGCCGATATCGATGAGAATCACGTCCGGCCTGAATATGGGGGCGACTGTCAGCGCGTCGCGCGCGCAATTGACTGCCCGCGTCTCGTGGCCTTCACGCACGAGCGCGATCGAGAACAGCGTCGTCGTGTCTGCGTCATCTTCGACCACCAGGACTTTGTGACTGCTAGGCAGATCGACTGAGGGCATGGCTCGGGGCTCCATTTGTGGCCGCCTGGTGCAGAGTCCGTGCCAGCGGAGCACGCGCCTTGGGCGGGAAAATAGGCGTCATTTCGGCCACACTGAGTCCCGCGAAACCATCGCCCGGTGCGAGATCGCCGAGACGATTCGATCAGGCGTTTCCGGCCTCGTCCGCGCGGAAGGACGCCAATTGAGGCTACGGCTGCGAGACGCGCCGAGGACTACGGATGCCGCTGTCGACGTAGGCAGTGATTCGAGCCAGCAGCTCGGCGTTCTTGCTGCCCCGGCGTCGATCATAGCTGAGCTCGAAGAGCCACAAGGCGTGGGCCACATCGGCCTGCTTTCGGATGTCGAACACGACCACTTGCGGGCTCCATTCGAAGCGCCGGCCCAGGCCCGCTTTGATCAGGGCGTCCGCGACGGGCCGCGCGTGCACGACGTGCGCCTGTCAATCGAGGTGGATGTGCCCGAGCTCGTCTTCGCCAAAGTAGTGATTTTTCGGCGCGCGTGCAGCAAATGCCCACCAGTGGCCCCGTTTCATTTCAAATCTCAAGTTTATACTTAAACATCAGATTCGGTGTGACGATGGCGCAGCTTGTCGCCGCACCATATCAGCAGCAACTCGCCGTCTCAGCGAGGCAGTTGATCAGCAATGGCTTGATGGTCACGCGAGACGATGCATCGCGCCCCAGCCTTCGGCGTCGCGTCACGGCCGCCACTTACTTGGACTCACGAGTCGGAGCGTCATCTTTCGCGCTCCCCTAGCTTCGAGTGATCGCGGGAGGTAGGGTACTCCCACGCATGGTCAATGGACCGAAACCCGCTGCGCGAAGCCTCGCTCATTGCGACGCTCTACTCGAACCACCACCCCGGCCGGCAGCAGCGACACGCTATTTCGGCTCTGATCGGCGCGCTTTGTCTGACGGCGGGGCTGCTCACGGGCGGATGTAGTAGCGGGAGCGGGGCGTCCGGTGCGTCTACGGCAGGTAGCGGCGCCGGCGGGTCAACGGGCAGCGCAACTGGGGGAACCGGTGGCGCAGGAGCGTCCTCGTCGGGTGGCGCTTCGGGTGGCGGGCACGCGGGTCAAGCCAACGGCTCGGCCGGAACGAGCGGTTCCGGCGGAACGAGCGTCGGCGGTGGAGGCGGGAGCGGTGGCGGGGCGACAGGCCCGGCGGCTTCGACGCTGTTCAAGATTGACACGCCCAACGTCGTACGCCGCTCGAACCTCGTGCTCGGCTCTGCCAACGGAGCGCTCCATCAATTCATGCCGCTCGGCAATGGCACTCTGGGCGTGGCGGCATGGGCCGCGAACGGGTTCACGGCGCAGCTGAATCGCGGGGATACCTTTCCCGACCGAAAATCCCCGGGGCAAATCGTGATCCCCGGCTTGTCCAAACTCTCGGGTGCCGCGGATTTTTCCGGACACGTCGACTTGTACGACGGAACGCTGATCGAATCCGGTGGCGGGATGACACTCACCGCGTACGTCCGGGCGGACAGCCAAGAGTTCGTCGTCGATGTGACGGGCGCCGACGCGAACGCGATGCAAACGGCGCAGATTCAACTGTGGAGCGGCCGAGCGCCGACCGCCGAGGCG